>Ga0208566_1002087_pt1 | contig 10908 bp, 14 predicted proteins | sample PL_2010_150m_FD_184159 | JGI IMG/M metagenome (GOLD analysis project Ga0208566, IMG submission 184159) | Freshwater microbial communities from Powell Lake, British Columbia, Canada to study Microbial Dark Matter (Phase II) - PL_2010_150m... | ecosystem: Environmental > Aquatic > Freshwater >...
TATTTCCGTATTAATACTGAGAACATGGGTCAATTCGAGCGGACATTAATTATCGCCGACGAAGATTCATATATTCACTACGTAGAAGGCTGTACCGCGCCAATCTACAAATCAGATTCCTTGCATTCAGCCGTTGTTGAAATCATCGTTAAAAAGGGTGCACGCGTGCGCTACACAACGATTCAGAACTGGTCTAACAATGTTTACAACCTAGTTACTAAGCGCGCAACATGTGCCGAAGGTGCAACGATGGAATGGGTCGATGGCAATATCGGCTCAAAAGTTACAATGAAGTATCCTGCAATCTTTTTGATGGGTCCTCATGCAAAGGGTGAGACACTGTCGCTAGCCTTTGCAGGGGAAGGTCAGCACCAAGACTCTGGCGCAAAGATGGTCCACGCTGCGCCGTATACATCATCGTCAGTCATATCTAAATCTGTTGCGCGCAATGGAGGCCGTACCTCTTACCGCGGCCTTGTCCAAGTGCAAGAGGGAGCCCACCACTCTAAGAGCACAGTCAAATGTGATGCTCTTTTAGTCGACACAATCTCTCGCTCAGATACGTACCCATATGTTGATATCCGTGAAGATGATGTATCAATGGGTCATGAGGCAACAGTCTCCAAGATCAGCGATGATCAGCTCTTTTATCTGATGTCACGTGGTTTAACTGAGGATGAGGCGATGGCAATGATTGTGCGCGGATTTATCGAACCAATCGCGCGCGAACTACCGATGGAGTACGCACTCGAGCTCAATCGCCTCATTGAACTTCAAATGGAAGGCGCCGTTGGTTAATGTCACTTCTTGCAACTAACTACTTAACACCCACCGGACGCGAAGAGGCGTGGCGTTTTACGCCTCTCAAACGTATGCGCGGTCTACATGATGGCGCGGCCGTTATTGGCGATCGCGCCTCTTTAATTTCAACACACGTACTTCCTGCAGGTGTGACTTTCGTGAGTGAGAGCCTTGAGCCACTTGCCGCAAGTGATGATGTCATCATCGAACGCGTGCGTGGTTCATCTAACAATGTTGCTCACTTATCAATAACCTCCAATACTGAAGTTAGCCAACCAATCATTCTTGGCCGAAGCAAAGGTGCCTTAGATACTGCCGAGCTATCAAGAGTTCGCATCTCCTTGGGAAACCATGCCACTGCAACGGTTGTTATTGAAAATACAGGAGATACAGTTTTAGCTGAAGATCTAGAGATATCTCTAGCCGCAGGTTCATCCCTTATATTCATCACTCTTCAAGAGTTTGAATCCCAGAGCGTCTATGCAGCACGTCATCACGCAGTTATCGATAAAGATGCCCGATATAAGTCAATCACAGTTACCGTTGGTGGAGATGTTGTACGAATTCTTCCAACGGTCGAATTCATCGCACCTGGTGGCTCTGCCGAACTTCTTGGCGTCTACTTTGCAACGGCTGGACAGTTTTTCGAGCATCGCATGCATGTTGATCACGCAGTTCCACATGCAAAATCACGTGTGAACTTCAAAGGCGCACTTGCCGGACGTGATGCACACACTGTCTGGATTGGTGATGTCTTGATTCGCGCAGTTGCCGAAGGCACTGATACCTACGAACTCAATCGCAACTTGCTTCTTAGTGATGGCGCACGCGCCGATTCAGTTCCTAACCTAGAGATTGAAACTGGTGAGATTGTAGGAGCAGGTCACGCTAGTACTACAGGCCGCTTTGACGATGAGCAACTCTTCTACTTAATGTCACGTGGTATCACTTTAGAGAATGCTCGTCGATTAGTTGTCCGTGGCTTTTTTAATGAGATCGTCACTGAGATAGGAATCGAAACGATTCAAGAGCGCTTGATGAATCGTATCGATGGCGAACTTGCAAAGGCAGGTGCCTAAATGTCAGATCTTCTATTTGATCAACTTGCATCAGGCAAGCCTGTCAAGCTTGAAAAGGCCGGAAAAACTATCTGTGTTACACGCGTTGGAGATGAAGTTTTTGCAATCGATGACACATGTACGCATTCGGAGGCATCACTTTCCGAGGGAGATGTGACTGATTTCAAAATTGAGTGTTGGTTACATGGTGCCGAGTTTGATCTTCGCACAGGTGAGGCCATCACACTTCCAGCAAATATTGCACTCGAAACGTATCCAGTAAGAATAGAAGCTAACTCCGTCACAGTAGAGATTTAAGAGAAGAGAGAGAAATATGAGTACATTAGAAATACGCAACCTGCAAGTTTCGGTCAATACTGATGCTGGCGCCGTTGAAATTCTTAAAGGAGTAGATCTAACGATCAAATCCGGTGAGACACATGCCATCATGGGACCAAATGGCTCTGGCAAGTCAACACTTGCATATTCAATAGCCGGCCATCCTAAGTACTCAATCGTCGGCGGTTCGGTCACACTCGATGGCGCTGATGTTTTAGATATGACCGTAGATGAGCGTGCCAAAGCAGGTCTATTTTTAGCGATGCAGTATCCAGTTGAGGTTCCCGGCGTATCGGTGTCGAACTTTTTGCGCACAGCAGCGACAGCACTTCGTGGCGAGGCCCCGAAACTTCGCACGTGGGTAGCAGAGGTAAAGGAGGCGATGGAGGCGCTCAACATGGATCCAGCCTTTGCCTCTCGTAACGTCAATGAGGGTTTTTCTGGCGGTGAAAAGAAGCGCCATGAAATTATGCAGCTTGAACTATTAAGACCCAAGATTGCAATTCTTGATGAGACCGACTCTGGATTAGATGTCGATGCTCTGCGAATTGTTTCTGAGGGCGTTAACCGCGCCAAGGAGAGTAACAACTTAGGCGTGGTCTTAATTACTCACTACACACGAATTCTTCAATACATCAAACCAGATTTTGTCCATGTCTTTGCTAATGGACGTATTGTTGAAGAAGGCGGACCAGATTTAGCTGACAAGCTAGAGGCAAGTGGCTACGCAGATTATGTGAGCAAATAGAAATATATGTCTTTCAGTGCGGCGCAGTTACGTAAAGATTTCCCAATCTTTGAACGTACTGTTCGCGAGGGAAAAAGATTGGTTTACCTAGATAGTGGGGCTACAAGCCAGAAGCCGCTCTCAGTCATCGAGGCTGAAAGCGATTTCTACAGGCTGCACAACGCAGCTGTGCATCGAGGTGCACATCAATTAGCCGAAGAGGCCACCGATGCTTATGAAGGTGCGCGAGAAATCGTAGCGACTTTCTTAGGCGCACCAGGTGGGGCCGATGAAATTATCTTTACCAAGAGTGCTACAGAGTCCTTAAATCTCTTGGCATATGCAATCGGAAATGCTCCTTTTGGTAATCGCTTTGCATTAAAAGCTGGTGACCGAATCGTTGTGACTGAAATGGAACATCACGCAAATCTTATCCCTTGGCAACAGTTAAGCGCGCGCACCGGTGCCGAACTTGCATGGTTTAACGTTACCCCAGATGGCCGCTTAGATTTATCGGCAATTGACTCTGTAATTACCGCTAATACAAAGATTGTCTCCATCACTCATCAGTCAAATGTTCTTGGAACCATTATTCCACTAGATGCAATAGTTACCCGTGCACATGAAGTCGGCGCCATTGTCATCCTTGATGCATGCCAATCTGCTCCGCATATGGCCATCGATGTAAAGTTGCTGGGTGTTGATTTCTTAGCCTTCTCAGGGCACAAATCCTTAGGTCCTACAGGAATCGGAGTTTTGTGGGGCCATATGAATCTGTTAAATGAATTGCCACCCTTCTTATTCGGTGGCTCGATGATTGATAACGTAACAATGACAACTGCAACATGGGCACCAGTTCCAGCAAAGTTTGAAGCTGGAGTACCGAATATGGCACAGGCCGTTGGTTTAGGTGTTGCCCTTAATTATTTAATGAATGTAGGTATGGACAACATTCATGCGCACGAGGTTGCACTGACTGGCTACCTATTGCAAAAGATGATTGCAGTTACCGATCTGCGTATCGTGGGACCTACCGATACACAATCACGCGGTGGTGCGATCTCATTTACGATGAAGGATATTCATCCTCACGATATGGGACAGTATCTTGATAGCCAGGGTGTAGCTGTTCGTACGGGTCATCACTGTGCCTGGCCACTGGCTAGGGCTTTGGCAGTTCCTGCCAGCACACGTGCATCTCTTTATCTTTACAACGATGAAAGTGATTGTGATGCTCTCATCGAAGGAATTCTTGGCGCAGAGAAATACTTTGGGAGATTTTAAATGGAGTTGGATTCGCTTTATCAGGAGGTCATCCTCGATCACTATAAGCACCCTCAACACAAAGGATTGAGTTCTTCTTATAGCGCCCAAGTTTCTCACGTGAATACCAGTTGTGGTGATGAGATTACCCTCAATATCAACCTTGAGGGGGATTTGATAAGTGAGTTAACGTGGGATGGCCAAGGTTGCTCGATTTCACAGGCAAGCGTGTCAATGATGACTGATTTACTGACAGGTAAGAGCTTGGAACAGGCCGCGGTGATTGTGAAGAGTTTTTCAGATCTCATGGCAAGCAAGGGCACATCAGAAGGGGACCCACTTGTACTAGAAGATGCAGTAGCTTTTGCTGGTGTTTCAAAGTTCCCAGGACGAGTAAAATGTTCACTTCTTGGGTGGATGGCATTTAAAGATGCCGCGATTCAAGCACAGGCTAAAGGTTAGGGAGAGCAATGACAACGAGCGTAGATGATGTAACAGAGGCGATGAAAGATGTCGTCGACCCCGAACTCGGTATCAATGTTGTGGATCTTGGTTTGATTTATGACGTCATGGTCGATGAGGCAAATATTGCAATTCTCAATATGACTTTAACATCGGCTGCATGTCCTTTGCAAGATGTTATTGAAGACCAAACACGTCAAGCACTTGCCGGAATGACCACTGATGTAAAGATTAACTGGGTTTGGATGCCACCATGGGGGCCAGATAAAATCTCCGATGATGGTCGCGATCAACTGCGGGCGTTGGGATTTACGGTTTAACACATAACTGCATAAGGTAGTGCCATGTCGATGCACGCCATCTGGATGACTCATAGATCTATGACTGCCGATCCATCGGTCAAAGAGCAAAAACTCGCCGATCCATCGGTCAAAGAGCAAAAACTCAAAGCCGGTACCGTCAAGCGCATTTTTAGTTTCGCTAAGCCTTATCGCACAAGCATCATTATCTTTCTCATTACAGTTGTCATCGATGCAGCTCTTGTCGTAACCACACCGCTGCTGTTACTGCGGCTGATTGATGATGGTGTAATTCCAAAAAATGGCGCACTTGTTACACAGCTAGCTCTCTTCGTTGGTTTGATAGCCATCGCCGATGCAGGTATGAGCATGCTGGGTCGCTATTTCTCATCACGCATCGGTGAGGGGCTTATCTATGATCTGCGCTCTTTAGTCTTTGCCCATGTGCAACGTCAATCGATCGCTTTCTTTACTCGCACCCAAACGGGGGCGCTCATTTCACGCATTAACTCCGATGTTATGGGCGCTCAGCAAGCCTTCACTGCAACTCTTTCAGGGGTGCTCAGCAACGTCGTCTCACTCGTATTAGTGGGTGTCACCATGATGATTTTGTCATGGCAGATTACGATCTTTTCACTCTTATTACTTCCATTATTTCTGATTCCCACAAAATGGGTGGGACGAAAACTACAGTCATTGACGCGAGAATCCTTTAATGTCAACGCCGAAATGTCGAGCACAATGACCGAGCGCTTCAATGTTTCAGGAGCGATGTTAGTTGCACTCTACGGGAAGCCAGCGCACGAACAAGAGTTTTTTCGATCTCGGGCCAGACGCGTTGCAGATATTGGAATTAAGAGTGCAATGCTCAATCGCTTATTCTTTATTGCGTTAACGAGTGTGGCAGCTATCGCCACTGCATTTGCCTATGGAATCGGTGGTCATTTAGCTATAAACGGGGGAGTAACCGTCGGTACCTTGCTCGCGATTACCGCACTACTGGCGCGTTTATATGGACCACTAACAGCGCTTTCAAATGTTCGTATCGATGTTATGACATCCCTTGTCTCCTTTGAACGTGTATTTGAGGTTTTGGATTTAGAGCCTATGGTAAAAAATCGTGAGGGTGCAATCGCATACCACGCCAAGAATCCACGTATTGAGTTTAGATCCGTTGGTTTTGCTTATCCTCGGGCCAATGAGATTTCACTCGCATCTCTTGAATCCGCGGCCAACCCCGAAACCGTTGATAGCGGTGAGGTCCTAAAAAACCTCTCTTTTATCGCAGAGCCTGGCACCTTAACCGCTCTCGTTGGCCCATCGGGAGCGGGTAAAACTACAATCAGTGCATTGATTCCGCGGCTCTACGACGTAACAAGTGGTGCAATTACAATAGACTCTCATGACATTCGTGATTTAACAATGGAGTCGTTGCGTGAGTCCATTGGTGTTGTAATGCAAGATGCCCATCTCTTTCATGAGACTATCGCCGAAAATCTGCGCTATGCAAAGGCCGATGCGACGGCGGCCGAAATTCAATCAGCATGTGAGGCTGCACAGATTTGGAGGCTCATTGAGTCACTTCCCAATGGAGTAGACACTATGGTCGGAGAGCGCGGACATCGCTTATCGGGTGGAGAAAAACAACGCCTTGCCATCGCCCGTCTGCTGCTCAAATCTCCAGCGGTAGTAATTTTGGATGAGGCGACCGCGCATTTAGATTCAGAGAATGAGTCACTTGTTCATGCAGCTCTAGAGAATGCTCTAAAGGGGCGCACAAGTATCGTGATCGCACATCGCCTGAGTACTGTACGAGATGCAGATCAAATTCTTGTTCTAGACAATGGTTCGATTCTTGAGCGTGGAAATCATGAAGAACTCGTGGCGCTAGGTGGTCTATATGCCGATTTATATAACCGCCAAGATTTAACGGGTGCGTCTAATTAAGATGCGCCCATAAACAACGAGGCCGGCAAAAAATAGCCATTGCAGTGCATACGCCATATGTGGCCCATCGCTTAAGACTGGCAATTCAGCCATCACCGTTGGGCGCAAAGAGAGATCAGAACCGTTGAGCAGATCTAAGTAATATTTTTCTGTTTCAAGTCGTGATTGGGCATTGAGCTTTGAGACTAAACCACTGCCGTTTGTAGGAAGTGCAAAAAACCTTCCATGGGGTAGTGATGAATCCAAGCGAAGACGCCCTGTAATTTCCACCTTGCCCTGTGGGGTCTTTGTAACAATAGGAGGGGACATAGCCGTTCTTCCCGCCTTCACCCAACCTCGATCAACCCAAAACCGTTTTCCTTCAGTTGAAGTAAATAGAGTCAAAACTTCGAAACCGTAGACACCCTCTGAATATCTATTGCGCAAAAGAATTTGATTACCGGCATCGAATTCACCAGAGGTTGTAACGTCTTGCCATTCAAATCGCTCAGGTGTTGCTTCGACGCTAATCAGTGGTCTCGGAGCCATTGCAATATGCTCCATGATTATGAAATTACGAGCATGGCGATCTACACCGCGTTGGTATTGCCACTGTGCCGCCCATAAACATAGAACGATGAGAGCAAAAGCTACGGTAGTTTTGAGGAGGGCCCACGTCTCGCGCTGCATGGAGACTACTTTAGTTTATGAAATCGCTCGCGGATTCTCATCCTGAATATTTGCTCCAGGCGTGAAAGTCTCTCGGCCCGCATTTGCTATGACAACAGCGAAGTATGGGAGTGTGACTGCACCCAACAGGGCAACCCAGCGGTAAGGGCTTGGCAATATAACTGTCAAAATAAAGCAGGCGGTGCGAATCATCATCGAAATAAAATAGCGCTTCTGACGGCCTGCTTGATCGGCACTTAACGCTTTAGGAGCGCTAGTGATATCAAAGATTTCCTTCTCATCGGCCATACCAGCAAGTCTATTACTCGACATGAACGAGTGCATCTTTTGAATACCTCGCGGTAGCCAGTAGGTTTGCTCACATGAGTTCACTCGCCTTAGTCACAGGTGGCAATCGTGGAATAGGTTTAGCTATCGCTGAAGCGCTCAAAACCGCCGGCCACGATGTAGTTGTTACTTATCGTTCAGGTTCTGCCCCTACTGAATTTAAAGCGGTAGTGATGGATGTTACTTCTACCGAAAGCGTCGATGCAGCCTTTGATTCAATCGAAGCGCAATGGGGATTTCCAGAGATTATCGTTGCTAATGCCGGTATGACTAAGGATGGTCTTGTTATGCGAATGAGTGATGAGGATTTCGAAAATGTTGTTAACGCTAATCTCACAGGTGCATTTCGTGTGGCACGACGAGCAACGAAGGGGTTATTAAAGTTAAAGCGTGGGCGCTTGATTTTTATAGGATCAGTCGTAGGGGCGGCTGGTTCGGCTGGACAAGTCAACTATGCTGCGAGCAAATCAGGCTTAGTTGGAATGGCTCGATCATTTGCCCGCGAGATTGGTAGTCGCGGGATTACCTCTAATGTCATCGCACCAGGATTTGTTGAAACTGATATGACCTCATCTCTTGATGATAAGAGACGGCGCGAGATCGCTGCATCAGTTCCACTAGGACGTTTTTGTAGCGCGCAAGAGATTGCAGAGGTTGTCGCTTTTATCGCATCACCACAAGCTAGCTATATAACCGGGGCAGTGATACCTGTTGATGGTGGATTAGGAATGGGACATTAAATGGGAATTTTAGATGGCAAGAAGATACTTGTTACAGGCGTGCTTACCGATGCATCGATCGCATTTCATATTGCGCGCATCGCTCAAGAGCAGGGAGCCAATGTCATCCTCTCCTCATACGGTCGTGTTCTCTCGTTGACTACTCGTATTGCAGGTCGTCTTCCAAAACCTGCACCTATAGTGCAGTTAGATGTCACTAATACTGAAGATCTCGACGCTCTTGAATCTCGTGTGCGCGAGCACTTTCCTGATGGTTTGGATGGTGTTGTGCACTCCATAGGCTTTGCACCAGAGACGGCCCTTGGTGGAAACTTCCTCAATACATCGTGGGAAGATGTCTCTACAGCTCTGCATGTTTCAGCCTATTCACTCAAGGCGCTGACAATGGCTGCGCGACCACTGTTTAATGGCGGAGGTTCTGTTGTCGGCCTAGATTTCGATGCAGCTGTTGCCTGGCCAAAGTATGACTGGATGGGTGTTGCAAAGGCGGCCCTTGAATCTACATCGCGCTACTTAGCACGTGATTTAGGGGCGGAAAATATCCGTGTTAATTTAATTGCAGCAGGACCAATCCGTACCATGGCAGCGAAATCGATTCCAGGATTTGATGAGTTTGAGAAAGTGTGGAACGAGCGGTCGCCCTTAACATGGGATGTTGCCGATCCAGTTCCAGCTGCCCAGGCGGCAGTCGCCCTGCTCTCAGATTGGTTTCCGAAGACAACGGCTGAAATCATCCATGTCGATGGTGGACTACACGCGATGGGCGCCTAAAAAGCCCGCGATTTCCCTGATTAGCTCGCTTCGGGTAGCCTTGCGCACAGACCAGTGGCATAACAGCTCACTGCAAGAGGAGTTACCGCTCCCACCTACATCGCCACTAGTGCGATCTGGTTCGTCGGATTCAGGGATTTACCTCCCTTTCTCCTTGCGGTTTTCTTTGAGCAGGCGCTGTAACACCAAAAGCGTTTGACTAAACCGAAGGAGCACACAGTCAGCACTGAACCACGCATTAATGATCGAATTCGCACAGCCCACATTCGTTTGATCGGACATACCGGTGAACAAGTTGGAGTAGTCGATATCGATACCGCGTTAAAGATGGCAGATGAGGTAGGTCTCGACTTAGTCGAAATCGCAGCAGAGGCTAATCCACCCGTATGCAAGATTATGGACTTCGGAAAATATAAGTACGAAGTTGCACAAAAGGCTCGGGAGGCGCGACAGAACCAGACCCACATTGTGGTGAAGGAGGTGCGTTTAACACCAAAGATCGAAAGCCATGATTACGAAACAAAGCGTAATCAAGTTGAGAAGTTTCTCAAGGGTGGCGACAAGGTGAAGGTGACGATGAAGTTCCGTGGACGTGAGCAAACGCGGCCAGAGCTTGGATACAAAATGCTGCAACGTCTGGCAACAGATATCGCAGAGTTTGGATTCATAGAGTTCGCCCCTAAGCAAGAGGGACGAAACATGACAATGGTTATTGGACCGACGAAGAAGAAAACGGAAGCGGTTGCAGAGGCTAAGGCGGCACGAAAGGCCAAAGCAGATGCAACGGCAGAGACTATGGATGGAGCATAAAGATGCCAAAGATGAAAACGCACAGCGGAGCTAAGAAGACTTTCCGCGTTACAGGTACCGGAAAGATCATGCACGAGCGCGCTGGTAAGCGACATTTGCTCGAGCGCAAATCTTCACGTGTTACACGCCGCCTCTCAACCGAGCAGTCAGCCAAGCCAACCGTCACAATGACAGCCAAGCGCATGCTTGGCCTGAAGTAAGGAACGTGAATTAAATGAGAGTAAAACGTGGTGTTCACGCCGCCAAGAAGCGTCGTACAACTTTAGAACGTGCCAGCGGTTACCGCGGTCAACGCTCACGTCTTTTCACAAAGGCGAAGGAGCAAGTTACGCATTCGATGGTCTATGCATTTAATGACCGTAAAGACAAGAAGGGCGATTTCCGTCGTCTATGGATTCAACGCATCAATGCAGGGTGCCGCGCGCATGGTCTGACCTATAACCGTTTCATTCAAGGCCTTAAAGCCGCAGGTGTTGAGGTAGATCGCCGTGTTCTCTCTGATCTTGCAACGAATGATCCAGCAACCTTCAAAACTCTTGTAGATGTTGCTCGCAAGAGCCTTATCTCAGCTTAAACAAACCTTTGAAATAATTCAGACCAATGATTGAGAGCCTTAACTCGCCACATGTTGCGCGAGTTAAGGCTCTTATTGGTTCTCGTGGGACTAAAGAGCGAAGAGCCGCTGGTGAATTCGT
>Ga0208566_1002088_pt1 | contig 10899 bp, 5 predicted proteins | sample PL_2010_150m_FD_184159 | JGI IMG/M metagenome (GOLD analysis project Ga0208566, IMG submission 184159) | Freshwater microbial communities from Powell Lake, British Columbia, Canada to study Microbial Dark Matter (Phase II) - PL_2010_150m... | ecosystem: Environmental > Aquatic > Freshwater > Lake...
CTCCGCTGCCGCCTCGGGCGATTCGACCGCCGCCGCGAGCCGGGTGACCACGTCGGCGCCGAACTGCTGCTGCGGGTTGCGCCCCCAGCGCTCCGCCAGCCAGCTTCCCTGAACCAGATCGAGCAGCGACAGGCACAGGTGGGTGGTACCCAAATCCACCGCCACCCCGCAGGGATGCTTGACACCCGCCGGCAGTTGCCGCCCCGCCTCCGCCGCTTCGCGGGCGAGGTGCGGCGAAACGGTATCCGCCGTCGATTTCCAGTTCGACGGCGGCGCGGGGTTGAGTATCTCGATGTGCAGGTCGCCGGACGGGCTGACCTGGCACGCCAGCCGCACACCCTGGGCGAGCAGCGCCGCCGTCAGGTGCAGACGCTCGTTCTGGGTCGGCTCCCCGGCTGCGCCGACCGCCACCCGGATCCGGCACAGGCCGCAGGCACCGATGCCGCGGCAGCCGGAACGCACGCGAAAATCGGTGGCATCCAGAATATCGCGTACCGAGGGGCCGGGTTCGAAAGCGATCCGGTGCACTTCGCCGCCGCTGTCGAGGAACAGTTCCGCCATGCGTCACCCTCCCCGGCAGGCCGCGACCAGTGCGGCGATATTTTCCGGCTTGGCCTCGGGCGGAATTTCGCAGCCGGAGGCGAGCAGGAAACCGCCCCGCCCGGCAAACGCCGAAACCAGCCGGGCAGCGGCGGCGGCAATCTGCTCCGGCTGGGCCGCGACGAAATCCAACGATTTGAGGTTGCCGTCGAGGCAGGTATGGGGAAGCAGTTGCTGCGCCAACTGCGGTTCGACGTAATAGTCGAAATTGGCGATGTCCGCCCCGGCCTCGGGGTAATAGGGCAAGGTGGCGGCGGTCGGCCCGGCGATGTTGAGCCAGTTGGCCAGCGCCCCGGCCTGCCGGAACGCGGCGAAAACCCGTTGCAGACGCGGCAGCAACAGTTCACGGAAAAACTGCGGCGGCACCACCGCCGGCGAAGCGGAGGGATCGAACACGATGGGCAGGTGGACGCCCGCCTCGATCTGGGCCACGCCGTAGCGGATGGCGACGGCGGCGGCGAAATCGAGAATTTTTTCGAAACGGGCCGGATCGTCCGCCGCCAGGTACAGCGCGGTTTCGATGCCGAGCAGTTGGGTCGCCAGGGTCATCGGCCCGGCCACGCAGCCCGTCACCAGTACCGTATCGTCCAATTCGCCGCGCAGGATGCCCGCCGCCCGCAGCAATTCCGGCATCCGCCCGGCAACGGCGGGATCGGGTACCGCCAGCGCCGCCGCGTCGCCGGCGGGCGCCAGCGCATAGCTCGCCACGTCGGGATACTGGTGCTCGCGGTATTGCAGGATGGCGCCGGCCGCCTCGGTCTCCACGCATAAATCCATGAACGCGAACACCACGTCGTGGCCGTAGCAGCGCAAGGCGCCGAGCTGGCAGCGCGCCAGCAAGCTGCCGTCGCGCAGGTAATCCCCCAGCGCCACGCCGGCCAGCACCGCAGCGTGGCCGAACAGCTGCGGCACCGCCGGGGTGCGGTCGGGCGGCGCAAAAGCCAGCGCGGCCTTGATCCGTTCCAGGCTGTTCACGACAACGCCCCCCGCACCAATTGATCGAGATAACGCGCCCCGTCGAACGCCGTTTCCGCCACGTAATCGACGTTCAACGCCGCAGCCGAGGACTGCTTCAGCGCCGCGCCGCCCGCCACCACCGCGACCCCGGCCAGCCCGCATTCGGCCAGCGCCGCCTTGACCTGGCGCACCTGCGGGATCACCGAGGTGATCAGGCCGCTGACCAGCACCGCGCGGGCGTGTTCGCGCCCCGCCGCATTCGCCAGGGTTGCCAGCGGGCAATCCTTGCCCAGATCGACCACCCGGTAGCCCTTGCCGATCAGCACCATCTTGGCGATATTTTTGCCCAGATCGTGGACGTCGCCTTCCAGCGTGGCGATCACGAACGTAGCGCGGCCCTGCTCCGGCGGCACGCCCTCGGGATAAAGCTCGTTCGCCACCGCCGACACCGCCCGCCCGACCAGCATGATTTCGAGCAGATTGAAGCTTTCCACGGTGCACTTGTCGTCGAGCCGCCGCATCGCCGCTTCCAGCCCTTCGGTCACGATCCGTTCCGCCGCCATGCCCGCGCCGCGCAGCCGCTGGGTCTCGGCCAGCGCCGCGGCGTGATCCCCGTCCAGCAGGGACGCCACCAGTTTATTCATTGCAGGGTTGCTCATGGCAAGCGTATCAACGGAATACAGACATTTTTATTGTAGTCGCTAACCGGCGCGGCAATGCATAAACGCCAATTCGGGGCCGGCAGCAGCCGGCATTGGGGCCGCAAAATAACGATAGCCCATCGATTTTTCGCCAGAAATTGCTATATTTCAAATATGCTCAGCGTATCGACCGCGATCTCGCCCTATTCGAACTACCCCTCGGCCCTGTCCAAGCCGCAGGCGCAGAAGGAGAGCGGCGCGCCGGACAATCAGGAGACGCCGGACATCGCCGGCGAAAAGAACAACTCCCCGGCCTCCCAACTGGCCAAACAAGACCCGGCCAAGACTACCCAAGAGCAGAAACAGATCGACGAGCTGAAAAAAATCGACCGCAACGTGCGCGCCCATGAACAGGCGCACTTGGCGGCGGCAGGCGGACTGGCGATCAGCGGCGCTTCGTTCAGCTACCGCAGCGGGCCGGACGGCAAGCAATACGCGGTCGGCGGGGAAGTCTCGATCGACGTCTCGCCCGGCCGAACCCCGCAGGAAACCGTCAGCAAGGCGGAAAGAGTCCAGGCCGCCGCCCTCGCCCCCGCCGACCCGTCCGCCCAGGATCGCAGCATCGCCAGCCGGGCCGCGCAGATGAAACTGCAAGCGCAACAGGAATTGGCCCAGGAAAAGCTCCAGCCCGCCCAGGGCGAAAGCAGCGGCAACAGTTCATTCCCCCGGCAAAAGTCCGCGGCGGCGGAGGACAATCCGTCCGTCGCCACCAAAGGCCTCGCCAGCTATCGCGCCAACAGCGGGATTTCCGGCCAGTCTTCCGGCAGCATCGTCAATTCGGCGGCCTGAAGCACCCTTTATTGCCGATCACACCATTGCGTCCACATACCGCGCAGAGCGGCTTCAAAATGTGCGGCGAAACGCGGTGCGTCGAAGAGCGGCGACACCAACACCTGTTGCCGAAGCCCGTTGCGCAGGGTCGCCAAGCGTTGCAGGTCGCCGGTGCGCCATGCGGCACGGACAACGTAGTCGTCGGCATCGGCGGCGATCCATTCGGGCAGGCCGTTGTTGTGCAGGCGCAGCTTGCGCGGACAAGCATCGGGGGTTCAAAATGCAATGAACGATCCTAATCCTCCCATCCTCGAACATATTAATGAAGCAACGTAGACCACTAATGCCGCAGCCAAGACGCCATGCGGCAACTTGTTCGAAGCAGCCCGTCACGGCAACGCAAAACGATACGTTGTCGCGGCAACCCGACCCCCACCAGTTTGACGCCCTTTTCAAGGCTGGTCGCCATGCTGAACTAGAGCGCAGAGCGCGCTTACTTATTGCGCTGCATCCAGATTCAGGATTTGCTTGGCAGGCATTGGGAAACTCCCTGCAGATGCAAGGAAAAGAAGCGCTGGCCGCATTACAGAAGGCAGCGGATCTATTGCCTGGAGATGCCACCGCGTGCAGCAGCCTAGGGCTTGCCCAGAACAATATCGGACAACTAAATGACGCAGTGGCGAGTTTCCGACGGGCGCTAGCGATCAAACCGGATTACGCCGAAGCGCACAGCAACCTGGGCGTCATCCTGAACAAACTCGGGCGACTGGATGATGCCGTGGCAAGCTACTGCCAGGCGCTGGCAATCAAACCGGATTCCGCCGAAACGCACTACAACCTGGGCAATACACTGAACGACCTCATGCGGCTGGATGACGCCGTGGCAAGCTATCGCCAGGCGCTGGCGATCAAACCGGACTTTTCCCAGGCACACAACAACCTGGGAAAATCCCTGAAGGGTCTCGGGCGACTCGATGACGCCGTGACGAGCTATCGCCAGGCATTGGCACTCAACCCGGGTTTCGCCCTCGCGCACAGCAACCTGGGCAACGCGCTGAAGGAACTTGGCAGAATCAATGACGCCGTCACGAGTTATCGCCGAGCACTGGAGATCAAGCCCGATTACGCCGAGGCGCACAACAACCTCGGGAACGCACTAACGGATATCGGACAACTGAACGACGCAGTAGCGAGCTATCGCCGGGCGTTGGAGATCAAACCCGATTACGCCGAAGCGTACAACAACCTGGGTAATGCGCTGAGGGATCTCGGGCAAATCAATAATGCCGTGGCGAGCTATCACCGGGCATTGGAGATCAAGCCGGATTTCACCGAAGTGCGCAGCAACCTGCTGTTCACACACAATTATCAATCGGATCAACCTGCTGAAACATTGCTGGCCGAAGCGCAGTACTTTGGCGGACTGGTTGCTCGCCAAGCCCGCCCTTATACCAGCTGGCGCAACCTTCCCGATCCCGATCGATGCTTACGTGTGGGCTGGGTATCTGGAGATTTCCGCAATCACCCGGTCGGTCACTTTGTCGAAGGTTTGCTGGCCGAGCTTGCTGCCGACGCAACCGGCCGACTGGAACTCTTCGCCTACCCGAACCATTTTCGTTCCGATGCCGTGACCGAACGGATCAAGGCCTGCTGCCACGGCTGGCATTCAGCAGTGGGGCTTTCCGACCAGCGCCTGGCTGAGCGGATACATGATGACGAGATCGACATTCTGATCGACCTCTCGGGACATTCCGGGAACAACCGCCTGCCGATGTTTGCCTGGAAACCGGCGCCGCTGCAGATGACCTGGCTCGGCTATATGGGTACGACCGGGGTTGCCGCCATCGACTACCTGCTCGCCGACCCCTGGGCGCTGCCGGCAACTGAAGAAGTGCATTTCACAGAAAAAATATGGCGCCTGCCGGAAACATTGCTCTGTTTGACACCACCGGACATCGAGATCCCGGTCAGTTCCCCACCCGCAAGTGCCAATGGATTTATCACCTTTGGCTCGTTCAACAACCTCAGCAAGATCAATGATGCCGTAGTGGCGCTATGGGCGCGCGTGCTTGCCGCCGTACCCGATAGCCGCCTGCTTCTCAAGACCAAACAACTCAACGCCCCCTCTGTGCGGCAGGGCGTCGTCGAGCAGTTTTCCCAGCATGGCATCAGCCAGCACCGGCTGCAACTCGAAGGTAGCGTTCCTCAGCGTGCCGAGCACTTGATGACCTACCAACGGGTAGACATCTCGCTCGATCCATTTCCCCACCCCGGCATGACCACCAGCGCTGAAAGTTTGTGGATGGGTGTGCCGGTACTCACGCTGGGGGCAGGTCGTTTCATCTCCCGCCAGGGAATCGGCCTGATGACCAACGCCGGCCTGCCCGACTGGATTGCCGCCGATGCCGACGATTACGTCGCCAAGGCGGTATGGCACGCAAGCGATTTGCCGCGCCTCGCGGCAGTACGCAACAGTCTGAGGCAAAGGGTGCTTACCTCACCGATCTTCGATAATTCCCGTTTTGCCCGACATTTCGAAACGGCACTGCGCGGCATGTGGGTGCAATGGTGTGCAAGCCGGCAAGCGTCGTCATGCATCCCGGCGCTGGCGGAGGGGAAGGATTCCCCCTCACCCGCCACCTTTTGAGCAGCAGGGATTAGACAAAGAGAGCTACCCTTGCCGCCGATCGCACCAATCTACCCACATCCCGCGCAAGGCGGCTTCAAAATGCGCGGCGAAACGCGGCGCGTCGAAGAGTGGCGATGCCAGCGCCTGCTGCCGCAGCCCATTGCGCAGGGTCGACAAGCGTTGCAGGTCGCTAGCGTGCGATACCGCGCGGGCAATGTAGTCGTCGGTATCGGCGGCGATCCATTCGGGCAGACCGGCGTTCATCAGCAGACCGACACCCTGACGGGACAGAAAACTCTCCCCAGCCAAGGTCAGCACCGGCACTCCCATCCATAATCCTTCGGCGCTAGTAGTGCCGCCAGTATAGGGAAAGGGATCGAGGGCGATGTCCACCCGTTGATAAGCGGCCAGATATTCTGTGCGGGGCGAGGAGCCCTCCAGAATCAGCCGGTCTGCGTCGATGCCGTGAGCGGCAAAGCGTTCGACCACGCTGGGCCGCACCAACATTTCATCCAATTGCTTCGCCTTGAGGAACAGACGGCTGTCAGGCACGGCCGCAAGCACCCGCGCCCACAGCGCCACCACGGCATCGGTCATCTTGGCCAAATTATTGAAACAACCGAAGGTGATGTAACCATTGGCAAGCGCGGGAAGCGGCGCGACGTTCGCTGCCCCTTCCGGCGGCGTGAAGCAGAGCCGTGTTTCAGGCAGTCGCCAGATTTTTTCGCTGAAATGGGCTGCTTCGGATTCCGGCAGTGTCCACGGGTCGGCGATGAGATAGTCGATGGCGGCAACCCCGGCGGTGGCAAAATAGCCCAGCCAACTCACCTGCAGCGGCGAGGGTTTCCAGGCGAACAGCGGCAGGCGGTTGCGCGCTGAGTGTCCCGACAGGTCGATCAGGATATCAATATCGTCATCGCGGATCCGCCGCGCCAGGCTTTCGTCGGAAAGCTCCGCCACCGGAAGCCAGCCATGGCAGCAAGCCTTGATTCTTGCGCTGACGGCGTCGTTGCGAACATGGTTGTAATAGGCAAACAGCTCCAGCCGTTCGGAAGCACCGCCCGTCAGCGCCACCAGCACGCTTTCCAGAAAATAGCCCACCGGATGATTGCACAGGTCCCCGGACACCAGGCCCACGCGCAAGCATTTAGCGGGGTCGGCAATATTGGGCCAAGCCGTATGGGGGCGGGCTTGCCGCGCCACCGAATCGCCAAAGCGGCGCGCTTCGGCCAGCAGCATCACGGCCGTGAAGTCTGACTGGTAGTTGTGGACAAACAGCAGGTTGCTGTGCGCCTCGGCGTAACCGGGTTTGATCTCCAATGCCCGGCGGTAGCTCGCCACGGCGTCATCGACCATCCCGAGGTCTTTCAGGGCCGTACCCAGACTGTCGTGCGCTTCGGCATAGCCGGGCTTGATCGCCAGAGCCCGGCGATAGCTCGCCACGGCATTATCGACTTGCCCGAGGCCATGCAGCGCATTGCCGAGGTTGTAGTGCGCCTCGGCGTAAGCGGGGCTGATCTGCAGCGCCCGACGGAAGCTCGCCGCCGCGCCAGCGAGTTGCCCGAGATCCTTCAGGAGATTGCCCTGGCAGAGGTACGCCTCGACATAAGCGGGTTTGAGCTCCAGCGCCCGCCGATAGCTCGCCGCCGCGCCGGCAAATTGCCCCAGGTCTTTCAGGGCATTGCCCGAATTGCAATGGGCCTCGGCGTAATCGGGTTTAAGCTCCAGCGCCCGGCGATAGCTCGCCACGGCGCCTTCGAGTTGCCCGAGGTCGCGCAAGGCATTGCCCAGATTGAGATGCGCATTGGCGTAAGCGGGTTTGAGTGCCAGCGCCCGGCGGCAGCTCGCCAGCGCCGCATCGAACTGCCCGAGGACTTGCAAGACCCCGCCCAGGTTACTGTGCGCCTCGGCGAGATCGGGCTTGAGTGCCAGCGCCCGCCGATAGCTCGCCACCGCGTCTGCGAGATGCCCGAGATCCTTCTGGGCCACGCCCAGGTTGCAGTGCGCATCGGCATCGCCGGGCAAGAGTTGCGCGGCCTTTTGCAATACCGGCAGCGCCGCTTTACCTTGCGCCTGAAGAGCGACCCCGAGCACTTTCCAGACGAACCCGGAATTCGGATAGCGTTCGGCCAGCCCGCAAGCCCGGCTTTCCAGCTCGACATAGCGCCCGGCATTGAACAGCGCGACCAGCTGGCTGGCTTCGGCTTGCGGCAAGACTTGCCTGGCTACGGGCGGCGCCACGCGGAATTTTCCCTGTTTGGGTGCGGTCACGCGATGTAAGCTCCTTGATGGGTACTGCGACAGACGAAAAAACCCCACCCCCTCGTGAGGGGCGGGGTTTGAAGGTGTTACTTATCGGGGCGGGCGTGGGTAAAGCGGGCGCCCGTCGCGATGGCTAGGTATTGCTGAGGTAGGAGATTGCCGCAAATTCGGTAACCTGGATACCGGCGAGCTTCACCATGATGTCCGCCGCGCCAAGCCCGGCAACGCCGTCACCTTCAACGACGTAGGTATCGCTGCCGACCACGAACGTCGCATTGTATTGATCGGTCCCCATGGCCGTCAGCAGCGCCGTCGCCTTGTCGATCACGCTCGCCGTCGCCGCAGCACTTCCGCCGAAAGTCACCGCCGTGCTCGCCGCGTGATCGGTGGCGTGGGTGCTGCCGTTGAGCAAACCGCCAGTCAGCGTGTAGTACGAGTCGGTGGAGGTCAACACCAGATCGCTGCCGTTGAACGAAGCCACCACCTTGTTCAGGCCGAGTGCCGGGCCGCAGCCCCCCCATGAGGAAGCGACCTCGATGTCGTGCTGAAGAGCCGTGGTGCCATTGCTCAGCGTTGCGGTATAGGTCGTGCCGGCGTAGGTAAAGCTGATCGTGTTGCCGGTAGCCGGCGTGACCGCTGCAAAGGTCTCGTAGGCAGCCGCGCCGCAGCTAACGGTCAGGTTGGCAACACCGGTTGCTGTCGCATCGAACGATCCCGTGAGCACCCAGGACGTCGGGACGTACAGCCAGTCAGTCCCGACAGCGAAGCCGGTGATGGTGTCGAAAGCAAACGGGCTTGAGTCGGAAACCGTACCGGCGGCGGCATAGGCGGAAACCTGTGTCACCGTCGCCACCTGCGTGTCCGCGCCGAAATTGGACACGGTGTTTTCATGCGCGACGCCTTGTGCATCCGCACCGGTGACATTGGATACTGAGTTGCTGTTATCTACGCGTTGACCATCGTCAGAGCCACCATTCGTTGCCAAACTGGAAATCGTGAAGCCGTCCCCCGGCGTTAGCGCCTCCATGGTTATGATGGTGCCAGAAGCGCTGGCAGTGACGTAGTCATAGGCACCTTCCACCAAGGCTGCCAGCTTGGCAGCCACATGGCCGATGATGGCGGCAGAGTCGGTCACCAAATTCAAGGCGCCGCCGCCACCAGCACCATCCGCGGTCAGATCGTCGGCAATCACGGTGTATTCGTATGTCGCTTCGTTGATCGTCACCGCCACCTTGTCGCCCGCCTCGTAGATGCCGAACAAAAACACCTGATCTTGCTGCGCCACTGCCGCCTGGTTGATCGTTTCGCTTGCAATCTCGAAGCCGGTTCCCGGCGTCGCCGCGACCGCGGTCACCGTTGAACTCGAAGCACTGGCGCTGACGCCAGAGTCGGCATCAATGAGAGCAGCCAGCTTGGACGCAATATGGTAGAGCGCAGCGCCGCTGTTACCCGCTACTGGCATCCCAGCACCATCACCCATCGAATAAAAATCGCCGGCAGCCGCGGTGTATTCATAGCGCGAACCGTCGATCGTCACCGCCACCGTGTCGCCCACCTCGTAGGTGCCGGACAGCGTCACGGCCTCTTGCTGCGCGACTGGCGCCGAGGTGGTGTTCGTTGTGGCCACCGCGATCGTGAAGGGCGTCTCCGCACTCACGCTCAGCACGCCATTCGAAACGCCAGCGCTCATGCCCCCGCGGTCAGCAATCACGTAATACATCTGCATCGAGATATTGGCGTATGCTTCCTGGCTGTCGCCAGCTACGGATACAGACATACCCATATAAGTGCTCATCAGATCGTTGGCAGTCACGGTGTATTCGTATGGCGCGCCGCCGTCGATCGTCAGCGAAATCTTGTCGCCCACCTCGTAGGTGCCGCTCAGCACAATACTTTCCTCTTGCTGCACCACAGCGCCCGCGACCTCAACCATCACCACATCCGACCCGGCGCCGAGCAGGATCACCTGATCCGCACCGGCGCCCGGCGTGATGTACGAGCGGCCAGCAGTATCCACGTGAATGGTTTGGTCGCCCGCCGATGCGGCAACCGTGATGCTGGTGTTGGCCTCCCCCTTCAGCAGGACATCGCCGGAGGCTTGCTCGGCGGTCAGGGTGAACCCCCCGCTCGCCCAAGGGCTGCTGACGGATACATCATATTCACTCACAACGCTTAGCGTCGTATTGCTGCTGATGTTTACACCATCAACGACATTGACAATCACATCGCCCGTGACGGTGACTTGCGACAAATCGGTGCTGCCGCTGAAATTGTTACTTATAGTGACATTGCCCCCACCGGAGAAGCTCCTCGCCGGCGACTCGCTGTCACCGTCGGCAACAAATAGCGACGCTGCGGAAATGGTCAGCGTATTGCCCGCCGCAACCTCGAACCCTACTACCGCGGGGAGGTTGGTGGTGCTCATCGGGTTGAAAGACAAGTTAGTCTCGACGATCAAGGTCGCACCCACTGAAATCTGCATCAGATCCGATTCGGAGAAGTCCCCCGTCACGCTCACGGTTCCATCGCCATCAACCGTCATACCATCGAATTCGGCGCCGTCAATTACCAGATTTTGGCCTTCAGCCAGAGTGATTTTGGCGGCGATGGCAAAATCGGCCTTGTCCGTGGCCACCACACCGCCACGACTAAAGGTGGCCACGCCGCTTCCATCCCACGCAACCGTGATGTTGCCGGTGGCGCTTCCGTCAAATGAAACGGCGCCGGTATTTTCATCTACCGTCACCGTGAAGGTGGCCGCATCTCCGCCACCGCCACCACCGCCACCACCCGCCGACGGCGTCGGAGTTTCCGCCTCCCCCGCATCGGTATTGCTCGCCGCCGCCGCAGCGTCATCCGTGGTGCTATTCGGGTCCAAATCGCCGATCGTCGCCTTGTTGGCCGCCGTATCGAAAGCCGCCCCGGTAAAGCCCGCCTGCATCGCGCTCAAATCCCCGCCTTCCGCCGCGGCCAGCATCT
>Ga0208566_1002092_pt1 | contig 10891 bp, 7 predicted proteins | sample PL_2010_150m_FD_184159 | JGI IMG/M metagenome (GOLD analysis project Ga0208566, IMG submission 184159) | Freshwater microbial communities from Powell Lake, British Columbia, Canada to study Microbial Dark Matter (Phase II) - PL_2010_150m... | ecosystem: Environmental > Aquatic > Freshwater > Lake...
GGGTATAGAGAATGTACAGGCCCGAGAGCAGCAGGCCGGGCATGATCGCGGCGGCGAACAGGTCCGTCGTCGGCACGCCCACCACCGGCCCCATGACGATCAGCATCACCGAGGGCGGGATGAGGATGCCGAGAGTGCCGCCTGCGGCGATGGTTCCCGCGGACATGCGCACATCGTAGCCGCTGCGCTTCATCGCCGGCGCCGCCATCACGCCGAGCAGGGTCACCGACGAGCCGACGATGCCGGTGGCGGCGGCAAAAATCGTGGCGGTGATGAGCACGGCGAGATAAAGCGAGCCGTTCAGCGACGCGAGCATCAGCTGCACCCCGCGAAACAGCCGTTCCATCAGCCCCGATTGCTCCAGCAGATAGCCCATGAACAGAAAGAACGGCACCGAGGCGAGCGTAGGATCGCGCATCACCGAAAAGAACTGCAGCGTCATCAGATGCAGCGCGAGATCGCCGAGCGCGAGATAGCCGATGCCCAGCGCCACTGCGATCAAGGTGAAGGCGATCGGGAATCCGATGAAAATCGCGCCGAACAGAACGACCAGGGACAGCAATCCTACGTATTCCGGCTTCAAATCCATTCCCCTTTCATCGCCGCCCACAGGCTTTTCATGAATTCAGACAGCCCCTGCAGCAACAACAGCAGCGTCGCCAGTGGAAGCGTAAATTTGAACGGATAGACGATCGGCATCCACGGGCTGGTGACGATGCGCTCGCCCTGCCCGTAGGACTTGAGAAAGAAGTCCCAGCCCACCACCAGAAACAGGATCAGAGGCGGAAAGAACAGCAGCAGGTAGCACACCACGTCCACCCGGCCCTGCGTCCGCGGCGACCAGCCGCTGTAGTAGGAGTCGGTGCGGATGTGGCCTTTTCGCTGCAGCGTGTAGGCCGAGCCGATCATGAAAAAGCTGCCGTAGAGCATGAACGTCATGTCGTAAGCCCATTCCGTCGGCGCATTGAACACATAGCGCGCCACGACCTCGTATACCAGCGACAGCACCATCGGGATAATCAGCCAGGCGATGATGCGTCCGGACCAGATGCTGATCGCGTCCAGCGTCTTGATGGCTTTGAGCATTGCACTCGGCGGGCTCTGCATGGGAGCTCCTTCAACTGTGAACTGCAAAAAAGGGGCGCGGAACAACCGCGCCCCCGTGCCGCATTAGCGCCAGCTGCGAATTATTTTTTCTGCAGCGCCGCGTTGCCGAGATTGGAATACAGGTCCAGGATCTTGGTCCAGTACGGCACCACATCGACGGCGAAGTGGCGCTGCGAATCGAGCACCTCCTTGAAGAACGCATCCTTCGCGGAATAGCGGTCCAGCACCACGTTGGTGGCGCGCACGAACTCGGGGAAGAAGTCCTTGGGCGTGTCGTGAATCTGGACCTTGAATTCGTTCTTCAGCCTGACGATGGCCTTGGCATTGCGGTACACGTTGTAGGTGTAGGTTTCGGTCATCGATGCGGTCGCGGCGGTGCGCACGATCTCCTGCAGATCGGGCGACAGCTTGTTCCAGAACGACTTGTTGATCAGCACCTCGCCGATGTCGGTCGACTGGTGCAGTCCCTGCAGGTAGTAATGCTTCCACACCGTCTGCAGGCCGAGGTTGAGGTCATCCGCGGGGCCGATCCACTCGGCCGCATCGATCACGCCGCGCTGCGCAGCCGGCACGATTTCACCGCCGGGCAAGGCGACGGCCGAAACGCCCATTTCCTTGAAAATCTCGCCGGTAATTCCCGGGGGCGAGCGGTATTTCATCTTCTTGAAATCGGCGGTGCTGTTGATCGGGTTCTTGAACCATCCCAGCGGGTCAGGACCCATCGGCGACACCATCAGCGCCACCACGTTCACCTTGAGCACGTCGGTGTAAAGTTTTTGCAACAAGGCGTTGCCGCCGCCTTCGTACAGCCAGGCCACATGCGACAGTTGATCGAGGCCGACGCCGGCGCCCGCCATCGGGTTGGAAAACAGGCCCGCGGCCGGATGTTTGCCCGACCAGTAGTGGGTCCATGCATAGCCGCCCTCGACGATGCCCTTGTCCACGGCGTCGAGAATTTCAAACGCAGGCACGACCGCGCCATCGGGCAGGATTTCGACTTTCAGACGGCCGGCCGACATCTTGTCGATGTGGTCGCCGAATTTTTTCATCAACTCGTAATAAATGCTCGCCGAAGGCACGGCGGTCTGGATGCGCATTTTCAATTGCTGCTGCGCCTGCACCGCCACGCTCCCCGCCAAAAGCGCCATGCCGGCGACACCCGATAATAGCCACCTATTCCATTGACGTTTCATCTCCCCTCCTGTTGTATGTGCTGAGAACCAGACGTACCAAAAACCCGCTCGGCAGGTACGCATGCATTGCCCCCGATACCCCGAAGGCGAGGTAATGCTAGACAGGGCGCGGCAAATTTGCAATACTTTTTTGGCGGTTTCGGGACGTAAAGTTTCATTTTCTTGAAATTCAAACTTTTCGTCCAGACCCCCGGCTTGAGCATGAAACCGTCCGCCCTGCCAACACAGGGCCGAGAACGACTACAGGAACGAAAGCATGGAGCAGAACACAGTCGACTACATCGTCGTCGGAGCCGGATCGGCGGGCTGCGTGCTCGCCAATCGGTTGTCGGAGAGCGGACGGCATTCGGTGTTGCTGCTCGAAGCCGGCCCGCGCGACAACAATATCTGGATCCATATCCCGATCGGCTACGGCAAGACCATGTGGGACCCGCGCTACAACTGGCGCGACTACACCGAACCCGACCCCGGCATGAACCAGCGCAAAGTGTACTGGCCCAACGGTCGCGGCCTGGGGGGGTCGTCCTCCATCAACGGCCTGATCTGCATGCGCGGCCAGCACCAGGACTACGAGCGCTGGGCGGCACTCGGCAACAGGGGCTGGGGCTGGGCCGACGTACTGCCCTGGTTCATCAAGTCCGAACACAACACCCGCGGCGCGAGCGCCTATCACGGCGCGGACGGGCCGCTGTGGTGCTCCGACATCGAAGAAAAGCATGAATTGATGGAAGCCATCATCCGCGGCGCTGGCGACTTGGGAATTCCGCGCAACGACGATTTCAACGGCGCCGCGCAGGAAGGCGTCGGCTACTACCAGCTTTCCACGCGCCACGGCTGGCGCTGCTCCACTGCGACCGCTTATCTGAAACCAGCGCGCAGGCGCCCCAACCTGCGTGTCGAGACCGATGCGCATGCCGGCGTCGTCGTGTTCGACGGCGTGCGCGCCGTGGGCATCCGCTATGAGCAGCACGGCCGCGCGCACGAAGTACGCGCAGCGAAGGAGGTGATCCTCGCCGCGGGCGCGCTGCGCAGTCCGCAGCTGCTGCAGCTATCCGGCGTCGGCCCGGCTGCGCTCCTGCAAACGCACGGCGTCCCGCTGGTGAAGGATCTCCCGGGCGTAGGCGCGAATCTGCAGGACCACCTGCAGCTGCGCCTGATCTTCAAATGCACCAAGCCCATCACCACCAACGACCAGCTGGCGAGCCTCTGGGGCCAGATGAAGATCGGGCTCAAATGGCTGTTGTTCCGGCAGGGTCCGCTCGCCATCGGCATCAACCAGGGCGGACTGTTCACGCGCGCGCTGCCGCAGTCGAAGACGCCCGACATCCAGTTTCATTTCGCCACGCTGTCGGCGGAAATGGCCGGCGCCAAGCCGCACGATTTTTCCGGCTTCACCATGTCGGTATGCCAGTTGCGCCCGGAATCGCGCGGCACGCTGGCGATCAAGTCACGCGACCCGAAGCAGCCCGCGGCAATGCAGCCCAACTATCTTTCGGCAGAGATCGACCGGCAGACAGCGGTGGCGGGCATGAAGGTCGCGCGCGCGCTGGCCGCCGCGCCGGCGATGCGGCCCTATGTGCGCGAGGAATACAAGCCCGGACCGAAAGTCGGCAACGACGCGGAACTGCTCGAATTCGCGCGCAATAACGGCGCCACGATCTTTCATCCTTCCGGCACTTGCAAGATGGGCTCGGATGCGCTCGCCGTGGTGGACGAGCGCCTGCGCGTGCACGGTCTTGCCGGCCTGCGCGTGGTCGACTGCTCGATCATGCCGACGCTGGTTTCCGGCAACACCAATCTGCCGGTGATCATGATCGCCGAAAAAGCCGCGGCGATGATTCTCGAAGATGCGGGCGTCACAAACTAGGGTCTGTCGACCGCCGCGAAAAATAATTCGCGCCGCGTTTGGCAGATCTACTGCTGCGCCCTGATCGGTGACGACGCATCGGCCCAGGAGGCCGACCAGACATCGGCGCCGTGGAGGTAATGCACTTCTTCGCCGCGCAACAGGGCGCGATCCAGGCCGCCGTAATAATCGTAACTCGGATACGTAGTGGTCGCGTTGCGCTGTTCGACCCGCACCTCGCCTTTCTGGCTCAGCCCGGTGCGGCTCACCGAAAACAGATACAGTCCGGTGTCGCTCCAGTCATAGTAGGTCCGCGGGTCACCGACCGGGTAATACGCGTAGGCCGGCGTCGTTGCATGGCGCTCGATCGGCAGCGTGAATCGGGCGATCTCATCCGGGCTGCCGGCGACGGGCAGGAACGAAAACGCATGATGGTCAGAAAGCGCCGCCGACTGGCTCCCGCGCTTGCCGATAACGATGCTGTTTACTTCCTTCGGCTGGGATGCGTCGGCAACATCGAACAAGGCGACCTTGACCCCTTGATACCAGGCACCGCGGCCATCGCCCAGGGAGCCCGTCGTGCCGGACGCCGCATCCTTGCCCACGCCGAGCAGCCACTGCTCTCCAATCGGATGCAAATAGTCGGAGTAGCCCGGAATTTGAAGTTCGCCTGCGATCCGCGGATCGGCCGGGTTGCCCAGATCGAGCACATACAGCGGATCGGTAATGCGAAAGGTCACAAGATAGCCACGGTTGCCGACGAAGCGCACGGCGTAGATTCGCTCGCCGGGTTTGCCTAACGAGGCAGGGCGCTGCGCGTTGGGCAGTTGGCCCACCAACGCCAGCGTTCCATCCTGTTCGCGCAACATACTCAACCGGTGCTTGGTATTGTCACCGTTCCATGCCGCTCCCTCAGAGGTCACGATGCGCAACACACCCTGGTGCTCGCCCATGCGAAAGGATTTCTTGTCCTGCTCCCAGCCCAGGTGGCCGGCGACACTGCCGGAGCCGCGGTACTGCGGCCCGGTTGTGGTCAGGGCGAACTTGTGCAGGTCGGTTGCGGACACGGTCGGATAGCTGGCGATGAGCGTGATCGCGGCTTCGCCGCCGCCGATCGTCGCAACGCCTGTCGTAACCGCGTAGTCGTAGCGCGTCGTCGCGACATACAGCGCGTCGGCAGACACATAAGCGGTTTCGCTGCTTCCGCTCAGACACTGCGCGCGCGGCGCCGCGTTGGGATTGCCGACGTCGATCGCAGTGACGACGATGATATCGGGGGTCTGACGGGCATCGTTGCCAGGCACCTGGAAACAGGAGAATGCCGAGACCAGATTTCCCTGGTCCGCGCCGTTGAGATACCACTTGGGCAGCAGCTGGCTCAAGGTCGCCTGCTCTATGGCCAGCCGCTCCGCCGCCGCCAGTTTGGTCGGGTCGGAATCGTAAATGACACTGGGAATCGAAGGCGCATACCGCGTCACCAGCAACAGGGTTTCGCCGATGCGCCGGCTGGCGATCAGGACACCGTCCAGCGCCAGGCGCGCGACGGCGCGCGGCTGTGTGCGGCTGGCGACATCGACCAGCTGAAGCTCCACCTGACCTGTGCGCCAGTCCCAAGGCGAAAACCAACTGCGGTTAGTCGTCGCCGCCAGCACCATAGGCACGCCCGGCGGCGGTAGGTAATTCAACCTTGCCTCTCCCAAGGCCACCAGCAGATCCGGCTGGGCACCGGGCCGGCCGGTTAGCAGATAGCTTTCCGTAAAAGCTTTTTGCGCATCCAGCACCAGTCGGGCCACGAGGCTGGCTCTTGCCGGAGGATTTTCGGCAAGCGCGAGAATGCGCAGGCTCGAACTGGTCGCGTCCGCGTCCTGCCCGACCACATAGAGATACCTGCCATCGCTCTTGAAGCGATCGGCCTCGTCCACCCCCGCCTCCTGCAGGTTGGTGGTGGAGAAATTCGCCGCCGCCGAACTGGCGGCCGCGGGCGTAGCCGTCGCGCCTGTTGTGCCCAGAACTGCGTAGCCATAGGCCGGGATGCTGCGCTCGAGCGCATCCTTGAGAAAGCGCTCGAGATCGGCCGATGAGGCAAACGGCTTGAGTCGCGGGGCGGTATCGTTCAAGTTGGCGCCACCGCCGACATTCAGCCAGAAACCCTCGGTTGCAGCAGGAGCGGTATCGAACGGCAGGTAACCCTTGGCGGCCCTGAAGTCTGACAACACGGTTCCGCCCTGCGCTTCCAGAGCCGGTGCGTGGAACTTCCATCTGGCGCCCGGCGCATCCCAGGCCCATGCTGTCACCAATGTTTTGCCCGCTGCCTGCAAACTGGCGCCCAGTCCTTGGTTCAGTTGCGCCGGTGTCTTGTTGTCGGCGCTGGCCACCAGGTTCCAGCCCGGCCGCAGATCGGCCTCAGTCAGCGTCGCCGCGCCCGACTCCGGACCTGCGAGCGAAACATCCGCAGGCGCCTGGATCCAGAAACCCACCTTCGGTTCAACCTGGCCCAATACTTCGTAGCCTTTGCTTTGCGCGTAGAGCGTCAGCTCATTGCTGCTCATGGACGGCGCAAAGAACGCCCACACGCCGGTGCTCCTGTTCCATTTCCAAACGGCCGTAATCCTGGTCGCGTCGCCGAACATCGCCGCGACATCGACCGACGCCGCGCTGCTGTTGCCGAGCAGATTCCAGCCCGCGTTAAGGTTCAGCGTCGCCGCGGCGAATGCGTTGCCGCACGAGGCGCCCAGCGTCAGCCACATCGCCAGCGCTGCGGCATGTGAACGGAAATTGCAGGACAGTTTCATGGATTCCTCCTCAGAACCAAATTTGCCGGTGAGGAAACGAGCCGGTTGCTGACGCAGTTTTCAGAATCGATCCCCGATGTCGTATAGGCCATACGCGGCAGACGATCATTCGGGTTCGATTGGCACTTTAAACCGGACACGGGCAACTGACAATATCCGGCGGCCTGCGGCCCGGACGCTCGTCCGGCACTACCCGTTCAGGCGCTGGCGTCGGCGCGGTGGTTCTCGAGGAACGCGCGCATGTGGAATTGCGCCTGTTCCGGAACATAGCGGAAATCGCGGCCCACCGGGCAGGCATGGCGCGCGAGGCAGGCGCTCTTCATGCAGTCCGGTTCCGGCAGCCGCGCCAGGTGGCGCGCGCAGGCCGGAACATCGTACGCCGCGCCGTCGAACGCGTTCACCGGACAAGCGCTGAGACAGGGGCGATCGGCGCAACTGTCGCACGGGCTGGCACGCCAGTCGGGCGGCGGCAGCGCGATCGCCATGGCGAACAGCAGAGCACCGCGATAGCCGTGCCACAGGCCATAGTCCGGATGGATCAACAGGCCGAGCGGCGACGGATGGCAGGCTTCGGCACGCATCGCCCAGCGCTGGAACGGCGGATACGGCTGATCGAACGGAAACACCGCGCGCGCGCCGAGCCGCGCGGCGAGCTCGCCCAGAACGCGCGCGGACCACTGGTCCAGGGTCATCGCCCCGCCCGCGCGCGCCGCAGCGAACGCGCGCCACATCTCGTTTCCGGCGTTGCCGGCCATGACCAGGGTGCGCGTCGGCGTGTGCGCAGCCAAAGCGGGCACGCCGTCGCCTTCCGCAGGATGAAACGCACCGCGCGGCGTAAGTCCCGCTTTCAGCAACGACTGCTCGATGTCACTCAAATCCATGCGCCTCTCCTGCGTTCATCACCGGCCGCCGCCGGCCGTTTGCGGACATGATCGCAGAAACTGGTTCCGGCGTAATCCTTGAGTGCGCCGCGTAAGCAGCATAGACTTGCCCACATCCGCCGGATTTCGGCACACTCTGGCCTTCGCCGGACAAGAATTCACGAGGGAGACCAAAATGACCGATATCGATCCTTATGCCGCGTTCAACGCGCAATCCGGCGCCGCCGCGCAAGCCGACCGCTTTAGCGCCGACGGCCGCACCGTAGCGGCCGGTCGCGGCTGGGAATGGATCGTCGAAGGCTTCGCCTTGTTCCGCAAGCAGCCAGGCATTTGGATCCTGGCGACGGTGGTGTTTTGCGTGATATCCATCGTTATCAGCATGGTTCCGCTGCTCGGGTCCCTGGCCAATGCGCTGTTGTTTCCCATTTTTGCCGCCGGACTGATGCTCGGCTGCAAAGCGCTGGACCAGGGCGACGAGCTGGAGATCGCCCATCTGTTCGCCGGATTCAAACGCAAGACCAGCGACCTGGTGCTGGTGGGCGTGTTCAACCTGGTCGGCTGGCTCGTCGTCGGGCTGGCGGCGGTCGCCGTCGTCGGCGGCGGCGTGGTCATGGCCATGCTGCGCGGCGGCACGCCGGGCGCACATATGTCGATCGTGTCCATGCTGATTGCCATGTTGCTGGTGGCGGGCCTGCTGGTGCCGGTGTACATGGCAACCTGGTTTGCTCCGGCGCTGATCGTTCTGCACGACGTCCCCCCGGTGGCCGCCCTCAAGGCGAGTTTCTATGCCTGCCTCGGCAACTGGATTCCCTATCTGCTCTACGGCGTAGCGATGCTGGTACTGTGCATCATCGCCGCGATCCCGGTCGGGCTGGGCTACCTGATACTGATCCCGGTAATAATCGCATCGGTGTACACCGCGTATCGCGACATTTTCTGCGCCGGCCAGGCCTGAGTCATGGACAGCAATTCAAAGCGCCTGCGCCTGGGCATCCCCAAGGGCAGCCTGCAGGAAACAACGCAGAAACTCTTCGTTCGCGCCGGCTACGACCTGCGCATTTCCGGGCGCTCCTATTATCCGGGGATAGACGACGCGGAGATCGAGTGCATCCTGATCCGGCCGCAGGAAATGGCACGCTATGTCGCGCAAGGCATACTCGACTGCGCCATCACCGGCCTTGACTGGATTCTGGAGAACGACGTCGAGGTGGCCGACATCGCCGATCTGCGCGCGCCCTGGCCCAATTACGGCCCGGTACGCTGGGTGATGGCGTCCAAGGAGGGCTCCCCGTTCAACAGTGTGAAAGATCTCGAGGGCCGGCGCATCGCCACCGAGGCGGTGGGCATGACCCGGCGTTTCCTGGCGCAGCACGGCGTGCAGGCGAACGTCGAATTCTCCTGGGGCGCAACTGAAGTGAAGCCGCCGATTCTGGCCGACGCGATTGTGGACGTGTCCGAGACCGGCGCTTCACTGCGCGCCAACAATCTCAAGATCATGCACGTGGTGCTGGAGAGCACGCCGCGCTTCATCGCCTGCCACGCATCGCTCAAGGACGACTGGAAACAAGCGAAAATCGACTGCCTGCTGATGCTGCTGAAAGGCGCGATAGCCGCCGCCACGCGCGTGCTGCTGTCGATGAACCTGCCGCGCGAAAAAATCGATGCGGTGCTGAAGATACTGCCGGCGCTGGCGACACCGACGGTGTCGACCCTGGCCGATCCGGACTGGGTCGATCTGTCCACCGTAGTCGAGGAGAAGACGGTGCGCGAGCTGATTCCGCGGCTATACTCCGCCGGCGCGCGCGGCATTATCGAACTGCCGCTGAACAAGATCGTCGAGTAGCAGTAGATCCGGTCGTTCGCAAGGAGAATCCGCATGAGTGAGAGGCGCCTGTTCTGGACCCTGGTGATTTCGTCGGCGTCGATCCTGGCGGTCACCATGGGCATGCGCCAGTCCTCCGGGCTGTTCGTGTCGCCGCTCAACAGTTCCACTGGCCTCGGCATCGTCACCATCAGCTTCGCCATGGCCGTCGGGCAGTTCATCTGGGGCGCGGCACAACCGCTGTTCGGCATGCTCGCCGACCGTGTCGGTTCCTATCGGGTGATCGTTCTGGGCGCGCTGCTGCTCGCGCTGGGCATGGCGATCACGCCGTTCATGAGTTCCGGCTGGGGCCTGATATTTTCCATGGGCCTGCTCACCGCCGCGGGCGCGGGCGCGGGAAGTTTTTCCATTCTCATCGGCGCCGCTGCGCAGCGCCTGCCGGCCAACCGCCGTTCTGTGGCTTCGGGATTCATCAACGCCGGCGGCTCTTTCGGGCAATTCGTGTTCGCGCCGGTGACCCAGGCGCTGATCGGCGCATTCGGCTGGATTTCGGCGATGCTGACGCTCGCAGCCGCGACGCTCTCCACCATCCTGCTGGCGTTGCCGCTGCGCGAGAAAGCAGGCGTCGCGGCGACGCGCGCGGCAGCGCAGTCGGGAGGCATCACCCTGAAAGAGCAGACGCTCAGCGCATTCAAGGACCGCAGCTACCTGTGCCTGCACGCGGGGTTTTTCACCTGCGGCTTTCATATCGCCTTCCTGGTGACCCATCTGCCGGGCGAAGTGGGACTGTGCGGCCTGCCCGCAACGGTGGCGGCGACTTCGATAGGCATCATCGGCCTGGGTAACATCATCGGCAGCATCGGCGCCGGCTGGCTGGGTCAGACCAAGCGCATGAAAATGATCCTGTTCTGGATGTACGGATCGCGCGCAGTCGCCGTGGCGCTGTACCTGATGGCGCCGAAGACAGCGCTCACTTTTTATGTTTTTGCGGCAGTGCTCGGACTCACCTGGCTCGCCACAGTGCCGCCGACCGCGGGCCTGGTCGGCAAGCTGTTCGGTCCGCGCTACCTCGCCACCCTGTTCGGCCTGACCCTGTTCAGCCACCAGATCGGCGGTTTCTTTGGCGCATGGCTGGGCGGAATCGCCGTAGCGAGCAGCGGAAATTACAACTGGATGTGGTACGCCGACATCGCGCTCGCGGGCGCGGCAGCGCTGGTCAACCTGCCGATACGCGAAGAAATACCGAAACT
>Ga0208566_1002093_pt1 | contig 10891 bp, 9 predicted proteins | sample PL_2010_150m_FD_184159 | JGI IMG/M metagenome (GOLD analysis project Ga0208566, IMG submission 184159) | Freshwater microbial communities from Powell Lake, British Columbia, Canada to study Microbial Dark Matter (Phase II) - PL_2010_150m... | ecosystem: Environmental > Aquatic > Freshwater > Lake...
CCCCGAGACAGAGAAGGTCTTCCGCAAGTATTATGGGGACGGCTGCTTCTCCTGCCCCGGGCAGGCGACCGAGTCCGTGAAACAGAGCGCGATGATGCACAACGTGAGCGAGAAGCAGCTCCTCGCGGAGCTCAACCAGGCCATAGGATGAACTTCGTGCGCCATTTCATAAACGCGATAACGTAACGAAAAAGTCCGGCGGAGTCGCCGCAGGAGGGGGGGCGAAGTGAGGTAAAGCGCCCCACTCCCGGACGAAATGCGCTCCCTGGGGTACCCCCGCTGAGGAAGAACGGGGGGCACAGCCGTGCAGGTTCATCGCACGGCGAGCCACGAACGGAGCCCCGCCCTCCGAGGCGACGCAGCCAAAGGTGGAGTCCCGGAGGGGCAGCGCCTTCCGTGCTGTTTTCCCGATACGCTACCGTGTTTATTACAGGAAGCAATTAAGGGGGCCACTATGACGCCGATCGACCGGATGCAGGAACTGCTGGAGGCGGAGCGCGCGGGAGTGAAGTGCCTCGACGCGATGGCGGACCAAGCAAAGGACATGGGGAAGAAGGAGCTGTTCACCCTCTTCCGGAACGACGAGGGGAAATACTGCGCCGGGCTGTTCCAGTTTATCCAGGCCCGCGGCGCGGCCCCCACGACGAACGTCGGCGCGTTCGCGGACAAGGTGATCGCCCTGCCGACGGAGGCCGAGCAGGTCGCGCTCCTCGTCAAGGGGCAGGCGTGGGTCGTCCGCAAGATCGACGAGATCCCTCCCGCGGAATTGAACGCCCAGGAGACGGCGTTCTTCGCGGACATGCGGGAAGTGCACGTCGTCAACATCGAGAAGTGCAAACAGCTCGCTCCGTAGTCCGTCGTTCGGGGTTGACGCCGATCCCGATGCATATAAACTGGTTTTCCAGCAGGAGTTTCCAGGAGGCCCCCGATGGAAACCAGGTTGTTCCGAAAGAAGGAAAGGACGTTTACCCCGCATCCCAGGTTCGCCAACGTACAGTGGACCCTGTTCATCACGGGAAAGGATACGAACACCGTCAGCGTCTGCATGGTGGACATTCAGCCCGATACCTGCCTCCCCATCCACATCCACGATCCGCAGGTGGATTCCATGCTCGTGGTCTCCGGAAAAGGAGAAGCATACGTCAATGGAGCCTGGGAGCCCGTCGAGGCCGGCGATTACCTCTTTGTCCCGGGGACCAACGAGCACACATTGAAAAATACCGGCAACGAGCCGTTGAGACTCTTCGTACACCACTCTCCGCCCATACACTAGAAATCCGGGGATGCGTGCTGACCCAACTGGAGGAGTAGTGCGGCAGAAAGTGGCGATCGTAACCGGCGCGGGAACGGGAATCGGGAGGCAGGCCGCGCTTGCCCTTCTGCGCGAGGGGTACGCCGTCTCCCTGGCCGGGCGTCGGATGGAGAAATTGCAGGAGACCGTCGATCAGGCAGGGGCGGCGCGCGCGCGCGCGTTGGCGGTGCCCGCCGATGTGTCGGATCCCGCCTCCGTTCGCGCCCTGTTCGACAGGACCCTGGAAGCATTCGGAAGACTCGACCTGCTGTTCAACAATGCGGGCACGAGCGCGCCGTCGATCCTTCTGGAAGACCTGTCCCACGAACAGTGGAAAACCGTGGTGGACGTCAATCTCACCGGCGTGTTCCTGTGCACGCAGGAAGCGTTCCGGATCATGAAGAGCCAGAACCCGATGGGCGGGCGGATCATCAACAACGGGTCCATATCGGCCCACGCCCCCCGGCCGAACTCCGCCCCCTATACGGCCTCCAAGCACGCCATCACCGGGCTCACGAAATCGACCGCACTCGATGGCCGCAAGTATGACATCGCGTGCGGACAGATCGACATCGGAAACGCGGCGACCGAAATGGCGCAACCGATGAAAGCCGGCGTGCGGCAGGCCAACGGCACGATCTCCGTGGAACCGACCATGGATGTGGAGCACGTCGCGCAGGCAATCGTGTACATGGCCGGTCTTCCCCTCGAGGCGAATGTGCAGTTTTTGACCGTCATGGCCACAAAGATGCCCTTTATCGGGCGGGGATAAGAAAATTCCGGAGGTGGGGATGGGACGGAAACCGAAGGAAATCACGCTCGCCGTCGACGAAGTCCAGATTGCAGGCGATCTGCGGAAATACCAGGAGAAGGCCATCGAACTGGGCGCCACCCGGGCCAAAATCGTCCATATCGCCGAAATCCCCGTCGATGACCGGGTGAGGATGAAATGCCAGATCCCCCTCTGCTTCGGGTATGGAGTCAGCGCGAACTGTCCTCCCAACACGATGAAGCCCGCCGAGCTCCGTTCCCTTCTGGAGAAGTACCAGTCGGCGGTTTTCTTCGTAAAGGAGATCCCACCCGAGGTCGTCGTCAGGGACAAGGCGACGATCAAGGAGAGAATCGCCGCGTACCAGGATGTCTACAAGATCGTGAACGGCGTCGAATCGGCGGCCTTTTATGACGGCCACTATCTGGCGTTCGGCTTCGGCGCAGGGTCCTGTCGGCATACCTTCTGCGCCCAGCAGGAAGATTGCGCGGTCATGAAAGGAACGAAGTGCCGGTTTTCCCTCCGCTCCAGACCATCGATGGAGGCCGTGGGGATCGATGTCTTCAAGATGATCGCCTCGGCGGGATGGAGCGTCTACCCCATCGGGAGCGACGCCAAGCCCGACGAGTTCCCCTGCGGAGTCCTTGCGGGAATCATCATCGTTCGATGAGAACGCGAATCGCCCGTCCGAACGATCGGCATCCGGGGCACAACTCCGCTGGAGCGGACGCAGCTGCTCTAGAATGCCAGGATATTTGCGAGACGCCGCACTAGTTCGGTCCGCCGCAGTGGTGCACCAGGACGGCGTTTTTCGTTTGCGACATGACTTTTGACGCCAAGGCTCCGAACAGTACGCCCATGATTCCCGGGTTGCCGTGCGTCGACAAGAAGATCATGTCACACCCTTTTTCGCGTGCCGCTTTCACGATTCCATCCGCAGGGGATTCATCCTCGAGTTGTACCTTCTCGCACGGAACTCCGATTTCGGCGCACATTCGATCCGCCACCGCCAAGGCTCTATCCGCCTCTCCCTTGTGCGATCCCTCCGCTTGCGCGATGGCCTCCTGGACCTTCCTGCCGTCCGAGGCGCCCCATGGCGTGTCCTCGTGGTAGGTCTCCAGAATCTCCTGGGCGGTGAGGTGCTTCGTGACGTAAACCGCCGTTACTTTCGCTCCGAGGGCCTTGGCGAGCAGAATCCCGTGACAGGTTCCCGACACGCATTTCGCCAACCCGTCCGTCGGCAATAGAATGTTCTTGTACATGCATCCTCCCTGCGCTCCAGGCCATCGATGGAGGCCGTGGGCGTCGAGGTCTTCAAAGGGACCCTACCGGCGATCCGCTCCCGCCACCCTGCCAATCCGCTTTCCGGTCGTGACATACGTGTCGAAATACTCCTTGAGGGCGGTGGTAATCGCCTCCGGACTTTCTTCATCCAGCACGACGTTCAGGGGATCGGAGATCCAGGGGATGAGTTTCCCGGCGGTGATCGTCCACATCAAGATCTCCCTGGCCGTGCCGACCGATTTGCCCTTGAGCTTTCCCGCCTCCTCGTCCAGGAGCCGCAGGAACACTTCCCCGGTCAGTCGCTTTCCGGCCAACGGCCCCTCTCCCTGGAGTACGGCCCCGGCGTGCAGACGCTTCCAAAGGGCGGCCCGGCGGATCTCCGCCGTGGCCAGATCCTCCATCAGCTGCAGCTTGAGTTGCGGACTCGTCACGGCCGCGGCGGCGCTCCCCTCGAGGTAGGAGGCCATGTACTGGAGGGTGATGGTGATGTCCTCCCGCATCCCGGCCTCGGTCACCAGTCCCTCCGGGAACGCCCGGAGTCCGTCCGCAAGCTCCTTGCTGTACCAGTCGGTCCGCGCCGGAACGGTGTCCAGCGCCGCCAGAAGGCCCTCCCTGGCGGCCCTCTCGAAGATCGGCTGGATAACGGCGACCATGTCCAGCGTCGCCACCCAGGCTCCATAGTAGCAACGGCGCCCGCCGTCCTTCGCCAGCCGCAACCCCGATTCCCGGGTCTTGTCGTCGCTCGCCTTCTCGAGGGCGACCTTGTTGTTGTAGGCCCGCGCGGTGACGGCCTCCAGGATCCCGAGGATCTGCTTCCGTTGCGGCTCGTAGGGTGCCGGCAGGCCGGGCAGGGTGTCCGCTCCCGCCTGGAACTTCCCGGTGAGGTTCCCCTTGGGATCCAGATACCCCGCGGCCTGAAGGGCGGTCAACAGGGCCGGCGCACCCTCCTTTCCGGCGATTTTTTCGAAGTCCCCCGGGCGCAGGGTGGCCCGGAGCAATATGTTGGCCGACATTCCGCCCCAGGGGACGGCGGCGCGCCTGCGCGCCATGTCCGAGACGTACTGTTCGTACACCGCGAGGAACCTGGCCCCGTCCAGCGTCACGAGGTTCGTGTCGGGCGGAATGCCCGCGAGGTCGGCCCGCGTGGCCCGGTACATGCTGGCGAGGTAATCCCAGCGGCCGACATTCGGCCCGATGAAGCGGGAGGCGGGGACGGCCTTCCCGGACCGCGCGTCACGGATCGGCCGGGTGAAGGCGTACATCATCTCCTCGAGCTGATACGTGGCGTTGATGATCTCCACAAGGAAGTAGATCTTGACCGTCCCGGGCGGAAGATCCAGCGCCTTCTCCGTCTCGCACAGGAAGGTGTGCCAGAGGTCGGCCTCCTGCACGCACTCCAGCTTGGGAAGATAAAAGGCGACCGGCAGGCCGCGGTCCAAAAGCGCCTTCGCGTTATGCCTGAGGAACAACCAGGCGTCCACGAAGCCTCCGGAAACGGCTTGTCCATCCACCAGGAGGTGTCGGTCGTCGAGGTGCAGGCCCCGGGGACGATAGATCATCATCGCCACCTCGTTTTCGGGCTTCAGGTGCTTGCCGCCCATTCCATCGAGGGCGCGCTTGCCCCCGGGCGTCCAGGTGCAGAGAAGCTTGAGGGTACGCTGTGTCCGTAACGGGCTGTCGGTGGACTGCGCGGCGGCGTCCTCGCTGTCCGCCATCCACTGCTGTCCCGTGTTCATGGCGCCGATCGCCATTCCGGGATCCGAGCACGGGCCGGTGAGCTGGACGTGCCGCCCGTTGAGCTTCGGCGGTTGCCCGTCGACTTTCCAGTCGGCCTCGCGGATCTGCCTGGCCGTCATCGCGGTCCCGTCCAGGAAGGTGATCACCTCGTCCGCCGGAAGGAAGTCGAGCGGTTCGCCGGCGTCCAGCCGGGCCTGCTTCGCCGGCCGGGCTTCCACGAGGCCCCGGCGGACTTCTTCCAGGGTGCGCCCATCCGCAACCCTGGTGTGGATGAGCTCGGCAAACCGGGTCAACGTCTCGGATGTGAGGATGTCCTTGGTGAACTCCTGGGCGAGGCTCGGGCGGATGAATGTCACTTCTTTCATTGGTACCTCCTTATTCGGGGCCGCGGTGAAACGGCTCCCGGCAGCTCTAATTGTGTGCGTTTTTAGATGTCCCGTACGGTTGATAGTTTCTCATCCTTTGGACGCGCGCATCGGTCGACCAGGTAGGCGATGGACTGGTACGGCAGGCCGCTTTGGAGGGAGAGACCGATCTCGCATGCGCGGCTGTTCGAAACCCCGGATCGGCATCCGGCCGGCAAGCCGTCACGGAGCCCGGATAGCGCCGATTCGTTGAGCTCCGGGAAGAAGAAGATCCGGTCGCCTGCCACGCCGCAGCACCCCGCGCGATCGGGGACCACCACCGTCTCCGCGCACGCCCCCGCCACCGCGAGGAACTTCTCCCGGAGACCCAGCTTGATCGAGCTGCACGTAACGTGCACAGCGATCGTCTCCGGGATTTTCGTGAACTCCAGGGCGTCCAGGAGGAAGGTATGGATGAACTCGACCGGCTCGTAGAGCCGCAGGCGCGGGTCCGATTTCTGCTTCACCGTGTAGAGGCAAGGGCTCGTGTCGAAAAGCACCGGGTACTCCCCGTCCCGGCTGCATTCCAGGAGGGCCGCTTCGAGCTCCCTGCGCTTCCGCTCGGCCTCCTCGACGAACCCCTTGCTCCCGAACGGCATGCCGCAGCACAGGCGGGCCATATCGGGAGGGTACAGGATCTCGTACCCGGCTTTCCCGAGCAGCGAGCGGACGGCCTCGAAGAGGGCGCGTTGGTCCGGGTCCCCGGGGGAAGGCCCCATGGTCCGCGCGATGCAGCTTGGGAAATAGACCACCTTGCGGGCGGAACCGCCGGAGGTGTCCCGGAACGCTTGCGCCGGGGCCGCGTTCGGCATGCGGGAATTCCAAAGGGGAAGGCGGTCTCCCGAAAGGGCCCTTGCACCCCGCGCCACGGAGCCCAGGGCGCGGTCCCCGAGCACCGTCCGTGCCGCTCCCAACGCGGCAAGACCCCCCCGGACCCCGGCGGTGACCGTTGCGTAGTGGCCGGCGGTCCACCGGGCCGCGGACCGGCCGAAGCGGCTTTTTTGCAGGGACCGAAGCTCCTTCGTATGTTCCCCCGTGTTGATCGCCACGGGGCACGTCGTGGCGCACAATCCGTCCGTCGCGCACGTCTGCTCGCCAAGGTACCGGTAGTCGGTTTCGAGGCGGCGAAGTGCCTCCCCGTCGGCTCCGACGGCCCCCAACCGGGAGATCTCCCGCCGGACGACGATGCGCTGACGCGGCGTCGTCGTGAGGTCCCTGGATGGACACATGATCTCGCAGAACCCGCACTCGGTGCATTTGTCGATGATCTCGTGCACCTTCGGGAGGGGCTTCAGGTCTTCCAGGTACACGAGGGGGTTGTCGTTGATGATCACGCCGGGGTTGAGGAGGCGTTTCGGGTCGAAGACCCGCTTGATCCGCTTCATCAGCGCATACGCCTTGTCCCCCCACTCCAACTCCACGAACGGGGCCATGTTCCGGCCCGTGCCGTGTTCCCCCTTGAGGGAGCCGTCGTACTTCTTCACCGTCATGTCGCACACTTCTTCCATGAACCTCTGGTAGCGCGCCACCTCCCTGGGGTCGCTGAAATCCTGGGTGAAGACGAAATGGAGGTTCCCCTCCAGGGCGTGGCCGAAAATGATCCCGTCATCGTATCCGTGCTTCTTCATCAAGCCCTCGAGCTCCACGGTCGCGTCCGCGAGCGTCTCGATGGGGAACACGACGTCCTCGATGACCACCGTGGTTCCGATCTGCCGCGCCGCCCCGACGGCGGGAAAAAGCCCTTTCCGGACGTTCCAGAGCTTCTCGCACTCCGCCTTCCGGTCCGTGAAGGCGGCGGGAAAGACGGTCGGGAGATCGGAAAGGAGTCCAAGAATCTCCTCCACCTGCCGCGCAAGGGAATCCGCGTCGCCGGCCCGGGTCTCGACGAGAAGCCCCGTCGCGGTATCCCCGAGGGTTTTCAGATAGGCCGGCATCCCTTCCTTCTCCTCGACGGACCGCAGGGAAGCGCGGTCCATCAACTCGACGGCGGACACCGGGCCGGTCTTGAGCCGGATCGTCGCCCGGCATGCGTTCCCGATGTCCGGAAACAGGATCAGGGACGAGGCGTTGTGCGCGTGCTCTTCCACGGTCCGGTACGTGACTTCCGCGATGAAACCCAAGGTTCCCTCGGACCCGACCATCAGGTGAAGAAGGATGTCGACGGGGTCGGAGAAATCCACGAATGCGTTGATGCTGTATCCCGTGGTGTTCTTGATGCGGAACTTGTGCCGGATCCGCTCGCGGAGAACGGGGTCTTCGTCGATCTCGTCCCGGATTTCCTCGATCGCCCGGATCATCTCCGCGTGGGACGCAAGGAAGGAGCGGCGCGAGTCCGGGTCGCCGGTGTCAAGGACCGTTCCATCGTGGAAAATGATCTTCATGCTCTCGACGGTCCGGTAGCTGTTCTGCGCCGTTCCGCAGCACATGCCGCTCGCGTTGTTGGCGACGATCCCCCCGATCATGCAATGATTGATCGACGCGGGGTCCGGGCCGATCTTCCGCCGGTGCGGCGCGAGGCAGGCATTGGCCTCCGCGCCGATGATCCCCGGTTCCAGCGAAATCTTCTCCCCATCGTTATGGATGGTTCGTTTTCGCCATCCTCCGGCCAGCACCACCAGGACGGAATCCGTAACGGCCTGGCCTGACAGGCTCGTGCCGGCGGCGCGAAACGTGACGGGAACGTTCAAGGGAGCCGCGGTCCGCAGGAGATGCGCGACTTCCTCCGGGGTGTTCGCCTTCACGACGATTTTCGGGACGAGGCGGTAGAAACTGGCGTCCGTGCCGAAGGCGAGCGTCCGGAACGGGTCGTAGAAAATTCTGGACGACGGGATGGGAGGGGAGACGCCATCATGGAACGCCCTGTACGCTTCCGGAAGCGCAAGGAAATCCCTTTGTCTCGAGCGTGACGTCATCGCACGTGTCCCTCCCGTGGAAATTTTCTTTGGCCGGAATTTCCAAAATACCATTTTCCCGGAGGATGCCATCATACAATGGAAACCCATGAAGAGCATGCAACCCATGTCACGGAATGCACCCCCCTGGATGTCCTGGATGATGTGGGGGTTGGTGGGCAGTTTCTACCTGGTCGGGTTTTTCCAGCGCGTCGCGCCCGCGGTGATGGTCGACGAATTGATGCGGGAATTCCACATCGGCGGGGCCGTGCTCGGAAACCTGTCGGCCACCTACTTCTATTCCTACACGGTGATGCAGATCCCCAGCGGACTGCTGGCGGACGGGATCGGTCCGAGGCGCCTCAGCGCATCGGCGGCCCTTCTGGCCGCGGTCGGCACGCTGATGTTCGGCCTTGCGGACGGCCTGTGGATGGCCTTTGCCGGCCGCCTTCTGGTCGGAGCGGCGGTCGGCGTCGCGTTCGTCACCTGCATGAAGCTCGCCGGGCACTGGTTCCCGGCCAACCGGTTCGCCACGGTGACGGGCGTCGCCCTTCTTCTCGGCAATTCCGGCGGCGTCCTCGCGGGCGTGCCGCTCTCGGAGGCCGTGAACCTCTTCGGTTGGCGGACCACGATGGTGGCGAGCGCCGCGTGCACGTTCGCCCTGGCCGCGGTGATCTGGGCGGTTGTGCGGGACGACCCGGGAGAGCGCGGGTTCACGAGCTTCGTCCACGCCTCGGTGGTAGAGAATGGCAGCCTGCCCCCCATGCGCGCGCTGCGCTCCGTATCGGCCCGGCGGGAAACCTGGCTGCTGCTTGCGGCCGGCGGTCTGTCGGCCGCTCCGGTCCTGGTGTTCGCCGGATTGTGGGGGGTTCCCTACCTGACCCAGGTGTACGGGATCGACCGCAGTCACGCGGCCGCGCTGACCTCGACCATGTTGATCGCCTGGGCCGTTGGAGGTCCTACCCTCGGGGCGATGTCCGACCGCCTCGGGCGGCGCAAACTTCCCTATATGATCGCGAACGTCGCGAGCGCGACGCTGTGGGGGGTCTTTCTTTTCTGGGGGGACATCCCCAGGATGTATCTGTATCCCCTGTTCGCCGCCATCGGGTTCACCTCCGGGGCCATGATCATCGGCTTCGCCCATTCCCGGGAGGCCAACCATCCCGGGGCGACCGGCGCCGTGGGCGGGGTGGTCAACATGGGCCCCCTGGGCTTTGCGGCGGTCATGCAACCGTTGCTGGGGAGCATTCTCGACGGGCATTGGAACGGACTGCTGGTCAACGGAGTCCGAATATACGATGCTGGCGCCTACTCGGCGGCATTCCTGTGGCTGTTCCTGAGCTCCTGCCTGTCGGTGGCGGCGGTGTTCTTCACCCGGGAAACCTATTGCCGCGTCGGGGAGTTCGACGAAGCGGGACCCTGCCGATCGAGGAGGATCCCATGAAGGAGCGGAGGAAACCATGAAGGTGGCGATTGTCGGAGCGGGAGGAGTGGGCGGCTATTTCGGCGGGCGGCTCGCGCAGGCGGGCGAGGACGTTGTCTTCATCGCCCGTGGGGAGCATCTGCGGGCGATGAAGGGAAACGGGCTCCGGGTCGACAGCATCAACGGGGATTTTCGCGTCGATCCGGTCATGGCGACGGATGCGCCTTCAACGGTGGGCGAGGTCGACTACATCCTGGTTGCCGTCAAGGCGTGGCAGTTACCGAACGCAATCGAAACGATGCGTCCCATGGTGGGGGAAAAAACCTCTATCGTGCCGTTGCTCAACGGCGTCGAGGCGCCCGAACAATTGTCCGAGGCATTCGGAGACGAACGGGTCCTCGGTGGATTATGCAGCCTGGTCACCATGGTCGCGGCCCCTGGTCACATTTCCCATGACGGCGCCCACCCCATGATTTCGTTCGGCGAGCGGAATCATCGCCGCAGCGAGCGGGCGGAACGACTGCAAAAAGCGTTCTCGCGAACGGAGGGCGTGCAGGCCGTGATACCGGCGGACATCCACGTCGCGATGTGGAAGAAGTTCCTGTTGATCGCATCCTGGAGTGGCGCGGGCGCGGTCACCCGGGCACCCATCGGGGTGATCCGCACTCTGCCGGAAACGCGGAATCTGCTCGAACAGGCCATGGAAGAGATCCATGGCCTTGCCCGCGCGCGAAACGTCGCAATGGAACGGGAAGCGATCGGCCAGGCGATGGCGTTCCTCGATGCGCTCCCCTACGAGAGTTCCGCCTCCATGCAGCGGGACATCCTGGCGGGACGACGGTCGGAGCTGGACACCCAGAACGGTGCCGTCGTTCGGCTCGGCAAGGAAGCGGCTATCGCGACACCGGTCAACGGCATGATCTATTCGTGTCTCCTCCCCCAGGAGATGCAAGCGAGGAAACAACAGACGTTCGATGCCGGTTGAGAACGCGATCCTACTTCATGGTCGGCATGACGAAATCGGCGCCCGAGCGGATCCCGGTCGGCCAGCGGGACGTGATCGTCTTCATCCGGGTATAGAAGTTCACCCCC
>Ga0208566_1002097_pt1 | contig 10885 bp, 10 predicted proteins | sample PL_2010_150m_FD_184159 | JGI IMG/M metagenome (GOLD analysis project Ga0208566, IMG submission 184159) | Freshwater microbial communities from Powell Lake, British Columbia, Canada to study Microbial Dark Matter (Phase II) - PL_2010_150m... | ecosystem: Environmental > Aquatic > Freshwater >...
CGCACCTGCTGCATCAGCTTGCCGAGGCGCGTGCCGTAGGGGACGACATATTCCTGCGCATTGAGGTGTTCGCCTTCGACGCGCACGGTGATCGTGCCCTGTTTTTTGTCGGCGGTGAATTCGATGTCATCGCCGCTTTGCAGGTTGACATTGGCGGCCTGACTTAACGGGTAATATTCGACGTTTTTGGTCGTGCCGGTGTTGCGCGTGACCCGGACATGCGTGACCTGCGCCTGCGGCCTCGCGACTTTGACCAGGTCGGCGACGGAGCGGGCGTCGTCGCTGAATTCGAAACGCTTGGCATTGCCGGCCAAACCGCTGACCTTGACGGTGTGCCGGCGCGGCGCGACGAAGATCACATCACCGTCGGACAGTTGAATCTGCGGGATACGGCCCTGCAGGATGAAGTCATACAGATTCAGCGTTGCACGCGTGTAGGCGCCGCGTTTAACCTCTACATCCAGGAAAGAACCGCGCTCGACATCAATGCCGCCGGCCTGGTCCAGGTAATGCAGCAGGCTGTCCATGCTGGTGCCGCTGTACAGGCCGGGGCGGTTGACAAAGCCGCTGACGAAGACGCGCACCGGCTGCGCGGCGGCCAGGCTCGCATAACTGTAAACATTGGCGCGGAATACGCGCCTGACGGCGGTATCGACTACTTGCTGCAAGTCCTGGTTGCGCACGCCCAACACATGCACCGGGCCGACATGCGGCACGAAGATATTGCCCTGCGGATCTACCGTCAGCGGCGCATCGTATTCGAAGGCGCCCCAGAAGCGGACCTGGATCTTGTCGCCGGTCGTTACGACATAATCGGGATTAAAATGGGTTGCGCCTTCGCGGGCGAACGCGCCGGTAAACAGGTTGGCGCCGAAGACATCGCTGTTCAGGTTGGCGGAATAGTCGAAAAACTGCGGCGGTTGCGTGCTGATGCCGGGCACGGGCGCCGCCGGGACGGCCGGAGCGGTGCTGGACATTATCGGCGTAAGGGCTGTCGCCGGTGCAACCGGCAACGGCTGCGGCGTTGCGGCAGGCGCTACGGAGGCAGGGGTTGCCGTCGGCGTAGCACCGCCCGGATTCGCAGACAGGCCGATAACCTGGTTAATGCCGAAGGGATCGGTAGCGGCCGCGAAGGCGCCGGGTACGGCAGCGGCAAGCAGCGCTAACAGGGCAAGACGGATTCCGGCCCGCATCGCAAACATGGCGAAGGGCGCAGTTGCCGCGGTAAAAGATAAACGGTTCATGGCTTTAAAATCCTTAATCCTTGTGGTCGCGAATAATGGCGGCGAGCAGATGCGCGATGCCGGCGAGTATGAGTATCAGCATGATAAAGACCACGCTGTTATAGAGACGGCGCGGTTCGAGCGCATACTCGGGCAAGGTCGGCGCCTGCAGTATGGACATCTTCTTCAAGGTGCGGGATGCTTCAATGCGGCCTTGCTCCAGCGCGGTGAGCGCGGCTTTGTAAATATCCTGGGCGAACTGGGCATTCATTTCCAGGCGTTGATAGGCTTCAACGGTACTGTTCAGCGTCTTGCCGCCAGGTGATGTCAACCGCGCCTTTTCGTGGACGATCTGTTTTTCGAGGGCCGCGATTTGTAAATTGAGTTCGCCGATATTGGCGCTGTCCGGCATCAAATAGCCGAGCATCGCGGCACGGCTGGTTTGCAGGTCATTGAGCTGGGTTTCCATGCGGTTAATGGTGCCGGCAATGTTTTCCGTAGTGCCTTGCGGCGACACCAGGCTGTGCTTGTTCTGGAAGATCAGCAGCGCCTCGCGCGCCTTCAGCGTATTAGCGCGGATTTTTTCAATGTCCTTGCTGAGAAAATCGACCTGTTCCTGGGCGAGGCTGCGCGCCAGGCCGTCCATGAACTGCTCGCCCTCGTCGACGAGGAAGGTCGCAATGGCGTGCGCGGTGCCGGGATCGTAACCCTGCGCCTTGATGACCAGGACGCCGGCATAATCATCGAGCTCGACCGTGATGCGGGAGCGGCAATAATCGTAAAACTCTTCCAGCGACGCATCCTTAAACCACAAGCGCGACAGCAGGTCATGCGTGGGATCGCTGTAATGGCTGCGCAGATCCAGCTTGGCGTCGAGCTTCTTGAGCATATCGACGGACAGCAGGTAATCGCGCAGCAGCAATTGTTCGGTAGGGATGCCGATGCCGGATTTGCCGAGCATGCCGGCGATGCCGGAACTCTGTCCGCCGGCCATATCGGTGCTCTGGATAATGACATGGGCTTCGGAGATATAGCGGTCGGAAGCGATAACACCCCAGTAGAGGACGGCCAGCAACGCCGCGATAAAGGCGCCGCTAAGCAGGCTGTGTTGTCGCACCATAGACAGAAGTCTGGAATCGGACGCGGGATTTTTCATTTCGGAAGGCTGTCCTTGTAAGCATTGAGGGCGTCGTCGATGTCGTCAAACCAGTGCGCCTTGCCGTTGTCGAGCCAGATGCCGGATGTGCAGAATTTTTTCAATGTGCCTTCGCCGTGCGAGACCATAATAAGGCTGGCGTGATCGACCAAATTCTTGAAGGCTGTTGCCGCTTTTTGCTTGAAAGCGGCGTCGCCTGATGCGGTAACTTCGTCCGATATGTAGACGTCAAAATCAATTGCCAGCGAGAGTCCGAATTGCAAACGGGATTTCATGCCCGATGAGTAGGTTTTAATCGGTTCATCAAAGGCTGCGCCAATTTCCGCGTAGTCCTGAATAAAGGCGAGACGGTCCTCAATATCATCTTCATGGCCGTGGATGCGGCAAACAAATTTGGCATTTTGGCGACCTGTCAATGAACCCTGCAATCCGCCGCCAAAGCCCATAGGCCAGGAGACGCGGCAGCGCCGCTCAACATGGCCTTTGGTCGGCTGATCGGTTCCGCCAATTAATCTTAGCAGCGTGGATTTGCCTGCGCCGTTGCGTCCGATAAGGCCGACGCTTACCTTGGGGGGTATGGTGAATGAAACGCCCTGCAACACCCATTTGCCGAGGCCGTGATTGGTTTTATAGCGTTTGTGTATATTGTCAACGATGATCATAACGTAATTAGCTTGGTTTCAAAGTGTTTGTGCAGGGCCAGTCCGAAGAAAATGGCGAACACTGCGCACTTGAAGAGATACCCGACATCCAGTCCGGGTATCGCATGGTAATAGGGGGAAATACCCAATCGGGCAGCTTCTATACCGTGCAGCAATGGATTAATCAGCAACCAGTCACGGTAAGGTTTGGGTATATGGGAAATGGGGACAATGACGCCTGAGGTCAAATATAAAAACGTAGAGATAACGCCGAGAACAATACCTATCTTGGGAATCAATGCGGCAACCACTGAAGTGACTAAGCCAAAACCAAGCCCCATCAGCCATAACCCAAAAAACACCGCTAATACCGTGAGTGGGTCGTCTGGAACAAGAGCGACTCCGAAAAAAATGCCGCCGATACCCATAATAATCGCTATCAGCGTCGTTATGAATCCTTCCAGGGCTGCGCGTACCAGCAGCGTATCAATCGGCTTGACCTGCCGGTAGGCAAAAAGCGCCCGATTGGCGGTCAACGCATGCTGCACTTGTCCGGCAGTTCTTTTGAACATCAAATAAAATACCAGGCCTATGATGAGCCATGCTTCGATGCTGATACCGCCGACTACACGCATGCGGATAACAATGAACATAAACAGCATTATGCAGAGGTGGATGATCGGTTCTGCCAATAACCACAGCCATGCAATCCGGCCTGTCGACAAGCGGGTAACCGCTTCACGTAGGAAAAGAGCATTCCATACCGATAACGTAATGGAAAGAGACGTTCGGGGATGCGCGTAATCGTATCTAATCATTGCACGGCGGAAAAGTTCGAGGTGTCTGAAAATGAAATATTGGTTTTGATTAACGCCATTTTTGTCATGCGGGCTGTTTTGATTGATGTCTGAGCAGGTTTAACAAAATCATTTCAGGTTGGGACGAACATTTTCGCCTGTTCGCCAATGAACTCAATTCAAGAAGGATGGAAGGCTTTGGAGTGTAGCTAACGTTAATGAGTCTATCACCCGCCGGAAGGATCGGCAATACTCTACCGCATAGAGAGTCGGGTAATGGCATTAAAATCAATTGAAATTAGAATTCAGGCAGAAACTTTTTTGATTCACAGCAAGGCAGCGTGGTAAACGATAATGCTTTTTGGGTATAGCATCCGTTTGTCCACGCTGCGCTATGTTAAGCCAGGCTTTTGCCGGCTACTTCGTAAACGTCTTTCGAGATCGCCTCGGTAGACATGATTCTTTGCAATTGTGCCGTCATCAATGCCTGCCTGCTTTCATCATATCGACGCCATGAGGTTAATGCGTTGATCATGCGTGAGGCAAGCTGCGGGTTCAGCGTATTAAGCGCGATAATCTGGTCGGCGAGAAATTGATACCCCTGCCCGTCGGCCGCATGAAAATGCAATGGATTAGCCTGACTGAAAGCTCCGATTAACGCCCTGACCCGATTGGGATTCTTTAAATCAAATGCAGGATGCTTCATTAATGATTGCACAGTCGCAAAGGTATCCGGCGCAGGACTGCTTGCCTGCAGGGCAAACCATTTATCGATGACCAGCGCCTCATGTTGCCATTGTCGGTAGAAATCCGTTAAGGATTGCTGCCTGGCGTAATGCGGGTTATTGACCATTGCCGTTAAGGCGGCTATCTGGTCGGTCATGTTTTTGGCCGTTTTAAATTGCTGGTGCGCCCAGTTTTTAATGGCCGGGTCTTCCAGGGCGCTTAAATAATTAAGACAGGTGTTTTTGATGCGTCTGCGGCCTATCGCCCCGGCATCAAACCTGCCCGATTCATCACTATGATGATTTAAATACAGCGCTTGAAACTGCTGCTGCAATTGCTCCGCCAGCGTGTATTTGACAAATTCGCGGGCCTTGTGAATGGCAACGACATCGACAATTGGCATCTGTTCCGCCAGATAGGTTTCTGACGGCAGGCTTAACAGCAGGGAAAAATACGATAAATCGTCCCACGGTTGTGCTATGACCTGTTTAAAGGCATTGACGATAACCGGGTTAAGATGCAGAGACCGGCCGTTTTGCACATCGACAATCAATGCTGAAATGATTTGCCCCGATAGTTGTTGTCCGGCTTCCCAGCGGTTAAACGTGTCATGGTCATGGCTTAACAAAAACGCCAGCTCTTCCGGGCTGCGCTCCATCACGAGCTTCACCGGCGCGGAAAATCCCCTCAACACGGAAATAACCGGCCGCTCGTTTAGCGCTTCAAATACAAAGCGGTGCTGTGCTTGGGTGAGCTGTAAAGTCACTTCGTCGCAGGCTTTCGGGCTATCCTGAAGCTTACACGGCACGACGGCGCCATCCTGATCAATCAAACCTACTCGCACGGGAATGTGCAGAGGTTCCTTGATTGCTTGTCCCGGCGTCGGCGGGCATTGCTGGCTTATGGTCAGCGCCAGGGTCTGAGCCGATGCATCATAATCGTGCCGCACCGTCAGCACGGGCGTTCCGGCTTGCGCATACCAGCGGCGGAACTGTGTTAAATCAACGGCATTAGCGGCTTCCATCGCATTGACAAAATCGTCGCAGGTAACGGCTTGACCGTCATGCCGGTCAAAATATAAATCACAGCCTTTACGGAAGCCTTCGGTTCCCAGCAGAGTGTGTATCATGCGCACGACTTCCGCGCCTTTTTCGTACACGGTCAGCGTATAAAAGTTATTGATTTCGATGTAGGCATCAGGGCGCACCGGATGCGCCAGGGGGCCTGCATCTTCAGCAAACTGGCGGGTACGCAGGTTGATGACGTCTTCAATGCGTTTCACGGCTTTGGACGTACGGTCTCCGGTAAATTCCTGGTCGCGGAATACCGTAAAGCCTTCTTTTAAACTGAGTTGGAACCAGTCCCTGCAGGTGATGCGGTTGCCCGTCCAGTTATGGAAATATTCATGTGCGATAACGCCTTCGATATGTTCGTAGTCGGAGTCGGTTGCGGTGTCGGGACGCGCCAGCACAAACTTGGTATTGAAGATATTCAGGCCCTTGTTTTCCATTGCGCCCATATTGAAATGGCCGACGGCGACGATCATGTATAAATCCAGGTCGTATTCACGGCCGTAGACCTGTTCATCCCACGCCATCGCATTTTTCAGCGACTGCATTGCATGGTCGCATTTATCGCTGTCATGTTTTTCAACAAAAATTTTAAGGCTGATGTCGCGGCCTGATTGCGTCGTGAAGCTGTCGCTGATGCATTCGAGCTGTCCTGCGACCAGTGCAAATAAATAGCAGGGTTTATTAAAAGGGTCTTCCCAAGTTACCCAATGCCGATTATCCGGCAGCTCGCCTTCAGCGATGTTGTTGCCGTTCGACAGTAACACCGGATAGCGGTCTTTATCGCCGATCAGTGTTGTCGTAAAACGCGCCATGACATCAGGGCGATCCAGGAAATAAGTGATTTTTCTAAAGCCTTCCGCTTCGCACTGGGTGCATAACATGCCGTTGGACAGGTACAGGCCTTCCAGAGCCGTGTTGGCTTTGGGGTTGATGCTGTTTTTGATAGTCAGTACGAACGCGCGTTGTTGCGGTACATGACTAATGATCAATGCGTCCTGGGTTTGCAGATAGTCTTGCGCAGTCAGTTCGACATCATCGAGAACGGCGCGCAACAGCGTGAGGTTTTCGCCTGCCAGGATCAATGATGTGTCGCTGGACCGGCCGGCTGGATTACGCATCATCGTCAGTTTTGATGAGACCAGCGTGTTTTCCTCGTCCAGCGTAAAGCTCAGCTCGACGTTATGGATCAGGTATTCGGGTACCGTATAGTCTTTTAAATAAACAGCTTGAGGGTTGGCGTCGCGCATTAGGTGTACCTGTTGTGGTGTGGTTTTTTGACGGCGAATAGTGCGATTAGGAACCATGCAGTTAAAAAACTGATGCCGCCGATAGGTGTGATCATGCCCATCCATTTTAGATCGAGCAGGACTAATAAATATAAACTGCCGGAAAACAACAGTATGCCGGCGAACATCAGCCAGCCTGCCCAGCTCAGTAATTTGGAATTCGGTGCGTGTTGGCGTATCAATGTGATGAGGATCAAGCCCAGTGCATGCCACATCTGGTAAGTCACGCCGGTTTGATAGACCGCCAGCAGGTCGGGGCTCAGCATGGCCTTTAGGCCGTGGGCGCCAAATGCGCCCAGGCCGATTCCGGTCAATGCGCTGAACGCGCCAAGAAATAAGAATAAGGACGGCATTATTTTTCCATGAGCCTCGGCATCAATTGCACCAGGTTACAGGGGCGGGTGCGATAATCGAGCTGTTCTTTTATTAATGAGTCCCACGCCGTGCGGCATGCGCCTGATGAACCCGGCAGGCAAAATATATAGGTCGCGTTGGCGACGCCGGCAATCGCTCTGGATTGTATCGTTGATGTTTTAATATCTTGGTAGGACAGCATCCTGAAGGTTTCGCCAAAACCATCGAGGACTTTATCCAGTAAAGGCCGAACGGCTTCGGGAGTCCCGTCCCGGCCGGTCACGCCGGTACCGCCGGTGCTGATGATGACATGTATGTTTTCCGCGGCAATCCAGTTGGAAACGGTCGCCCTGATTTGATAAATATTATCCGGGACTATTTTTTTTTCGATGACGTAATGGCCGGCCTCGGTCGCACGCTCCACCAGCGTTTTACCGGATACATCATCGGTATCGGTGCGGCTGTCGGAAATGACCAGGACGGCGATCGTTAACGGCATAAAGTGTTTTTCGGGACTCATGTCTTGATCTTAAGGCAGATTAGTATAGAGGCGCGGAAGTACGACCGATGGCGTCGAATTTCCGCGTTGTGAACGACTTTACTTTAACACAAGAAAGAAGCCTTCCTGCCCTCGTTGGATATTAATCAGCAAACCGCTGTTCGGGTCGACCACTTGCTTTAATTCGTCAAGATTGCGGATGCGGTAGCGATTTGCCGACACAATAACGTCGCCCGGACGCAAACCGATGCGCCAAACCTCGGACGAGGTATCGATTTTTTCAATCAAAACGCCTTCTATCTGGTTTTTTGGCGTATCGCTTAATATCGTGCCGCGTAATTTTCGATGCAGTTTTTCACCTGCCAGCTGCGGACGCTCGGGTTTGCCTATCGTCGCAGTGACCTTCTTTTTCTCATTGCCGTGATAATACTCCATCTCGACATTATCACCGATTTGCATCAGTCCGATGATATTGCGTATGTCGTGGCTGTCTTTAACAGGGCGGCCATTGGCGGCGATAATAATATCACCCGGCTCCAGGCCTGCTTTTGCGGCCGGGGAGTTGCTTTCAATGCTGCTGATCACCGCGCCGTGCTTGTTTTCGAGCTTAAATGCATTGACCAGCTCGGGCGTTAAGTCCTGCGAGGTGATGCCGAGCAGGCCGCGGCGGACCTCGCCGTGCTTGACCAGCGATGCCTTGAGGGACATCACCATATTGGACGGGATAGCAAAGCCTATGCCCACGTTGCCGCCGGTAGGCGCGAGAATGGCGGTGTTCATGCCGACGAACTCGCCGCGTAAATTAACCAGTGCGCCGCCCGAGTTGCCCGGATTGATGGAGGCATCGGTCTGGATAAAATCTTCATAGCCTTCTATGCCGAGGCCCGAGCGACCCAGCGCGCTGATAATACCGGATGTGACGGTTTGCCCCAAGCCAAAGGGATTGCCTATGGCGACGACAAAATCGCCGACTCTCAATTGACTGGAGTCGGCAATAGGCAATTCAGTCAAGTGATCGGCAGGTATGCGGATAATCGCAACATCCGCTTCAGGGTCGGTGCCGACTAATTCTGCGTTAAGTTGCCGCCCATCGTTTAGTGTTACGGCAATTTTATCGGCCTTGTCAATGACGTGATTATTGGTAAGCACCAGTCCCTGTTTGCTGTCGATGATCACACCCGAGCCTAAGCTGTTTTTCTGCTGCTGCCGCGGCTGATTGGGCAAATTATAAAAGTGACGAAAAAAAGGGTCCTGCAATAATGGATTGTCGTTCACCTGAATATTGGTTGAGGTGGATATGTTCACAACGGCCGGCATGCTGCGTTCAAGCATTGGCGCCAGGGAGGGCAAGGCCTGCCCGTTAGCGTAAGGCGGTAATTCTGCACGACATGCCGGGGTCAAAGCTAAATAAACGGGTAAAACAGAGAGTAATAACAGCTGTTTTTTTATGCTAGTAGTCATCAAGATGTGTCTCATAGTTATTAATCGAGCGTGATAGACAATATATGTTTAAAAATGTTTAATACAAGAGCGGTTTGCAGTAGTACGCGCCGACGACACGCTTTTTCGTGCAAAATATTTTTGTATTTTCTTTCGCGGTACTCATAATATTCTTCATTCTTTTTGTCCTGTTTTGGATATCCTAACGTAAATACATTGAGGTAACACAAATGACCACCGTAGCAGACCCTATCATAGGTAGTTGGTACAAAGACCTGGAAAACAACCTGACGTTTAAAGTTGTAGCCATTGAAGAAAGCGACGACGCCATTGAAGTTCAATACCTTGACGGCGATATAGGCGAATATGACCATGACAGCTGGTATAACTCAACGTTCGATTATATCGAAGACCCCGAAGACTGGAGTGCACCTTTTGATGACATTGAAAGCGATGATCTGGGCTATTCGGATACCGACGAACACAAGCCCAATCCCGAAGATATGGACATCGATGATTATCTGGAAGAATAGGAATATTACATGAGAATGAGTCCCCAGGAATTTTTGGATTGGCAATCCAAGCGTATTACCTTATTGGCGATGTCCGGCGCAGGCAAAACGACATTGGCCAATAAATTACCTAAAGCCAAATGGTTTCATTATTCGGGTGACTACCGGATAGGCACCAAATACTTGAAAGAGCCGATACTCGACAATATCAAACGCCAGGCTATCAGCGTTCCTTTTTTGCGTGAGTTGCTGCTGTCCGATTCCATTTATATCAGCAGTAAAATCACTGTCGATAATTTGGCCGCAGTCTCCAGTTTCCTCGGCAAACTCGGTAATCCGCAATTGGGCGGGCTTTCCTTGCCCGAATTCAAACGCCGGCAAAAACTTCACCATCAGGCCGAAGTCGCGGCGATGATCGATGTGCCCGATTTTATCCATAAGGCCGAAGACATCTATGGCTACAAGCACTTTATCAATGATGCCGGCGGCAGCGTTTGCGAGCTGGACAGTCCCGACGTGCTGGAGACCTTGGCGCAGCATACGTTGATTATCTATATCAAAATACCGCCGACACTGGAACAGACTATTATTGAACGGGCAAAAACCGATCCCAAGCCGCTGTATTACCGCGAAGCGTTTCTTGATGAAAAACTCGCTGAATTCATGCAGATTAAAAACTACCGTTCCACCGATGCCATGCCGCCGGATGAATTTGTTTCCTGGGTTTTCCCGGAATTGTTCAAATCCAGATTGCCGCGTTACGAAGCGATAGCGCAGCAATACGGCTATACCATCGACGCCAATGATGCCGCCGCCGTTAAGTGCGAAGATGATTTCATCAGGCTAATTGCCGATGCGCTTAGCCTACAGCAATGATGAATACCGAGTACCGCTTATGCCGCTAGTCGCACACACAGACCTACCTACATTCCAGCGCCTGCGCGAAGAGGGTGAAGAAATAGTCGATCCTGAACGCGCCCGTCATCAGGATATCCGGGAAATGCATATAGGTTTGCTTAATATGATGCCTGATGCCGCGCTGGAAGCGACGGAGCGGCAGTTTTTCAGGTTGGTGGGCGCCTGTAATCAAATTGTGCAGTTTCATGTTCACCCTTTTACGGTTGAAGGCTTAAAAAGGAGTCCGCAGGCACAGGCGCATATAGACAAGTATTATGAAC
>Ga0208566_1002099_pt1 | contig 10876 bp, 11 predicted proteins | sample PL_2010_150m_FD_184159 | JGI IMG/M metagenome (GOLD analysis project Ga0208566, IMG submission 184159) | Freshwater microbial communities from Powell Lake, British Columbia, Canada to study Microbial Dark Matter (Phase II) - PL_2010_150m... | ecosystem: Environmental > Aquatic > Freshwater >...
GCGGCAACCGAGAACAGCAAGCCCAGGAGCCTGATGAACCGAAGGCATCGATGCTTCCGTAGCGAGCCCGTCAACCCGGCCATGCTGACCTCCACTTCCGCCCGGTCTTCTCATTCAAGACTGTCATCGCATCGTATCGGTAAGGAAACACCTACTACCGGAAACTCTGCTCCAAGATCGAATCTTCCCAAGCCAATTTTTTTCGAAACAAGGCGCTGCCAAAATGCATACGCTGGATTTGTTACAGTAATAATTCGTCAGGGGTCAGGAACAAACCTCGCCGAAGCGCGGTATTCATGCGCTCAAGAAGATTTCATCTGACCTTTCGTTTCCAGGATTCGCTTGGCCTCCCGCGCCTCGAAGAATTTCAGGGCATGGTAGGTCGCCCAGCCGACCAACACTGAACCCAGCAGGAATCCGGCATAGGCGTGCGGCCACTCGATGTTGAAGTCTTTAGTCATCATCGAAAACTCGGACATGCCGCCGATGCCTGCGAGAATATTGATCGGCATGAAAATGATGCTGATGCTGGTCAGCTTTGACACGCGCTTGTTCTGGTTGATGTTGATGAAACCGACCGTGGCATCCATGAGGAAGTTGATCTTGCCAAACAGGAAGTTGGTGTGGCCGTCGAGGGACTCGATGTCGCGCAGGATCTGGCGCGCTTCTTCCTGCTGCTGGGCGGACAGGAACTTGCCGCGCATCAGGAAGGACAGGGCGCGACGGGTGTCAAGAACGTTGCGACGGATGCGGCCGTTCAGATCCTCGCTGCGCGCGATTTCTGAGAGAACCCGCGCCGCTGCGTTGTCGGTCAATTCCGGGTTCAGCACGTTCCTGCCGACAATTTCGAGCGCGGCATATACCTCCTCCAGCACATCGGCCGAGTATTCGGCATCGGCGGCGTAAAGATCGAGCAGGACGTCCTTGCCTTCTGTGACGTAGTGCGGCTGGCTGCTCGCGCGAAGCCGCTGCAGGCGGAACACCGGCAATTCCTCCTTGCGCACCGAGAACAGGATGTCCTTGTGCAGGATGAAGGCGACCGCAATGTTATGGGCCTCGTTGTCCGCGTCGAGCAGGAAATCGGAATGCAGGTGGATCTCGCCGTTGTCCTCGAGGTAGAAACGGGCGCTGGCTTCGAGATCGTTGAGGGTGTCCGGGTCGGGCAGATCAAGGCCGAAGAACTCGCCGACCCAGTAGCGCATTTCGGCGGATGGCGCCACCAGGTCCACCCAGATCGGCTTGATGCTGGCAAGGTCCGCCTTGTTCGCTATTTTTAACTGGCGCAGCCGGCCCTCGTGGAGATCGAAAGCGTTCAGCGACACCTTTTGGCTCTGGTGGGTGGAGGCATTGACCAGTTCTTCGCGCACTTCGTCGAGCAGCAGGAGCAGGATAGCGTCGAGGCGGTCCTCCCTGATCTGCTCCCAGGCGAGCAGGCGGTCTTCCGACGACAGGGCTTCGAGGATACGGGCGGTATCGACAGCATCGAGGCGGTTAAGCAAACCGCCAAGCTCGCCCAGATTCTGCTTGTGGACGATGCTCTCGACCAGCTTGTGCTTGGGCATCTCCTGGCGATTGACAAGGTTCTCGACCAACCGATGGCGAGACAGCAAGCGCTGCGCCTCGTTTAGATGCTCGGTCAGCCGATCGAATTCCGAATTGGGTGTCTGAGCCAAGTTTCTCTCGCTTCGTGATCTGTGGCGGCTTGATCTTCATCATAGCTGAAAGTTGCGGGTAGCGGCATTCTGCGCACGAGAGCAGTCACCGGACAGTCCTCAACAGCAGCGGACATTCACCGACCGCCGCCGATTCGTTTTGCCCCAATAAACAAAAAAAGCCACACCGGTGGCTTTGGGGCGTTACTCGAATCGGTGCTTAACTCAAGTTCTCATTGTCGGAAACGTTAGAGTGCCCTTCTTCCTGATCGCTATCAAAGTAGTCATCCTCAAAATCATCACCGTCATAATCTTCAGCGACCGGCACAGGTCGTCTAGACCGCTTGAGTCCTTCATCGTTCATTCGCACGCACCGCTTGAAACCTTCGTTCTTCATGCTCGGTGTCTCCATTTGCAATCCCGCTATATATCGCTACTTTAGCGGCCAATTATTGCGACATTATTGCTCAGGGTGTTTGGCGTCCCTGTCGAGGGCGCTTCAAGCCTCAAATGACACTACAGCCAGCGGGATTTCCTGAAGCGAGAGAACACGTAGGTGGCAATCGTGAGCATGATTCCGATTGCGAGCGGATAGCCGAACTGCCATTCGAGTTTGGGCATGTGCTTGAAGATCATGCCGTAGACGCCGAGAGGAGCACCGCCACTAGCGTGGCGCAGGCGCGCGACCGGCGCGACGAACGCCCGATCGACACTTCTTCGATCAGGGTTTCGGGATACTGATCGTGCTGATCATCAGGCTGCCCGAGGCGGCAAACAGCAGCACCAGCGGGTGCAGCAGCCAGGGGCCCAGCATCACCGTGCCGCCCCACAATTCCTCGCCAAGGCGCCCCTGCCAGGCCGCGACGGCCAGCACCATCACCAACAGCAGGGATGTCGGGATCGGCGTGCCCTCGTAATACCGGACCTTGCCGTCGTCGCCCGACAGCTGCTCGGCCGTCACGTTGAAGCGCGCCAGCCGCGACGCGCCGCAGGCCACGAAATAGATCAGCACGGCGCAATCCCATAAACCTTGCATGCCCGCGGCGTAGGCGATCCCGGCCGGTGCCACGCCGAAGGAGATGAGGTCCGACAGCGAATCAAGCTCGCGCCCGAGCGGCGAGGCATTATGGCGCCAGCGCGCCACCTTGCCGTCGAGCACGTCGAACATCAGGGCCAGGGCGATGAGGCCGCAGGCGAGCAGCAGGTGCCAGCGTTCCGGGGGCGCCTGCAGGAAAGTCATCGCGGAAAACAACGCGCCCGTGCCGCAACAGGCATTGGCGACGGTGATCCAGTCGGCGAGATGAAAACTGCGGATCAGCGAAAACCGGCGAGGCATGGTCATCCGTAGCAGTCCTTGGAAGGGAGCGCGCGCTGCGGCGGCGGGGCGTGCACGAGCGCGATGCTGATCCACACCGCGGCGGTGAAATAGAGCGACAACCAGACAGCGTCCTCGCGCCACGCCGCCCACTCGTGCTGGACAACGCAGCGCTGCAGTGCTGCGGGCAATCCTTCGAGCAGCGGCCGCGCCTCCCGGCCTGCCGCGAGGTCCGCCTGCCAGCGCGACAGGTACATCGGCACGTCGACGAAGGCCATGAACGCCACGTAGCCGGTGCCGCAGGCGATCGCGGCGGTGAGGAAGCGCCGCTCCGCGTCGCCAACGCGCGACCAGAGGGCAATGAAGGCCGCCACCCCCAGCGCGCCCGCCAGCGCCCACTGCGAATTCTCGATCGCATGCGGGAGGTAGTTCGCGGTCAGCACGGCGAACCAGCAGAACAGTTCCGCGACAACGACGATCGGCACGAGGAGCCTGGACACGAGCGAGGCGATCCTGCTGCCGGTGGCCGCGCCCGCCTCGCGCAGCAGCAGCGCCCACTGGGCGGCGAAGCAGATCTCGGCGACCGTCGCGATCGAGCGCGTGACGGCAACGCGAGAAATCCAGACGTCGTGCAGGCAGATGCGGGGCACTTCAACCATGGGCAGGACCGACCGGAACCCGCAGCCGAGCACGTAGGCCGCTGAGAGCCACAGCAGCAGCCGGCGCGTCGCATAGGCATCGGCGGGCCACTGCGCCCGGCGCACGCCCAGCCGCCGTGCCGACACCATCCACCCGGCAACGTTGATCACCGTCGCCGCGCAAAGAATCGACCACCAGACCAGCAACTCGCTCGACACGATCATCCGCCTGCAAATTAGTCAGCCGGCGAGTTTCCCCGCAGCGATCATCGCGTCGACTTCCTGCTCCGCCTGCAGCCAGTCCTCATGCGCGGAACCCCCATGGAAACCGCGCCTCTCTGCAATGTGATAGGCAGCAACCTGGATCCGATGGTGCCGCTCCTCGGGATTGATCGCCAAGACTGCGGCGGATTTCCGGGATGGTCGCTTGCGTGGCAGTGAGGGTGGCTTTTCGCGTGCCTTTTCGGCCACCTGCGCAGCCGCCGCGCCCGCGACGGTCTTGCGCGTCGACTTTTTCTTGGTGGGGGTGGCGGGAGCGGATTTTGACATCATGGTTGGAACGATTCACGCAAATGCGTCCTCGAGCGTGAAGCACAATGCTGGATCATGGGGTCTTACTCAAACCAGAACGCTATGTTACGCCAGATTTGTTACAGTAATAATTCGTCAGGGGTCTGGTTGAGCGCGCAGCGACTGCAACTGACCCTGGAGCACTGGCAGGAGGCATAACGCGTGATCGACCATAGCTTGTTTGAAGGCACTGGACTCGAGCATCTGACGGACTTCCTGACCAGCCTCGGCATCGGGCTTCTGATCGGGCTCGAACGCGAGCGTAGCCAGGCCGCGAAAGCCGGACTGCGCACCTTTGCGCTGGTCGCCATGTTCGGCACGCTCACTGCGGTGGTGTCTCTGCCAGTCCTTCCGCTGCTCGCACCGGTGCTCGCCAGCGGGCTCGTGCTCGGCTTGGGCAGCACGCTTTATTACTGGAAGACGCTTACCACGGGCGACAAGCCCCCCGATGCCCGAGATCACCAATCCGACCGAACTCAAGGCGGCGCTGGGCTTCGGCGCGCTCTATGGCGTAGTGCTGCTACCGGCTGTCGCGTGGGAGAGCGCCTTCGATTCGTCATGAGTCATGCAGGTGATTCAAGGCGACGTCCATGATATCGAAGTTGCGCATGCGCGCCTTGCCCGGTATGCCGGCGGTGGGGCGATTGAACAAGAGCGGCACGCGTTGTTCGGAGATACCGCCATGGGAGCGCAACGGCACATCCAACCCTGAGAGATCGTGGCGCGCTCTGCTCGTGCCAAGAACAACGTGCTTTTCAGAGATGATGATGACCTCTCCCAACCGGTCCGGCGGCAGCTCAAAGCGTGTGCACGCCTCGGCGTTCGAGATCGCCATCTGGATGCCGTCCACCTCCGACAGGCGCTTGATGACTCCACGCAAGTCCGCATTCGGCGGCAAATACGCTGTGGCGAATGATCCGAGCGCACCGTGATGCACCACGTAAGGGTCGGTGATCGGCAGGATCACTCGCGCCGCGCCCTCTCCCAGCCAACCATCCAGCAGGTCCTGCAGGTAGATCGCGTTCGGTTGACCGTCGGCGTTGAACTTATCGTTCATGCCATGATCGGCGGTCAGCGCAATTGTCGCTCCCATGGCGTCGAGCCGCTCGAGGTAGGAGTCCATCATCGCGTAGAAAGCATTCGCCGCCGCTGCGCCTGGCGGCGCCTTGTGCTGCACGTAGTCGGTCGTCGATAGGTACATGAGGTCTGGCCGCTGCCGCTCCATCAGCTTAACGCCTGCCGCGAACACGAATTCCGACAAATCGGCGCTATAAACTGACGGCAAGGGTTTACCCACCAGTTCAAGCACTTTCTTGATGCCATTCTGCGCCAGCGTGCACTGGTCCGCCTTCTCTGCCGAAAAGCAAATCCCCGCCAGATCCTTGCCCAAAAGGCTGCGCAGCTTGTCTTTTGCAGTCACCACCGCGACCTTCGCGCCTGCAATGGCGAACGCGGCAAGGATGGTGCCGGCGCGCAGGTACTTGGGGTCGTTCATCATCACTTCGGCCTTCACATCGCGGTCGAAGAAATAGTTGCCGCAGATGCCATGCACCGAAGGCGGCACGCCGGTAACGATGGACAGGTTGTTCGGATTGGTGAATGACGGCACCACGCAATCGGCTTCGAATGACGCACCGTCTTCGATCATACGGCCGAGGAAAGGCGCGACGCCTGCATGAACCGCCTTGTCGATGTAATCGAGTTCGCAGCCGTCGACGCACACCACCACCAGCGGCCGGTCCATCCAGCGATAGGTGCGCCCGTTTACCGTAACAGAAAGTTGTTCCGCCACTTCTTCTGCGCTTTTTCGTGCCCCGGGTTTTCGGCTATTCGATGACGATCTTGTTACGAGATATGGGAATGAGCCGCAATGCAACCCAACTCTAACCTACCAAGAATTTGTTACCGGCACGTGAAAATGGCGCTTTGCCGCGACTTACCGTTTGCGCCGGCTGCGTCCCGCGGTAGAAGCGCCCCACGAACGCAGCGCACGCAGCAGCGGCCGCTTTTTCGCCTGATGCGCCTGCATGCGGCGCAGAATGTCATCGAGCGTGTGAATCGCATCCAGCACGTGCGGCCCCTTGTTCAGCATCACGCACTCGGCACGCTCCCCCATCGCGGCATCGGTAATTTCCGCGCGCGAAGGCCGGCCGGTCTTGGCCAGCGTTTCCAGCACCTGGGTCGCCCATACGACGGGCATATGCGCGGCTTCCGCCACCCACAGGATCTCCTCCTGCACTTCGGCAAGCCGCTCGAAGCCGCATTCGACCGCCAGATCGCCGCGCGCGATCATCACGCCGGCGGCACGGCCCGCCATCGCGGCAAACAGTAGTTCCGGCAGATTTTCGAAGCCGCGCCGCGTCTCGATCTTGAGCATCACGCCAAGATCGGCGGGACCCAGCTCGCGCAAACGCTCGCGCAATGCTTCGACATCGGCGCCGCGCTGCACGAACGATAGCCCGACGAGATCGGCGTGCCGCGCGACTACCGCAAGGTCTTCCCTGTCCTTATCGGTAAGCGCAGGAAGGCTTAGCGCGGTATCCGGCAGATTGATGCCCTTGTCGCCGGCGAGCGCTTCGCCACGCTCGCGTGCATGTGTAATTTCGATCTCGAGCCGCGCGGGCATGGCACGCCGCACCAGACCTCCCAGCCGTCCGTCATCGAACCAGATGTGCTCGCCCTTGCGCACCTGCACCAGCACCTCGGGTAGCGTGCAGGCGATCACCGCAGGCCGCGAGCGCCGGCCTCTGGAAGATGCGCCACCCTGTTGACCGAGTCCGACGCGTGTCAGATGCAGCATATCGCCGCGCCGCAGGCGCAGCACGCCGGTGCACTGCGGCACATCACCGCAAACGCTGGCGTGGCGCGTGCGGCCACGGAGGTTGAACCGCGTGGCGGGCACGATATAGGCCGTGCGGAGGCTTTCGACCAGCACGCCGCAATCGTCGCAATGCGCGACCGTGAACGTACGCTGCGAACCGCGTGCGTCCGTGAAATCGATCGTGTCCCCAGGCTTGAGCCTGGCGAGCCAGTTCGGATCGACGGTCACGCTGATTGCGGCGCCGTCCACCGGCGCTGAAGATCCAGCCGGGCGCAAGCCCAGCCGCGCAGGTGCAAGCACATGGCCTACGTCGTCACGCTGCGGCCTGAGCTTGATCACGGCGGCCCGCGGCGCGAGCGGACCGGTCCGCAACTTGGGGCCGCCAAGATCCATCAGTATTTTCACCGGTCGCCTAACCGCGCGCGCGGCGCGCCGCACATGGCTTGCCATCCTTTCCCATTCGGCAGGTCCATCATGCGCGCAGTTGATGCGCGCGATGTCCATGCCGGCCGCGACGATCCGGCGCACGAGCCCGAAATCCGTAGCGGCCTCCGACGGCAGCGTGACCATGATTCGCACCGCGCGCGCGGCGGGCGGTGCGCCCAGCAGATCCGTGGCGTGCCGCTCGAGCAGCGCGCGGCTGCGATGAATGCCGGTGGGCTCTTCGCCGGTATGCGGCTGCCACGTGCAGCCCGCAAGACGGTGCAGTATGCCGAGGACCTTGTCGAGATTTGCCAACACGTTGGACTCGGCGCGCCCGAGCGACGAGACACCCAGGGACGCCAGCCGCTCCTGCAGCGGCCGCACATCGATACGCCGCAGCGCGAGGTAATGCGCGAGATTGCGGGCGCTTGCCGCGTAACTTGGGTGCACGCTGCGCAGCTTGTCTGCGAGATCCGATTCGCGCGCAAGCATCGCCGCGCGCAATGACCACAATTCCCTGATCAGCGCGTTGAGTGCGAGCCGATCCCACCCCCTTTTCTCATGGTGTTCCAAACGCGCTCGCATGGGATTCCCTGAAACTGTGCGAATTGTCTTGCAACTTGGTTACAAGTCGATGACATAGCGCGGTAGCAGCGTTAGGTCACTTGAACCGGGAGGCCTTTCCTAGCACGCGGGTCTTGCCAAATGGAAACGCTGTCGGCTGTCACCAGTTCGCGCCCACTATCTATCAGGTCAGTCGTCCTTCTTAACATCCTTGTGCTGGATAAGAGCATCGTAACTATCGGGCTGGCGGTCATCGCCATCCGAAGCATCGTCGTAATCCGGCGCCGTTGGGGATGCGCGCACCACCCGAGCCACTGGCGCTGCGGTAACCCCCGGGGTTGCTGATATTACTGGCGCTGCCGGTTTCCCCGCTGGCCTCTGGGCTCCTTGAGACGGGTTTTTGGCGACTTTCTTGCTCTTACGCTTTGCCACGGGCGCCGCCCGCTTGCCGGCGGGGTTGGCTTTCGACAGTTTCGTCCTGGTGGCTTTCGATTTTGCAGATTTCTCCGACGATTTGGCTTTTGATTTCCGTTTTGCCGCGTTTTTCGCTTCCTTGGCTGCTTTCTTCGCTGCTTTTTTTGCCTGCTTTGCAGCTTTCTTCTCAGCCTTTCTCGCTTGCTTCTCCGCCCGTTTTGCCTCTTTTGCAGCCTTCTTCTCGGCCTTCTTCGCCTTTTTCTCCGCTTTCTTTTCCGCTTCCGTCTTCTTCGCCATATCTGCCCCTATCGAGAGTTTAGAAAATGAACTGCACAACACGTCGGCGCATGGCTCGTATCGGCGTCCTCATTGATACCAAGCTCTTGGATGGCGCTACGCTTCCAGGACCTCAATGGAGTAACACGGAGACGTGACGATACAGAATATCGAATTATGCCGCGGATTAAAAGGCGCAGCCGCAGCCAGCGCAAATGCGGGTGACGGAACGATGCAAGTATGAGACGGGCAGATTACAGTTTTGTGACGGCCGGCGTCGCCTGCGTGGTCATATTCCCGCAACACGCAGGCAATAAGAATAAGCTGCCCCTTATATGACCGGGAAGCCGATTGCCAAACAACACGCTTCATTCAGCGAACAGTTCCACGAACGGCTGTTCAACGCAATCTACTCCAAGGCGCTCGTTTACAATACCTGCTGGGAAGACCCCGCGGTCGACCGGCAGGCGCTCAACCTCGCTCCTCACGACAACATACTCGTCATCACCAGCGCAGGCTGCAACGCACTGGATTACGCGCTCACCGCGCCGAACCGCATCGATGCAGTCGATGCCAACCCGCGTCAAACCGCTTTGCTCGAACTCAAACTCGCGGGGATCCGGCATCTGGATTTCGACGATTACTTCGCGCTGTTCGGGACCGGCCGTCACCCCCGCTTCCGCGAAATTTATCAGGATGCGTTGCGCGACGCGCTGTCGCCGTTCGCACGCGACTACTGGGACCGTCACGGCCACTGGTTCATGCCGTCGTCGCCTCGCGGCAGCTTCTATTTCCACGGCCTGTCCGGCATCGTCGCGCGCGTCTTCCGCGGCTATCTCGGCGTGCGTCCCCAACTCAGGACAGCGGTCGAAGAATTGCTGGAAGCAAATACCCTTGAACAGCAATGCGAAATTTACGACCGCCGTGCGGCGCCGCAACTGTGGGGCCGCGGCATGAACTGGGCGCTATCGAACCAACTCACCATGAGTATGCTGGGCGTGCCCCACACGCAGCACGCCGAGGTTCGGCGACAACACGTCGACGGCGTACCCGGCTTTGTGCGCGAGGCCATCGAATACGTCTTTCGCTGCCTGCCATTGTGGAACAATTATTTCTGGCGGCTTTATCTGAACGGCGCCTACAGTGCAGGCTGCTGTCCCGAATACCTCAAGCGCCAAAACTTCCTCGCCCTCAAGCATGGGCTCGCCGAGCGCATTCATCCACAGACCTGTACCGTTACCCAGTTCCTGCGACAGTCGCCTCACCCGATTTCCAAATTCGTGCTGCTCGACCATATGGACTGGATGAGTTCGCTTTATCCCGCCGCGCTCGCCGAGGAATGGAGCGCGATCGTCGAGCGCGCCGTGCCCGGTTCGCGCGTAATCTTCCGCAGTGCCCACGCTGATCCGTCCTATCTGAAATCCCTGCTGGTCCCGCTCGATGACGGCCCGCGCCTGCTCACCGACATACTGCGGTTCTATCCGAAACTCGCGTGCAAGCTGACGCGCCAGGACCGCGTGCATACCTACGCGGGGTTCCACATCGCGGACTTGTCGGCATGATGCCGGGGGCGCTGGCCGACCTGGGCATCGTGTGGAGCATGCTGCGCGGGCAGCCGCGAACCGGCTCTCGCGCGCAGCGACTGGAAGCCTTTTATCGCCCGCAGGCACAGGACTACGACCGCTTCCGCGAGCGGCTGCTGCATGGCCGGCGCGAGATGATCTCGCTGCTGGCCCCTCCTCCGGGCAGCCGCATCGTCGAGCTCGGCGCCGGCACCGGTCGCAATCTCGAATTTTTCGGCGCCCGCATCGGCGAATTCGCGTCGGTTGAACTGGTTGATTTATGTCCCGCATTGCTCAAACAGGCATGGCAACGTTGCCGGGGGTGGCGCAACGTCGACATCATTCATGCCGATGCAACGAGCTGGCGGCCGCGCGTGCCTGTCGACTGCGTATATCTGTCCTACGCTTTGACGATGATCCCCGACTGGAAATCCGCAATCGACAACGCGCTTGCGATGCTCAAGCCCGGCGGCACGCTTGGTGTGGTGGACTTTTATGTCGCCGCGCGGACTCCCCTCCCGGGACTCGCATGCCACTCCGCAGTTACGCGGTGGCTGTGGCCCCGGTGGTTCGCGCACGACGGCGTCCATCTTCATCCCGACCATCTGCCGCAGTTGATGAAGTACACCACCACGCTGCAT
>Ga0208566_1002100_pt1 | contig 10874 bp, 10 predicted proteins | sample PL_2010_150m_FD_184159 | JGI IMG/M metagenome (GOLD analysis project Ga0208566, IMG submission 184159) | Freshwater microbial communities from Powell Lake, British Columbia, Canada to study Microbial Dark Matter (Phase II) - PL_2010_150m... | ecosystem: Environmental > Aquatic > Freshwater >...
GAGGAGTTGCAGCAATGAGCCGGGATCACTTCAAATTAACCGCCGTTACGCCGCTTGAGGGCTACCGCTTGCGCCTGACCTATGCCGATGCTGGCAGCTTCGATGTCGATCTGGGCGAATGGGTTCAGACCGCCAAGGCGCTGGCCGCCCTCAAGGATGCCGCGCTTTTTGCGCAAGCCAGGGTGGGTTTGGGCGGATGGGCGGTGGAGTGGATCGAGGATGAGCTCGACCTGGGTTCCGATAACCTGCGCAACCTGGCTGTCGAACAAGCCGGCGGCATTGGTCATGAGCGCATCTGGAACTGGTTGCATGAAACCGGCTTGACGCTTGAACAAGGCGCAGAGGCACTCGGTATCTCGCGCAGGATGCTGATCTATTACCGCGATGGCGAAAAGCCGATTCCGCGCCACATCTGGCTGGCCTGCCTGGGTTGGGAAGCCGTGCGTCCCGAGGGCAGCCGCTTGCCCAAGAATCTGCCAACGGCGCAGCAATACGCTGTTTTGCACGCATGATCATCGCAAGCAAGTTGCGCTTGGGCGCCAGGTTTCCCAGGAAAAAATCCACGTCGTTATGATCGCTTTGCAGCGCCTTTCCTTTCTTGTCGAGCCGCTGGCCGCGGCGCTGGGTATTTCCACCCGCTTCGCGCTGGCGCTGGGCCTCTCCGTGGCTGTCCATGGCGTGCTCTTGCTCGGCGTCCACTTCAAGGCGCCGCACTGGAAGCCCGACAAGGGCAATGCCAGCCTGGAAGTGGTGCTGGTCAACAGCAAGTCGGCCAACCGGCCGCACAAGGCCGACGCGCTGGCGCAGGCCAATCTCGACGGGGGCGGCAACACCGATGCCAAGCGCCGCGCGCAAAGCCCGCTGCCGGTGCTGGAACAGGAGCAATCCCACGCCGAGCCGGGCGAGAAAACCGGTCAGGTCAAACATCTGGAGCGGGAAGCGCAAGCGCTGCTGACCCAGGTCAAGAGCAAGGCGGTGATCGAACAGCCTGCCGAAAAGACCGTCGCCCCCGACGGCAAGCCCGACATTTCCAACCCTACCGACCTGCGCTCGCGCAGCCTCGACGCGGCGCGCCTGGAGGCGCAGATTTCGCGTGACTGGGATAAATACCAGGAGCGCCCGAAGCGCAAGTTCGTCGGCGCGCGCACCCAGGAATACCGCCTCTCCCGCTACGTCGAGGATTGGCGCATCAAGGTGGAAAAAGTCGGCAACCTCAATTACCCCGAGGAAGCCCGCCGCAACAAGATTTACGGCAGCCTGGCGCTGACCGTGTCGATCCGCTCCAGCGGCGAGGTGGAGAGCGTCGAGGTCAGCCGTTCCTCCGGCCACAAGGCGCTGGACGAGGCGGCCATCCGCATCGTGCGCCTGGCCGCCCCTTACGCCCCGTTTCCCGACGACGTGCGGCGCGACACCGACATCGTCAGCATCACCCGCACCTGGATGTTCACCAAGGGCGACCAGCTGACGACGGAGAATTGAACCCAGAAAAAGCTATTGAACCGCAGAGGACGCGGAGGACGCAAAGGAATTCAAAGTCCTGTTTTTCCTCGGCGTCCTCCGCGTCCTCTGCGGTAAATCGCCGTTTTCAAGTTAATCCCGCGCCCAACCTATGCCATAATTACGCCCATGCAAAACGCCAACCTTACCGGCAATTTCCTGATCGCCATGCCCGCCATGGCCGACCCGTATTTTGCCAAATCGCTGACTTATATCTGTGAGCACAACGAGCACGGTGCGCTCGGCGTGGTCATCAACCGCCCCATCGACATGACCTTGCAGACCCTGTTCGACCAGGTCGGCATCGTGCTGGACAATCCCCAGGTCGCGAATCTGCCGCTGTATTTCGGCGGGCCGGTGCAGACCGATCGCGGCTTCGTGCTGCATCAGCCGGTCGGCGCCTGGAGTTCGACGCTGGCGGTCGGCGACGACATCGGCCTGACCACCTCCAAGGACATCCTCGAAGCGGTGGGGCGCGGCGAAGGCCCGACCCGTCTGCTGGTTACGCTGGGCTATGCCGGCTGGGCGCCGGGGCAGCTGGAACACGAGTTGGCGCAAAACGCCTGGCTCAATGTCGCCGCTGAAGCGAAGGTGGTTTTCGACCTGCCCTGGGAAGAACGCCTGGCAACGGCGATGACCATGCTGGGGGTCGATCTCGCCAGCCTGTCGGAAGTGGCGGGACATGCTTGAAGCCGTGATGGGGAATGTGTGATGAGTGATGGGTGTCAGGAAGCCGCATCACCCATCACCCATCACCCATCACCTGCCGGCACCGTGCTCGGCTTCGATTTCGGCCTGAAGCGTGTCGGGGTGGCAGTGGGCGATACCCTGCTGAAACTGGCGCATCCGCTGACCACCATCGCCGAGGAAGGCAACCAGCGGCGTTTCGCTGCGATCACCGCGCTGATCGCGGAATGGCAGCCGGTGCTGGTGGTGGTCGGGCTGCCGTCCCACGCGGACGGCGTCGAACATGAAATGAGCGTGCAATGCCGCCGTTTCGCGCGGCGTCTGGAAGGACGTTTCGCGCTGAAGGCGGTGCTGGTGGACGAACGCTTGAGCTCTGCCGCCGCCAGCGAAGACCTGGCCGAACTCGGGATTCGCGGCCGCAAGCAAAAAGCCGCCATCGACCAAGTGGCGGCGCAACGTATCCTGCAATCTTTTTTGGACCATCCTGATCATGCCATTGCCTGACGCAGAACAACTCGTCCTCGATCTGGCGCGCCAGATCAAACCGCATTTGAGCGCACAGTGCGCGCTGGTCGGCATCCATACCGGCGGCGCCTGGCTGGCGGAGCGCTTGCAGCAGATCCTCGGCGGCGACATTCCGCTGGGGATGCTGGACATCTCCTTTTACCGCGACGATTTCAGCCGCATCGGGCTGCACCCCGAAACCAAGCCGTCGCATATGCCGTTCGAGGTGGAAAACTGCCACATCATCCTCGTCGACGATGTGCTCTACACCGGGCGCACGGTGCGCGCGGCGATGAACGACCTGTTCGATTACGGCCGCCCGGCCAGCATTGCCCTGGCGGTGATGATCGACCGCGGCGGGCGCGAATTGCCGGTGGCGGCACGCTTTGTCGGGGCCGTCCTCGATCTCGACGCGACCCAGAACATCCAGCTCAACCGCGCCGAGAACGGGCAATTAAACCTGAGTTTGCATACCGCGAAATAACGCCATGAAAAATCCCCAACTCAATAAAAACGGCGAACTGCAACACCTGCTGACTATCGACGGGCTCTCCGCCAACATCGTGCGGCACATCCTGGACACCGCCGATTCCTTCCTCAACGTCGCCGAGCGCGAAGTGAAAAAAGTCCCGCTGCTGCGCGGCAAGGCGATCTTCAACCTGTTTTTCGAGCCGAGCACGCGCACCCGCACCACCTTCGAGATTGCCGCCAAGCGCCTCTCCGCCGACGTGATCAACCTCAACGTCAGCGCTTCCAGCGCCAGCAAGGGCGAAACCCTGCTCGACACGGTGGACAACCTCACCGCGATGCAGGCCGACATGTTCGTGGTGCGCCACGGCCAGTCCGGCGCGGCGCACCTGATCGCGCGCCACGTCGCGCCGCACATCCATGTGGTCAACGCCGGCGACGGGCGCCACGCACACCCCACCCAGGCGCTGCTCGACATGTTCACCATCCGCCATTTCAAACAGGAGTTTCACAACCTGCGCGTGGCGATCGTCGGCGACGTGCTGCATTCGCGCGTGGCGCGCTCGCAGATCCATGCGCTGAGCATCCTCGGCGTGCCGGAAATCCGCGTGATCGCGCCGAAAACCCTGCTGCCCGCCGAGGTCGAACGGATGGGCGTGCATGTCTACCACGACATGAAGCAAGGGCTGAAGGACGTCGACGTGGTGATCATGCTGCGCCTGCAGAACGAGCGGATGCGCGGCGCGCTGCTGCCGTCGGCGCAGGAATACTTCAAGTACTACGGCTTGACCCAGGACAAACTGGCGCTGGCCAAGCCCGACGCCATCGTGATGCACCCCGGCCCGATGAACCGCGGCGTGGAAATCGATTCCGACGTCGCCGACGGCGTCCAGTCGGTGATCTTGTCCCAAGTCACTTTCGGCATCGCCGTGCGCATGGCGGTGATGAGCATTCTGGCGGGGAGCCACGCAGCATGAAAATCCATATTCAAAACGGCCACCTTATCGACCCGAAAAACCACCTCGACGGACAGCACGACATCTACATCGCCGCCGGCAAAATCGCCGCGATCGGCAGCGCGCCGGATGGCTTCGTCGCCAACCGGGTGCTCGACGCCAGCGGCCTGATCGCCTGCCCCGGCCTGATCGACCTGTCGGCGCGCTTGCGCGAGCCGGGTTACGAATACATGGCGACCCTCGAATCGGAAATGGACGCTGCCGTCGCCGGCGGGGTCACCTCGCTGGTCTGCCCGCCCGACACCGACCCGCCGCTGGACGAGCCGGGGCTGGTGGAGATGCTCAAGTACCGCGCCAAAAGCCTGAACCAGGCGCGGGTCTTTCCGCTCGGTGCGTTGACCCAGAAACTCGAAGGGCTGCGCATCACCGAAATGGCCGAACTGCGCGACGCCGGCTGCATCGGCTTTTCGCAGGCCGACGCGCCGCTGGTGGATACCCAGGTGTTGTGGCGCGCCATGCAGTATGCCGCGACTTTCGACTTCACCGTCTGGCTGCGCCCGCAGGATGCCTATCTGGCCAAGGGCGGCGTCGCCCATGACGGCGAAGTGGCGAGCCGCCTGGGCTTGCCCGCGATCCCCGCCAGCGCCGAAACCATCGCGCTCGCCACCATCCTCGCGCTGGCGCGCGATACCGGCGCGCGCATCCACCTGTGCCGCCTCTCCACCCGTGCCGGGGTGGCGATGGTGCGCGCCGCCAAGGTGGAGGGGTTGCCGGTCACCTGCGACGTCGCGATCCACCACGCTCACCTCAGTGAAATGGACATCGGCTATTTCGACACCAATTGCCACCTGATTCCGCCGCTGCGCAGCCGCCGCGACCGCGACGCATTGCGCCAGGGGCTCCAGGACGGCACCGTGGACGCGCTGTGTTCCGACCACGCGCCGGTGGACGACGATGCCAAACTGCTGCCGTTCGGCGAAGCCGAAGCGGGTGCCACCGGACTCGAACTGTTGCTGCCGCTGACCCTCAAATGGGCCGAGGAAGCCGGTGTGCCGCTGATCAAAGCCATCGCCAAACTGACCACCGAACCGGCCCGCATCCTCGGCCTGAACAACGGCAGCCTGAGCGTGGGCCAGACCGCCGACCTGTGTTTGTTCGACCCGCAACGCTACTGGAAAGTCGAACCGCGCTCGCTGAAAAGCTCGGGCAAGAACACCCCCTACCAGGGCGTCGAACTGCGCGGCAAAGTGCGCGCCACGCTGGTGGACGGACATATCGTTTACGAGGCCGATTGATGACGAACCCCACAACCAACCCCTTGCTGGATTTCACCGGCCTGCCGCGCTTCCCGGAAATCCGCCCGGAGCATGTAACCCCGGCCATCGAACAGTTGCTGGCCGATAACCGGGCGTTGCTGGAGAACCTCGTCGCCGATAGCGCTGCGCCCGAGTGGGAGAATTTCGTCGGCGTGCTGGAGGACGCCAACGAGCGCCTGGGACGTGCCTGGGGACAGGTGTCGCACCTCAATTCGGTGATGAACAGCCCGGAACTGCGCGAGGCGTATAACGCCAATTTGCCGCTGATCACCGCCTACTATGCCGACCTGTCGCAAAACCTGGCGTTGTTCGAAAAATATCGGCGCTTGCGCGGCGCGGCGATTTTCGAGGAATTCAGCGCCGAGCAGAAGCGCATTATCGAAAACGAACTGCGCGATTTCCGTCTCGGCGGCGCCGAGTTGCCGGAAAACGACAAGCCGCGCTTCAAGGCGATCCAGGAAGAACTGTCTGCGCTTTCCGCCAAATTCGAGGAAAACCTGCTCGACGCCACCAATGCTTTCGCGCTCTACGTCGAGGACGAGGGCGAACTGAGCGGCATCCCGGCGGACGAAATGCAGGCGGCGCGCGAGGCGGCGGCGGAAGACGGCAAGCCCGGCTGGAAATTCACGTTGCGCGCGCCGTCCTGGATGCCGCTGATGCAATACGCCGACAATCGCGGCTTGCGCGAGCAGATGTATCGCGCCTACGTCACGCGCGCCGCGGAATTCGGCAAGCCGGAGTGGGACAATACCCCGCTGATCGGCCAGATCCTCCGGTTGCGGCGCGAAGCCGCGTCCCTGCTGGGTTTCGCCGATTACGCCGAAGTTTCGCTGGCCACCAAGATGGCCGAATCGCCGGGGCATGTGTTGAATTTTCTCAACGAGTTGGCGCTGCGCGCCAAACCCTATGCGGAACGCGACTTGGCGGAACTGCGCGAGTTCGCGCGCGCTGCGCTGGGCCTGCAACAGCTGGAACCCTGGGACATCGCCTACGCCGGCGAAAAATTGCGCGTTGCCCGTTATGCCTTTTCCGACAACGAGGTCAAACAATACTTCCCGGAATCCCAGGTGCTGCCGGGCATGTTCGAACTGGTGGAAAAACTCTACGGCCTCGCCATCAGGCCGGCGCAGGCGCCGGTGTGGCACCCCGACGTGCGTTTTTTCAGCATCCACGATCTGGGCGGGGCGCAGGTCGGCCAGTTTTACGTCGATCTCTATGCCCGCGAAAGCAAGCGCGGCGGTGCCTGGATGGACGAGGCGATTACCCGGCGGCGCAAGCACGACGCCTTCCAGATCCCGGTGGCCTATCTCAACTGCAACTTCGCGCCGCCGCTGGGCGACAAGCCGGCGCTATTCACCCACGACGAAGTGATCACCCTGTTCCATGAATTCGGCCACGGTCTCCATCACCTGCTCACGTGCGCCGAGGAACTCGGCGTGTCGGGCATCAATGGGGTGGAATGGGATGCGGTGGAGCTGCCCAGCCAGTTCATGGAAAATTTCTGCTGGGAATGGGAGGTCGTCAAGCAGCTGGCGCGCCATGTCGACAATGGCGAAACGCTGCCGCGGGCGCTGTTCGACAAGATGCTGGCGGCGAAAAACTTCCAGAGCGGGATGCAGACGGTACGCCAGCTGGAACTGGCCTTATTCGACATGCATTTGCATTACGACTTCGACCCGACCGGGGCCAAATCGCCGCTGGCGTTGCTGGACGAGGTACGCGCCAAGGTGGCGGTGGTTTTCCCGCCCGCCTACAATCGCTTTCCCAACAATTTTTCGCACATCTTTGCCGGCGGCTATGCGGCGGGTTATTACAGCTACAAATGGGCGGAAGTGCTGTCGGCGGATGCCTACAGCCTGTTCGAGGAAAACGGGGTATTGAACCCGGAAACCGGCCATCGCTTCTGGAGCGAGATTCTCGGGGTCGGCGGCAGCCGGCCAGCGCTGGAATCGTTCATTGCGTTCCGCGGGCGCGAACCGAACATCGACGCCTTGCTGCGGCATAACGGCATGACTTAAGTTGTTTGAGTTCGCGCCGATATTTGCTATATTACTTAAAGTTAAATTCGTAACGGTATGACGCAATGAATATTTTTATTATAGCGTTGATGTTGTCCTGGTCCGGTATGGCCGCTGCTGAATCGGCCAGCGTGGTCGACAACGTGCGCGCCAATTTGCGTAGCGGAAAAGGGGAAAACTACCGCAGCTTGCGCATCCTGCCGGCCAAAACCGAAGTCGAGGTAATCGAGCGCGATGACGACTATAGCAAAATCAAGATGGCCGATGGGCAAACCGGCTGGGTAAAATCGTCCCTGCTGAATTCTGCGCAACAAGCGGCCGCGACCGAAGCAGCCAGCCAGGCAGCGCCCGCTTTCGACCTCGTCGCCGCGCAAAAGGAAATCCTCGCCGCGCGGGAACAGTTGGTCAAAATGCAAAGCGAACTGGAGCAGGAGCGCTCGCGCACCAAAGGGGAACCGCTGCTCACCACGTTGTACCTGGTTGCCCTGGCGGCTTTCGTCGCGGGCATGACGATCGGGGCGCTGATGCTGCGTACTTATTACCTGCGCCGTCTACATGGGTTACGTATATGAAACTCGCCGTCTTTTTCTGCTTCCTGTGCATGTTCATGGTGTTTGCCGCGCAGTCGGCGCAAGCTGCCACGATGTACCGCTGGGTGGATGCCAACGGCAAGGTTCACTATACCGACCAGCCGCCGCCGCCTGACATTAAGGACGTTCAGGAGAAAAAAATGGCCGCGCCGGTTCAGAGCAGCGGCCAGACGCCTTATGCCGTCCAAACAGCCGCTAATAATTTTCCGGTTATCCTGTATATCAGCGATTGCGGCGACGTATGCAACCGGGCGCGCGAATACCTGCAAAAACGCAATATCCCTTACACGGAAAAAAATCCTGCTGAACCGGCAATTGCCGAATTGCTGAAAAAATTGATTGGTAGCGTGGAAGTGCCGGTACTGGTGGTCGGCAAGGCGGCTCCGCTAAAAGGCTTCAGCAGCGACTCCTGGGGTGCGGCGCTGGACGTGGCCGGTTATCCCAAGGCCGCTGCGCCTAAACCCGGGATTCCTTCCCAGCAAAAGACTGCCACCGAAGTTCAGGACGGCAAGGCCAAATAACTCCCCCTGTTGATGCTCATCGTTGAGCAGCCAATTTGTGTATTGGTATATGCAAATATTTTGAATTAGGTAAAATGCAGGCATGTTCCCTGGATAAGGAACATCCTGAAAAAGGCTACTCCTGCTTGAAAAACAGGGGGCGCAAAGTTCCAGTCTAATTAGGTGCGGTTTTCCTCATGACGGTGGAATTGCCAGGTAACGATAAAGAGCGGGTATGCCGCTCTGACTGGCGATATTCACAATTGGAGTAAAAATGCACCACGTCAGCGCAGCGGCTTGCTTGCCGAGCGAATTTCTCCGTTTCATTCCCTTTTTACATCCCCACTACCCATCGCCATGGGTGTTGGTTGATTCGTCGTGGCCGATGGTTACAACCGCATTGCCAAAATTTTGCCAGTGAGAAAAACATGAAGATTAACCTGCCTGTCACCCAAGAAGAAAAATCTTTTCCGCAAGGAAAGTACCTGGTTTCCAAGACCGACCTCAAGGGAAGCATCACTTATGCAAACGACGCCTTCGTGGAGATCAGCGGATTTGCCCGCGACGAATTGATCGGCAAGAGCCATAACCTGGTTCGTCATCCCGAGATGCCGCCGCAAGCGTTCGAAGACTTGTGGCGCACGGTAAAAAAAGGCCTGCCGTGGCGCGGGATCGTCAAGAACCGCGCCAAGGACGGCGGTTATTACTGGGTGGAAGCCTTTGTCGTGCCGGTGAAAAAGAACGATCAAACCATCGGCTACATGTCGGTACGCTCGATGCCGAGCAAGGATCAAATCCGCCGGGCGGAAACGCAGTACCGCCAGTTGAATGAAACCAAGGCCGCGCTCAACACCGCCGGCGGCTGGCTGAAGAATCTGTCGATCCGCGCGCGCCTGGTCATCACCATGGCGTTCATGGCGCTGATGCTGGGCGGCGGCGCAATAGTGGGGCTGGGCGGCATCGCGATGAGCAACCGCACCATGGAATCCACTTACGTCAACCGGCTGGAGCCGGTGGATATGCTGTGGAAAATCACCATCCTGATGAGCGACAACCGCGCGCAAATCATGCTGGCGTTACAGCATAGCGCCGAGAGTCCTTTCGCCAAGATGCACGATCATCCGCTGACCAATCACACCGATGAAATCATCAAGAATCGCGACGAGATTACCGCGCTGTGGCAGGAGTACCTGAAACGCGACCTGACGCCCGAGGAGCGCGCCCAGGCCGACCGTTACTATGAAGCGCGGATGCGCTACGTCAACGAAGGTTTGGTTCCGGCACGCGAGGCCCTGCTGGCAGGGGATTTCGCCAAGGCCAATGAAATTCTGCTGAGCAAGGTCAACCCGCTATACAAGGAAGCCTATACCCAGGTCGGCGAAGTGTTGCAGCAAACCAAGCTGACGGCGAAGAACGACTATCTGTCGGCGATTTCGCGCTACGAAATCATCCGCAACCTGGGCATAGGCGGCACGCTGTTAAGCATCCTGGCGGTGGTAATCTCCGGGGTGCTGCTGATCAGGGCCATCGTCCATCCGATGCGCCGGGTGATTCAGCATTTCGACCACATTTCCCAGGGCAACCTGACCGACGAGATCGACATTGCCGGCAGGGACGAAGCCGGGCAGGTGCTGACCGCCCTCGCCGCGATGCAAGTTCATCTGAAAGTGCTGCTGGATGAAATCATGGCGGCCTCGCGCGAGATCGATCAGCGCGGCATGGATTTACAGATCGAAATGATCGAGGTGGTGACGAAATCCGAATTGCAGCATGACCGGGTGCAAAGCACCGCCGCCGCCACCGAGGAATTCAGCGAGTCGGTCAAGGGGGTTGCCGATAGCGCCGAAGGCACCGCGAATGCAGCGGTCCATTCGCAATCCATGGTAGACATCAGCCACCGCAACATGGAAAAGAGCATGGCCGCCACGGTGCGGGTGGTCGAAGCGGTACAGGCATCGAGTGCCACCATTACCGACCTGAACCAGGCGATCCTGAAAATTGGCGACATTACCCAGGTCATCAAGGAAATTGCCGACCAGACCAATCTGCTGGCTTTGAATGCGGCGATCGAGGCTGCCCGCGCCGGGGAAACCGGTCGCGGCTTTGCCGTGGTGGCGGATGAAGTCAGAAAACTGGCGGAGCGCACCACCAACAGCACGGCGGACATCAGCGCGATGGTGACGGAAATCCAGAACGTCACGCATCAGGCGGTAACCACCATGAATCATGCCGCCACCGAGGTGGAAGAAGGCATCACCATGATGCGCGCCAGCGGCGAGAGCCTGAACCAGATCACCGCCAGCAGCAAGGAAGTGACCGGCATGGCGCAACATATCGC
>Ga0208566_1002101_pt1 | contig 10872 bp, 8 predicted proteins | sample PL_2010_150m_FD_184159 | JGI IMG/M metagenome (GOLD analysis project Ga0208566, IMG submission 184159) | Freshwater microbial communities from Powell Lake, British Columbia, Canada to study Microbial Dark Matter (Phase II) - PL_2010_150m... | ecosystem: Environmental > Aquatic > Freshwater > Lake...
ACCCCCGCCCGCGGGCGGGGGTACTGCGCTGGAGGTGCATACCTGGGCGGACCTGTCGCCGTTTGCAAGCATTGCGCGCATGATCGATTTGCTCACCTTGTTCATCAAAATCATGCTGGTGTCGATCGTGCTGGTGAGCATCATGAACGTCATGGTGATGGCGGTGTACGAGCGTATCCGCGAGATCGGGACTATATCCGCCATCGGCACACCGCCACGCAGAATCCTGTCTTTGTTTCTTGCAGAAGGCCTGCTGCTCGGTGTGGGAGGGACCGCGCTGGGTACTGTGATCGCGCTGGCGGTGATCTACGCGCTCAACGTCTGGAAAATAACGTTCAACTTCGGCATGCAGCAGGGACTGGTGCTCTCGCCCTCAATCCGGCCGATCGACGTGGTGATCGTTGCGGCAATGGTTGTGGTCGTGGCGCTGCTTGCGAGCCTGCAGCCCGCGTGGAAGGCTTCGCGCATGGATCCGGTCACCGCGCTTGGGCACGTCTGAAAACTTGGGAGTAAGGCTGATGAAGAAAATAATCTTTGTGGTCCTGTGCCTGATCGCACTGCCGGTGGTCGCAGCGCTGGACGGAACACAGATATTACAAAAGGTGGACCGCAATCTCGAGCCCGAGTCCTACGAGACCTATCGCAAGCTGATCGACATCCAGCCCGACGGCAGCAAGAAGGAGTACGTGCTCTATACCCTTAAAAAGGGTCGCGACAAGCTGGTGGCGCTGTTCATGTCACCGGCGAGCGACAAGGGGAGGGCGACACTGCGCATCGGCGACAATATGTGGCTGTATATCCCGGACGTGGGTCGGCCGCTGCGAATTACCAGTCTGCAGTCCGTGACTGGCAGCGTATTCAACAACGCCGACATTCTGCGTGTCGATTACAGCGCGGAATACAACGTCGAATCTGTCGAGGAACAAAAAGACGCGCATTTGCTCTCGCTCAAGGCCAAGACCGGGGAAGTTGCCTACGATAAGCTCAAGATGTGGGTCGACAAGCAGATGCTGTTGCCGGTTACGATCGAAGCCTTTGCCGCCAGCGGCCTGCTGATCAAGACGCTGCGCTTCAAGGACGTCAAGGATTTCGGCGGCGGCATAAAGCGTCCGGCGACACTGGAGACCGACAGCCCGCTTTACAAGGGATACAAATCGGTGATGCTCTGGTCGGCGCTCAAGAAAAGCACTTTCGCCGACGAGGTGTTCACGCTGAATTACCTGCCGCGGGTGCAAGAACTACGCAAATGAGTCTGTCGCGGGTATCGTGGGCGCGCCGCTGTGCACCGCTTCTGTTGCTGGCAGCGGCCTCTCACGCGCCGGCCGCGGAGGAATACAGCTTTGACGCTGCTGAGTTCGACAAGAAGCCGTTCGAACTCGGCGGTTATCTGCAATTCAAGCAGGAAGCCTTCACGCTCAACCGCAGCGGCGCTTTCTACAGACTCGGTACCGCCGGCCAGACGCAGCGCGAGGGGCTCGACCGCAGCAGCGGGACGGTGGAGCTGATTGGCAAGCTGCGCCAGGGCATCGGCACCTTCGATTTTCGCACGCACTCAGACGTGCAGCGCGACCAATTGGCGCATGACAGCAACAACCTGTTGTATGAAGGCGCCTACTCCATCAGGCCCGATCCCGGCGTAACCATCGAAGCCGGAAAGCGGACCCTGCGCTGGGGCAAGGGATACGCCTGGAATCCCATAGGGTTCGTGGAGCGGGCCAAAGACCCGAACGATCCGGAACTGTCGCGCGAAGGCCTGGTGATGGCGAACGGCGACTTCATCTACAACCGGGAAGGGCCGCTGCAGACCGTTGCCTTCACGCCGGTGCTGCTGCCCGTGGGCAAGGATGTCAACAGTGACTTCGGCGCGGCCGGTCATCTGAATCCCGCGGCCAAACTCTACCTGCTTTACCGCGATACCGATATCGACTTCGCCTGGCAGGGCAGGGGCAGCCGGCCGGGGCGGTTCGGCGTTGATTTCTCCCGCAACCTCAGCTCGAATTTCGAGGTTCACGGCGAATGGGCGCGCATTCGGCGGTTCTCACGGCCGGTCACGGACGGCGCCGGGCGCGTCGCAACCGAGGTCTACAACGCGACCAGCTATCTGCTCGGATTACGCTATCTTACCGAGAAGGATACAACTTACATCGCGGAATATTATCGCAACGGCACCGGCTACTCCGAGCCGGAAGCGCGGCAGTTCTATCAGCTGGTCGACACGGCGTTCGCGCAGTTGCAGCAAACCGGCAGCAGCGCGCTGCTGCCGAAGGTGCTTGCCTTGAGCCAGGGAAGCTACGGCCGGCCCAATGCGGGCAAGGACTACCTTTACCTGCGGGCGCAGCAAAAGGATGCGCTGGGCATCGTCTATTTCCAGCCGTCGATTACCGCGATGATGAACCTGCAGGACCGCAGTTATCAGCTCACTCCGGAGCTTCTTTATACGGGGGTGAAGAATACGGAACTGCGCTTGCGGCTGCTGATGCTGCAGGGAACCGGGCAGAGCGATTTCGGCGAGAAACAGAATTCGCGCAAACTTGAGCTACACGCCAGATACTATTTTTGAGCCTGGACCGGTCGGCGGCAAACGCATTGACCGACGACGCTTTTGAGGCAATACCCCGTCATTCTCCGTAAAGCACGTCGTTGCTCGAACCCTGCAGTGAGATAATAGCGCCAGGAAGTGAAAAGAAAGCGCAATCAATGAAGGTGTCCCGCAGGGCGTTTCTGGTTTCATGCGCGGCGCTTGCGATGACGCCGGCGACGCCGGCGTTCTCGACCAGAGCGCTGCGCGTGGGCATGACCCCGGCATTCCTGCATACGCAGCACGGACTACTCGCAGATTGGCGCGGCTATATGGAGTCAAAACTCAACCGGCAGGTTGAGATCGTGCAGCGCGACAGCTACCGCGAGACCATGGATCTGCTGCGACTGGAGCAACTCGATTTTGCCTGGGTTTGTTCTTACCCCTATGTTTACCTAAAGAAACAGCTGCGGCTGGTCGCGGTGCCGCTTTATCGATCGCGACCCTATTACAGCGCCTACCTGATCGTCTCGGAAAAAAACCGGCATATCAAAAGTCTGTCGCAGCTGCGGGGAAAAGTATTTGCTTATGCCGATCCGTATTCGCTCACCGGGAGTCTTGTTCCGCGTTACCAATTGCGCGAGATGGGCGAAGATCCGGAAAAGTTTTTCTCAAAGACCTTCTTCACCTATTCGCACCGTAAACTCATCGAGGCCGTCGCCGACGGACTCGCGCAGGGCGCCTCGGTGGATGGTTACGTGTGGGATTCATTGAACGCGCTCAAACCGGAAATTACGGGCCGCACATTCCCGGTAAGTCAGTCGATCGAGTTCGGTTTTCCGCCAATTGTCGCTCGTCGAGCAGTGGCGGAAGGTGATTTCGCTGCCGTACAGAAAATGCTCATTGGGATGTACCAGGACCAGCAAGGGAACGCGTTACTGCGACAGCTCAATCTCAATGGTTTCATCTACGGCATTCCCGAGCTCTATGATGGAGTGGCCGAGATGATGCGCGCATTTGGCGAAAGTTGATGGTGACAGGCCGCCCCGGCATTGCCGCACTTGATTCTGATTCCGGGTGCATACGAGGAAATTTCCTTTTTTTCTGAAATCACTCAGGGCCGTCGATGCGCTTTCTGCTCAATCTGAGTTTTCGTTTCAAGGTGCCTTTGTGGGGAAGCCTGTTGATTGTCGGCACCGCCGCGATCATATCGAGCACGTTGCTGCTGCGCTCCTACGGTGAGCTGAAAAGCGATCTGCTGCGTGACGCCAGATCCCAGGGCGGGACCATGGCGGCCACCTTGTTTTCCGCGGTCCTGCACGATCAGGTGTGGCGCGCTTATGAAATTATCAAGGCGCCTTTCCGCAGCGAATCCGGGAAAAGCCCCGGGCAGGCGGAATCCATTGTCGTACTCGACCGGCGGGGATTAGTGTATGTCTCCACCAATCCAGAGAGCATGCCGATGCTGGCAGATTTCCGGCAACTGTCGCCGGAGTTTCCGGCACTGGCTGACGCCATCGCGCGGCCGGGCAGCGAGACCAGGGTGCTGGAGTCGGAGGGGTCGGACCATTTGTTTGTTTCCACGCCCATCCGTGAAGAACAAGCGCACCTCGGTACTCTGGTACAGATCTACTCGAAGAAAGTGCTGTATTCGCGTTTTCTGAAAAGTGCCGAGCAGGCGGCGTTGATCGCATTCCTGGTGATTGTGCTGTTGCTGCCGATAGGTTGGTATTGGGGGCAACGCACCGCGGTTCCTTTGTTGCGGCTCACCGAACGCGTGGAGGAGCTGGGGCGGCGACTGCCGGACGATCTTGCGCCCGAGTTGTACGACTACCAGGACGAACTCGGGCGCCTGTACCAGGCTTACAACCGCACGCTGCAGCAACTACGCGAAAAGGCGCAGATCGAGGGCCAGATGATACATTCTGAACGATTGGCCGCAATCGGCAGGCTGACCGCGGGAATCGCGCATGAGGTCAACAATCCGCTGGTCGGCATGCTCACCGCGCTCAACACCCTGCGCCACCACGACGAGCTGAGCCCACGTATGCAGAAGACCCTGACGTTGATCGAGCGCGGCCTGCTGCAGATCAAGGATACCGTCGGCGCGTTGCTGGTCGAGGCGAAGGTGAAAAGCCGCGACCTGCTGCCGCAGGACCTCGATGACGTGCGCACGCTGATCGAACCGCAGGCGCGCGAGCAGGGCGTGAACTTGCAGTGGCATAGCCAATTGCAGACGCCGCTGCCATTGCCGTCGTCCTCTGTGCGACAGGTGCTGATCAACCTGCTGCTCAACGCGGTTAAGGCGTCCGGCCACGGAAGCGACGTCGGCGTCGATATCACGACGGCGGAGTCGACGCTGTCGATCATCGTGGTCAATGGCGGGCAGACTCTGACAGACAGTCAGACCGAGCATTTGTTCGAACCGTTTGCCAATACCGGCGATCGCGGTCGTGGCCTCGGGCTCTGGGTGTGCTATCAAATCGTGCGACAGCTCGGCGGTGACATCGCGGTTGAAAGCGCCACGCGCGACGGCAACGCCAAGACCTCGTTCAAGGTCAGACTGCCGCTTGGAGTGCGCCAGTGAGCGTCGCGGTTCGCCCGCGTCTGTGTCTGATCGAGGACGACGAAATCGTCGGCGAGGCGCTTGCCGATCGATTCGAACTGGAAGGATACGCCTGCGACTGGTTTCGCACGGGCGGTGAGGCCTTGCTCGAAATGCCGCGCCGGCATTACGACGTTGTGGTCAGTGATATACGGCTGCCAGACCTGTCAGGCGAAGCGCTGTACGAAAGCCTGTCGCGCAAGCTTGCGCCGCTGCCGCCGTATCTGTTCATAACCGGTCACGGCGATATCGACCAGGCAGTGCGCCTGCTTAAACTCGGTGCGACCGACTACATAACCAAGCCATTCGAGATCGAGGTGCTGCTGGAGAAGATCCGCGCCCTGACCGGTGTAGCGGCATCCGATCAGCAAGGAACGCATCTCGGAATATCACCCGTGATGCGGCAACTGGAAGCGACGCTGGCACGACTCGCCGGCGCCGGCAGCAATGTGCTAATTACCGGTGAGCAGGGCGTGGGCAAGGAACGTCTGGCGTTCGCACTGCATCGCAAACGCCACGCGGACGGATCGCGACCATTCATCGCACTTAATTGCGGCGCTTATGCGGAGCGCGCGCTGGAGGCGGAACTGTTTGGTCAGGAGAAACGCAGCCTGAATGGCGCGCTTACCCTGCGCAAGGGAGCGTTCGAGCTGGCCAACGGCGGGACATTGTTTCTGGATGAAATCGGCGACGTGCCGCCCTCATTGCAGGGCAGACTGCTGAGCGCAGTGCAGGATCGAGTGATCGTGCGCCTAGGCGGCGAAGAGCGCGTACTGTTAGATCTGCGCATTGTCTGCGCCGCGCAGCAGGACCTGAAGAAGATGGCGGAGCGGGGGGCCTTTCGCGAAGACCTTTACTACTATATAAACGTGGTGCGGCTGCACCTGCCGCCGCTACGCGAGCGCAAGGAAGACATTCTCTGGCTGGCACAGCGCCTCCTCGACGAGCAGGCGGGGCAGCCGCGCGCCGGCGCAATGTCGCTGTCGCCACGCGCGCAGCGCGTCATGCTCGAGTATCCCTGGCCGGGCAATGTGCGCGAGCTGAAAAGCGCAATCGAGCGCGCGTGCTTGCTCGGTGCGCAAGGCGCATTGCAGCCGGAGTCCTTGTTCGAGGAACTTCCGTCCGCGCTGGACACGGATCAGCAAACTCTGGACGAACACCTGAGGATTTTTGAACGCCAGTACATCCTGCGCGTGCTGGCGACGCACGAGGGCCACGGGCGCATCACGCGGGCCGCCGCCACTCTTGGCATCAGCCGCAAGAATCTGTGGGAGAGAATGCGCCGTCTCGGAATCGCCGCTGGCGGCGACAGCTGAGGCCGCTGCCGCGGCGTTCCGGTTGCGCCCGCCACGGGCTAGCGTTGCAGTCAAATTCCTTCGTTTTTCAGGTGCATCGACCCATGGTGTTACCTGCGGGTAACACTGCCTAAGCGTCATCCCCAGGATCGCGCCGGAATTTGATCTGGGTCAAGTCCGCCGGTCGCTCCGGATTCAATATCCGTCGCAAGTGAACTTTAATTCCGCGAAGGGGGCTCCCACATGAAACTGACAAGGCGGCAATTTCTCCAGGCGTCCGGCGCAGCAGCAGGCTTGCTGATCGTCGGCTGCACCACGCTTCCGCTAACCAGCGCGATGGTGGTGCGACCGGCAAGGGCCGCCGGCCCGGCAAAAGGCGAGTGGGTGGCGACGGCCTGCCAGGGTTGCACCCAGTGGTGCGCGATCCAGATATTCGTCGAGGACGGCCGCGCCGTGCGCGTGCGCGGCAACCCTCTGAGCAAGACCAACCATGGCTATGTCTGCCCGCGCGGCCACCTGATCCCGCAGCAGACCTACGATCCAGACCGGATCAAGGTGCCGATGAAACGGACCAATCCGGCAAAGGGGCGCGGCATCGATCCGAAGTTCGTGCCGATCAGCTGGGACGAGGCGCTCGACACCGTCGCCGACAAAATGCTGGAGCTGAGGAAGAACGGCGAAGCGCACAAGCTCACCTACATGCGCGGCCGCTACTCGCCGACCTCGACCGACCTGCTCTACGGCACCCTGCCGAAGATTTTCGGGACGACGAATTATTACTCCCACAGCGCGATTTGCGCCGAGGCGGAGAAAATGGGGCCGGGCCTGACGCAGGGGTTCTTCGGTTACCGCGACTACGATCTGGCCAATACCAATTGTCTTGTCGCTTGGGGCAACGACCCTCTCGCTTCCAACCGGATGGTGCCCAACACCATCAACCGCTTCGGTGAAATCCTGGCGCGCGGCACGGTGATCGCGGTCGACCCGCGTCTTTCCAACGTGGCGGCCAAGGCACACGAGTGGCTGCCGATCAAAGCGGGAACCGACGGCGCGCTCGCTGGCGCAATCGCGCACGTGATGCTTACCGAAGGACTATGGAACAGGGAGTTCGTCGGCGATTTCAAGGAAGGCCGCAATCTTTTCGTAGCGGGCAAGACGGTAGACGAAGCTGCCTTCGCGGAGAAAGAGACGCACGGCCTGATCAAGTGGTGGAACATCGAGCTGAAGGATCGCACACCGGCTTGGGCGGAAAAGGAGACCTTGATTCCGGCGGCGCAGACCATCCGCGTCGCGCGCGCCATCGGCAAGGCAGCGCCCAAGGTGGCGGTGTGGATGGGGCCCGGGGTGGCGATGAACCCGCGCGGCACTTACGCGGCGATGGCGGTGCACGCGCTGAACGGCCTCGCCGGTTCGGTCGATGTCGAAGGCGGCATGCTGCAGAGTTCCAGCGTTCCAATCGCTCATTTCGCCAAGCCCGACGCCTACGAAGACGAAATTGCGCACGCCGCGGGCAAGCACAAGAAAATCGACGGCCGCGGCGCCAAGGACATGCCGGCGATGATGAACGCCAAGCCCGGCAGCGGCGTGGTCACCAACAACGTCGCCAACGGTATGTTGAAGGACCCCGGCGCGGTGAAGGTGTTCATTTCCTCCTGGAGTAATTTCAATTTCTCCTGCACCGACCCGTCCCGCTGGGACAGGGCGCTGGCCAAGGTGCCGTTCTTCGTGCACATGGTGACCAGTGCCTCGGAGATGACGCAGTTCGCTGACGTAGTGCTGCCTGCCACGTTCAATTCGAGCGAGGGCTTTTCGATCATAACCAACATGGGCAACACCTACGGCTACGCCTCGATTCAGCAGCCGGCCGGAAAGAGGCTGTGGGACGTGAAGCAGGAAGAAACCGAGGTAATGTGGTTGCTCGCGGAGAAGCTCAAAGCCAAGGGTTTTTCGAATCTGTACGACTACTATTCGAAAGAGTTCAAGGACCCGGAAACGGGCAAGGCTCCGACCAACGAGCGCGAGTTCAGCGAAATCGCCGCCAAGATTACCAGCGCAACCTTGTGGAAGGCGAAGGAGGCGCTCAAAGGCGACGCGCCGATCAACGGCTGGGCGGAATTCCGCAAGAAAGGCATGTTCAGCGGCGGAAAATACAGCTTCAAGAAGGGTTGGGGCGGAAAATTCAACACCGTGAGCAAGAGGTTCGAGTTCTACAGCGAGACGGCGAAAAAAGGCCTGGCCGAGCATGCGAAGAAATACGACACGACCATCGACGATATTCTCGCGGTGTCCGGTTATGTGGCGCGGGGCGAGCAGGCATTTGTGCCGCATTACGAACCGCCCAAGCGCCACGGCAGCGAGGCGGAGTATCCGTTCACGTTCATCGACTACAAGTCGCGCCTCAATCGCGAGGGCCGCTCGCAGAACCTGCCCTGGTACCAGGAGTTCAAAAAGGTCGATCCGGGCGATGCCGCCTGGGATGACGTGCTGAAAATGAACCCGGTAGACGGCACCAAGCTCGGCCTCAAGACCGGCGACACCGTCAGGATTACCTCCGTGGCCGGTTCGATCGTGACCAAGCTGAGGCTGTGGGAAGGTGTGCGACCCGGCACGGTGGCGAAATGCTATGGGCAGGGACATTGGGCCTACGGCCGTGTCGCGGCCAAAGACTATGCCAAGGCACAGCCGCGCGGCGGCAACAACAACGACATTCTGGTCGACGACTACGACCGCCTGAGCGGCGCCACTGCGCGCAACGGCGGATTCACCGGTGTCCGCGTCCAGAAAGCCTGATTACCCGCATATCCGAATTGAAGGAGACATCAAATGCCTAAGCTGGGAATGGTGATAGACCTGCAAAGATGTGTGGGGTGCGGAGCCTGTGCGCTTGCGTGCAAAGCCGAAAACAACACGCGCAATCGCGCCGACGGCCAGAGTCACAACTGGGCCGACTTCCTGATGAAAACAGAGGGGATCTTCCCGGATGTGACGCACGCGGTGATGCCGGTGCTGTGCAACCACTGCAGCGAGGCGCCCTGCGTCGAGAACTGCCCGGTTACGCCCAAGGCGATGTTCAAGACGCCCGAGGGCATAACCATGCACGACGAGGCGTTGTGCATCGGTTGCCAGGCGTGCCAGGGATCGTGTCCGTACAGCAACATTGAGCTCGATGATCGCAGCCTGGTCGGCGAAAGCTACAGCGTGATCAGTTTCAACGCGCGCGAACGCGACACCCAGCCCCACTGGGCCGATAAGTCCGCGATGATTCCCGGATGCACAGCTTCCGGCGCCGAAATGTCCAAGGAAGCCGGCGCGGTGACGCCGACGCTGAACCGGTTTGCCGCCGGCGACGTGCAGACGGTGCGCAAGCCAGGCGTGGTGGAAAAATGCACCCTGTGCTATCACCGCATCAGCAACGGCATGCAGCCGGCATGCGTCGAAGCCTGCCCGGCAAAGGCGCGCATCTTCGGCGATCAGGCCGATCCAAACGCGGAAATTGCGAAAGTGCTGAAAGCGCAGAAGTCGTTCCGTCTGCAGGAGGACAAAGGTACCCGGCCCAATGTCCACTATGTCGGTAAGTTCAGCGCCAGGGCCTGAACCAGGCCAGCTTGCCGCGGTGGGGTAGACTGGGGGCGGGCAGACTCCGCCCCTTTTTTTTGAGGAATGGGTATGAAAGACCACGATCTCAAGCAAGCCAGCGCGCGCGAGGACCTGTGCCGGTATCTGGCTGCGTGCTATTACCAGCCGGCGCAGGAGTTCGCGGACGAGAAGCTTTTCGATTCCATGCTCGCGGCCGCAAGTTGTGTTCATCCCGATCTCGCCGTGCACGCGCGACGGCTGGGCGAGGAATTCGCCGTTGAAGGCGTGGAGACCCTGCTGATCGACTACACGCGGCTGTTTCTCGGTCCCACGCATACCCTTGCCAGACCCTACGGTTCGGTGTGGCTGGAAGGTGAAAACGTCGTCATGGGCGAATCGACAATGGCGACGCTGGCACTGTACCGCGAGGGCGGGTTCGACATCGGCGAGGAGTTCCGCGAGCCGCCCGATCACATCGCCGCAGAGCTCGAGTTTCTTTATCTGCTTCTCTACCGTGAAAACGAGGCGCAGCGCGAAGGTAAGCAAGGCGTTCTGGAGGCAAAGGCTGCCCTACGCCATCGCTTTCTCGATGAGCACCTGGGCCGCTGGATTGGACCGTTCACCGCGGCGGTGAAGGCTGGCGCTCAGACCAGTTTTTATCGACATCTGGCCGAACTCACGCATCGATTTGTCGGCATGCAGTTGGTGAAGGCGCAAGGAACCTGAAACCCAGGACACCTGCCGCCGATGCAATGGCGCGGGCTGACGTATATTCTCCGCCATGGATATAACGGATGACCAGGAAGTGCTCGAAGCCACGTTGACGCTGATCCATACGCGCCAGCACGTCTCGCCCAAGAGACTGGGCGATCCAGGCC
>Ga0208566_1002102_pt1 | contig 10870 bp, 6 predicted proteins | sample PL_2010_150m_FD_184159 | JGI IMG/M metagenome (GOLD analysis project Ga0208566, IMG submission 184159) | Freshwater microbial communities from Powell Lake, British Columbia, Canada to study Microbial Dark Matter (Phase II) - PL_2010_150m... | ecosystem: Environmental > Aquatic > Freshwater > Lake...
CTTTTCAATTCCATCGGATATCTCTTTTTCCTTCCTATCACAGTTTTAATTTACTATGTTCTCCCGTTCCGCTGGCGATGGGTTATTCTTCTGGCTGCCAGCTATTTTTTTTATCTCCTGTGGCGGGTTGAATTTGTCCTGGTACTGATCAGTGCAACCCTCCTTTCCTATTTTGCCGCATTTAAAATGGGGCAAATAACCAAAAAAAAACAACGGCTCAAATACCTGGTTCTTTCGATTGTCATTAACCTGGGAATGCTTGTTTTCTTTAAGTATCTTGGGTTTTTTACTGAAATTGTCAATCAGATTGCAGGAATCACCGGGACAAGTTACGTTATCCCTTACTATAGCATCCTTTTACCAATTGGAATCTCCTTCTACACTTTCCAGACCATTGGGTACGCCATTGATGTGTACCGGGGAGTAATCAAACCGGAAAAAAATATCGGAATCTATGCCTTATTTGTCTCCTTTTTCCCACTGGTACTGGCTGGCCCGATTGAGAGGGGACGCAGGTTAATTCCTCAATTTCATATCAAACACACTTTTGATCCACAGTTGTTCACAAGTGGCCTTCGTCTCATCCTCTGGGGCATGTTTAAGAAAATTGTTATTGCAGATCGTCTGTCAATCTTTGTACAACCGGTTTTTAATAATATTGGGTATTTCCATGGCATTGAAATCGGGATTGCTGTTATCATGAAAATGATGCAGGTGTATGCTGATTTTTCCGGTTATACCGATATTGCCATTGGATCGGCCAGACTTATGGGGTTCAAACTTAACCCAAATTTCAACCGGCCGTTCAGTGCACAGTCGATTTCTGAATTCTGGAGCCGGTGGCACATTTCCCTTACTTCCTGGTTGCGTGACTATGTATATTTTTCACTGCCTTTCAAATATCACGGCAAACCAGTGAACTGGCGGCTTAACCTCAACCTGCTCATCACCTTTGTGCTTGTCGGATTCTGGCATGGTCCTTACCTGAATTTTATCATTTTTGGCTTTCTGAACGGTTCCTATATGGTATTGGCGAGAATTTTCAAGCCCATCATGTCAGACTTCAACCGGGTCAGCGGTTTAATCAAAGCCCCCAGACTGCTTAAAGGGCTTAACATCACTGCGACTTTTCTACTGGTATGTTCTACCGGATTTTTCTTTGGACAACATCCGTTCCGTGACTCTTTTCTGATGATCAGGAACCTGATCGATTTCAGCCAAACCGACAAGGCACTATTATTACCATTACTGAAAAATGGCGGCTTTTTATTAGGCATTGTCCTGGTTATCTTTATGCTTTGGTTCGAATACCTGATTGCAGTGAAGTCTTTTGCATCGAAATTCCTGAGTAAACCTATAACCATAAGATATTCAGCTTACCTTTTCATGTTGTTTTTCATACTTGTTTTTGGTGTTTTCTCAAGTCAGAAATTTTTCTATTTTCAATTTTAAGAATGAACCGGAATAAACTATTTTTTAAGAAGTTGTGTGTTTTTATTATCCTGGTCTTAGCGGTGAATACTTTACTGAATGCCGTTTACGATCATTCGATGTACTATTTTCGGCTGAGCAGGATCCAGGACGAGCAATTTAAAGCCCATCCGGATACCCTGAAGTACCTGATGCTGGGTAATTCACATAACAGGGTCAATCCGGAAATCCTTGGAAATGGGTTTTGTTATATAATGCCAAAGGAAATTTACACACAGACATATTACAAACTAAAATATATCCTCGAAAAGACAAACAAAAAGACGGAAAACATTTTACTTTCGATCGATCCCGTAAACTTTAGTCCGAGAGCCGAAAAGGAACTGTCATTCGACGGATACTGGCGAAAATACCTGGATTATTTTGAGCTGGCGCGTGAATCCCATGACCCTGGTTACCTTTTGAATTGGCTTACAGGTAATTTCTTCTCCTATGTGGGAAATTACAGATATGTTTTTATGTCGGTGCAATTCTTCAAGGCCGACCTTAGTCAGATAAAGAACGGTTACATTCCAGCGAGAAATTATAGGAATTTTGCGAAAGAACCCGATCGCGAAGCATTAGGCTTCGAATTAGCAACAGCATACCTTGCCAGTTATTCTAAAAAATCAACGCTCGGGGAAACGAAATACTACCAGAAAATACTTGCCCTTTGCCAACAATATAATATTCATCTCATCTTATTACGGATGCCCATGACCGATGAATATTTAAAATATGCACGAAAGATGGTTGACCTGGATAAACTTGATCGCGAAATTATAGATCTTACCCGCAATCATTATGATGATTTCAGGGTTTTTGATTTCAGAAACGAATTTCACGGAAAACCGGAGTATTTTTTTAATGCCGATCATGTAAACCCAGCTGGAGTAAATATTATCAGCATGAAAATCAAAGAAGAACTAGGAAAAATCAGGAATTTTGAAAAGCCGAATGACGGTGCATTCAAACCCTATTAGGAATTTATGATGCATGATGGAAAACTACGGATTATCTTCGTTATTTCTCCGATGTTGAGCATCCTCAGCAAGACCGTAATAGTAGTTTGCCTTTTCCGTATCCCCTCTTGCTTTGTACATCATACTCAGGTTCATGCAAACCTCATACCGGGGGTTTCGCTGAGCAGCCTGTTCCCAGTACCGGATAGCAGTTGTGGTATCTCCCTGCATGATAAAATAATACCCGATGTTAAAATAGGGAACATCCAGGTTCGGATAAGTTTTTATGACATCTTCATTCAACTTTATCGCTTTTCCTAATTCTCCCTTCTCATAATAAGCATCGGCCATCTTGAAAACAGCAGTCAATGCTCCCGGATTGATCTGCAGTACCTTCTGGTAACAAATGATGGCACTGTCGAGTTTGTTTTTTTTGCGGTATGCCGTGGCTATATTCACCCAGGCAGGCTGCAATTCCGGCCGCAACGCGATGGCTTTCTTCAGGAAAACGATTCCTGAATCGACTTTTGGTGATAAATTAATATACACCGTTGCAAGGTCATTCAATGTTGTATAGTCATTCGGATACAGCCTCAGAGCTGTGCGGAAATGACCTACGATCACCTGCTGCAATCGCTCATTAACAGTTCCGTTCTGTTGATAATTCGGATCCCGATAAACCACACTCGTCATGAAATTGGCAAACTCAATATTGGCCTTAACCGATTTATTCAGGTGTTTAATATCCGATGTATAAAGATCACGGAGGTTGCGCCAATCGCGGTTCCGTTTGATGGTCATGGCCGTACAGGGAATCAACAGCAGCACAATGATCACAACGATCTTTGCCCGTTCATTGAATTCGATTGTAAGGCTCCTGGGCTCGGTGCGGAAAACCCTGAAGATCTGATAAACCAGGGCAATAACGAACCCCAGGGAGGCGCTAAACACAAACCGTTCGCCAACAATACCTACCACCGGTGTAACTACATTGGTATAGATCGCAATGGCAATGAAATAATAGAGTATCGCAAACGAAAGAATATGCTTTTCCCTGAATTTCCTGATAGCATAAATGAAAAGACCGAGATGAATGATAAAAGAGATCACCACCAGGATATTTCCCCACCCGGTAACAGGGATCATATTGTACCCGTAGTAATAGAGCAAAGGATGCGGAAATACCAGGATCCTGAAATAGAATAACAACGACATCAACCCTGTACCCGTGCGTATCCATAAACTCTTTTCCATGAACAGCGGGTTTTCAATAAAAGAATTCACATGGATGGCCTTCGGAAGGAAAAACCGGGGAATGAAATAGGCCATCAATCCAACAAACAATACAGCAGCGAATATCCAGATGAAATTCTTCGGTTTCATGTCGGTGAAGAAATACAACACCAAAGGGTAGAGCACAACGAATGGAAGGATGGACGATTTGCTCAGGTAACCGATGATAAATATGATCAGCGCTGCAAAAACATAAATGATCTTTTTCTTTTCCGCATACCGGAGAAAAAAATGCAAACCACCAAGTCCGCAAAGAAATGACAACAGCTCATCCCGGTTCTTAAGGCTGGCTACCACCTCCGTATGGACCGGGTGTGCCATAAATAGCAAGGTGATCAGGAACGGGAAGAGGATATTATAATTCTTCAGTAAGCGCTTAAGAATGAAAAACAGCAGGACTGATATCCAGAAATAGAGAAGCAGGTTGATAAGATGACTCCGGCCGGCTTTATTTCCTCCCCAAAGGCCATATTCAATTGCATAAGTCATTTTAACAATGGGCCGGTAGTCGGTTTGCTGGCTCCCCATGTTGCCTTTCGTATCCACATAAAAGGAGGAAAATATTTCGGGAATCGCAGCAAACCCTTTTTTCACCATTTCGTTCTTTGGGCCCGTAACGAAATTATCATCTACCGCCCATTTGTTGAGGATCGTATTCCCGTAAAGAATAACAGTGCAAATAAAAAAGAAAAGAACAAAATAACGGTTGGCTTTCCTTGAATTATCCATATTCATGATTCCTTTTTTAGGAGGAATACGGGTTTTATCAGGCATGGTGCGGGTACCACTTTTCGGTTTGTCACCCGAAGAAGAGCTTGTTGCCGGAACATTAAACGACCTCTTTTTCTTGTTGTACGAAGAATTGCCCATGGTATACAAGTAGAACTGCAAAAATAGGAATTTTAACGCAACCCGCTTCACCTTATCCGTCAAGGTACCTTGCCAGTTCCACAAAGTCTGCTACGCTCAATTGTTCCGCACGTTTGTCCAGCAATGTCTTAATTCCGTGATGAGGTGTTGTACCCGCAGGGATCATTCCTTTCAATGCATTCCGTAAGGTCTTCCTGCGCTGGTTGAAAGCAGTTTTTACCGTTGAAAAAAAGAATTCTTCGTTGCAATCCAGTTGTTTTACCTTGTTTCTCTGTAAACGGATAACGGCCGATTTGACTTTCGGAGGAGGGTAAAACACCGATTCGTTCACCGTGAACAAATATTCGATATCGAACCACGCTTTCAATAGCACACTCAGGATGCCGTACTTTTTCGAACCCGGGGGCGAAGCGATCCGCTCAGCCACCTCTTTCTGAAACATACCGATCACCTCCGGAACCGAATTCCTGTATTCAAGCACGCGGAACAGGATCTGGCTGGAAATGTTGTAAGGAAAGTTCCCGATGACTGCGAACGGAGCAGGAATAATCGAAAGATCCGCTTTCAGGAAATCCTTTTCCATCAGCTTGCCGGAAATACCGGGATACTGCTGGTGAAGATATATTACTGCTTCGTTGTCGATCTCAAAAAAAAACGGGTTCAACGCTGGGTTTTCAAGCAGGTATTTCGACAGGATACCGGTTCCCGGCCCGATTTCAACAACATTGATAACATCCTCCGAAAGGCAGCCGATGATCTTGCGGGCGAGGTTCTCATCACGGAGGAAATGCTGGCCCAGGTGTTTTTTCGGTCGTACCATCTTAAAATCCTTTATCTCCACGCAACGACCGGAATCGTTTCCGGGATTCCGGAACATAGATGCTACCGGGATATTTGCTCATCAGGGATTCATAATAAGCCATCCCCTTCGCCGCATCTTTGAGATCTTGTTCGTTCATGCGTGCGCGGAGAAACAGCGCCTGGTCGGCCAATACATCATCTGCATACGATTTTACAATTGTTCCCAGCAGGGTATCCGCTTCCTGGAATTTTCCTTCTTTCATAAGGATACGCGCTTTTGCCATCTTCATGTGGGGAAATATCGAATGGTCCTTGAATGCCAGTGCAATCGAATCCAATGTCTTCAGGGCATCTTCATCTCTGTTCCGGTACTCAAGAAGATCGGCACGGGAATAATATCCCAAAGCGATCGTGTTACTGTCGGCATCAAAATGTTCGCTGATCAGGAGCGACAAGGACATTGCATCGTTGGCTGTGAGTTTTGAGGTGGAGGCTTTCAGGATATCCAGCTGTGATTGTGCCCATTTGAATTCGCCGATGTAATAGGATAATTTTGAATTTTTAAACTTGGCTGCTTCCCCGATCTCATCGTTCTTGAAATCCATGTAGACCTGCTGGTACAACAAAGTAGCTTCCCATACATTGTCGGTAAACAGGTAAATATCGGCCAGTTCAAGCTTTGCCTGCGACTTTAGTCTCAAGTCGATATCGTTCCGTTCCACAATTTTCGACAACATCCCGATGGCGGTTTCATCTTTTTCAAGAAAAAAAGCATCCAGGTGAGCCAGGTTTTTTGTAAGGATAACAGATTGAACGCGGTTCTCCGTAAAAGAGATCTCTGTTTCGAATTCTTTTTCCAGTTCGGTCAATGATTTTTGCGATGGATTGGGATGTGATACCATCTGGATGAACCGTGTATTCAGTAGTTCCGTGCGGCTTTCATCATAAAACGGATACCCCTTCCCTTTCGATACCAGGTATTTATAGGCTTCGATCGCCGATGCATATTCCTGGTTTGAGATCGCCATTTTTGCAAGCTGGAAAACCCTGCCTCCGTCTTCCCTTAAACGCCGGTCGAGCGACCTGGCCTGGATCAGGGCGAGTTCAAAATCTTTTTGCTGAACGGAATACCACCAGAGCATCTCTGAATAATAAGTCTTATCAGGTTCCTTCTGAGACTTTTCGAGAAGATATTTACGAAACAACTCATTCTTTGAATTATCCGGGTCATTTCCAAGGTCAAATTGTAAGCGGTCTTCGATGGTAGTTAAATACGATTTATTAAGTTCCAGCAAGTTAAAATATTCTTCCAGCGCTTTTTTAAACTCCCCGGTTCTTTCATAGATCATCGCCAGTTCAAATCCGAAGGGATAAGAATTATTCAGGAGCTGACGTCCTTTCAGGTAAACCTTTTCGGCATATTCATTTTCATTCCGGATGATAAAGGCATTGGCAAGCTCAGCGATCTGCTGCTGGTTCGGCTCAAGTTTCCGGATGGATTCCTCGTAGATTTTTTTTGCTTTCTCAGGATCGCCTTTTCGGTCAGCAATGTAACCCACGTCAACAATGTACTTCAGCGCATTTTTATCATTTTTCTGTGCGGTTTTTACCAATTTTTCTGCTTTACTGTATTCCTGAATTTCAACCAGGCAGAAAAAATAATAGGTATAGAGGTAAGAAGAGGGTTTCAGCGTATACAGCCGTTCATAAACCTCAGCCGCCTTGCCATATTCCCTGTTCTGGAAGAACTGCATGGCAACCTGTTCATCGTTGTTATCAGCAGCGTTCGTCTGGAATGGCAGTATAGGAGGATTGGTGGCGGGGTGGTCCTGGGCAATACAATGAAAAGTGAAAAGTGAAAAATGAAAAGTGAAGATTATGAAGAGAAAAAAACGATTAAGCATAAATAAAAAATATTATAGGTTCAACCGGTTGATGGCGATCCATGCCAAGAGGCCCATTCCTGTTTGAAGGCAATGTTCATCCACATCGAACGTGCTCGTATGAAGATTGGAAACGATGCCTTTTTGTTCATTCCTGATCCCGAGCCGGTAAAGGCAGGAAGGTACTTCATTGGCAAAGTAGGCAAAATCTTCCGATGTCATGCGCGCATCAAGGTCAACAACGTTTTTTTCACCAAGATAGTCTACCGACCATTCACGTATTTTGGAGGTCAGTTGCACATCGTTTTCGAGGAATGGATATCCGTGTGATATCCTCACTTCACAGCTACCTCCCATGGCAGTTGCGATTGAAGAAGCCATGTGGGTGATCTTTTCATGGATGGATTTTCGCCAGGATTCATCATAGGTCCTGACAGTTCCTTCGATGGTAACCTTGTCGGGAATAATGTTGGTACGGCCTTCACCCGAAATCTTCCCAAAAGAAACCACCGTAGGAATGATGGGGTTTGCGTTCCGGCTGACAATCTGTTGCAATGCGATGACAATATGGGATGCAATTACGATGGGATCGACCAGCTGTTCGGGAGTCGCTGCATGGCCACCTCTTCCTTTTACGGTAAGGTAAATTTCATCCGTGGAAGCCATGTAAGGCCCGGCTTTCAACCCGATTTTTCCTACATCCACCGTGTTGATAACGTGCTGCCCTATGACGGATACGGGTTCCGGATTCTTCAGGACACCTTCGCGGATCATGCGGATGGCGCCGCCGGGATAGGTTTCTTCGGATGGCTGAAAGATAAGTTTCACGCTCCCTTCAAACCGTTCCCTGACCCGGTTCAGGATCCTGGCGGTTCCCAGCAGGCTTGCCATGTGAACGTCGTGTCCACAGGCATGCATTTTTGAAGGTACCAGCGATTTGTACTCAACCGCATTCTCTTCACGGATCGGCAGTGCATCCATGTCGGCCCGTAAGGCAATGTTTTTTGATTCCGGGTTGAACCCGTTTATGATACCTACAATCCCTGTCTCCGCAACTCCTTTGACATAGGTAATCCCGTATTCATCCAGCTTTTTGCAAATGAATTCCGATGTTTTGAACTCTTCACATGAAAGTTCGGGATGCTGGTGTAGGTGGCGACGGATTGCGCGTATCTCCTCAAAGTATTCGGAAGAAAGAAGTTTTATCTGGTCCTTGAGATTATTCATAGCCGAAAGCTAATTAAATATCCAAAGATATTACAAATTATCCTTCTTTTCCGCCTTCTTTCACCGCCAAGACGCGAAGACGCTAAAAAATTCCCTTTTTATGTATCCTTTTTTTTCTTAAGAATGATTTGGGAGGAAATTAACAGGGTTCACTCACGCACGTGTCAGGAAACGCTCGCTGGTTAAAATAAAATTCACCAGTTTACATGCTCATCAACTCGCCAGTTCGCCAGATCACCAATTCACCACTTTTTTATTTCGCTATTTCGCTACTTCGCCATTTCGCTACTTTCTAAAGCGGTATATTCCCATGCTTCTTCGGTGGATTGGTCTTGCTCTTGTTCTGGGTCAGTTCAAGTGCCTGGATGAGTTTCCGCCGGGTTTCTTTCGGGTAGATGATTTCGTCGATATAACCCAGTTCAGCGGCTTTGTATGGACTGGCAAAGGTTTTCCGGTAGTCATCAACGGCAGCGGTTCGCTCCTTCTCTTCCAGTCTCCCTTTGTGAATGATATTTACTGCGCCTTCAGGACCCATGACGGCAATTTCACCCGTCGGATAGACAAAGTTCACATCGGCTCCAATGTGTTTGCTTGACATTACATCATAAGCTCCTCCATAGGCTTTACGGGTGATAAGTGTAATTTTGGGCACCGTAGCTTCAGAGAAAGCATATAGTAATTTCGCACCGTGTTTGATAATACCGCCGAATTCCTGGTTTGTTCCGGGAAGGAAGCCGGGAACATCCACAAAGGTAATCAGCGGGATGTTGAAACAATCACAGAATCGGACAAAACGGGCAGCTTTGATCGAGGAGTTGATATCGAGAACACCGGCAAGGTAGGCCGGCTGATTTGCTACGATACCCACCGGTTTACCACCCATACGGGCAAAACCGGTCAGGATATTCATCGCATAATATGGCGCTACTTCAAAGAAATTATGGTTATCAACAACCGTGGTGATGAGATCTTTCATATCGTATGGTTTGTTAGGGTCAGCCGGAACAATGGTCTGAAGCTTCTCATCCATACGCATGATATCATCTGTACAGGGTTTGGTTGGGGGATCCTCCATATTATTTGATGGCAGGAAGCTCATCAATTCGCGGATCATCATCAGCGCCTGTTCGTCATTTTCGGCAGCAAAATGAGCTACCCCGCTTTTGGAATTGTGAGTCATTGCACCGCCCAGCTCATCCATTGTCACTTCCTCGTGGGTCACTGTTTTTATGACCTCCGGTCCGGTTACAAACATGTAACTCGTATCTTTAACCATAAAAATAAAGTCGGTCATAGCAGGCGAATACACTGCTCCTCCGGCACAGGGTCCGAGAATTGCGGAAATCTGTGGGATCACGCCGGAAGCCATGACATTCCGGTAAAAGATGTCAGCATAACCCGCAAGACTTTCAACCCCTTCCTGGATTCGTGCGCCACCCGAATCGTTAAGGCCAATCACTGGAGCGCCAACTTTCATCGCGGTATCCATGACCTTCATCACCTTATCCGCATTAGCCCGGCTCATGGTACCACCAAATACGGTAAAATCCTGGGCAAAGACGAAAATCAGGCGACCATCGATCTTTCCATACCCTGTCACCATACCATCACCCAGCACTTTATTCTTACTCATGCCAAAATCATGGCAGCGATGAGTTACCATTTTATCCATCTCAACGAACGTGTTCGGATCAAGTAACATCGCGATCCGCTCCCTTGCAGTCTTCCTGCCAGCTTTGTGTTGTTTGGCAATTTTATCCAATCCTCCTCCCAACTCAGCAAGGTCATTTTTCTTTTCGAATTCCTGGTATTGTTCTTCTAAAGTCTGCATATCTAATTACGAATTATGAATTATGAATTTCCGGGTATTAGGTTTTGGGTGTTAGGTATTGGGTTTTGGTTATTTCGCTATTTCGCTACTTCGCCATTTCGCTATTTATTTAACTCGCCAGTTCCCCAGCTATTATTCAACCCTCATCATGATCTGGTGGGAATTCACCGTATCCCCTTCTTTTACGAGGACCTCTTTTACAATCCGATCTGACGAAGCCTTGAACTCACTCTGCATTTTCATAGCTTCAACAACGATCAACGTTTGTCCTGCAGTAACATTCTCACCAACAGATACGGGGATCTTAACAACCTTCCCAGGCATCGGTGAAGAGATATCATTCTCTCCTTTATGTTCTGTCCCTTGTAAGCGGTTTTGAAGGTATTTTGTCTCCGCATCAACGATCTCGGCAACAAATGAGCGGGCAAAGGTGTTCACGATGTATTCCTTGCTTGACTCTCCTTCTATCAGCTCAACATTGTAAGAATGCCCGTTGTAAAGGATCGAATAAATGCCCTTCTCCACCATCACAA
>Ga0208566_1002103_pt1 | contig 10869 bp, 8 predicted proteins | sample PL_2010_150m_FD_184159 | JGI IMG/M metagenome (GOLD analysis project Ga0208566, IMG submission 184159) | Freshwater microbial communities from Powell Lake, British Columbia, Canada to study Microbial Dark Matter (Phase II) - PL_2010_150m... | ecosystem: Environmental > Aquatic > Freshwater > Lake...
ATATAAAGCCAATAAGACCAGGTTCAACGAAGAACAGGAAAAAATCAAGCTCCTGAATCTGAAGAAGAAGAACCAGATCCTCGAAGAACTGCGGGTTCTGGTCAATTCGGAAGAGACCCTGAAGAAGACATACGATGAGTTTAAAAACCTCCAGGATCGGTGGAAAGATATCGGGATGGTTCCGCGTACTGAGATCAACAACCTCTGGCAGAACTATCATTTCCTGGTAGAGAAATTCTTTGATAAGGTCAAACTGAACAAAGAGCTGAAAGACCTGGACCTGAAAAAGAACCTGGAAGCCAAGATGGCTCTTTGCGAGAAAACGGAAGAACTGCTTCTCGAAACTTCCGTCCTGAAAACCTTCAAAAAACTTCAGAAATATCATGAAGAATGGAAGGATATCGGACCAGTGCCGCTCGACAAAAAAGATGAGATCTGGGAACGCTTCAAGAATACCACCGACAAGATCAATGAACGCCGGCGTGAGCACTACTCAAGGGTTGAAGAGGAACAACAGAAGAATCTTGAAACCAAAACTGCCCTTTGTGAACAGGGCGAAGAGATCCTTGCCCTCCGCAACGAAACGGTGAAAGACTGGCAAACCAACACCAACAAGGTCAATGAACTTCTGAAGATCTGGAAAAGTATCGGGCCCGTTCCCCAAAAAACCAATACGGAGATCTGGAACCGTTTCAAATCGTCGCTTGATACCTTTTTTACCAATAAAAAGGATTTTTTCGATAAGCTGAAAGACCAACAGGTTCACAACTACAACCTGAAGGTGGAACTTTGCATGCAGGCCGAATCCCTGAGGGTCAGTACCGACTGGAAAAAAACCTCCAACGACCTGATCCGCATGCAGAATGAATGGAAATCACTGGGTCCCGTTCCGAAGAAATACTCAGATAAAATATGGAAACGGTTCAGGGCTGCCTGCGATGAGTTCTTCAATGCAAAATCTTTCTATTTCTCAAATCTGCAATCCAATGAAGAGGGAAACCTGAACAAAAAAATCGATCTCATCAGGCGGCTGAAGGAATCCCAGTTCGGGGCCGACAAAAACGAGAATCTTAATGTCCTGAAGAATTTCCAGCGTGAATGGACCGAGATCGGCCATATCCCGATAAAAGAAAAAGACAAGCTTCAGAATGAATTCCGAAGCCTCATCAATGAATTCCTCGACAAGCTGAATATCAGTGAAGTAGAGATGACAGCCCTGTCGTATCAGAACCATATTGAATCTCTCAGGAATGATCCCCAGTCGAAACGGCTGATCAGCAAAGAGCGGGAGATCCTTTCCGGGAAGATCCTTAAAATGAAGGAAGACATCAACCTGTGGGAAAACAACATTGGCTTCCTTGCCAATTCGAAGAATGCTGCAATCCTGAAAGAAGAGTTCGAGAAGAAGATCAACAAGGCGAAGAGTGATGTCATGGTGATGGAGGCCAAGTTGAAACTTCTCAAAACCCAATAGTGATTATCGTGACGCGTAACGCGTGACGCGTAACGCGTGAGCCTTCGTACTTACGCTTAACTATGTCAGGAAATTCTATCGGCCACACTTTGGTATTAACAACTTTCGGTGAGTCTCACGGGCCTGCCGTAGGAGGAATTCTGGATGGATTTCCTTCCCTGATAAATATTGACCTTGATTTCATACAATCGGAATTGAACCGCCGCAGGACCGGACAGGCTTTCTTTTCTTCTGCGCGGAAAGAGGATGATCATTTTGAAATTCTTTCCGGTGTTTTTGAAGGAAAATCTACCGGTGCACCGATCGCCTTCCTGGCGCGGAATACAGATGCCAAACCCGAACATTACCTGCAATTAAAAGATGCCTATCGTCCTTCCCATGCCGATTTTACCTGGGAAAAGAAATTCGGATTCCGTGATTACCGTGGCGGAGGAAGGTCATCGGCCAGGGAAACGGTGGCTCGGGTCATCGGCGGGGCACTTGCAAAATTAGTTTTACGGAAACAAGACATATCTGTAACGGGTTATGTTTCACAGATCGGGAATTGCAGGCTGGATGAAAATTTTATTCTCAAGGATGCTGCTGCCGTTCTTTCCAGCCCAGTCGGCTGCCCGGATCCCGTAACCGAAGCCAGAATGATCGGGTTGCTGGAAGCCGCCAAAGCCGAAGGTGACACGCTGGGAGGCATCATATCCTGCAGGATAAGCGGAGCCCCTGCCGGCTTGGGAGAACCGGTTTTTGATAAGCTTTCTGCCGACCTGGCAAAAGCCATGCTGAGTATTCCTTCCGTGAAAGGCTTTGAATATGGTTCCGGCTTTGCTGCTTCCGGCATGAAAGGATCGGAACACAATGACATCTTCATCACCCGTAACCAGGCCATCACCACGAAAACAAACCGCTCAGGCGGGATCCAGGGCGGCATCTCCAACGGAAATGAGATCTTCTTCCGGGTTGCATTCAAACCTGTGGCATCCCTGATGAAAGACCAGGAAACGGTGAACCGGGAAGGGGAAAAAGTTGTACTGAAAGGAAAAGGACGGCACGACCTATGTGTGGTTCCCCGTGCCATCGTAATCGTGGAAGCCATGGCAGCATTAGTCATCGCCGACCATTATCTCAGGCAGCGACAACCGGCAGCGTGATAAGAAAGCCCTGACCATTCCTTATAAAATAGCATCTAAAATCCGACTTTGTTATCCCACCTCGGGTTCCTGCTGGCTGAGGCAATGAAATGAACCCAATCCCCAAATGATCTTAACCGAATCGATGCCGACCATCTGGCGGCCGGGAAAACATTCTTCAAGTGTGGACATGGCTTTATCATCCTCCTTGCACCTGTATAAGGGAACAATGACCGAATGATTGGTGAGGTAGAAATTGGCATAGGAAGCGGGTAAGCGTATGCCTTCATACACTATGGGCGGGGGCATGGGAAGTTCGGCAATATCCAGCTGTTTCCCATTGAGCTCGCGCATGGTTTTCAGCAGCTTCATGTTATCCTTCAGCGGCTTATGATTCGGATCGGTCTTGTCATGTTCCACAACGGTTACCACTGCATCTTCCCTGAAAAACCGGGTTATATCGTCAATATGGCCATTGGTATCATCTCCGTCAATCCCATCACCCAGCCAGAGGATCAACTCCACTCCATAATAATTCCGTAAATATTCCTCAATCTGGCCCTGATTAAGCTGGGGATTTCTGTTTTTATTGAGCAAACAGGAGGTGGTCGTGAGCAAGGTGCCATTCCCGTTGATTTCAACAGCACCACCTTCCATTACGATGCCCGGGTAAACTACAGGAAGATCCAGGCATTTTGCAATAAGACCCGGGATCTGTTCATCGAGGTCATGCGGATATTTATCACCCCATCCATTATATCCCCAGCTAACAATCATCCGTGGCGATTTCGCTTTGGGATTTACGACAAATGCCGGCCCATGGTCACGGCACCAGACATCATTCGTGGGATGGATAAAAAAATCGATCTTCGACAGATCCTCTCCCGATCTTATGAGTTCGGACCGGACCATCTCAAGAAGTTCTTTATTCCTGATATTGATACAAACCCTTTCACCTTTTGCTATTTCCCTGATGAACTGGTTGTAGAATGGAAAAATGGAAGGCAATGTTTCGGGCCATGAATAGGAATCAGCATGTGGATAACTGAGCCATGTCGCCCGGTGGGGTTCCCACTCGGCTGGAAAGCGGTATCCCAGTTCTTTTGGTAATTTTAGTGTTTCTTTGTTCTTCTTCGGCATAAATTAATCTTCTTCAATGTACCGGTTAAGGATCGGCCCGTAACTGTCAATTCTCCGGTCGCGCAGGAAAGGCCAGTGTATTCTCACCAAGTCAATTTTCCCGAGGTCCATTTCTTCCACATGCACTTCTTCCTTTTCATGGCTGGCCTGGAACAGCAAATCCCCATAAGGATCAGCAATAAAAGAACCACCCCAGAAATTCATATCCTGTTCGCGCCCCGTCCGGTTGACGGATACTACAAAAACGCCATTGGCAATGGCATGTGCTTTTTGGATTGTTTGCCACGCGGAATATTGCTGCTTGTTAACGGTTTCAGATTGGGAAACCGCCCACCCGATTGCGGTCGGAAAGAATAAGATCTCGGCACCCATCAGGCTGGTGATCCTTGCGGCTTCAGGATACCATTGATCCCAGCAAACCAGTCCTCCAATGCGTGCGTATTTTGTACAAAAAACCGAGTAACCTGTATCACCGGGCGTGAAATAGAACTTTTCATAATAACCGGGATCATCCGGGATGTGGTTTTTCCGGTATTTCCCGAGGAAAGTCCCATCGGCATCGATCACGGCAAGGGTATTATGGTAGATTCCTCTCGCCCGTTTCTCAAACAGTGAGGCAAGCAGAACCACGTCGAGGTCAGCGGCAAGGTCCTGCAACCGGCGGGTGGTAGGCCCGGGAACAGATTCAGCCAGGGAAAAATTATCATAGCTCTCTTCCCAACAAAAATATACTGATGCAAATAACTCCTGCAGGCAGATGATCTGAGCGCCCTTCCCGGCTGCCTCCCTGATCAAGGTCACAACTTTTTCAATATTGGCTTGTTTATCAGCAACACATGCCATCTGAACCAGGCCCGTTTTTACCACTTTTCTTTCCATGCGGGTCGTCAATCGTTGATGAAGAATTTTTTACAGTATTTTTTACCCCCATGCAGGATCTCCAGAACATATACCCCCGTTGAAAATCCTTTATATTTCAGTATCCTCCGCTCTTTCATCAGGGTTTCAACCGGGGTCTTTCCAACTGCCTGGCCGGTCATATTGAAAAGCTGGATTTCAGTGACCTCCGGCTTTTCAAAGTCGAAATAAACAAGGATCTGTTGTTCCTCCCGGTCCTGGTAAATATCAATGTCAGCTGCAGGATCCTCCCTGTTGATGCCGGTAGTATAGTCAAGATAAATGTTATCGACATACAGAACTGTTCCGGCGGTCGGCGTGCTGTTGGCACTCGATATGGCAAGGATATCAAAGGTATCCGGTGCTTCAGTGAGGACATAATCGATCCAAGCAGAAAAAGGAGTCCATACATTGACAGTATCATGGGTCGAAAACGCTCCGATCCCCACTGAATCCCTGACCCCGTTATTCCATTTGGTAAGCCCGATGCCGATTACGCAGCTGTCGCCCCCTTTGGGCTGAAACTTGTAAAAGCCCTTCAGGTGGGTGGGAATATCATGGATGGGAACACCTCCATTGATGGCAAAGGTCTGTGTGAAAATATCAATGGTCAGTTGCCCGAGTGTCACTACACCGGGAACAACCACCAATGGTAATGTCAGCTGTTTCGACTCCAGCCGCGCAGAAAAACTGCCCGATTCATGATCGGTACTTTTCGTAACAACCTTGGTCCCAAATGGCAAGGCGATGGCAATTGCCTGGTTTGGGGTATCCCAGTATTGAGGATTCTCATAACTGCCAAAGCTGGTCCAGTTCTCAAAATCGCCGTTCGGCACCAGGGTCTGGCCTTGTAAATGGATCACGAGAAGGAATGAAAAAAAAGCCAGGACAGCAAAAAAACGGTTCATATACTGATTTTTCTTTTAGGAATGAAGCCTTTAGATGAAAGCGTGATTCCAACAGTGGGTAAAGATAAACATAAACATAAAACGAAAATTAATTTTACCTTTGATAAAATTTCAACGGATGATGCCGCGTCACTGCCCGATTAATCATTTCGTGCTCCTTTTTTTCCTTCTTCTTCTCTTTTCGATAACAGCCAGGCCTCAAACAGCCGATTCCTGTGCACGGTCGTACGATAAAAAAATTGAAAAGAGCTACGATGAAGGGATTGACTATTTCAAAAAAGGCAATTACACGGAGGCCGTGCGGATCATGAAGGGCATTGTTAATAAGAAGCCGGATTTTACAGATGCCTGGTATGTAATGGGGCTTTCTTATTTTAAACGGACGAATTCCAATTTCAGGGAAGCAGAGAGAGATTTTCTGAAAGTCGTTGAATTATGCCCTTCGTACAATGTCTATGCCTATTATTACCTGGCAGAGATCTGTTACGGATCGGAAAAATACGACTCGGCCATGCGCTATTGTGAGGTTTTTTTGAAAAATGTGGATAAGATCAAATCCGATCAAGATTACTCCCGGACAGTCGATCTTTTGAAATATTCAAAGTTCTATCTCCAGATGACACGTAGCCCCGTACCCTTTGATCCAAAAGTAGTGAAGGGCATCTCGACTCCCGAAAACGAATACCTGCCCATCATAACGGCGGATAACCAGATGGCTTTCTTTACGCGGGAGAGCAAAATTGCAGGAGAAAAGAATACCCTGATTCAATCGGAAAAATACAAAGAGAAATTCATGTTCAGCCAGCTTCAGCCTGATGGAAAGTTCACGCAGGGTGAGGAGATGCCGGATCCTTTCAACCTTAACGACAATGAAGGTGGAGCCACCCTGACGGTGGACAACAAAACGCTTTATTACACGGTTTGCAAATACACCTTAAACCATACCTATTACAATTGCGACATCTATTATTCCGAATGGGTTGATGGCGAGTGGACTCCAATCAAAAGTGTCAGCGATAAAATAAACCTCCCCACCACATGGGAGTCACAGCCAAGCGTATCAGCAGACGGGAAGACGCTCTATTTTGTGAGCGACCGTTCCGGCGGTTTTGGGGGTTATGATATCTACCGGTCGGTAAAGCATGATAACGGGGAATGGGGAACCCCGATAAACCTGGGACCAAGCATCAATTCTACCGGGAATGAAAAATCGCCCTTTATCCATCCCGATGGGAAAACACTCTATTTTTCTTCCGATGGATGGCTGGGGCTGGGAGGATACGATATCTTCTATGCCCGCCTCAATGATGATGGAACCTGGTCGAAGCCGGTTAACATCGGGTACCCAATCAATTCACCCGATGATGAAGTCGGGTTTTTCGTGAGCACAGATGGCCAGAAAGGGTATTTTGCTTCCAACAAATTAAAAGGTATGGGAGGGTGGGACCTCTATTCCTTCGACCTTTATGAGAAGGCCAAGCCGGGAAAAGTGCTGTTCGTCTCGGGAACAGTAACAGCGGAAACCGAGACCCAGATGGCCAATACCCGGATTGAGCTGAAGAACATGGAGACCAAAAAAATATCGGAGATCCCGCTTGATTCCATAACGGGAAAATATGTTGCTGTTGCGCCTTTTAACAATGATTATATCATGACGGTGAAGAAGGAAGGCTATGTTTATGAAACGCGTTACATTGCAAAGGTCGACAGTATGTATAGGATGCCGGCACACTTGGACCTCGAGATTCAACACATCGAATTGAACAAGTCGTACCGTATCAACGATATTTATTTTGCTTTTAATTCCTTTCACCTGACTGAGGAGTCGGAAGCCGTCCTGGATCTCCTGATCGAATTCCTTGAAGAGAATCCCTCCATTTATATCGAGATCCAGGGACATACTGATAATATTGGGAGGGATGCCGATAACATGAAACTCTCCGCCAACCGGGCAAAAGCGGTTTACAATTATCTTATCGCCAACAACATCACTCCAAAACGGCTGACGTACAAAGGTTATGGAAAGACTGTTCCGGTAGCATCCAACGACACCGAAGAGGGCCGCGCAAAAAACCGGCGAACCGTTTTCGTGATCGTTCGGAAATGATGCCGTGATCAATCATTTTCTAAATTAATATTTCATTATTATATTTACATTTACATCTGAAATATATCTCAATGAACCACCAGGATAATTTTTAACCAGATGATAACCATCCTCATTGTTGACGATCATTCCATTGTAAGGCAAGGCATGAGAAGCCTGCTTACTGCTGTTCATCCCGACTGGAAGATCTTTGAAGCAGAGAATGGCGTTCAGGCTATCCTGGTTGCTTCAAGGGTTAAACCCGACTTGATCCTGATGGATCACATGATGCCCAAACTGGATGGGATAAAGGCAGCATCGGTAATCACCCGCGACCTTCCGGCATCCAAGATCATCATGGTAACCATGAGCAACCTGGAAGATCTTCTCCCGGGAGCCATCGATGCGGGTGTAAAGCGCCTCATTTCAAAAGATGCATCTCACAGTAGGATCCTGGAGACCATAACAGAATTCACCAAAGGGATTTCAAAGGCCAGGTTGAAAGACCCGGTAAAACCTTCCGGGAATAAAAACAAGAAAATAAATACAGGCAAGAGACCCGACAGGCATACATCGTCCCTCCTTTTAACCGACCGGGAATTGGAAGTGTTAGGATTGATGATGAAAGGATACCCATTGAAAAGGATCTCAGATCATCTTGGTATCAGTAAACGTACCGTTGAAGGTCACAAATTAAATATCATGAAAAAATGCAATCTGCATTCCTCCTCTGAATTGATCCGGCTTGTTATCAGCAATAAGATTCTCCCGGTTACGTATGCTTTTCCTGACAATTTTTCAGAAAAATACGTGAAAAAAAACAGGTAAATTTACGTATATCTTCCCCTCTTTTATTACACTATATTTGATCATCCTTTGGCGGCGGGGAAAGGAAGGCAAGAAAGGATGAGACTGAGGTGTTTTGTTTTTTTCATCATGGGGATTGTCCAGGTTAATTATGGACAAAGTTTTACGGGTTCAGAACTGCGGGGCAGTTCCGCAGTCACCCCTGATATCAATGAATTTTCTATCCTCCTGGTTCCGGAAATGAACTGGGCCAAAAACAGTGGATCTTCATCCGGTGAAACCGACGTTATGAATCCTGCCCAAAGCCTTTTCGTTGGAAAGGGGATCAACGGCGTGTACCTTGAGATCTCGATTCCGAAAGCACGGCTGGAGACAGCGGTAACGGAAGAACGATACCCGGATACGGACTCAGAGGACTTTCATCAGGTTTGCCATCTCGATGGCAGACAGCGCAGCATCAAATCCCTTATTCCCGCTTTTCGACCCGGCCCGCTCGATCGCCTGTTCGATACTGTCGGTAGTAAGAACGCCGTAGATCACCGGTTTCCCGGTTTCCAGGCCGACATTTGCGATTCCTTTGGAAACTTCCGAAGCTACAAAATCGAAATGTGGCGTGGCACCACGGATCACGGTACCCAGGCAGATCACTGCATCGTACCTGTTTTCCTTAGCCGTAGCAAGCTTTTTCGCGAGTAACGGCAATTCGAATGCCCCGGGAGCCCATACAACGTCGATGTATTTTTCATCCGCCCCATGACGGGTCAGCCCATCGAGGCAGCCACTTAGCAGCTTTCCGCTGATGAATTCATTGAAACGGGAGATTACAATGCCAAAACGCAATCCTTTGGCATCCAGTTTACCTTCAATTGTTCTCATTGTTTTTTTATTTGGTCTTACAATTCATTTTCAACTATGCATTAAATGGGTGCTCTTCATTAAAAGAGAGCATATGTCCCATTTTTTCCTTTTTCGTTTTCAGGTAGCGGATGTTCCTTAAGTTTGACTTGACCTGTATCGGCAAACGTTCTATGATCTCCATCCCAAATCCTTCGATGCCGGATACTTTTTTCGGGTTGTTGGTCAGCAGCCGGATCTTCTTGATTCCAAGATCGGCAAGGATCTCGGCTCCGATCCCATAGTCCCTCAGGTCGGCCGCAAAACCCAGTGCTTTGTTGGCTTCTACGGTATCCATACCTCCATCCTGGAGGTTATAGGCCTTCATCTTATTTACAAACCCGATCCCCCTTCCTTCCTGTCGCATATAAAGAAAAACTCCCCTTCCCTCCTTGGCGATCAGTTTCATGGCATCGTTGAGCTGTTCGCCGCAGTCGCAACGCAGGGATCCGAAAACATCCCCGGTCAGGCATTCGGAGTGAACCCTTACCAGTACCGGATTTCCATCCGAGATATCCCCCTTTACCAGTGCCAGGTGATTTTCGTGGGAGATCTTGCTGACATAGCTGTACGCTTTGAAATCGCCAAACCGCGTAGGCATATCCACGACCGTCACCCGTTCAATGAGCGATTCTGTTTGCCGGCGGTGGATGATCAGGTCGGCAATGGTGATGATCTTGAAGTGATGTTTCCGGATATAATCCATCAGTTGCGGGACACGGGCCATTGTTCCATCTTCATTCATTATCTCACAGATAACACCTGCGGGATAGAGTCCGGCCATTTTTGCCAGGTCGACAGAAGCCTCCGTATGCCCGGCCCTGACAAGGACTCCGCCTTCCCGATATTCGATCGGGAAAATATGACCGGGACGCGTAAAGTCCTTTACTCTGGCATTCGGATCCAGCACTTTCCGGATCGTAAGCGCCCTTTCCTGTGCCGAGATCCCCGTTTTACATTCTGCCGCATCGATGGAAACGGTGAATGCTGTGCGGTTCGGGTCGGTATTTTTCACAACCATCCTTTCCACATTCAATTCTTCCAGCCGCTCGCGTATGATGGGAAGGCAGATCAGCCCACCAGCATATTTTGCCATAAAATTGACGATGGAAGGGGTCACCTTTTCAGCGGCAATCACCAAGTCCCCTTCATTCTCACGGTCTTCATCATCCACAACCACCACCATCTTTCCTTTTCGGATATCTTCAATGGCTTCCTCGATGGTATTGAATTTATATTTTGACATTAGTATTAAGTTTTAAGTGTTAAGTTTTAAGTAATCGTTTTTTTTCTGAATTTCTGAATTTCTGAATTCCCACACCCACACATCCAGCATCCAGCATCCAGCATCCAGCATCCAGCATCCATGCAAGGAAGTCAATATCGATTTTCCCCTTGCCGGATGATCCCAGTTTTTCAATGTATTTTCCGATGATATCGCATTCAATATTCACTGCATCCCCTGTCTTTTTTGCGAGAATTGTTGTTTCGGCCTGGGTATGGGGAATAACCGATACTTCAAATGTACGGCGGTCCACTTTT
>Ga0208566_1002105_pt1 | contig 10860 bp, 4 predicted proteins | sample PL_2010_150m_FD_184159 | JGI IMG/M metagenome (GOLD analysis project Ga0208566, IMG submission 184159) | Freshwater microbial communities from Powell Lake, British Columbia, Canada to study Microbial Dark Matter (Phase II) - PL_2010_150m... | ecosystem: Environmental > Aquatic > Freshwater > Lake...
TGCTATTAAATTATGGTTTTTGTGATGGAGGACAGGGTTTAAGCTGGAATGTGGCACTTGCCGTGCAGGTGCCATTTGTTATTGTAACGGAATATGGAACAGGAGTAGTACCAGTTGGTGCGTTAACAATGATAGACTGCGTTGTTTCACCGTTTGACCATAAATAAGTGTAAGTCTGGCAATCGCATCCGGTACAGGTTATAATTGCAGCCAGCGTCCCTTTCTCATCTTTACAAAGTCCGCATGGTCCTGAAATATGAACACACGGCCTGCCGCATACACGAATTTTATTAGATTGAGCAGTCCCGCAATTTGGATTGCTTGTAATCACAACATAATAGTCCCCTGCCTGGAGCGGAGTAAAGGTCGGAACGGTTGTGGTCGAAACCAAATATGAAACAGAGCCAACTTGATTATACCATCTGTAGGTAATTCCCAGGTACGCATTAGCACATGGTACATTTGCCGTCAGCAATACCGGGGGATTGCATAAATCAGGACAGGATGAATTTGCAGAAAGCGTTACCGTCAATGGTGGTAAAATCTTAACTATTATAGGATTTGAAGATAATGTATCGCAGGATAAGGCCTTAACGATAACCTTGTATCTTGTAGTTGAATCCAGGAGATTGGTAGCCCAGGTTGGCGACGGTCCATTGCTTGAACCCGGGATTTTTTCCCATTGCGTCCAGTTGTTTCCCATTCCGCAAGGAGCCGTGTTTACGCTCTTTTGCCAATATAAAACTTTCTCGCATGCTCCCGGTGCTTGGAAATATTGCAGGTTCGTGAATTTATGAAAGCAAAGTATCGGACCGTTGATTGTCCCAAAACCTAATAATAATAGATCTGCTGTAATCTTTCCTTTTTGTGTTGGCCTGTCAACATAGATTTTAAAAGTACAGGAATTGGTTCCACAGGCATTGGTGTATTTCACCATATATTCATATATAATAGAGCATGGGCCATTGATAGGTGGTCCTTGGAGAGGACCAGTATTAAAGGTAAGTCCGCAAGGATTTGTTGGAGTATAATTACAGTTATAGACGTTAGTAAATGGAGGAGGAGGCCCAGGCGGTACAATTCTTTTCCACCATGAAACAGTTGTCGGACAATTAAATGTGGTAATTTTCAAAGTGCCATTCCAGCTTGAGCAGACATGCCATTCATTATTGATGGATTGTAAAGATCGGGCTGGAGCAATCGAATCGGCAGTGATCGGGCATGCCGGTTTGCAAACATAGATGGTCGCAGATGCACTGACATAACTGTAACATCCCGTTGTAACCAGCGCCATCCAGCAGGTTGTCTGATCCAGCGGCCCCCCTGTCGGACAGGTTACACCGGTGGCCAGACTGCTCGCAACGGTAGCAAACGGAGTACCTGAAAGAGTTGAAGGACATGTGCCAATGTATTTGAACCATTCTACCTTTGATCCTGCCGGTGGTGTAGGAAACAACTTTAATACCGCATCAGAAGAGGTAACCGGCGGACAAAGACTGCAAATATAATTATTGGCTGCATCACAATATATTTTATAATTGGGGTTCTGTTCATTCTTAGGAATGGACTTTAAACCATCCTTGCACACATATTGAATCTGAGAAGGAGGAACGGTGTTATTTGATAGAGTTGAGCAGTTAACGAAAGGATTTAACGGGAGAGTATTATCATAAGGCCAAGCTACTCCCAGGATTAAATATAAATTAAAGGTAATTACCCCTCCGTTAGTTGTGCTTGGAGTAACATCAATGGGGATTGTTAACAGATCACTGCTGGGGATTCTATTTTTCTGAACATCCGCTTCTATTGTACCACAATGAACTTGTTTTATCCAGAAAATTCCGGACAGGTTCCCGGTTATAGAATTTGGAACCTGTTTGCAATTCACAAACCAATGATTGGTTGCCGGGGTTTCTGTTTTAGATCCGACTCCATTAATAGATCCACCTGAAATATCGATGCCAAGTCCATGGGGAAGGGTGAATGTGTTATTACCGGAAAGACCGTAAACATCCAGTGTTAATGTGATATTAAAACGACAGGGGTAATTTAGATCTTTATTAACATTCCAATGTACAAAGAGAGGATCCACACCCTTTGTTCCCTGGGCTTCTGCTTTACTACTGATGAACACCAGTAATACTAAGATAGAGGCAATGCTGCAAACAGCTATTTTTATCTTTTTCATATCAAATCCTTTTTTCATTGGTTAATGGTCATTATTTTGCTGGTGGACAAGTTTTGATAATAACACTTTCCACTCCTTTGCAACCCTTAATATCTGTTACTGTTACGGTGTACTTCCATTCACGATCACTGGGACAAGGAGGCACAGGAGCAGGATATGAAGGATAAGGATTTATAGGAACGACAAGAGCAGGAGGAGGATTTGTGAAATTGAATGAAAACCCGTCACAACCTGAAATGTTTAAGCTTGTTATCTGATGTCCACAATCTGATGATGAATGAACTGTAATCGTGACCGGAGTCACTCCATCGACGCAACATGGAGCATCCAGGCTAACTTTTACTGAGCAGCATTTCAGGTGAACAACATCGGATTTGGCCGTATCGCAAAGATTCATATTATAAACCACAACAAAATAATCCCCAGGTGCAGATGCCGTATATGTCCTGCCTGACATATCAGGAATGATACTTGTTACCGGGACATTGTCCTTGTACCACATCCACGAATAGCCTGGCGTTCCTGGCGTAACTCCATTCGGAGTTGCAGTAAGAGTGAAATTAGCAGGACAGCATGGTGGTGGCACCGGATTGGGATTTACTGACAGATTCGGTTTGCCGGGCTTGATAATCAAGTTTATCTTTCCATGAAAGGATGTGGGCACAGGCGAAGTTGTTACCCAGGTACATGGTGAACCAGGCGGGGGAGTAATCTTAACCTGCCAGCATAAACTGTTGGATATTACAGGATTAGAAAGAGGCAAGATAGTATGATTGTAATATGGATTTTGATCTCCGATAAGGTTGGTATTCTGGCAGTTTCCATTACCTCCAAAAAGAAGGTAATGATGCCAATTTGCCGGGATGCCTAAGCAATTTGTCTGATATTCCCACTGGATTGTTGCTCCGGTAGGAAGACCGGCCGGATTTGAGATGCATAATTCATCATCTTCCTTGTTCGGACAGACCCAGTCTTTTTTATTCTCAATTAAAGGATCAAAACGATCATAAACAATAATATTGACCAGGCAAACCAATGAATCGCACGGACCATTTTGAATATGTACTTCATAAGTAACAGTAAAAGGATTAGTAGATCCGGGACCATAAATGAGATTATGGTACTGATTTGTACCCGTTCCAGGCACCCACCTCAGGATATGCCCGGTAAAACCCGAAACAATAACGTCAATACCAATCGGATAAGGAATAGGGTCAGTTGGATTTCTTGAGCTGCAAACTTTCCATGTATTACTATTCACCTGTGAGATTAGTGGGTGTGTTGTACTGGAAACAGCAAAAGATCCGCATTGAGTTTTACAATATATTTTTGCCTTAATGGTCTGGATATTTGAACAAGGCCAGGGGCCAAACCCGGCAGGTGCAGTCAGGGTAGCCCTGTATTCTCTCAGAACATAAGCATCTCCGTTAATATCATAGCTATTACAGGGACCGACATTCAGCTGGTTTGTTGCTATTGGATTATCTGTGCATGGTGAACCCGGAGGACACCATGTCAACCACGGGCCTCCTTGCCTGTAATGCCAGGTAACCGGAAAAGTACTGCAGGAAGGAATTGCCAGTTCACCGAAATCACCTGTACAGAAATTTAGAGGGGGGCTGCCTGGCAGGTTATCAACTGTTTCACCAGTACCCGTATTCTTGATCGTAATATAGTCCGGAAAAATATAAACAGTATACTTTTGGTAGCAGATAATGGAATTGTCAGATTTCTTTTTTAACAAGTATGCAAATTGATGGACCCCACAACTCAGTGCGGCCGGGCTGATAAACATCAGCCCTGTGGCAGGATTATCATTGCCAAGTTCATCCCTCCAGAACGCATTAGATGGGCAAGTAGCGAGGAACGGAAATTGTTGCATACCAAATGCAATATCATGCTGGCATTTATAGAAGGTGGTCGGAGGCGGATTCATCGGGAATGCACACATACATTGCAAAGTAAGTTGAGTAACGGTCCCTCCCAGTGTCAATCCTTTTGCGCCTCCTTTCCCTTTTGTTTTACCATCCTGACCAGTTGCTTCAACTGTCCACACATAGGTCTTATTACTGTCAAGAGCAGGTTTCCCAAAAGGATATCTTGTGTATAATTCCTTGATACCAGTAACGGTCCAAAGAGGTTTATTGTTTGTTAATGCTTCCATTGGATTCTGGCCATCGAGTTGTTCGACTATATTAAGTGAATAGGTTGCATTCCTCAGTTCAGTTTTTGGTTGCCATTTGAAGGAAGGCGTCGTATTTTGTATGGAATCGGCAGGTTCCAGTAACTGTATCTCAACTAATCCTGTCTTATCCGGTATAATTTCACCAGTTCCTGCCCCTCCATAGGTAAAATCACATACATTGCTCATCCCGTTATTATTGAAGGTTATTACTTTGTTCGGATCGGAAGCAATAACAGCGAATGCATATCTCTTGTCGATAATAAGCGCCGGATCTGCCGGACCCAGCAGGCAGGAATTAATGTTCGTCTTTTTTTCAAAGAAGACCTGGTGTGAGGGGGAAAGCATCGCTTCGAAAAGATTTTTATCGGTAGGATACACTTCGATAATTTTCACAGTAAAATCAGTGATTGCAGGAGCTCCCACCGGAATCGTCCATGAAAGAAGCAGATTCTGTGGTGCCATTTCTTTAATGTTTATTCCACATTCCGGCCGGATGGTTGCAGGTGGTTCCACGGCCCTGATCGTAAAGGTAACACATCCCATTTCTTCCCCCGACAGTAAATTGTTCTTTGCATCAAATGCACTAATGCAAAGGGAATATTCATTTTCTGGGATCCTACCCTCCACGAGTTCCTTTTTGGATATTCCATTGTAGAGCAGGTGATCCTCGTCAATCACCTGGGTGTAATTCGTCTGGTTCAAACGGAACACGCCATAGGGCTGCAGCGTCAGCTTTTTCCTGAATTTGGGATCAGAAGAAACGGAGATTTTTCCATTATCCGTTACCAGGGCATTCATGTACGCATCCACTGTTCTCTCCGTATTGTTCTTGATCGTCAGCATGACTTTGTTTGGCTGACTGAAATAGTCAATGATCTTTGGTGTGTAAGGCGGTGGGATGGCAAGAGAAATTGTGATGTCGTTTTGCCCCTGGCAAATTAAGGAAGATAGAACTAAAATCATGCTCATCAGCAGAGTTCTTGCTACCACAGACCGCAGTATATTCTGCAACATGCCTGATAATCCCGGATACATCAGGAGATATCTCCGAAAAAATGAAAATTGTGTAACCATCTCTTTTCTCTCCATTCTTTAAATGAATAACAAATAGGTTCTATTCTTTTTTCTTGTCAGTAGATAAATCTTTCACATAGTTGAAACTGCAGGATGCGCTCATCCCGAAATTCCTGAAATTCACAATATGAGCAGGGTCAAAAACCGTTACAACCACCACATATTTATTCCCCGGGACCAATTGGGGATCCAGGGGACCGAGCAGATAAGTATTGATTAAAAGATCTTTACTGAAGAAGACCGGATTGTTTGCCGTTTGAATGGCATTGTCCTGGTTTCGCGTTCCGGGTAATACCTCTATGATCTTCAGGTTATATTGCGCATTTAGCGGTATTCCAGGGGGTCTTGTCCATGAAAAAATAATGGCCTGTGGCGTGGTGGACATAACCTCCTCCCCGCAAACAGGCTGCAGGATTTCAGAAGGTTCAACATTGGTCACAGTGAAGCTATTGCTGCAACCCTGGGGATCCTCGGCAGAAAGAGGCTGATTGGTGTTATAATCATAAGCCCTGAGGCACAATGTATATTCCCCTTCCGGCAGACCCGGACCATACAGGAGCTGGTTCTTGGAAATGCCTTCAAATAGCAGGTGATTGGCATCAAAAACATCTCCGACATTATTTCTTGTCATAATATAAGGAACATAAGGCTGGAGGACGATGGGTTCAGGCATCTTATAGGTTGGATTCGTATAGATTCTGATACCTCCTTCCCCGCTGAAATTTCCCAAAATATAGATTTCTTTTGTAGTTGACGATGTATTGATGATCGTAGCCATGATTTTATTGGGCTGGTTTGTATAATCGGTGATCCGCGAAGTGTAAGCAGGCGTCACCGCAATGGCAATCGCTACCGAATATGCCTGTCCGCGGCCGGATAAACAAACCAGGATCAGGATTATCAATACAAGAAAGGTCAGGGAATATTTCCTTTTCCCCGGTTTTGCGGTTCTCAGGTTAAAAACTGTACACATAGCTCAGATCGCCTTTAAATTCATGAAATGAAACACTTGTTGACCCGGGATCACTAAAGTTCCTGGTATAAAAGAGGTTCAGCCTCAAAGAGTGGTGTTTGTGGACCTTATAATTCCCGGTGATGTTTGAATTCAACACCCACCCGCCTTCTTGTTGCTGTTGTGCATAGACCCCGGAATTATTCCAGGTGAAGGTCAGTTTGTCTTTAAAAAAGGACTTTGATATCCCGATGGTTCCTCCCATGGTCGTACTTTCTGAAAGTGCATTGCTGAAGGTTGTATAGGTTCCGCCGATAGAAAACGACCATTTGGTTTTAACAAGCCCAAGAACGTATGTAAGTTGTGCAATCTGGGAGGTAAAATTTGCATTTTTACAGGTGAATTGATTGCCATCGGAAAAGGTTGAACGGTTATACATCACCATGATCATATGGCTCAGTGATGAATTGAAAAAAAGGAGCCGCGGCATCAGCGAGTATGACTGGTTCACCTGCTGGATCTTTGTAGTGTCATTCAAAGGAAGCCTTCCGGCCTGCTGCATGATATAGTAATTGCTGTAACTGGCATCCACTCCGAATTTGGTTGAAGGGTTATAGGAGAGGTTGGCATTCCCGATGGTACGGATGGATGTTGCCTTTTTTACACCTTTGAGGTTATCCCGCTGCATTCCTACACTGCCGCTGATCGTAAGTTTCCGCTTGAAGAGGGCAACAGAAGGAGTAAGCGTAAGATTTTCAAGATCGTTACTGAAATAATATGCGCCCATCGACCGGTAATTCGGATCAATCCGTCTGTATTCCAGTTTCAGTGACCAGGATTTGGATTTATATTTCAATGAAGACCGGATGGCCGAATAATACTCCGATGACTGGTTGATCACAAGAAATTTATTCATATTCCGGATAATGGGAGCAGTGGTACTGTCGAGCGACGGGTTGGCTCTCATGTCATTCGTATAAAGGCTGAATGCACCTTCCACTTCCCAGACCAGTTTTTTAAAGAAAGTAAACCGGCTGTTTATGCCTGCTACGACATTCTGCTCGGGTGTACGGATTGTGCCGGTATCCGGCTGGTGAAGTGAGGTACTGTCGTCACGGATACGCTGAAAAATTAAATCAACAAAGTTTTTTTCATTTCCCAAGCCCAGCTTGACTGCAAAACCGGTTCTTTTAAACTGAGGCAACTGGTCTGTTTCAAATACCGGGCTTCCTGATGTCTTACGATTGAACTGCCCATAAACAAAACCAAATCGGAAGATTCCCGGAGTCAGTTCGATTCCCGCTCCCAGGAAACTATGGCCGGCAAGGGAATAATTCGAAAATGTCACATTCCGGTAGCCTAAATGAACCGTGAGCCATTTATAGGTCGGACTAATCCCGAATTCGTCAAATGATTGTGCATAGCTCCGTTGTTTATCCGAGTAAACAAACGAAAATGGCAAGTCGAATTTACCGATACTCAATGTTGCATTCGCTGAAAGTATGTAAGAGGTAGGCAACTGCCGGGAAGGAATTCCGTCAACAGCATAGGCCATAAAACTAAGGCCAATATTACCGTGTAAGGTGAATAGCTTCGGTTTTATTGTGTCTTTCACACTCTGTGAAAAAAGAGATCCTGTGATCAGAAAAAAGAGAAACAGAACTGCGGACCTGTGCATGAATATTGATATAGCTAAAATTCGAATACAATTGTAAGGCAAATATCAAGGCCATGCTGCTCCATTGATTGAACGGTAATGATTTTATATTGAAAGGAAATGATTGGCGGATTAACGGAAGAGGACAGGCGATTCAAATAATGAAGAAAGTGAAGGAATATTGGAAAAAAACGAGCTAGCTGGCTTCCTGGCTATATGTAAACGGCACTACCACCACGATCCTGGTTCCCGGATTGGGAAGGCCGGGAGAGGTTTCAGAGAATTCAATTGCGGTTTTTACGGAAAATTTCTTACCCAGAATTTCCAGCCTTTTCCGGGTCATCTCCAAGCCCAGATGAATATGCTTTTCGCTTGTTGTTGAATAGGTTTCAGAACGTTTCATGCCAATCCCGTTATCTTCAATGAAGACCATCAGGGATTTTTCATCCCGCATCCGGAATTTTATTATGATCTCTCCTTTTTCATCGATGGATGAAATTCCATGCCAGATGGCATTTTCCACAAATGGCTGAATGATCATGGAGGGGATCTGTATTTCATCTGCTTCTACGTCATCATCCACATTAATAAGATATTCAAATTTGTTATCCATTCGCATCTTCTCGAGATCAAGATAATTCTTTAACCGGTCGATCTCTTCTTCCAGGTTAATGCTGGCAGCATTAATTGCATTGAGGTTTTGTCTGATCAACCGTGCAAATTGAGAAAGATACAACCCGGCTTCACCCGACTTTTTCTGAAGAAGGTAATTTTGTATGGAACCTAATGAATTAAATATGAAATGTGGATTCATCATCGATTGCAGCGCTTTCTGCTCCAGCGTTATTAACTGTTGATCTAATTCCCTGCGTTTCATAAGGATGTTTTTTCTACCGATGATGGCCAGGAAAATTAATGTTAGAAATATAAGCAACAGACCTGAAATAAAAAGAGGGTGCTGCCAAAAGTGAGCCTTGATGGTAATTTTATATTCAATGGTCTTGCTCCATTCCGAATTCGGTTTGCTTGTCCTTAATTTAAAAACATAATTACCGGCCGGAAGATTTTGATAAACAACAATTCTTCCTTTTGCTGTTGACCAACCAGGATCAGAACCTTCAAGCTTATACGAATACACCACCGGAGTTGAAGAGTAATTGATGCTGCTGAAAATAAATTTGATCTTGTTATTCCCGGTTAGCATTAAATTTTGCTGCGACGGATCTGCCTCCTTATCATTGACCAGGACGGATTGAAAATAGGGTAAGGGCGTATTGGTAGTGATTTTGCGGAGCAAGGCTTCCGGGATTATTGTCAGTCCGTCATCTGAAGCAATGTAAAGCGAATCATTTATTACCAGGATATCATGGATATTCCTGAAGTTGATATCTATAAGTTGCAGTTGAACAGGCTTGTCCTTTAAAACGTTCAGCGGATTATCGCATCTGTAAATATTCCTGAAAGTTGACAGATACAATGTTGGTTCCTCATAAACAACCTTTTTTATCTGAAGGTCAACGGGAATACCAAAGGCAGATGTAAGATTAAACATTTTATCTTTATTACTTAGGTATAAGCTGTCGCCCTCAATGTTATATAATTCTGTGATATTATTCAAAATAATATGATCCGTAATAATCTTGTTTTCGAAGCGGGATAATTCCTTACAGGGGACAAGGCTGTTGTTCCTGAAAATATAGTTTTTCTTTGCATTGATGATCAGGTCATTGTTTGAATTATAGAATGTGGTATAAATACGTTCACCAATGTTCGCTTGTTTAATATCCCGGAACAACTTATCCGGACTAAAAATGAATAAGAAAAACTGAGCACAGGCACTTAACTCCTCACCGGTGTTATTGACAGCAATATTTTTAAAATTAAAGCTTGTAGTTGCCGAATTATTGTACTTGATTTTTCCATTTAGAGTGTCAGGTTTTAAATTCTCAAAAGCATAATAGTTTAAGCTTTTTTCACCAGCAATCAATTTTTTGTTTTTAAGGAAGCACAGGAAATTAAATGAATTGTTTTTATTCTTAAAATTTAAAGCGTAGAAATAATTATTCATAAAAAGGTAAATCATTTTTCCGTTTGTCAACCAGAGACCATGAGTGAGATCCGGACTCAGGGCTATGATTCCTTTATCCTGAAATATACTAATATCGAAATGGCTGTGTAAGATCAGGTTAGGATTGATCTTATAAACTCCGTCTTTCATCGAACTGACCCAGATGTTATTTTCGTGATCCTGCATGAGGGACTGGGCTTCCTGGATATCAAAATGATGGATTATCCGGTTGTTTTTCAAACAGAATACTCCCTGGTCAAAGGTTGCCACCCACAAAAAACCATCATTATCCTCCAAAACTGATGTATATGGAAGATCTGACCGGAAAGGCAGTATAACGGTCCGGGCAGGGAATTCATTGGTCATTTTAACCAATTCTATTCTGGCGTTCCTTGAGTCTGTTATGCAGGAATCCGCGTTCAGAACCAACGCAAAATAACACGTTTTATTCCGCGCAGGATAAGCCTCATAAAGAATCATAGTATCGGATACTATTGTCGGTTTTTCGCAGAAGTTCTTTAATTTGAAAAGTCCGATACGGGTCCAGATTAAAAACTCACCGGTTGAAGCTTTCCCGATAAACCGTGTGACCATCCCTTCCCAAGGGAGGCCCATTTTCTTCCGGGGAATGGGTTCAAGTTTGAATTTTTTAACATGGTTCCCTGAGTCTAAAGCAAATATATCCCGGTTATGGTTATAATAGAAATAGATCGTTTTATCAACATCCTGAAAAAAG
>Ga0208566_1002106_pt1 | contig 10859 bp, 10 predicted proteins | sample PL_2010_150m_FD_184159 | JGI IMG/M metagenome (GOLD analysis project Ga0208566, IMG submission 184159) | Freshwater microbial communities from Powell Lake, British Columbia, Canada to study Microbial Dark Matter (Phase II) - PL_2010_150m... | ecosystem: Environmental > Aquatic > Freshwater >...
CTACTACCTTGACACCTTTGCTCCACACAAGTTTTTTACCACTCTTTATGCACGTGAATTTATATCCACCGACCGTTGTTGTGGAGTTTAATTTTGTGCATGTTGAACCTGCTTTGACCACGGCGAAGGCTGAAATTGGAGCGCATAAAATTAAAGATAGGGATACCACAACAACGGAGCGTTTCACCTCTTAAGTATTGGGGCAATGAATAGCTTCTGCAACCTTTTTTAACTGCGAATTTTTAGGTTAGTTGCGTCAAAGAGTGGCTCTGCTGCAATAACACCCTTACACCACACACCAAAGAGCTCAACATCAACGGCCGTTCCAGGCACAGAGTCCTCGATAGGTAGGTAGGCGTATGCAATTGCTTTATTGATTGTGTAGCCCTGACCGCCAGATTTAACGCGACCAACTATTTTATTATCGATTCGGATTGGTTCTGATCCAAAAGGAACCGAAGAGATGTCATCAAAGGTAATTGCGACGAGTTTTCTACTTTGATTCTCTTTAGCGCTAATCACCGCAGCTTTGCCATGGAAGTTTTCCTTCTTTAAAGAGAGTGCAAAGCCAAGGCCTGCCTCAAAGGGATTAGTCTCAGTATTAATCTCACCGGCCCAGGCACGATAACCTTTTTCAAGACGTAAGGATTCAATAGCACGATAGCCGCAGGGGATTAGACCTAAATCTCTTCCTGCATCGATTAACTTTTCCCAGAGTACTAAACCGTCGGTAACTTCTGTATAAATCTCCCACCCTAATTCGCCAACATATGTGATTCGGGTAGCACGTACTTTGATATCGGCGAGAGTAATTTCCTGTGATGACATGAATGGAAATGCGTTATGGTTCAAATCGCTATCGGTCAATGACTGCAGAATTGCACGCGAGTTTGGCCCCATAACTGCAAAACAAGTTAGCTCTTTGGTGATGTTAGTAATCTCTACACCATCAAAGTTACATTCACGGCGTATTTTTTCTAGCCAACCAAAGTCATGTGTAGCAAAGGCTGTACCGGTAACAATCATGAACTCATTGGCGCCAGTTTGAGTTACGGTATAATCAGATTCGATTCCGGCCTTTGAGTTAAGCGCCTGGGTATAAACAGTTTTGCCTACACCTTTAACGACGTTGTTTGCACAGACATAGTTTAAAAACTCCGCTGCTCGCACGCCGCTAATACGGGCCTTAGCAAAAGATGATTCATCAAATAAGCCAGCTGCGCTGCGCGTTGCATGGTGCTCAATCTGCACCGCCGATGACCAGTGTTTCCCAAGCCAGCCTTTAGGTCGTAGTGCATCGTTGCCCTTGTTGTTGGCGTAGTAATTAACCCGCTCCCATGAGGCTTTTTCGCCAAAGACTGCGCCATGGGCTTTATGCCACTCGTATACGGGAGATACAAACTTTGGTCGTGCACTTGTGCGCTCTTCACCTGGATAGTGAATATCGTAATACTGCTCGTAGTTTTCAGTAATACGTTGCAAAGTAAAGTCAGGGGATTCATAGGATGCACCAAAGCGTTTGATATCCATATGCCATAGATCCATCGTTGGCTCACCTGCAACGATCCATTCAGCGACGACTTTGCCGATTCCACCAGCACCTGCAATGCCATGTGCACAGAAACCTGCAGCGACATAGAAGCCGCCGACAGATGTTTCACCTAAACAGAACTCGTTATCGGGGGTAAAGCCCTCGGGGCCGTTAATAAAGTTTTTAATTCCGACCTCTGCCATCTTTGGCACGCGTTTTTGTGAAGCTTCGGCGATATCGTAAAAGCGATCCCAGTCATCGGGCAGCAGCATCGAGTTAAAGTTGGCAGGGATATTGTCGATGTTGTTGTAATCGGCCGACCATGCCTTCGAATTTTTTTCATATCCACCCATTAATAGGCCCGATACCTCTTGGCGAAAGTAAATTAAATTATCTGGGTCGCGTAGTGATGGCAAAAATGGGGCATCGAGGGGCATAAAGTTATCGGTAATTAAATATTGATGACTCATCGGAACGATTGGTATACGAACATCGACCATGCGTCCGATCTGTGGTGCATACATTCCGCCGCAGTTAACAACTATCTCGCATTCGATCTCGCCTTTATCGGTGATAACACTGCTAACTCGTCCATCTCTTGTCTTGATCTCTAATACGCGGGTATGTGTAAAGATCTGCACACCGCTTTTGCGTGCACCCGCGGCCAGCGCCATTGCCAGCTGTGATGGATCGACTTGACCATCCGATGCCATGTAGCAGGCGCCAACTACGCCCTCTAGATCAATATAGGGAAATAGGTTTTGGGCCTCTTGGGGGGAGATCTCATGTAAATCAAGGCCAAATGTCTTAGCCCAGCCGATCTGGCGGCGAATCTCCTGCATACGCTCAGGCGTCGATGCCAATTTGATGCTGCCGCATTCGCGCCAACTAGGTGGTGTCTCTGTTGCTTGAAGTTTTCGATAGAGATCTACTGAGTGCATATTCATGAGGGTCAGAGTTGGATCTGCCCGTAGTTGACCAACTAATCCAGCGCTATGAAAGGTCGAACCGCTCGTTAGCTCATTGCGATCAAGAAGAATGACGTCTTTCTCACCGAGCTCGGCTAAATGATATGCAACCGATGTTCCACCAACACCGCCACCAATAATGACGATCTTTGCACTCGTTGGAACTACTGACACGGACACCTATGAAATGTATCCTGAACGAGTGAGTGATGCCAGTGCATTGGAAAGTGAGTTAGCTCCACTTTTCAACAGAGTTGAGCGTCTACGCCCTCGAACATCTATTACAGAACTATCGGGTGGATTAACTAATAGAAACTTCCGCGTTGATACACCGCAGGGAGTTTTTGTTGCCCGGGTATCGAGTAACTCATCGGCACTTTTGGCAATCGACCGCGGCTCTGAGTTCACTAACTCAACAATTGCCGGTAACGGTGGGGTTGGTGCCAAGGTCTTAGATTATTTACCAGGTGAGGGTCTGTTGGTTATCTCTTATATTAAAGGAAAGACATACGGCGCCGAAGATGTCGGCGCAAATTTAAAGCGAATCGCTACAAGTCTGCGTAGCTTGCATGCACTAGATAGTTTTGACCACGAGTTCAATATGTTTACTACACAAAAAAACTATCAAAAGATTGTCCAAGGACAGGGCTTTAGATTACCTGAGGGTTATTTAGGCTTTGCCCCGCAGGTCGCAGAGATCAAAGCTGCGATGGCAGTTCTATTTGAAGGGCTTGTGCCCTGTAACAATGATTTATTGCCGGGTAACTTCATCGATGATGGCCAAAAGATCTGGTTGATTGATTACGAATACTCGGGCAATAACGATGCCTGCTTTGAGATTGGCAATGTTTGGGCCGAGGCGTTTTTACCGATCGATGCTCTGGAAGAGTTGGTGAGCGCCTATTACGGGCAATATCGTCCCGATAAAGTTGCGCGAGCATGGTTATGGGCGTTGATGGCAAAGTATGGCTGGACGCTATGGGCATCGATTCAATCCTCGGTCTCAGATCTCGACTTTGATTTCTGGGAGTGGGGAATGTCCAAGTACGATTTAGCGCGCAGCGAATTCACAAGTGATTACTTTAAACAGGCAATGATTAACGTTGTCACCAAATAAAAAAGCCCGCCGCATATGCGACGGGCTTTTCTAAGTTTGTAATTATTCAGCAACAACACTTACTGTTGCAGTTGCAACAACGTTGTGGCCTAGTGAGACCTTAACTTCATGGTCTCCGGTCGTCTTGATGTGGCCAGCAGTCTTGATTGCATGGCGATCAATGTCTAAACCAACTGCAGCCTTGATTGCACTTGCAACATCTTTATCGGTTACAGAACCGAACAAGACGCCTTTTGCGCCAACCTTGACCTTAGTTGTAATAGTTGCAGCCTCAAGTCTTGCCTTAACCTCTTTTGCATGATCAATGTCGCGAATTTCGCGATTTGAACGTGCGCGACGGATGCTTTGAATCTGCTTTTCTCCACCAAGTGACCAAGCAATTGCATTTCCGCGTGGCAACAAGAAGTTGCGTGCAAATCCATCTTTAACAGTTACGACATCGCCTGCAGCGCCTAAGCCTGCAACTTCACGAGTAAGGATGAGTTTCATAGTTGATTCACTCCTTATTTCGCTGAAGATGTGTAAGGAAGTAACGCTACTTCACGGCTGTTCTTAACTGCGGTTGCGATCGAGCGTTGGTGCTGAGTGCATGCACCGGTTACGCGGCGAGCGCGGATTTTGCCGCGGTCAGAGATGTACTTGCGAAGAGTCGCAATATCTTTGTAATCGATATATGTGACCTTCTGTTGGCAGAAGCTGCAAGGCTTCTTCTTAAACTTTTTATTCAGGGCAGCGGCTTTTGCGCCCTTATTCTTTGGCTCGCGTAGAGCCTTATTATTTCTTGCTCCCATTGTGGTGCTCCTTTTCGGGCCCTAGTTTTTTAAAGATATTTTTTAATTAACTTAATTGACTAGGAATGGATGGATAGGTTGATTTAAAACGGAGGCTCGTCGGTTGTTGAGGTTCCCCAACCACCGCCAGCTGCTGGTGTTGACGATGCTGCAGCCCATGGGTCTTCGCTAAATGAATCGTTCGCAGCTGGTGCTGAGAATCCGCCACTTGTTCCGCCAGCGCGTTGGGTCTTAGTGACCTTAGCTGTTGCGTTACGTAGTGATGGACCGACTTCATCTACTTCTACCTCAAAGACTGTGCGCTTTTCGCCCTCTTTTGTTTCATAAGAACGTTGCTTCAATCGACCAGAGAGGATGACACGCATTCCCTTTGTCAGTGACTCGGCAACATTTTCAGCTGCTTGGCGCCAGATCTGACACTGTAGAAAAAGGCTCTCGCCATCTTTCCACTCATTAGTTTGCTTATCTAAATAGCGAGGTGTTGACGCAACACGAAACTTTGCAACGGCCGCACCTGATGGTGTGAAACGTAGCTCCGGATCGTCAACTAAGTTGCCAATCATTGTGATTGTTGTATCTCCTGCTGCCATTTTTCTTCCTCTTCTCTACTCGTGGAGTCCGTGCTTATTATTTTTCTGGGCGTATAACTTTGGTGCGCAGAATCGCTTCATTCAAATTGAGCTGACGATCTAACTCTTTGATTGCAGCTGGTTCGCAGTTCATATCGATAACTGCGTAGATACCTTCGCCTTTTTTCATAATTTCAAATGACATACGGCGACGGCCCCACAAGTCGAGCTTGTTGACGGTTCCGCCGGAGTCTTTAATTATTTTGAGATAAGTCTCAAGGCTTGGTGTGACTGTACGTTCTTCAAGTTCTGGATCAAGAATGACCATAAGTTCGTAGTGACGCATGCGTTAACCCGACCTCCTCTGGACTAAGACGGCCACGGTATTTCCGTGACAGGAGGGTTAGTGCTTTTCCTGTACCGCCACATAGTGCCGGTTCAAGAGGGTTAAGGGTAGGCCTTAGAGGCCTCAAAGAGTAAATCGAAGGCCGACCCCTGTGTATTTCCGGCCCCTCTAGCCCGTTTTACTAGGACAGATACGAGGAATAGCGCCCCGCCAATTCGTAGCAAACTCAGTGCCGCATACCCGCCTTGAGGTAGACCAAAGTGTGCACCTGTGAACAGGGCAAGATGCTGCCAAATTGCAATGTGATAAACGACTTCAACGCTTTGCCACAACCAAAATGCATATAGATCTTTTACATGTGTCAATGCAATAACTGCAAGTGGTGTTAGCCATAAAACATATTGCGGTGAATAGACCTTGCTAGCAATCATGACAACGGCTAACACAATAAATGCTAGCGATGCCAATGTTGGAGTGTATTTAAGTCCAAAAAAGAAGATAGCGATTGCCGTTAAACCGACTAATAAAAGTAGTAAAGATAGATAGTTTAAATTTGTTAATCCAACACCTAGTTGGTTTAGTGCCAACCACAGTGATCCCCAGTCAGCTACGCGTTCGATGTTGAGTTTATAGAAACGCCACCACCCAGTTGGTGTCGTCAATGCAAATGGCGCATTTATTGCAACCCATATCAATGTCGTGGTCGTAATATATTTCACTAACTCCTTAATGCGATTGTTACGCCACAAAATAAAAATGATTGGAAACAATAAAAATACAGGCAAAAACTTTGTTGCAATAGAAACGCCTAAAGCTAAAGAACTATACAGATATGCTTTTCGATCAAACCAGTAAATCGCCAGCATCATTGTGATGATCGCCCATAGATCCCAATTAATATAGAGCGAGGCAATCATGGCCGGGGCAACGGGTAGTAAGTATGAAAACTCCGGCTTCATTTTAGAAATGAGAAGGACTAATCCAATAAATATTAAAGCTAGTAAAAACGCATTGAGGTTGAAATAAGAGGCGGCAGTATCGACTAAACCTGCAGTCGCAAACATAACAAGTCCAGTGATAACTGGATACTCCACCGAGTTTGTATCGCTTGCATATGGCCACTTGTTGTCGTTTAAACCACGTTCGCCAAAAAGTGAGGGCAAATCACTATAACAAGCGTGTATATATTGATCTGGAGTAGCCCAATTACTGCCTTCGCAGTGTGAAAACTTTGCAAATGAAATCAATGAAGCTAGTACAGCTAACGCCAATAGGGCCTTAAAGCGAAGCGCCATTATGGTTTACGCGTTTGTGTGCCGCCCGATGTCATAACTATCGGATCCAGCCCGCCGATATTTGTCGGTGCAGAGAAATCCATGACTGGCTCGCCCTTCAGCGCGCCCTTCATAAAGGCGGTCCAGATCTTGGCCGGGAAAGTTCCACCGGTTACTGATGTTAAGCCGCCAATTCCGTTTAGCGACTCTGAAGCGCTGTCTCGGAAGAAAGCCACGGATGCCGCTAACTGTGGTGTGTAGGCGCTAAACCACGCAGATGCATTTGATTGTGAGGTTCCAGTTTTACCAGCGGCTGGACGGCCAAGCGCCAACGCCGCCGCACCTGTTCCGCCCGTAACAACACCTTTAAGTGCATACGTTAGATCGGCCATCACCTCTTTTGAAAAGACTTCTTGGGTTTCTGGTTTGGCTTGATACAGCACGCCCTTATTGGAGCCCAGGACTTGTGAAACTAAGAATGGTTTGGATTTAATTCCTTGTGCGGCAAACGTGGCATATGCATTTGCAACATCGATTACATGTGGACTGGCAACTCCCAAAACCACTGACGGTGTTGGCATCATTGCAACTGATTCTGGGATTCCTGCGCGCCGTGCAACATCAACAACTGCTACTGGTCCAACTTTTATCCCAAGAGGAACAAAGACGGTGTTCACCGAGTGCTTTGTTGCATATAACAAATCAATCTGTCCCCAGCCCTCATTGCCGTAGTTAGAAACTTCATATGGCTTGCCTGCGTCGTCAAATACTTGTGGTGAATCTCCATTCCATATAGATGTCAACGGAATGCCTTGCTCTAAAGCGGCAACAATCGCGAAGGGTTTAAAAGTTGAACCGGCTAACGCAATTGACTGTGTTGCATCACTTAACTGACGCGCTAAGTAATCTCGGCCGCCATATAGAGCGACTATTTCGCCAGTCCCTGGCCTGATTGCAACTAACCCAATTCGCAAATTGTCTGGGGCTTTAGATGGGTAAAACTTATTTACTGCATCAACGGCAGATTGTTGCGCTTTTTGATCAAGCGTTGTTTTGATAACAAGGCCACCTACTAATAATTGATCTTGGCTAAAACCAAGCTTGGCTAACTCTTTTTGTACGGCTTCAATAATGTGCCCTTTTGGACCACTTAGTTGTCCAGATGTTGATCGCGGTGCAACTGTTGGGAATTTCATTTTTGCTGCGTCCTTTGCGGATAGCCAACCAGCATCGACCATTCCTTTTTTAACATATGCAAATCGTGCAATCAATCTCTCTTTATTCCCTTTTTTAAATGCTGGATCGTATAAACCAGGCGAGCGCAGAATCGATGCGATGACCGCGGCTTGGGCATTTGTTAATTGATCAACATTTCGATTGAAATACTGTTGGGACGCCGTCATTACTCCATAAGAGCCACGACCAAAATAGATTGTGTTTAAGTAGCTTTCAAAGATTTGATCCTTGGATAGTTGGTTCTCAAGTTTGATTGAGATAACCAACTCTTTAAGCTTTCGTTGAATCGTGCGGCTAGGTGTAAGAAAGGCGGTCTTTGCATACTGTTGTGTAATAGTTGAACCGCCTTGCAGTGATCCACCCTTTAAATTATTAAATATCGCACGTGCAATTCCTGTCACACTAAAAGCCCTGTTGGAATAAAAGCCACGATCTTCGGCAGCCAACACTGCATGTCTAACATTGAGTGGAATTTTTGCCAGCGGAATAATTTGTCGGTTCTGCGTTCCAACGCGACCTATCTCTTCACCGTTTGAATATTGGATAATTGTGGATTGGCTGTTCACATAGGCGTTGGGATCTGGAATATCCACCGTGAAATAGGCTAAAGCGAACAGGGTTGCCGCAGCGATAAAACCAAAGCCACCAATGAAGATTGTGGTTCGTATTAGTAGTTTGCGCAGCATTAGTTAAGGCTACCGTGCTGCGTAATCGTCGTCCTCGAGGGTACGTGTCTTGCGAGGCGCTTTGCGCACGGTTCCATCGCCTAATACGAAGGATGCGCACATGTGGTTCCACGAACAGTCCGGACACACCTCCACGATGTAGACGCGAAACTCGCCAAACTCGCTCTCCATCTCCACGAGCTCTTTAGGCGTCTTAATGCGGCCTGAATATTGTCCTAACTGTTCGCCAAAGGTATAACGCAGTTCAACCAAGGCGTTTTTCTTACACACTGGACAGTTGCGGGAAACCTTGTCTCCATGCCATTTGGCTGCCCGCAATAAATACGGGTCGGCGTCACATGCATCAACCGTTCCCCGAAAAAGGGCCAACAAAGTTGCGCGCTTATCAAGTGAATAGTCGATGTACGATCGTTGAGATTTCATAATTAAGTAAGAATAAACCAAGTTGTGCGACTACGCTCAATCTCGTGAGTCTTTTTGAGCTCCTTAAGCACCCTAGGTTCTCCCGTCTGCTGGCTATACGTTGGATGGGCCAGATTACCGATGGAGTTTTCCAAAGCGCCCTTGCATCCTTCATTCTCTTCTCACCAGAGCGTCAAGCTAACGCACTCAGCGCCGCATTAGGTTTTGCGATTGTTTTATTACCGTATTCGATTGTTGGTCCTTTTGTAGGAACAATTTTGGATCGCATCTCAAGGCAGCGCGCCTTATTTACTGCAAATATGCTTCGTGCCCTGAATCTGTTGCTGGTTGCTCTACTTATATTTAGCGGTTCGACCGGTTTTGAGTTAACGGTGGTTGTCTTAATCGCCTTTGGAATTAACCGTTTGATTTTAGCGGCGTTATCGGCCGGTCTACCTTTACTTATTGAACCTAAATCTCTCATTACTGCAAATGCAATGGCGGTTACTGGTGGCTCTTTACTCGTAGTTATCGGTGGGGGAATTGGTGTTGGAGTTAGAGCACTGGTTGATTCGTTAGCTCTTGCAAATCACGCCGATGCTTTGCTTATTCTTATCGCTAGTAGTGGCTATTTTATTGCCGCTCTATTAACCGCCCGATTGACAAAATATGAAATCGGCCCCCAACAACATGAAAAGGAAGCAACAAGTTTTATGCAAGGCCTAAACGATATGCGCGATGGGTTTCGTTTTCTTGCTATTCATAGCGATGCTGCGCGCGGAATTCTTACAACGGCCGTACACCGAGGTGGTTTAACTGCGTTGACATTAACTGCGTTGTTATTAGAACGAAACACCTTTAACGATCCTGCGCTTCCAGAAAAAGGCCTCAGAGGTTTTGGAATTGCTTTATCACTTGCGGGAGTTGGATTATTTTTGGGAGCGTTTATAGCCCCTTACGGTGTTTCAAAAATAGGGCGGCATCGTTGGATTAGATACTCAATGATAGTGAGTGCATTCTGTCCGCTTATATTGGCAGCATCACAAACTCAAATCACACTTGCTGCTACTGCATTCTTGACATCATTTTTTGGCCAGAATGTAAAAGTTACAAATGACGCACTCGTTCAATCAAAGATCGATGATTACTTCCGTGGCCGTGTCTTTGCTGTTTATGATGTTTTAGTTAATTCTGCGATTGTCTTGGGTGGTTTGATAGCTGCACTCTTACTACCAACCTCTGGGATATCCATGTGGGTTCCGTTGTGTGTATCTGCAGCGTATTTCTTAACTGCGATTCGTTTACTTCGTAGTTCGGTTTTTCCACCACGCTAATAACTCTTCAGTTGCTTTTTCAACGCCCAAGGGTCCTTGATCTAAGCGTAACTCCAATAAGAAATCCATGGCTGCGCCAACATCGCGAGAAGGCTTTATATCCAATATCTGCATAACTTGTGCGCCATCTAAATCGGGGCGAATCTTTGAAAGCTCCTCTTGCTCCATCAAAACATCAATGCGTGCCTCAAGTGAGTCATAAACTTCTGAGAGCCGAGTCGCTTTAGCTTTGTTGCGAGTTGTGCAATCGGCGCGGGTTAGTACATGCAAGTGAATAAGTAGTTCTCCCGCATCGCGAACATAACGTCGCACAGCCGAATCGCTCCATTCGCCATCACCATAGCCATGAAAACGCAGGTGTAGCGCGGTTAATAGCACAACGGCTTCAATTGTGTCGCCGTCAAAACGCAGTTCTTGCAAGCGCTTCTTTACTAGGCGTGCACCAACAACTTCATGATGGTGAAAAGAGACTCCGCCGTCTTCAATGAAATTTCTTGTTTTTGGTTTACCAATATCATGCAGTAGTGCAGCTAGACGGATTACAAGATTTGCACCACCCAGACGTTCTTCCTGCATTATCGCTTGTTCTAATACTGTTATTGAAT
>Ga0208566_1002107_pt1 | contig 10854 bp, 10 predicted proteins | sample PL_2010_150m_FD_184159 | JGI IMG/M metagenome (GOLD analysis project Ga0208566, IMG submission 184159) | Freshwater microbial communities from Powell Lake, British Columbia, Canada to study Microbial Dark Matter (Phase II) - PL_2010_150m... | ecosystem: Environmental > Aquatic > Freshwater >...
CCGGCGATGTCACCGAGGTTTCCGCAGGTGCGCGCGGGGCAGTGTTCATGTGTCCGACGGCCCAGACCGTGGTCGATGTCGGCGCGGAGGAAGGCCGCGGCGTCAAGGCCAATGCCGAGGGCAAGGTAGTCGATTTTGCCGGCAATGAAAAATGCGCCGCCGGCGCGGGTGCCTTCGCCGAATCCATGGCCCGTGCGCTGCAACTTTCACTCAAGGAGTTTGGCGAAGCCAGCCTGCGTTCCGAGCGGACGATTCCGATGAACGCGCAATGCACGGTGTTCGCCGAATCCGAAGTGGTGTCGCTGATCCATTCCGCGACACCCAAGGAAGACATTGCCAAGTCGGTGCTGGATGCGGTGGCCAGCCGGGTCTGCGCGATGGTGCGGCGGGTCGGCATCGAGGGTGACGTAATCCTGATCGGCGGCATGGTGAACAACCCGGGCTTCGTCAGGTCTCTGAAAACCTCACTGGGCATCGACCATATCAACCTGCCGGACATGCCGGAATATATCAGCGCCCTGGGCGCCGCCCTGATCGCCGCCGAAGGCAAGGCCTGAGCGCCGTAAAATCACTCTGAAAGGAAATCATCATGTCAGCAGGAGAGAAGAAGGAATACTGGCGCTGGGAAGAAAGCTGCTGGGTCGACGAATCGAAGAACTGGCGCGATGCCAAGATCGTCACCGCCGGCATCGATGTCGGGTCGGTCAGTTCACAGGCGGTCGTCTGCGTCGACGGTGAGTTGTATGGCTTCAACAGCATGCGCACCGGCAACAACAGCCCGGATTCCGCCACCAATGCCTTGAAGGGAGTGCTGGAAAAATCCGGCATGAAGCTGGAGGACATCACCTACGTTATCGGTACCGGCTATGGCCGCGTCAATGTGCCGTTTGCGCACAAGGCCATCACCGAGATCGCCTGCCACGCGCGCGGCGCCAATTACATGGCCGGCCCGTCGGTTCGCACCATCCTCGACATGGGCGGTCAGGACTGCAAGGCGATCCACTGCGACGAGAAAGGCAAGGTCACCAACTTCCTGATGAACGACAAATGCGCCGCCGGCACGGGCCGGGGCATGGAAGTCATCGCCGACCTGATGCAGATTCCCATCGCCGAGCTCGGCGACCGCTCTTTCGACGTCGATGTCGAGCCGGCAGCGGTGTCGTCGACCTGCGTGGTGTTCGCCAAGTCGGAGGCACTCGGCCTGCTCAAATCCGGTTATACCAAGAACAAGGTGATCGCGGCATACTGCCAGGCCATGGCGGAGCGGGTGGTGTCGTTGATCGAGCGCATCGGCGTGGAGAACGATTTCTTCATCACCGGCGGCATCGCCAAGAATCCCGGGGTGGTGAGGCGCATCGAGAAGCTGCTGGGAACCACCGCGGCGAAGACCAAGTACGACAGCCAGATCGCCGGCGCCCTTGGTGCGGCACTGTTTGGTTTCACCTTGATGCAGAAACAGGCGGCCAAGGCGGCCTAGGCCAACTGACAGGCCCTTGAACTGAGGCGGATTGGAGGAAAGCACCATGATCGCGAATTACGGCTACAAGGATGGTTCCGGCGAGTACTACATCAGCATCGATACCGACAAGTGCATCGATTGCGCCGCCGGCCGCGCCTGTCTCACCGCCTGCCCCAAGCAGATGTTCGAGACCCTGACCGACGACTACGACGACGAGGTGGTGTGGATCAAGCAGACGAGTCGCCGCAGCCTCGCCTATGAGTGCGCCGACTGCAAGCCTTCGGGGGGGTACACCAGTCTGCCCTGCATGACCGCATGCACGCCGGGCGCGCTCAAGCATTCCTGGTGATGGCGAAGACCATTCCGATCCGGCACGTCACCGCCGGCAACACGCACGAAGCCGAGCTTCTGCGCGACGGTTGGCGCAAGCAGACCACCATCGGCGAACCGCGCCTCTCCGAACTGGCGGAGAACTATCGCGACCTGGGTTACGAAGTGCTGGTCGAGCGCTATCGCGCCGAAGGTGACGGGTGCAACACCTGCTTCGAGGCCGGCGACGCCATCGGGCAATTCAATGGCACGATCTATCTGCGCAACGGAACAGGTTCCGCTGAGCAGACAGATAATGATTTGTTCTAGACACCGAATACAGCCACTTACAGGAGGAAGCAATTATGCCGGACGACAATCGCATCATGAGAGTGCTCAAGCGCGACGACTTGAAGGCGGTGATCGCCATCGATGCCCTGGTTTCCAAACAGCCGCGCGACGAGTACTACGAGCGCAAGTTCGACAGCATCCTGAACTCGTCCCACAACATCAACTCGTCGATCGTTTGCGAGATCGATGGACGGGTCGTGGGATTCGTCATGGGAGATATCTATTTCGGCGAATTCGGCATTCCTGAAACCAATGCCACCATCGATACCATAGGCGTGCACCCGGATTTCTCGAACCGCGGCGTCGCCAGCGAAATGCTCGATCAATTCATGATGAACATGAAAGTGGCCGGCGTCGACAAGGTCTACACGCTGGTGAACTGGGATGATTTCAAGCTCGAGAAGTTTTTTGCGCGCCACAGGTTCGCGCCGTCCAAGCGCGTCAACCTGGAATGCAGCGTAGTGTGAGCGAGCGCAGATGTTCAGCCCGTCATGTGGATCGACTGCCATTGTCACACCCGCTATTCTCACGACAACTGGCTTGAGCCGGTCGATTTGGTGAGGCGTGCAAAGCAACTCGGTCTCGACGGCGTGTGCATCACCGAACACTATTCATACGAAGCCTCGGCCCCGGTGGAGGCCGTCGGCGGCGATGAGGGATTGCTGATCCTGCGTGGCGTCGAGATTTCCACCGATCGCGGCCACCTGCTGGCTTATGGGGTTGAGGACGATGGCTGGAACATCTGGGGCCGCGACAATTACCTTCCACTCGATGAGGTGATCCTGCGGATAAACAGCCTGGGCGGTATTTGCGTGCCGGCACATCCGTTTCGGGAAGTCGGCGTGTGCAGCTTGTTGGAAGGCTTGCTCGATGTCCGGGGCATCGCCGCAGTCGAGACCCACAACGGCTGCAACGCCGAAGGCGACAACGTCCTGGCGCTGCAGGCGGCGAACTACCTCGCCCTGCCTACGCTGGGCGGGAGCGATTGTCACAAGACCGGCGCAGTGGGACGTTGCGCCACCGAATTCATTGAACCGGTGAGCGACATGGCGGAGTTCATTGCCGCGATCCGGGCAGGACGCTGCAGCGGCGCCTACTACCCGCCGTATCAAGCGCAGCTGCAAGCTTCATTGCGGTAAGGAAGAGCGGAGGGAGACATGGACGCAGCCCAGACAGCCAGAATCACCTGGTGGAAAGCCAGCCGCCCCGCTGCCATGCAGTCGTTCGGTCCCTCTGTCGTGCTTTCCGTCGATGGCAAGCGCGTCGAAGCCCCCGCCGGGGCCTCGCTGTTGAACGCGGCCGGCGCCGCCGGCCTGTATATACCGGCGTTGTGCGCCCATCCCGACCTGCCGCCGGCGGAACAACGCGGCTGCAAGGATGGCGAAACTGCAGGATGCAATCTCTGCCTGGTTGAAGTCGCGGGCAAGACGGGCCTGCAGAAGGCCTGTTCGCTCGCCGTCGAGGCGGGGATGGCGGTGTCTACCAATACCCCGGCGATCCAGCGCGAGCGCCAGACCCATCTGGCCCGCATCCTCGGCAACCATCCGCATGTCTGCCTGACCTGCCCGCAACGCGACGGGTGCAGCCGCACCACCTGTTCCTTCGGCAACCCGGTCGAGACGCGCTGCTGCTCGATTTTCGGCAACTGCGAACTGCGCAAGGTCTCCGACTACATCGCCATCCCCAACAATACGCCGGCCTACAAATCGATCGCGTTGCCGGTGGTCAAGGACGAGCCCTTTTACGACCGCGACTACAACCTGTGCATCGATTGTCGCCGCTGCCTGGTGGCGTGCAACGAGGTGCGCGGCGTCGGCTGCCTGGAAGTCAAGAACACCGCCGGCCGCAGCTGGGTCGGCACCATTGCAGCGACACTGCTCGAGTCGGGGTGCAAGTTCTGCAGCGCCTGCGTGACCGTCTGTCCGACCGGCGCCTTGATGGATCGCACCCTCGATGTCGCGCACCGTGAGGAGTCCCAGGTTCCCTGCAAGGCGGCCTGTCCGGCCGGCATCGACGTGCCGCGCTACGTGCAGTTGGTCGGACTCGGCAGGTATTCCGAAGCCAACGCAGTGGTTCGCGAGAAGCTGCCTTTCCCCGGCATTCTCGGCCGGGCCTGCTTTTCCCCATGCGAATCCGCCTGCCGTCGCAAGCATCTCGACGATCCCTTGTCGATTCGCAGCCTCAAGCGCATCGCCGCAGACAACGATGACGGCTTGTGGCGCAAGCTGTCCAAACAACTGCCGCCGACCGGGCGGCGGGCCGCCGTCATCGGTGCCGGACCGGCCGGACTCACCGCTGCTTACTATCTGGCCAAGAAAGGCCATGCGGTGACTGTATTCGATGCTTTGCCGGCCGCCGGTGGCATGGCCCGCTACGGCATTCCTTCCTATCGCGTGCCGCACAGCGTGATCGACCAGGAAGTCGCCGAGGTCGAGAAGCTCGGCGTCGAATTTCGCTTCAATACCAAGATCGAGAATATCGACGAACTGATGCCGGACTATCCAGCGGTGTTCATCGCGATCGGCGCCCAGAGCGGCGACAGGCTGGGAATTCCGGGCGACGATCTGCCCAACGTGGTGGACAGCCCGACTTTCCTGCGCGCGGTGACCCAGGGCCTTGTTGGCCCCGGCAAGCCTGAATCGGGCATCCAGGTCGGCAGGCGTGTCGCCGTCATCGGCGGCGGCAATGTCGCCACCGACAACAGCCGCTCCGCGCGCCGCCTCGACGGCGAGCAGGTGGACATGGTCTATCGCCGCACCCGCGCCGAAATTCCGGCCCGCGACGACGAGATTCAGGGATGCCTCGACGAAGGCGTGAATCTGCGTTTCCTCACCGTGCCCAAGCGCATTGACCTGAATCAAGACGGCACTTCCGCGCTCAAGATAACCTACGCCGACATGCAACTCGGCGAGCCGGATGCCAGCGGCCGCCGGCGCCCTATCGAGGTTCCCGGAAGCGAGTACCAGGAAAACGTGGATCTAGTCATTGCCGCTATCGGTCAGCGCCCGCAAAGTTTCGAAAAATTCGGCGTGCAGATTGACAAGTCCAACCGCATCCAGGTGCGCGAGGATACCCTGCTCACCAGCCGCCCCGGGGTCTATGCCGGCGGCGACGTGGTGCTTGGCCCGGCCAGCCTGATTGGCGCAGTCGCCCAGGGCCGCAAGGCTGCCGCAGCGATCGACGCGTTTCTCGGCGGCGACGGCAACATCGAGGAAAAGTTGCTGCCCGACGACTGGGAGACCGATCCGCACATCGGCCGCGAGGAGGGCTTCAACCGGACCAAGCGCCATCATCCGCTATTCATAGACCCGGCCGCGCGCAAGAACTGGAACGAGGTCGAACTCGGTTTCACTGCCGAGACCGCCCGGGCCGAGGCACAACGCTGCCTGAAATGCAATCTGGCGGCCCAGATTGCCGACGCGGTGCTGCCGCCCGAGTCATGGCTGGAGTTCAACGCCGCTGTGGTGGCATCGGTCAGCGCCGAGGCGGGCGTGTTGCAGTTGCTCGACGCCGACAAGAAGGTGCTGCTGATCAAGGGCGTGGAGAACCTGCGCGCCGGTCTTGAAGCACTGCTCGACAAGGCCGACAGCGCCAGGCTCTTCGTCGTGGAGGAGGCGCCGTTCTTCAGCCAGCGCGAGAACCAGTTGATCCAGTCCTACATGCAACAGTATGGCGGCATGCCGCCTGGAGTAGGGGCGGACGAGATGGACGATCTATTTTGAACCAACAGCATTAGTCTTGGGAGGTAATAGCGTGTCCGCATTCAAGTTTCTCGAATACACATCCGCCGATGCTCTGGTGACCATCGCCATCAACCGACCGCCTTACAACGTCCTCGACATCGTCCTGATGGAAGAGTTGAACCGGGCCCTCGATATTGCGGCGAAGGATGAATCGGCCAAGGTGCTGATGATCACCGCCAAGGGCGAGAAGGTATTCTCGGCCGGGGTCGACGTAATGGACCACACGCCTGACAAGGTGGTGCAGATGATCGAGGTGTTTCACGGCATCCTCAAGCGCCTGATGGTATTTCCCCTGCCGACCGTTGCGGCATTGAACGGTTCGGCGATGGGTGGTGGCTGCGAACTGGCGATTGCCTGCGACATGGCGGTGGCCACCGAGGATACCAAGCTCGGCCAGCCGGAGATCAAGCTCGGCGTGTTTCCGCCGATCGCGGCGATCCTGATGCCCAAGACCATGCCGCTGCCGAAGGCCATGGAACTGCTGCTCGGCGGCGGCCTGATCGGGGCGCAGGAGGCGTTGCACCTGGGCCTGCTGAACAAGGTGTTTCCGCGCGCCAGCTTTGCCCAGGATGCGCGGGTCTTCGTCGATCAGTTTCTGTCCCTTTCTCGCGTCGCGCTGATCTACACCAAGCGGGCGATCCGCGAAGCTTCCGGCAAGCCGTTCTTTGAGGCGCTCTTCAACGTCGAACAGATCTACCTGAAGGAACTCATGTCCACTGCCGATGCGATCGAGGGTCTCAACGCCTTCATGGAGAAGCGGAAACCCGTCTGGAAGAATAAGTAACCGTCGCGAAAATATCCTGGAGAAGAATCGATGATGCCGAAAGCCATCCAAACCTGGCAGATGACCGAGCCGGGGAAGTTGCAGCGAACCGAGATCCCGGTGCCCGAGCTGAAGCCCGGTGAGGTGCTGGTCGAAGTTCGTGGTTGCGGCGTATGCCACACCGACTTGTCGTATTTCTACATGGGGGTGCCGACGGTGCAGAAGCCGCCGCTGACGCTCGGCCATGAGATCGCCGGGGTGGTGGTGGGTGGTGAATCCGCCATGCTCGGCAAGGAAGTCATCATCCCTGCGGTGCTGCCATGCAACGACTGCGAAATCTGCCGCAGTGGACGCGGCAACCGCTGCCTGGCGCAGAAGATGCCCGGCAATTCGATGGGCATCTACGGCGGGTTTTCCAGCCATATTCCGGTACCGGCACGGGACCTGTGCATCGTCAACAATCGTGGCAAGGTTCCGCTGGAACACCTGTCTGTGGTCGCCGATGCCGTGACCACGCCTTTCCAGGCAGCCAAACGGGCCAGGCTGGCGGCGGGTGACCGGGTCATCGTCATCGGCGCCGCCGGCGGCGTCGGCAGCTTCATGGTTCAGGTGGCCAAAGGCATGGGTGCCAGGGCGGTGATCGGCATCGACATCAATGCGCAGAAGCTGGAATTCATGAAAGGCTACGGCGCCGACTTCACCATCGATCCGCGCGGCAAGAGCGCCAAGGAAGTCAAGGAACTGATCAAGGCCTGGTGCAAGGAGCAGGGTCTGCCGGCCAATTACGGCTGGAAGGTTTTTGAAGTCACCGGCAGCCAGCCCGGGCAGGAACTGGCGCTATCGCTGCTGTCTTTCGTCGGCATGCTGATCGTCGTCGGCTATGGCACGGCGGAGACTTCCTACATGCTGTCGAAGCTGATGGCCTTCGACGGCGAGCTGATCGGGACCTGGGGCTGCCTGCCGGAATACTATCCACATGTGCTGGAGATGTGCGTCGATGGCCGGATCGCCCTCGAACCCTTCGTCGAAGTCCGGCCGATGAGCCGGATCCAGCAGGTCTTCGACGACGCGCATCACGGCAAGCTGAACAAGCGCGTGGTGCTCACCCCAGATTTCTGAAACCTTCAAACTATCTAAACTATCTCAACAGGAGAACGACATGGCATTGGAATGGCTGCGCAGGGATAACGAACTCAAGGATCATCAACTTTTCGACAACAGCCATTTCGGCCAGGACGCACCGACCATCATCTACGAAGAACGCCCGGTGCTGGACGACAAGGGCGGGGCTGTGGAAGGTCTGTTCGCCGCGTGGATCTGGCTCAACAACCCGAGCCAATACAACTCCTACACCACCGATATGGTGAAGGGCGTGATCGCCGGCTTTCAGCGTGCTTCGAGCGACCGCAAGATCGTCGCGGTGGTATTCACCGCGGTCGGCGACAAGGCCTTCTGCACCGGCGGCAACACCGCAGAATATTCCGCCTATTACTCCAAGCGTCCCAATGAATACGGCGAGTACATGGACCTCTTCAACACTATGGTGGACGGCATCCTGAATTGCAAGAAGCCAGTGATCTGCCGGGTCAACGGCATGCGCGTGGCCGGCGGGCAGGAAATCGGCATGGCCACCGACATCACCGTTTCCTCCGATCTGGCAATCTACGGCCAGGCCGGACCCAAGCACGGCTCCGCGCCGGTGGGTGGATCGACAGACTTCCTGCCGTGGTTCCTGTCGATGGAAGACGCCATGTACAACTGCATCTCCTGCGAAACCTGGAGCGCCTACAAGATGAAGGACAAGGGCCTCGTCACCAAGGTGGTGCCGGTGCTGAAGAAGGACGGCAAGTGGGTGAGGAATCCGCTGGTGCGCACCGACACCTATGTCGACGATGGCGAGATCGTCTATGGCGAGGCCGTCGCCGGGGACAAGATCACCGCGGCGAAGGCACTGATGGCCGAATGCAAGACCGACTTCGAACTGCTCGATGCCGAAGTCAATCGCCTGGTGTGGAAGTTCGCCAACCTGTTCCCGAATTGCCTGATCAACTCCATCGACGGCATCCGCGCCAAGAAGAAGTTCTTCTGGGACCAGATGAAGCTGCCCAATCGCCACTGGCTCGCCGCCAACATGAACCACGAGGCCTGGCTGGGCTTCAATGCCTTCGACGCAAAGAAGACCACCGGCAAGGACGTCATCGACTTCGTCAAGTTCCGGCAGTTGGTGGCCAAGGGCGCGCTGTTCGACGACAAGTTTGCCGAGCAGGTGATGGCCAAGCCGAAGGCGTGACCAGCGACGAGGCTTATAGGAGGAGGCGACCAAGATGACAGGCAAAGCGACGGCCGCGGGGGCCGGACTGCACCCGATCGAGACGGCCAGCCGCGACGAAATCAGCGCACTGCAATTGCAGCGCCTGCAATGGTCGCTGAATCACGTGTATGAGCATGTTCCCCACTTCCGCAAGAAATTCGATGCGGCAGGCGTCCATCCCGGTGATCTGAAACAGCTATCCGATCTGGCGAAATTTCCCCTCAGCGACAAGCGCGATCTGCGCGACAACTACCCCTACGGCATGTTCGCCGTGCCGATGAGCGAAGTAGTGCGGATCCACGCCTCCAGCGGCACCACCGGCAAGCCGACGGTGGTCGGCTATACACAGAAGGACGTCAACATGTGGGCCGACGTCATGGCGCGTTCGATTTACGCCGCCGGCGGCCGGCGCGACGACATCGTCCAGGTCTCCTACGGCTACGGCCTGTTCACCGGCGGGTTGGGCGCGCACTATGGCGCCGAACGGCTGGGCGCGGCGGTGATTCCGATGGGAGGCGGGCAGACCGAAAAGCAGGTGCAACTGATCCAGGACTTTCAGCCCACCATCATCATGGTGACGCCGTCCTACATGCTGGTGATCGCCGAAGAAATGGCCCGCCAGGGCATCGATCCACGCAAATGTTCGATCAAGCTCGGCATCCACGGCGCCGAACCGTGGACCCAGGCGATGCGCCTGCAAATCGAGGCGCGCTTCGACTGCGATGCCATCGACATCTACGGCCTGTCGGAAGTGATCGGTCCGGGCGTGGCCTGTGAATGCGTCGAAACCAAGGACGGACTGACGCTCTGGGAAGATCATTTCTATCCTGAAATTATCGACCCGGTCACGGGGGTGCCTTTACCCGACGGCGAACTGGGCGAACTGGTATTCACCTCGCTTAGCAAGGAGGCGATGCCAGTGATCCGTTATCGCACCCGCGATCTCACCCGGCTGTTACCCGGCACCGCCCGCAGCATGCGGCGGATGGCCAAGATCACCGGCCGTTCCGACGACATGCTGATCATCCGCGGCGTAAATGTGTTCCCGTCGCAGATCGAGGAGTTGATCCTCAAGCATCCCGAATTGACCCCGGTATATCAGTTGCATGTCGAGAAGGACGGCCCGATGGATAAGCTCGACGTGTATGCGGAAGTCCGGATGGAACTGCTCGACAGGATCGGGCGGCTTGGTATGGACAAGATCGGTGCGGAACTTCAACACAACATCAAGAGCTACGTCGGCGTCAGTTGCGACGTGCATGTGGTCGAGGAAGGCAAGGTCGAGCGCACCATCGTCGGCAAGGCCAAGCGGGTGGTGGATAAGCGGCCGAAGTAACGCTGTCGATTTCAGGCTCTCAGATTGAAAAAGCCAAGCCCGGGAGGACTTGGCTTTTTTTCGATTGCCGTGGACCTGTTTGCGGCAATTCAAGCGAGGCAACCGCGGCTAGTGTGGACCGCCCGGGCCACCGCCACCTGCCGGAGGCGACCCACCACCACCTGACGGAGGCGATGGAGGCGGCTCCGGCGTCGGTGTCGGAGTGGGTGTAGGTGTCGGCTCCGGCGTAGGTGTTGGTGTCGGAGTGGGTGTAGGTGTCGGCTCCGGGGTAGGTGTTGGTGTAGGAGTAGGTGTCGGCTCCGGGGTAGGTGTAGGTGTCGGAGTCGGGGTTGGTGTCGGCTCCGGGGTGGGTGTTGGTGTCGGAGTAGGCGTCGGAATAGGTGTTGGTGTCGGAGGTGTCGTGGTGCCACCGCCCGTCGGAGGTGTCGTGGTGCCGCCACCCGTCGGAGGTGTCGAGGTGCCGCCACCCGTCGGAGGTGTCGTGGTGCCACCACCCGTCGGAGGTGTCGTGGTGCCGCCACCCGTCGGAGGTGTCGTGGTGCCGCCACCCGTCGGAGGTGTCGTGGTGCCGCCACCCGTCGG
>Ga0208566_1002110_pt1 | contig 10833 bp, 8 predicted proteins | sample PL_2010_150m_FD_184159 | JGI IMG/M metagenome (GOLD analysis project Ga0208566, IMG submission 184159) | Freshwater microbial communities from Powell Lake, British Columbia, Canada to study Microbial Dark Matter (Phase II) - PL_2010_150m... | ecosystem: Environmental > Aquatic > Freshwater > Lake...
TTGCATATCCGGTTACCTCAACTTGAGCGTGGACAACCCGATCAAGACCAGCATCATGGTGATGATCCAGAAGCGGACCACGACCTGATTTTCTTTCCAGCCTTTCAATTCGTAGTGGTGATGCAGCGGCGCCATTCGGAAGATGCGCTTGCCGGTCAGCTTGAACGATGCCACCTGCAGCATCACCGACAGCGTCTCAACCACGAACACGCCGCCCATGACGAACAACACGATTTCCTGCCGCACGATCACCGCGATGGTGCCGAGCGCGGCGCCGAGCGCGAGCGCGCCGACGTCGCCCATGAACACTTCCGCCGGATACGCGTTGAACCATAAAAACGCGAGTCCGGCGCCGGCGAGCGCACCGCAGATCACCGCGAGTTCGCCGGCGCCGGGAATAGACGGAAAGCCGAGATACTTGGAGAACACCGCGTGCCCGGCGACGTAGGCGAACACCCCGAGCGCGGCGCTGATCATGACGGTCGGCATGATCGCGAGGCCATCGAGGCCGTCGGTCAGGTTCACCGCGTTGCTCGCGCCGACGATCACGAAGTAGGTCATGACGATGAACCCGATGGCGCCGAGCGGATAGGCGATGTTCTTGAAGAACGGCACGATGAATTCGGTTTGTGCCGGCAGGTTGGTGCTGAAAGCGATGACCAACGCGGCGACGATGCCGATCAGCGATTGCCACGCGAACTTGGCTCTTGCCGACAGCCCTTTCGGATCGCGGCGCACGACCTTGCGGTAGTCGTCGATCCAGCCCACGGCGCCGAAGCTGAGCGTTACCGCCAGCACCACCCACACGGAGCGGTTCTTGAGATCGGCCCACAACAGCGTCGTCACCACGACCGCGATCAGGATCAGCGCGCCGCCCATGGTCGGCGTGCCGGCTTTGGGCAGGTGCGATTGCGGGCCGTCGTCGCGCACCGCCTGGCCGATCTTGTACGAGGTCAGTCTGCGTATCATCAAGGGCCCGACCGCGAAAGTGATGAGCAGCGCGGTCAGGCACGCGAGCACCGCGCGCAGCGTGATGTAGCTGAACACGTTGAACGCGCGGATGTCTTTCGCCAGCCATTGCGCGAGTTCTAATAGCATGCACAACTCCCGATTGCCGGTGAGGAATGAAGGGCGAAGGTTGAAGGATGGCTACGCATGTCCCTAGCTCCTCACTCCTGACTCTTCATTCTTTACCTCGAAACTATTGACCACCCGTTCCATTCGCATGGAGCGCGAGCCTTTGACCAGCACCGTCACGCCCGGCGCAAGCGCATTCTCGATTTCCGCAAGCAGTTCCTCGATGCGCGGGAAGTGGCGCGCGCCGGCGCCGAACGCCTGCGACGCCCGCGCGGAGAGTTCGCCCAGCGTCAACAATCGATCAATACCCGAAGCGCGCGCGAACGCGCCGACCTCGGCGTGCAACGCCGCCGCCTGCGGGCCAAGTTCGCCCATATCGCCCAGGACCAGCAGCTTGGTGCCGGGCATCTGCGCCAGCACGGCGATCGCGGCGCGCGCCGAATCGGGATTCGCGTTGTAGCTGTCGTCGATCAGTGTCGCGCCGTGCAGGCAGACCTTCCGCTGCAGCCTGCCCTTGACGCCGGGAAAGCGCGCGAGGCCCGCGGCCATCGTCGCCACCGGCACCTGCAGCGCGCTCGCCGCGGCACTCGCGGCGAGCGCATTCCGGACGTTGTGCAGCCCCGGCGCCGGCACCACCGCGCTCGCTTCGCCGAGCGGCGTTTTGAGCATGATTTCGCTGTCGAGTCCGCGCAGGCGGTAGCCCGCGCTCACCGCGGCGCTCGCCTCGATCCCGAACTCGAGCTGCTTCCTGCCGGCGGCGAGTTCGCGCCACAGCGGCGCGTAGCGCTCGTCCGCGTTGATCACGGCGACGCCGCCGGCTTTCAGTCCTTCGAAGATCTCGCCTTTGGCGCGCGCGATCGCTTCGGCCGAGCCGAGGAATTCGATGTGCGCGAGTCCGGCGTTAGTGATCAGCGCCACGTCAGGCTCGGCGAGCCGCGTGATGTAACTGATTTCACCGGCGTGGTTCATTCCCATTTCGATCACCGCGTAGCGATGCTCGCGCCGCAACTCGAGCAGCGTCAGCGGCACGCCGATGTGGTTGTTGAGGTTGCCGCGGGTGGCCAGCACCAGCGATTCGGGATGCGGGGCCCGGGACCCGGTTTTGACCGCTTCGCGCAGAATCGCTGCAAGCATTTCCTTGACGGTTGTTTTGCCGTTGCTGCCGGTCAACGCAACCAGCGGTATGTCAAACTGGCGGCGCCAGTACTGCGCGAGCTTGCCCAACGCCAACAGCGTGTCCGCCACGACAATCAGCGGCAGCTGCGTTGCCGAATCGTGGATCCCGGATCCCGAATCGACCATTGCCGCCGATGCACCGGCGGCGGCGGCCTGCGCGACAAACTTATGGCCGTCAAACCGCTCACCCCTGAGGGCAACGAACAGATCGCCGCACCTGACCGCTCGGCTGTCGGTGCTGACCGCGGTGAATTCCACGTCGCGGCCCGCGAACGGTACGCCAAGCGCCTGCGCTGCCTGTGACAAGCGCATCATGATGTGGCCCATCGTTTAAGCTCCGCGCGGGCGGCTTCCACATCGCTGAACGGCCGCTTGACGCCCTTCGTTTCCTGGTAGGTTTCATGACCCTTGCCGGCGATCAGCACGATGTCGCCGCACCGCGCCTGCGCGATCGCGTGGCGGATCGCAACCCGCCGGCTTTTCGCGACCGCGAGCTTCTGCCTGATCTCGCGCACGCCGTCGAGGATTTCGCCGATGATGGCCAGCGGGTCCTCGCCGCGCGGATTGTCGCTGGTGACAACCACGCTGTCGGCGAGCCGCGTCGCAATATCTCCCATCAGCGGCCGCTTGCCGCGGTCGCGATCGCCGCCGCAGCCGAACACGCATATGAGGCGTGAGGCGTGGTCATCGACCAGTTCGCGCAGCGTGAACAACACCTGCTTAAGTGCATCGGGCGTATGCGCATAGTCGACGACCACCAGCGGCCGGCGGCCGCCGCCGACTTTCTGCAACCGCCCGGGAACGGCAGTGAGCTGAGCCAACGCCGCCACCGCGTGCCTGAGCTTGATGCCGCTCGCGAGCAGCACGGCAAGCACGCCCAGCAGGTTCGACGCGTTGTAGCTTCCGATCACGGAGCTCTCGACGGTTGACGCGCCCCATGGCGTCGCGACGTCGAAGCGCACGCCGGCGGCGCCGGTCGCAAGATTGCTGCCGATCACTCGCGGCAGGCGCCGCGCTGCACCGGCCGCGGTTCCAAAGCCGTAGCCGAGCACGTCGAGGCCGCGGCGCGCGATGCGCCGCGAAAGTTCGACGCCGAAACCGTCATCGAGGTTGAGCACCGCGTGCTTGAGCGACGCGCATTCGAAAAACCGCGCTTTTGCTGCACGGTAGCTTTGCATCGTGCGGTGGTAATCGAGATGGTCGCGCGTCAAATTGGTGAACAGCGCAACATCGAACTGCACGCCGGCGACACGGTCCTGGTCGATACCGATCGAGGATATTTCCATGCTCACCGCACGCGCACCGCGCCGCGCAAAATCGGCCAGCCGTGCGTGCAGCCATACCGCATCGGGCGTGGTGTTGGCGAGCGGCTGCAACGCCCCGCGCATGCCGTAGCCGAGCGTGCCGATCACCGCGGTGCGCGCGCCGCAGTCATTGAGCGCGCGCGCGATCCAGTGGCTGCACGTCGTCTTGCCGTTGGTGCCGGTCACGCCTATCATCCACAATCGCGTGCTCGGATAATCGTAGACATGGCCCGCGATCACGCCGGCGCGCGCGCGCAGATGGGCGACCCCGAGATTCGGCACCCGCCACGTACGTTTCCACTCGAAACCGCGCCTCTCCCACAACACCGAGCCGGCACCGTTCGCGATGGCCCGCGCAATGTAGCTGCGGCCATCCTGCGACTCGCCCGGATAAGCGACAAAGGTGTCGCCGCGTTTCACGCGCCGGCTGTCGGTGGTAAGCCGCTTGATGCCAAGCTGATCGATCGCGCGCAGATCGATCCCGGCGGTTCTCGCGCCAGACCCTGAATCGAGATTTCCGAATCCGGCTCTCATACTTCCTCGCGCACGTCCGGCGTGTTCGGCGGCGGCAGCACCACGTTATTGAGCGGGGCGTCGGGCTTTATCCCGAGCTGCCGCAGCGTGCCCGCCATGACGCTGCTGAACACGGGTGCTGCGACGGTGCCGCCGTAATAGCGGCCGGCGTGGGGCTCATCGATCATCACGGCGACGATCAGCCGCGGCTCGGAAGCCGGCGCGAAACCGATGAACGACGCGACGTACTTGTGGGCCGCGTAGCTCGCGCCTTCGAGCTTGTGCGCGGTACCGGTCTTGCCGGCGACGCGATAACCCGGTACCTGCGCGAGCGGCGCGGTACCCCCGGGCTGCACCGCCATTTCGAGCATCTGGCGCACCTGCAGCGCAGTCCCGGATGTGATTACGCGCGCGCTTTCACCCGGCGCATCGCGCTTCACCAGCGTCACGGGTTTGATTTCACCGTCGCTTGCAAACACCAGGTAAGCGCGGGCGAGCTGCAGCAGGCTGAGCGAAATGCCGTGTCCATAGGACATCGTCGCCTGCTCGATCGGACGCCAGCTCGCGTGCGGGCGCAGCCTGCCCGACACCTCGCCCGGAAATCCCGAATGCGGCGGCGCGCCGAAGCCAACCTTGTGGAACATGTTCCACAGCATTTCCGGCGGCAACGCCAGCGCCATCTTGGCGGCGCCGACGTTGGACGATTTCTGGATCACCTGCGCCACCGTGAGCTCGCCCAAGGGGTGCGCATCATGGATCGTCGCTTTGCCGATGACGAGCTGCCCCGGCGCGGTTTGAATCACCGTCTCCGGCGTGACCATTCCGGTTTCGATCGCCACCGCCACGGTGAACGGCTTCAAGGTCGAGCCGGGCTCGAATAAATCGGTAACGGTGCGGTTGCGGGTGTGCTTCGGATCGAGCTTGCCGCGATTGTTCGGGTTATACGACGGCAGATTCACCATCGCCAGCACTTCGCCGGTCCTGACATCGAGCACTACGATGCCGCCGGCGTTGGCCTGATTCGCGGCAACTGCCCTCTTCAGTTCACGATACGCGAGGTACTGAATCTTGGCGTCGATCGACAGCGCAAGATCGCGCCCGGGCTTCGGCGTGCGGATGCTCTCGACGTCTTCCACGATGCGGCCGAGACGGTCCTTGATCACGCGGCGGCTGCCTGGCTTGCCGGCGAGCTGCGCATCGAACGCGAGCTCGAGCGCCTCCTGGCCCTTGTCATCAACGTCGGTGAAACCGATCAGATGCGCGGTGTATTCCCGGCCTGGATAGTAGCGGCGGTATTCGCGCTGCAGGAACACCCCGGGTATGTTGAGCTGGACCACTTTCGCCGCCTGCTCCGGCGGCAGCGTGCGCTTCAGATACACGAACTCGCGCCGGGTGTCAGCGAGCCGCCTCTCGATTTCGGCGACATCGAGTTCGAGCAGCTGCGCGAGGCGCTTGAGCTGTGCGGGGGAAATTTCGATATCGGCGGGACTTGCCCACACCGCTTCGACCGGTGTCGAAATTGCAAGCAGCTCTTGATTGCGGTCGGTGATCATGCCGCGCGTGGCGGAGAGTTCGATCACACGGCTGTAACGCGATTCGCCTTTCTGCTGCAGGAAACTGTTGTTGAGCCCCTGCAGGTAGACCGCGCGCCCGATCAGCACGCTGAACCCGCTCAACAGCAGCAACAGGACCGCGCGCGAGCGCCACACCGGCAGCGTGAGCGGCATTGCCTGCGTGACGGCATTCATTGCGCCGGCTCCGGCGAGGCCGCCTGCACGCGGGACGGCGGCGGCACGTGCATCATGAGTTGGCCGCTCGCTATTTTCTCGATGCGCGCGTGCATCGCCCAGGTGCTTTGCTCGAGCTGCAGCTGACCCCACTCGACTTCGATCTGCCTGGCGAGTTCCTGCTCTTTTTGCAGCTCCACATAAAGCTTGCGCGCCTTGTGCTGTGACGTCACAACCAAGAGCGCGCAGACGACGAGGATGCCGAGCAGGACCAGGTTCAATCGCGCCATCAAGTCCCACCCCTGCGTTCGGCGACGCGCATCACCGCGCTGCGCGCGCGCGGATTGGCTGCGACTTCATCGGCAGTAGGGCGCTGGGCGCGGCCAATCAACTTGAGTAGTGGCTGCGGCAGCTCGGCGGCGCGCAACGGCAGGCGTTTGGGCATCTGCGGCGGCTGCGAGTGCTCGCGCAGAAATCTCTTCACGATGCGGTCTTCGAGTGAATGAAAACTGATCGCCACCAGTCGTCCCGCCGGCGCCAGCGCGGCAACACATTGCGGTAATACCCGGGTCAACTCTTCAAGCTCCTGATTGACATGAATCCGTAGAGCCTGAAAGGTACGCGTCGCCGGATCCTGCCTTGCCGGGCCCTTACGGACGACCTTGGCCACGATCCCGGCAAGCTGCCGTGTGGTAGCGACAGGGCCCCGCGCTCGAGCCGCAACAATCGATCCTGCAATCTGCTTAGCAAACCGTTCTTCGCCATAGTTGCGGATGACCTCCCTTAATTCCCGTTCGTCCGCGTCTGCCAGCCACTGCGCCGCAGTCGCGCCGCGGCTGGTGTCCATGCGCATGTCGAGCGGCGCATCGAAGCGGAAGCTGAAGCCGCGTTGCGCGTCGTCGAGCTGCGGCGAAGACACGCCGAGGTCGAGCAGAATGCCGTCGACCTGTGTGACGCCGCGCGCGCGCAACGCCTCGCCCAGGCAGCTGAACTTTTCGTGCACGAGCTGCAGTCGCTCGTCATCGATCTCTCCATGCGCTGCGATTGCCGCCGCATCGCGATCCAGCGCGATCAGGCGTCCGCGCTTTCCCAAGCGCGCCAAAATCTCCCGGCTGTGGCCGCCGCGGCCAAACGTGCAGTCGACGTAAATGCCGTCCGGCCGCACTTTCAAACTGTCTACTGCCGCCTCTAACAGGACCGGGAAGTGTGAGCCCACGCTCACAACGAGAAGCCCTCCAGCTCGGGCGGTAGATCACCGTCACCGAAACCGGAACTGCGCTCCAGGGCCTGTTCCCATTTCTGCTTGTCCCACAACTCGAATTTGTTGCCCTGCCCGACCAGCACCACGTTTTTTTCGAGCGCGGCGAACTCGCGCAGCGCAGGCGATATCAGCACGCGGCCCGCTGCATCCATCTCGATGTCTTCGGCATAACCGATCAGCTGCCGCTGCAGGTCGCGGATGCGCGGGTTCAAGCTCGATAACCCCATCAACTTCTGCTGGATCGGCTCCCAGTCGGGCAGCGGATATAGCAACAGACACTTGTCGAAGTCGGCGGTGATCACCAATCGCCCGACACAACGCACGAGCAGCGCCTCGCGGTACCGTGAGGGCACCGTGAGCCTGCCTTTGCTATCGAGACTGAGTTGCGCTACTCCGCGAAACACGACTCCCCCTTTAAAAGGCGCGGAAGAATATTTCTCTCCCACTTTTTACCACCTGAACCCACTATATGAAAAATCAACCGGAGGGTCAAGCACGGAATTACTGTTTTCTGTTTTCAGGACAATGACTTATGAAGACTAATTCATGCCTGGTTTGGGTTTTAAATCGTGTTTTATATTAAAATCAGTTAGTTATTACATAATTCAAATGTAAAACATTAGCTTTATTTTCAAGAATCAAAGGGTTACGATCGAATGTTGGCGTTGCAGAAAAGCAACAACCAGATATGCGCAAATCTTTGCGCGGGGTCATTCCGGTCCGAAAAGACCGGTTGATACAGGAGGAAATCGCGCGCACCGCCTACCGGGCAGGCGACACTAACGGTGGGGACAGGCTAAGAACGGCCTTAGCCAAATGCTTTTTGGCCTTATCGGCTTACCTCTGTGGGTCGCCGATATATTGCAGTCTTATTTTTTGCGCAAGCTCAGATCGCCTCGGCAACCGCCTTGCCGAGATCGCCGGTTCTGGCTTTGCCGCCGATGTCGGGTGTGCGCGGACCTTCGACCAGTATCGTTTCTATCGCACCGATGATCGCCCGCGCGGCATCGGGGTGGCCGAGATGCTCGAGCATCATCGCGCCCGACCAGATCTGCCCGATCGGATTGGCGATGCCCCTGCCGTATATGTCCGGCGCCGAACCGTGCACCGGCTCGAACAGCGACGGGAACTCGCGCTCGGGATTGATGTTGGCCGACGGCGCAATGCCGATGGTGCCGGTGCACGCCGGGCCGAGATCGGAAAGGATGTCGCCGAACAAATTGGAGCCGACCACGACATCAAACCAGTCGGGGTGCAGCACGAAATGCGCCGACAGGATGTCGATATGGTACTGGCTGGTTTTCACGTCGGGATACTGCGCCGCCATCGACTTGAAGCGCTCGTCCCAGTACGGCATGGTGATTGAAATGCCGTTCGACTTGGTTGCCGATGTCACGTGTTTCTTCCGGCCTTTGCGCGCGAGTTCGAACGCGAAACGCATGATGCGGTCGACGCCGCGGCGCGTGAACGTGGCCTGCTGCACCGCCATTTCATGCTCGGTGCCATCGAAAATGCGCCCGCCGATCGACGAATACTCGCCTTCGCTGTTCTCGCGCACCACCCAGAAATCGATGTCGCCGGGCTTGCGATCGGCGAGCGGGCACTTGATGCCCGGCATCAGCCGCACGGGCCGCAGGTTCACGTATTGCTGGAAATTGCGGCGGAACGGGATCAGCAGTCCCCACAGCGAAATGTGATCGGGAACCGTGGCCGGCCAGCCCGCTGCGCCAAAGAAAACCGCGTCGTGCCGGCGCACCTGCTCGAGCCCGTCCTGGGGCATCATGCGCCCGTGTTTCGCGTAGTACTCGCAACTCCAGTCGAATTCGTCGAACTTGAACTCAAAGCCGAATTTCCGTCCTGCCGCCTCGAGCACGCGCACGCCTTCGGGCCCGGTTTCCTTCCCGATGCCGTCGCCCGGTATGTACGCGATTCGGTATTTTTTCATTTCTCGATCCCCCCGGAAAATTGTGTCGTTGGTCGCGTGCAATATCGTCGCCGGCCGCCTGTGGCGCGCGCATAAGGCTCTTGAACGTAAAACGCCTGCGGTCGTTTGCTGCGGATGCACCTGTAATCAAAACGGGAGTCAGCCGATAAGCCGGGTTCTGTCGGCAGCTCGCGCTGCCGCGACAGTCATTCGTCTCGACGCGCGGTTACCCGCGCGCTCTAGCCACCTACCCGCAAGCTCGGTGGGCCACGTCATCGCTTGCCTATTTGGTGTTGCTCCGGGTGGAGGTTGCCGCGTTTCACCCCGCCGCGTCCCGCGCTCAAGAGCAGAAGCGTTACCGCATCCTGCCCTTTTTCAAGTGCAGAAGCGTTACCGCATCCTGCCCTTCTTTTTCGAGACTTTGCCGCCTCGCGGCGGCAAAGCCCGGAGCGCGGGCCACGACGGACTCGTCTCTGTGGCCCTGTTCCTCGCCTCGCGGCGGACGGCCGTTAGCCGTCACCCTACCCTGTGGAGCCCGGACTTTCCTCTATCGGCGCCGTAAGGCGCCAACAGCGACTGTCTGGCTGACTCCCGTGGTAATTTTAACACGCGCCGGGCAGAGGTCTGCTCCGTTATTGCTGGATTTTTTTGCATCGCAACAGCCCATCATGGCGTGCGGGCACTAATTTGAAAACGCGGGGTCAAAGAGTTAAAGTAGACAAATCTGTGGTTTGGCTCGCGCACTATGCAACGATTTCTCGTAGCAACCGGAGGCTCTATAGCGACGGACACGGAGACTAGCTGAGGTGAATCGACACGCAAGTGTCATGAGTGCGTCGTAACTACGGCGCTGTAGCACCGCCACCCACAGTGGCAAAACAAAAGCCCCGTGCAATGCGGGGCTTTTCTTGTCACACCATCCGCCAACTCACCGTGCCGCCGGCGCGAAACGGCACCAGCGTGTCGTCGTGGAATGGAAGTTCTTGCGGCACGTTGCATATTTCCTTAACCAGCGTGATGCGGTCCTGGTTGCGCGGCAAGCCGTAGAAATCCGGGCCATGGGTGCTGGCGAAACCTTCGAGCCTGTCGAGTGCATTGGCGGCATCAAATATTTCGGCATAGAGTTCGATGCCGGCATGTGCGGTATAGATGCCGGCGCAGCCGCACGCGGCTTCCTTGGTGTCGCGCGCGTGCGGCGCACTGTCGGTACCGAGGAAAAACTTGGAATTGCCGCTCACCGCGGCCCCGACCAGCGCCTGCCGGTCTTCTTCACGTTTGAGTATCGGCAGACAATAATGGTGCGGGCGGATGCCGCCCGCGAACAGCGCGTTGCGGTTGAGCAGCAGATGGTGCGCGGTAATGGTCGCCGCGACGCGCGGCGGCGTGCCGAGCACAAAACGCACCGCGTCCCTGGTCGTGATGTGCTCGAACACGACGCGCAGCTTGGAGAATTTCTCCAGCACCGGGATCAGTACGCGGTCGATGAAACTCTTCTCGCGATCGAAAATATCGACATCCGGGAAGGTGACTTCGCCATGCACCAGCAGCGGCAGACCGCAGTCCGCCATCGCGGCCAGCGCGTCTTCGCACCGCATGAGCGCGGTGACTCCCGAATCCGAATTGGTGGTAGCGCCGGCCGGATAGTATTTGACGGCATGTACCACGCCGCTTTGCTTGGCGCGCCGGATCTCGTCGCCCGTGGTGCGGTCGGTCAGATACAGCGTCATCAACGGCTCGAATTTCATGCCTTCGGGCAGCGCCGACAAAATACGCCCGCGGTAGCCGAGAGCCCTTTCGGTCGTCGTCACCGGCGGCTGCAGATTCGGCATCACGATCGCGCGCGCAAAGCGC
>Ga0208566_1002114_pt1 | contig 10829 bp, 12 predicted proteins | sample PL_2010_150m_FD_184159 | JGI IMG/M metagenome (GOLD analysis project Ga0208566, IMG submission 184159) | Freshwater microbial communities from Powell Lake, British Columbia, Canada to study Microbial Dark Matter (Phase II) - PL_2010_150m... | ecosystem: Environmental > Aquatic > Freshwater >...
GGAAGAGGATTAAGATAAAGTTAGAATTAAAAGAATAACCAAAAGAAGACCGGTTACCAGCGGCACATACACTCACCAATGGAGGATCATCATGCGAAACATCCAGCAGGCACTTGTCACCCTCGTCAGCGCATGCTTTCTGGTCGGCAGCGGCGGCGTCCTGGCCCAGGAAACTCCGGCTGCGGCCCCCGCCGGGGTAAAGCTGGTCGAGGCCCCCGCCGTTACCGATTTGCAGAAGCAAGGCGCGGTTCTCGTCGATACCCGCAAGGCCATCGAATTCAGCGAGGCCACCATCAAGGGGGCGATCTCGGTTCCTTACGATCCGGAAAAGAGCGCCAAGGACGCAAACTTCGACGCTAGCCAGGACAAGTTCAACCTGGCCAAGCTCGCCGACAAGAGCGCTCATATCGTCGTGTTCTGCAATTCCGGCACCTGCTGGAAATCCTACAAGGCCGCGGCGGTGCTGGCGAAGAACGGCTACAAGAACGTGTATTGGTACCGCAACGGGTTCCCGGACTGGAAGGCACGCAAGTTTCCGACTGAATGACATCTTGGCATTATGCTGGTCCGACGCCTTGGCGCCAGACGCCGGGGGCGGTTTGCGCGATTAAGAATTAGGGGGAGAGGTCCATGCTATACACAAGAAAATCACCTGCATTACTGATCATCGGCGTCCTCATGCTGGCCTGGGGTTATCTGAACAGTTCGGGGGGCATAGACGGGATGCAAAGCTGGCTGCAGAAGAGCGCCTATTCCGACCACATGAAGGTCAAGGAGAAGTTCGATGCCGAGTTGCGCGTCGCCACCGAGATGGCGGCCGCCGAGAGCAAGCCGGCGCCGGTCATGAAGATGCCGGCATCCAATTTCGACAAGGTCAAGGCGGAGCAGGCACAACTGTCGTATATCATCGGTGGCCTGTTCGCCGCATTGGGACTGGTAATACTTGTCTGGACGCCCAAGGAAGGCAACCTGGATTACTACTTGGGCGTTTTTCCCGGCACCGCCTTCATCGTCGGGATTGCCTTCGCCGTGCGCTGGGTGCTCGACCCCGTCTTTGCCAACTGGGGCAAAGCGGTCAAGGACGCGGACATCCTGTCCTGGGATTTTGCGCATATCTTCAATCTCAACTACGTGGTGCTGGGCATCGTCATCGGCATCATTACCGTCAACGTCTTCAGCATCCCCGGCTGGGCCGCCAACGGCGTGCGCACCGCGCGGTTCTTTCTCAAGACCGGGGTGATCCTGCTCGGCGTGCTGTATAGCGCTGCGGAACTGGCGCAACTCGGGATGCTCTCGGTGGTCATGATCGGCATTTTCGTGCTCGGCTCGGTCGGCATGGTTCTGTTCATGGGTCGACGCATGAATGCCGGCAACTCGATGACCGGCATACTCTCCGCCGGCGTCGGCGTCTGCGGCGTTTCCGCCGCCGTGGCGGCTGCGCCGGTGGTGCAGGCCAAGGCGGTGGAAATCGCCTATACCATCGGCACCATCCTGGTGTGGGGGGTAGCCTGCATGTTCCTGTTCCCGACCATCGGCCACATGCTCGGCATGGGTCCGGTGCAATTCGGCGCCTGGGCCGGCACCGGCATACTCAACTCGGCGCAGGTGGCGGGCGCGGCATTGGCTTTCGATCCGAACGGGATCGAAACCCTGAAGGTGGCGGAGATATTCAACATCACCCGGGTGTTGTTCCTGCCCATCATCGTCGTCTGGCTCGCCGCCTGGTACGTCAAACATGAGGAGGGTGCGCAGAAGGTGGACCTGAAGCAAGTGCTGATTGCCAAGTTTCCGGTGTTCGTGCTGGGCTTCATCGGCATGTTCGCATTGAGTTCGATGGGCGTGTTTGCTCCCGCCGGACACTATCAGGGAAAATATTTCAGCAGCGAGCAGATCAAGGAAGATCATTGGCTCAAGGGCAAGGAAACGCGCGCCATCGACGGCGAACTCAAGCGTCTGCAAGAGCCCGCCGGTGCCCAGTCCTTGAAAGAGCACTTTACCGCCAAGGCCATCAACATCGGGCAGCGCCATGCCACGCCGGACGACGCCTACCGGGCCATGCAGAACCTGATCGACAGCAAGAAAATGATGACCCGCGAGCAGGACGCCATTCTCAACGCGGTGGCGAAAATGTCGGGAGTGGATCCGGTGGCCAAGGGCGCCGTGGCGAAAGCCAGCAAGGCAGCCTGGCACAACTCGAAGATCATCGGCGCATTCCGCAACTGGATCGCCTGGCTTTTCGCCATCGGCCTGACCGGCCTGGGCATGCAGATCACCGCCAAGGCCCTCAAGCAGGCGGGCGGCAAGCCGCTCGTCATCGGCGGCGTCGTCGGCACGGTCAAGGCCGTCGGCTCGCTCATCGTCGTGCTGCTGTTCGTGCGCGAATTCGTCTAGGGGATTTGTCATGGAAGAAAAACAGTTCGAACGCGGCACCAACCTGTCCATCTTCGCCGCCGACCGCAGGGAAGATTTGGGGGCGCTGATTGCCGCACTGCTGATTGCACTCGGAGTGCTGTTCTTCATCGGCAAGTAGTCCCTCCCGGCGGTCGGCCGGCGGGACGCATCGCCGTATTCCTCCGCATGTTGAACCTTGACACCCTGCTGCTGTGTCATCACGGCACCGAGGGTGCCTCCCGGGCCGAGGCGCTCGCCTATCAGCTCGCCCGACCCGGCCACACCACCATCATCCACTGCCTGGTCGTGCCCGAACTGTGGGCCGGCATGCAGGGCGACGACTGGCTCAACAACGCCGGTACCCGCGACACTTTTGCCCAGTATGTGGAGGGCCTGCTGGAACGGGATACGGCCCGTGAGTTTGAGGCGGTTGCAGCCCGCTGCGCCGAGCGCGGAATTGCCTACAAGGCGGTCTCGCGGTTCGGTGATCCGGCGGAATGCGCCATCGCTGTTGCCACCGAGGAGCACGCGACCCTGGTGGTGATCGGCCCGCCGCGGCCGAAAGGCATGCTGGGACTGCGTTCGCGCATGGACCTGGAGCGCCTGGCGAGCAACCTGGATTGTGCCCTGCTCATCGCGCCGCGGCAGTGAGCGCCGATTCTCCTGACACGACTCAAGCCGCCGAGGTCCACGCCTCCAGGAACGCAGCCTGGGCGAAGGTCGCGATTCCCCTGCCGGCCCGGCAATTGTCGGCTTTCCTGTCGAATGTCGAGCGCTTGTTCCGCCTCAATCCGCACCTTGAGATCGAAACCTGGTACGAGGAACCCGGTCAACAGGACACCCCGGTCTATCGACTGAGTGCCGCCAACCAGACCAACGCCTGCCGGGTCGATGTTTCCATCCGGGCCACGCCGGTCGGCGAAAGGGCGTCGGGCCTTGAGCTGATATACGATTGCGGACTGAAGCGCTCAACCGAATTCAGGGTCGAAGCACTGGGCAATGGCTCGCTGCTCACCGTCACCGAGGATTACTACCCCGTGGTGGATGAATCGGACCAACGCCTCGGCGAGGTTGACCGCAGTCTGGTGCCCTGGCTTGCGGCCATCCGCAGCCACCTTACGGGCTTGATCCGGTTCGGCGGACTGCCTGGTTACCGCTGGTGGACGGAGCGCATCATGCTCGGAATGCCGCCCAGACAGCGGCGCATCGTGCGCATGATCGTCTGGGTCAGCGTCCTTGAGTTCGTGGTGTTTCTGCTGGTCGCGCTGATCTTCTGGGCCGAGTCCCTGCCGTCATAAGGGCAGGTCGCGCCGCTTTCGCCCGGCGCGGGCGAACAGCCGGTCGAACAGAGGGTCCGGCAATATGCGCAACAGCTTCGCCACCACCGCCATCTGCCAGGGCACCACGGCATGGCTGGCGCCGCCGTCGATCTGGCGGACGATGCGGCGGGCCGCCTCGCCGGCGCTCAGGATGAACGGCATCGGGTAGCGGTTTACCGCCGTCATCGGCGTCGCGATATAGCCGGGAACAATGTTGGTGACGCCGACGCCGCTGCCGCGCAACTCGACGCGCAGGCTCTCCAGGTAGATGCTCGCCGCCGCCTTCGAAGCGCAATACGCGCCGGCGCCCGGCATGCCGCGGATGCCGGCGACCGAACTGATGCCGACCAGACGGCCCTGCCCGGCCTTTCTCATCGCCGCGACAAAGGGATGAAAGGTGTGGACCATGCCCAGCACGTTGGCCTGCATGACACGGGCAAATGCCTGGAGGTCGGCGGCTTCCTCGGTCAGAGTGCCGAGACTGATCGCGGCGTTGGCGATGACGATGTCCGGCACGCCGGCCCGGGCGATGAAATCCGCGCCCGCCGCGGCCAGCGCCGCGGCATCGGTGACATCCAGCGGATAGATCAAACAGGTGACCGGCAATTCGCCGGCCAGCGCTTCGAGCACTTGGCCACGGCGCGCCACCAGGCCGAGCACCGCAGCGCGTCCGGCATAGTGGCGGGCCAGAGCGCTGCCCAGGCCGCTGGACGCGCCGGTGATAAAGACCTTGGGAGGCAGCGAGGTCATGTAGCGCGCTCTCCGCGCTCCAACAGCAACGGCGTTATTTCTTTCCCTGCTCGGAGCGCGCCTTGGCGACCAGGCCATCGACGAGCTTCAGCAATTCGTCATGGCTGCCGGGAAAATTGTCGGGAGTACGATACCTTCCCGCCACCACGAAGGACGGAACGCCCGGGATGCCATAGGCGCCCTGCTTCTGCTTGCTTCCCTGGGCCTTGCTCTGCACCGCAAAGGAGTTGTAGGTGTCGGCAAACTTCTTGCGATCGAGGCCCTTCTGGACCGCCCAGTTGGTTACCCCGGCTTCATTCATCAGGTCGGCCCTCTCGCGATGAATCGCCGAAAATGCGGCCGGATGAAGTTTCTCCAGCTCGCCCATGGCGTCCAGAGTGTAGTAGAGCCTGGCGGGCGCTTCCCATTGCGGGCGGAATACCACCGGCAGGCGCTGGAACAGGACATCTTTGGCCAGGGTCTTGGTCCACTTGTTAACTACCGGGTCGATATTGTCGCAATGCGGGCACATGTATGAGAAAAACTCGATCACTTCGACCTTGCCTTTCTCGGTCGGCTGCGGCGGACTGATCAGGTCGTAGTCCTTGCCCTGTTTCAGTTCGGCGCCGCCGGCGGCGAAAGCCAGCAGCAGGCCGGCAAGGACGAATAATTTCTTCTGCATGAGGTTTTTCTCCATGGGTCCGACGAAGTCTTACTGCGCTGGGTCTTTGATCTTGATCACAGTCGCCTGGATTCCGCTTTGAGACAACTGATTGCGCACGCGGTTCATATCTTCCAACTTGGCGAACGGGCCGACGCGGACGCGGTGCATGACGCCTTTTTCGGGAATACTCACGTCCTGCAGGCTGGTCTCGAGACCCATCAAGGCGAGTTTGGCTTTCAGGTTCTCGGCATCGCCGACTTTCTGGAACGCGCCCGCCTGAAGATAGAAGGCTTCGTTGGACGGCGCCGCTGCGGCCGCTGGCGGCTGCGCCGCCTGCTGCGGCCTGGCACTTGTGCCCCCGGGGGTATCGCCGGTGGCCGGCGCCGGCTCCTGCCCACTGGGCAGAATCTTGTAGAACTCGAAGCGCGGCTTGTCCTCGACCTTATCCCCCGGCTTGCCGGGCAAAGCTTGAGGGGCCTGTTGCGCCGTCGCCGGCTTCGCCTCCGCCTTCTCGGGCCGCGACGCCTTGTCCTGGAAAGGCAAGGGCATCTTGTTGAGATACCAGACCACGCCGAATGCAATCAGCACGCCGAGAACCAGCCCGATGAACAGGCCGATCAGGGTGCCGCCGGAGTTCTTTCGCGGCGGTATGGCTTGAATGTACGAAGTGTACGATTGGGCCGTAGCCTTGGCCCTGCCTGCCTTGGTCATCTCACATGCTCTCCGGCGCCGAGACGCCCAGGATCCTTAAACCGTTGCGAAGCACCTGGCGCAGCGCCGCCACCATGGCCAGGCGCGCCGTTCTCTGTGTCGCGTCTTCGACCAGAATGCGTTCGGCATTGTAGTAGCTGTGGAACTCGGCGGCCAGTTCCCTGAGATAAAAGGCGATGCCATGCGGCGCATAGTCCCGCGCCGCCGCCTCGATCACTTCGGGAAATGCCGCCAGCCGCGCGCACAGCGCCAATTCCCGTTCCCCGGACAGCGGCATCAGATCGACCGGCGCCGGCATCGCCCGATCCTTGTCCCATTGCGCCAGGAAGTCCGCCCCGTGCGGCGATGCAAGCACCGAACAAACCCGGGCATGGGCGTACTGAACGTAATACACCGGGTTGTCGTTGCTCTGGGACTTCGCCAGGTCGAGATCGAAATCGAGCGCCTGATCTGCCTTCCTGAGCATGTAGAAGAACCGGCAGGCATCGTTGCCGACCTCCTCGCGCAATTCGCGCAAGGTGACGTACTGGCCGCCGCGGGTTGACATCGAAATCTTCTCGCTGCCGTGCCACAGGGACACGAACTGCACCATCACCACATCCAGCTGGCTGTCGTCACAACCCATGGCCTGCAAGGCGCCGCGCACGCGCTGGATGTAACCATGATGGTCGGCGCCCCAGATGTTGATCAGGTGGTCAAATCCGCGCTCCAGCTTGTTGAGGTGATAGGCGATGTCCGAGGCGAAGTAGGTGTACAAGCCGTTGTCACGCTGGACCACGCGGTCCTTCTCGTCGCCGAAGGCGGTCGACCGGAACCATTTGGCGCCATCCTGGCGGTAGAGGTGGCCGCGCTGCTCCAGTCGCTCCAAGGCCTTCGCCACCATGCCGGTGTCGAACAGGGAACGCTCGGAAAACCACTGGTCGAAATGCACGCCGAACTCTTCCAGGTCGATCCGGCAATCCGCCAACTGCTCGGTCAAGGCATGCTGATGGATGTAAGCCCAGTCCTCGCCGAGCAGGTCCTTGGCGGCCTTGATCAGGCCGTCCAGGTGGGCTTCGGGATCCGGTTCGGGCGGCGGCACACAGGCCAGCACCGCGGCCGCCGGATGCAGGTAGCGATCGGCGTGGGCAGCGCGGATCTGCCGCGCCATGTCGATCACGTAATCGCCCTGGTAGGCGTTGGCCGGAAAGGGAACCTGCTCGCCGAACAGCGCCAGGTAGCGCAGCCAGGTGGATAGACCGAGGATATCCATCTGCCGCCCGGCATCATTGACGTAGTACTCGCGACTCACCTCAAAGCCGGCCCAAGACAGCAGTGTCGCCAGGCTGGCGCCGTAAGCGGCGCCGCGGCCATGGCCGACGTGCAGCGGCCCGGTGGGGTTGGCCGAGACGAATTCGACCTGAAGCTTCCTGCCGTTTCCCAGGCTGCCCTTGCCACTGACCTTGCCATACTCGTCGCCCCGCGCGAGGATTGCCGCCACGACCTGGATCTTGGCGGCGGCGGCGAGGTAGAAGTTGATGAAGCCGGCGCCCGCGACCTCGGCTTTGTCGACATAGGGCGAAACCGCCAGTTCGCGCACCAGGCGCTCGGCGATCACACGCGGACTTTGCTTGAGCGTCTTGGCCAGTTGCATCGCCAGATTGCTGGCGAAATCTCCATGGCTGGCCTGTTTCGGGCGCTCCAGCAGGATGGCCGTCGCCGCATGCTCCGGCGCGACGCTGGCAAGGGCACCGGCCAACAGTTCGCTCACATGGGACTTGGGGTCAAAGAACATGGGTCGGGGCTACTTGCCTTGGAAGACTGCGAAGCGCTATGGAATGGTTCATTTTAACATCTTCGTCCAGTCGTCCCGGACTCAAGCGGAGTTACTCCGCTGCGCCGCATAAAATATTTGTGCCCCCGGGAAAAGCGCTTAGCCGATTGAAAATAATACGCAATTGGAAATGCCATGGAAGGCCGGTGTATACGATTTATGTACAAGATCAACATCCGCCGCTGACCCGCGAACCGATCCGGCTCCTCGTCAATTCTTCCAAGTAATTGACCAGAAACGTGTTTGCGCCTTAATTAAGACCAATGGCACAGACGTTGCTCAAGGACACTCAGGAAAGACTTGAATTACGTTTAGGAGAAGATCATGAGTGTCGTACGCAAAATTCTGGTGGTTGATGATGATCCCGTGGTCGGCAAGAGCTTTGACCGGGTTCTGAGCAGCAAGGGTTACGCAGTGATTACCGCGGAAAATGGCGAAGAGGCGCTGCTGAAGCTCAACAATGAACATTACGACGTGGTGTTCACGGACATCCGGATGCCCGGAATCAGCGGCCTCGATGTCGCCGAAAGAGTGAAGGCGAGCCAGCCCTGGCTGCCGGTCGTCATCGTTACCGGCTACGCCACAGGCAGCAACGAGGAACGCGCAGCAGCTGCGGGCGTGTCGGGTTTCCTGCGCAAGCCGCTATCCCCGGAGATGATCGAAGCCAGCGCCGAGAAAGCGTTGAACGACCTGGCGGCGGCCGTTTCGCCGGTGTTGCCAACGGTTCAAGCCGCAGCGCAAGAAGCTCCGATGGCCGCAGCGCCAAGGAGCAAGACCGAGACGCTCAAGAACATTGCCCTGTTCCTGGCGGCACCGTTCATCGGTCTGGCATACGTCCTGGCGATGCCGTTGGTGGCACTCGGAACCCTGACCTGGTTTACCGCCAAGGCGCTGGCCGGGAAATTTCCTGTCGTCAAGGACATTGCGCTGTTCTTGGCAGCACCTATGATTGGATTGGCCTACATCGTTGCCATGCCTTTCGTCGGAATTGGAATGTTGGCCTGGTTTGGATCGAAGGCATTGCTGAAACGCAATTGAGCAGGACCTGCAGGTAATTCCAACCCGCTCCGTGCGGGTTTGAGTTTGCCCAGGGTAACCGCTCCACGAGATTTTTTAACTGCAAAGGGAAACTAAAATGAAGAAACAACTTGTCACAGGAATGATTCTGGCATTCTCGGGTGCGTTGCTCGTCACCTCCGCCAATGCAGCCGTCGATGAAGCCGCCGCCAAGGCGCTGGCGAAGTCCAGCGACTGCTTCAAGTGCCATGCGACCGACAAGGACAAGAAGGGCCCATCCTTGAAGAAGATCGCCGCGAAATACAAGGGCAAGGCCGACGGCGAGGAAAAAGTCACCAAGTTCATGACTTCCAGCCCGATGGTCAAGCTTGACGATGGTAAGGAAGACAAGCACGCCGCGGTCGATTCCAAGGACTCTGCGGCGCTGAAGAACCTGGCCGGCTGGATTCTGTCGCACTAGTGCCCGAAGATGGTTCTGGGGTACCAGGCGTAGGCGTCAGCAACGATCTTCCAGCTCCGCAAGAGCGCGCCCGGATTCGAGCGCGCTTTCTTCATTGCGGCTGCCGGATCAACCGGCCATACCCTACCTTGGTTCCCCGCCTGTAGCCTTGACGGCAACGGTTGCGACTTTTCCCACTAAGCTATTCTTATGATCAGCATAAAAAACAGTGAATGTACTTTATGGATTATGCGTTCTAAGATGCACCCATCCAAATCGTTATCCACCTAACAGCCGCTACCAAAGGAGTCCCCGCATGGACCAGTCAAACCGTTACGCCAATCTCTCGCTCAAGGAAGCCGACCTGATCGCCGCCGGGCGCCACGTATTGTGTGCCTACATCATGAAGCCGAAGGTCGGCTATGGCGACTTCCTGGCCACCGCTGCGCACTTCGCCGCCGAATCCTCCACCGGCACCAACGTCGAAGTCAGCACCACCGACGACTTCACCCGCGGTGTCGATGCCCTGGTGTATGAAATTGACGAAGCCGGTGAACTGGTCAAGATTGCCTACCCGGTCGAACTGTTCGACCGCAATATCACCGACGGACGCGCCATGCTGGCGTCGGTGTGGACGCTAACCATCGGCAACAACCAGGGCATGGGCGACGTCGAATACGCCAAATTGCACGACATCTACATTCCGCCGACCTTCCTGGCCCTGTTTGACGGTCCGGCGATGAACATCACCGACATGTGGCGCATCCTCGGCCGTCCCCTGGTCAACGGCGGTATGGTGGTGGGCACCATCATCAAGCCCAAGCTCGGCCTGCGCCCGCAACCCTTCGCCGACGCCTGCCACCAATTCTGGCTGGGCGGCGACTTCATCAAGAACGACGAGCCGCAGGGCAACCAGGTGTTCGCCCCGCTCAAGGAGACCATCCGCCTGGTCGCCGATGCCATGGCCCGCGCCCAGGATCAGACCGGCGAGGCCAAGCTGTTTTCCGCCAACATCACCGCCGACGACCCGTTCGAGATGATCGCCCGCGGCGAATTCATCCTCGAGACTTTCGGCGAAAACGCTTCCCACGTCGCCTTCCTGGTCGATGGCTACGTGGCCGGGACGACTGCGGTCACCACCTGCCGCCGCCGCTTTCCCAGCCAGTTCCTGCACTATCACCGGGCCGGCCACGGGGCCGTCACCAGCCCGCAATCGAAGCGTGGCTACACCGCCTTCGTGCATTGCAAGATGTCACGCCTGCAGGGCGCCTCCGGCATCCACGTCGGGACCATGGGCTACGGCAAGATGGAAAGCGCCCAGGACGACCGCAACATCGTCTACATGCTGGAGCGCGACAGCGCCGACGGCCCTTACTTCCACCAGGAATGGCAGGGCATGAAAGCCACCACGGGGATCATCTCTGGCGGCATGAACGCGCTGCGCCTGCCCGGTTTCTTCGACAACCTCGGCCACTGCAACGTGATCCAGACCTCCGGCGGCGGGGCCTTCGGCCATCAGGACGGCGGCACGGCCGGCGCCATATCGCTGAAGCAGGCGCGCGACGCCTGGCTGTCCGGCGTCAATCTGGTCGATTATGCCAAGGACCATGCGGAACTCCGCGGTGCCTTCCCGTCCTTCGCGGCGGATGCGGACAAGCTTTTTCCCGGTTGGCGTCAGGCACTCAAGATCAAGTAGGCGCCCGTCAATACCGCGGTTGTCGCATGGGCTAGAAAGTCCTGTTCGGC
>Ga0208566_1002115_pt1 | contig 10827 bp, 8 predicted proteins | sample PL_2010_150m_FD_184159 | JGI IMG/M metagenome (GOLD analysis project Ga0208566, IMG submission 184159) | Freshwater microbial communities from Powell Lake, British Columbia, Canada to study Microbial Dark Matter (Phase II) - PL_2010_150m... | ecosystem: Environmental > Aquatic > Freshwater > Lake...
ACCTGTGATGGTCTATCAATCCGCGCTCAGCGGATACCGTGCTTTCCAGGACGAGAAAGTGTCGTCCTGGAAAGCAAACAACGATAACGTGGCGCGTATCGGCGGTTGGCGCGCCTATGCGCGAGAAGCTAGCGAACCTGAACAACCGCCGCGCGCTACCGGCCGCGAGACGCCGACGGCAACTGCTGGCCATCCCAAGGCCGGTCGTGGCAAATGAAAAGGCTGCTTGATTTCCAGCCAGCAGCAGCGGCGCAGATTGGCGTGACACGCTACATAAAAACCTTCCCGGCCCTTGCGATCATCCTCGTTCTAGCGGGTTGCGCCACCGCCAACATCGATCAGTCACTCCAATCCACCAACGTCGAAGCTGCTACCTTCACCAATGGGCAAGCGAAGTTGGTGCGTTCCATCGAAACGCGGGCCGCGAATGAAAAGCAAGTGGCCGAATTGCTGGCGAAGCCCCTCACACAAACGGCTGCCGTCCAGATGGCACTGCTTAACAGCCCTGCTTTGCAGACATTGCTGGCCGAACGCTGGGGCGACATGGCGGCCGCCGCGCAAGCCGGTCGCATCGGCAATCCGATATTTAACTTCGAGCGACTGCAATTTCTCGATGAATTGGAACTGAACCGGACACTTTCTTTCGGCTTGCTCGAGTTACTCACCTTGCCGCAACGCACCGCCGTCGCCGAATCGAGAATTCAACAGGCGGAATTGCAGATGACCTCCGACGTGGTGGATCAAGTCACCCAAGTCCGGCAAGCATGGGTTAAGGCGGTCGCTGCCCAGGAAAACTTTTTCTACGCACGGCGCGTGTTTTCGACGGCCGAGGCCAGCGCGGAACTGGCGCGTCGCATGCAAGGCGCGGGCAACTTCAACCGCCTGCAACGTGCGCACCAACATGCTTTCTATGCCGATGCGACGAGTCAACTGATGAGTAGCCAACATGCTGTTACCTCATCCCGTGAACAACTTGTGCGTCTGTTGGGCCTTGGTGATAGAACTCAGGAAAGTGCGCTCAAGCTCCCTGATCGCTTGCCAGACCTGCCCAACGAGCCACTTGCGCCGGCACTGGCCGGCAGTTCGCTGACGGCGCAACGACTGGATGTGCGTCTGGCACAACTGCAACTGGATGCTGCAAGCAAAGCGCAGGGATTAAATCTCATCACCAGCCTGACGGATATTGAATTAGGCGTACAACGTGATACGGTTTTCGACAATGCGGCGGCCAGCAAGAGTACCCGGCGCGGCTACACGGTCGCCGTTCGCCTGCCGATCATTGACTGGGGTGACGCCCAACGTGCGGCTGCGAACGCCAACACCCTTGCTGCAGCCTACCGGCTGGAAGCAACCGTCGTCGGCGCGGGTTCCCAGTTGCGTGAATCTTACTCCGCCTACCGTACAACGTATGACTTGGCGCGTCACTACCGGGACGAAGTGGTGCCTTTGCGAAAGCTCATCTCGGAAGAAAATGGCCTGCGCTACAACGGCATGATTATTGGTGTTTTTGAGTTGTTGGCCGATACTCGCGATCAAATCGCGGCGGTTATGGGAGCGATTTCAGCCCAGCAGCAGTTCTGGCTGGCTGACGCGGCGCTGCAAGCCACGCTCATGGGCAAACCAACTCCGGCGCAAGCCAGCGCTGTCGCCGGCAAATTGCTTGGCGGTGGACCAGGGCATTGAGCTACCCATCGAATTCGACAAGGACAAGACGATGACATCAAGACGACATTTCTTGGGGGGTATCGGTGCAATTGCCACCGCGGTATCCGCCGCAACGGTCAGCAGAGTCACCATGGCGGCTTTGCCTGAGCCGGCAATTCAAACCACGCCGGATACCATGCCTCCGTTGGTGCCGCAATCCGGTCGTCCCTATAATCCGGTGGTCACGCTCAACGGCTGGACGCTGCCTTGGCGGATGAACAATGGCGTGAAGGAATTTCATCTGGTGGCGGAACCAGTGGTGCGCGAAATGGCGCCCGGATTCAACGCCCATTTGTGGGGCTATAACGGCCAATCGCCGGGCCCGACCATCGAAGTGGTGGAGGGCGACCGGTTACGCATCTTCGTCACCAACAAACTGCCGGAACACACCAGCGTTCATTGGCACGGCCAGCGCCTGCCCAACGGCATGGACGGCGTAGGCGGATTGACTCAGAAAGCCATAGACCCCGGCAAGACCTTTGCCTACGAGTTCATCGCCCGTCGCCCGGGCACGTTTATGTACCACCCGCACGCCGACGAAATGACGCAGATGGCAATGGGCATGATGGGATTCTGGATCACCCACCCGAAGGCCAGACATCGACTGATTGACGAAGTGGATCGCGACTTTGTGTTTCTGCTCAACGCCTACGACATCGACCCAGGTGCTTATACACCGAAGATCATGACCATGACCGACTTCAATCTGTGGAGCTGGAACAGTCGCATATTCCCCGGCATCGACTCGCTCAACGTCCGCAAAAACGACAAGGTGCGCATCCGCATCGGCAATCTGACGATGACCAACCATCCCATCCACCTGCATGGCCACGAATTCCTGGTCACTGGCACGGACGGCGGACCGACGCCGAAAAGCGCGCGCTGGCCCGAGGTCACCACCGACGTGGCGGTCGGCCAGATGCGCCAGATCGAGTTTCTGGCGGACGAAGAAGGGGACTGGGCGTTCCACTGCCACAAGTCCCACCACACCATGAACGCCATGGGACACGATGTACCAACCTTGATAGGCGTGGATCATCGCGGTGTCGCCAAACAGATCACCAACCTGATACCCGAGTACATGGTGATGAGCGAGCGCGGCATGGCCGATATGGCCGAGATGGAAATGCCGCTGCCGGATAACACCGTGCCGATGATGACGGGTCAAGGCCCGTTTGGATCGGTCGAGATGGGCGGCATGTTCAGCGTGGTTAAAGTGCGCCAAGAGCAAAAACACGGGGACTACAAAGACCCGGGCTGGTACAAACATCCCGAAGGCACCGTTGCTTTTAAAGTCACAGGCGCTATCGCCGAACCGGCGCGCTTCAAGTCGGAGGGAGGGCAATCCATGCCGCGGCTGAAGAAGTCGGAGAAAGACGTCGAAGTACGCATCCGCAAGCCCGCCGGCCTAATGCAGCACTAACGTTTCACCATTGAAAAAGGACTTTTATGCGACGCAACTGCAATCCCGTGGTGGCACCCCTGGCAGCAGCCCTGATCTTGACCTCTGGCCTCGCCTCTGCCAGTGGCACGCATGCAGGCGGCCATGACGATGCAGCCTTCGGCGAGCCCGGGGTGGCTACCGAAGTTACGCGCACGGTGGCGGTCAATATGACAGACACCATGCGCTTTTCGCCCGCCCGCGTCACGGCCAAACAGGGGGAAACGATTCGCTTTGTGGTGAATAACTCAGGCCAACTCAGGCACGAGTTTGTGCTGGGCAGCGCAAAAGAACTCAAGGAACACTACGAGGTAATGAAAAGGAACCCGGAGATGGAACACGCCGATGCGAATATGGTTACGGTGGCTCCCGGCCAAACCGGGGAAGTTGTCTGGAAGTTCACCAAACCCGGAACCGTGGATTTTGCCTGTCTGCAGCCGGGCCACTACGATGCGGGCATGAAAGGCCAGATCATGGTGAAAAAGAAGGCTATGCCAAATGATAGGAAGGCCAGGCCTAAAGATGAACATGACCACAAGCATTGAGATATTTGGGAAAACTTGCCGCATCCATCTCATCCTAGGAGCGAGCTTTTCTATGCCCCGCCGTAGCGCACGATTCTTGTTCACGGAAATACGATGAAGTCAGTCAATAGTCTTTTTCTGGTTGCTGTCGCGATTGCGGCGGCCTATTCCGTCGGCGCGAGCGCGGACGACAACAAGGCGCACGGCAGCGCGCAGGGCGCAGAGCAAGCCGCGAGCGGCGCCGAGATGAGCGAAGGGGAAGTGCGAAAGATTGACAAGGACAACAAGAAAATCATCATCAAGCACGGCGTGATCAAGAGCCTTGACATGCCACCCATGACCATGGTGTTTCGGGTCAAAGACGCCACGGTCCTTGACAAGGTGCAAGTTGGCGACAAGGTAATGTTCAAGGCCGAAAGATCCGAGGGTGCAATAGTGGTCACCGAGATTCAGCGTGCAAATTGAAGCGCAATCTCGTTGCTTGTGATCACCATGTGTTGATCCCCGTGCCTACCCTCGATTTGCTGGAGCGGCGGCGGCTCTCCCGCTAGGACTGAATAAACATCGGTGCGCCAGACTAGTGCATCGGAAGATTTGTCGCACCAAAATCGATCTGCTGAGATTATCCATGGAAGTGCAAGAACGATCACATAACCTCCGAAGCCATGCTACACGTGGGTGATGTGGCATTAAGCCGATCGCCGGGCAAGCCCTGGCATGCAATTCGCTAATGCTGGTCTGTGGCATCGACGACAAAGCCTGTCTCACCCAAGCCCCGCTCGAGATAGTGGTCTGTCTTCACCTAGCCTTCGATTATGAGTACTTTTATGGTTTCCCCCGCACTACTCTTCTTCCACTATGTATTCAGATGCGCCAGCCAAGCGGAACATTACCAATTTGTAATCCAGCAGTCAGCTTCCTGTAGGCAGCGGCAGACTATTCTGTAATCGCTCCACACTACTTCTCAAACCTAAGGAGATTCAAATGAATACCAAGTTATTGCTGGCGGCCCTGACGGTTGCCCTAACCACTTCCTTCGCAGTCGTTGCCGCAGACGCGCCCTCCAAGGATACCGCCACCCAGACCGAGCAACCAGCCAAGGCTGAACCAGCCAAGGCTCAACCGGCGAAAAAGAAAGTGAAGCCACACAGCCACGTGGAAGCAAAGGGAGGCCCAGTCATGCCGCAACCCACTGAAGCGACGGACCCACCGGCGAAACCACTGCACGACCATAAGAAGGTCCACAAGCAAATGTAGCCACGGCGCCGTCCCGTGAATGCGGAACGGTAGCTGCCACCGGCGTGGGCAGGCTATTTGATGACGAGCTTGCCCTTCATTGCGGCTTTGAAATGACCGGGATGCAGGCAGTTGAAGTCGACCTTGCCAGCCTTGGTGAACAGCCTATCGGAGTTAAACCAATCATCAATCCAATGGACCCTGCTTGAGCAGTCTGTTCTATCTACTTCCTTTCAGGAGTTGTCATACTTTCGCGCTTCTCAAGCGCAACGCGTTGCTGACCACGGACAGCGAGCTCACACTCATTGCCGCAGCCGCAATCATTGGCGACAACAGCATCCCGGTGAAGGGATAAAGCACACCCGCGGCCAAAGGCACGCCAAGGGCATTGTAGACCAAGGCGAACGCAAGATTTTGGCGCATGTTGCGCACAGCAGCCTCGGACAGCGCACGGGCACGCAGGATGCCGCGCAAATCACCCTTGACCAGGGTAAGCTGGGCGCTGTTCATCGCCACGTCGGTGCCAGTGCCCATGGCGACGCCTACGTCGGCCTTGGCGAGAGCCGGGGCATCATTGATGCCATCACCGGCCATGGCAATCTTGCGCCCTTGGCTGCGCAGGCTGTCCACCATATCCACCTTGTCCTGCGGTTTGACTTCACCCCGGAACTCATCGATACCCAGTTTGGCGGCCACCGAGCGCGCCGTCGCCGAGCCATCACCCGTGGCCATGATCACGCGGATGCCGGCTGCCCTGAGACCCGCCAGTGCCTCGGGTGTCGTCGCCTTGATCGGATCGGCGACGGCAATCAGGCCGGCCAGCGCCTTGTTGACGCTCAGAACCATCACGCTCGCGCCTTCGCCGCGCAGCGCATCTGCCTGCGCAGCCAACGCTTGCGTAGCGATGCCTTCGTCGGCCATCAGTTGAGGATTGCCGAGTATCAACTGTTTCCCGGCGACGGCGCCGCGCACCCCGATGCCGGAACCCGATTCGAAGACTTCAGGCTTGTCGAGCTTGAGTTGCCGGCGCTTGGCCTCGGCGACGATGGCGTGTGCCAAAGGATGCTCGCTGCCCTGGTCGAGGCTGGCGGCGAGACGCAGGATCTCGTCTTCGTTCCAGCCCTCGGCCGCCACGATCTGCTGGAAGGCCGGCTTGCCTTCGGTGAGCGTGCCGGTCTTGTCCACGATCAGGGTGTCCACCGTACATAGTTGTTCGATCGCAGCCGCGTCACGGAACAACACGCCCATGGTCGCCGCCTTGCCGGTCGCCACCATAATCGACATCGGCGTCGCCAGACCTAAGGCACATGGACAAGCGATGATCAGCACCGCGACAGCATTGATCATGCCATAGACCCAACTCGGATCGGGGCCGAGAAGACCCCAGACGAAGAAGGTCACCAGCGCGATCGCCATCACCACGAGCACAAAATAGCCGGCCACCACGTCGGCCATGCGCTGCATCGGCGCGCGCGAGCGCTGCGCCTGGGCGACCATTTGAACGATCTGCGCCAACACCGTGGCGGTGCCGATTTTTTCCGCTTGCATTACCAGGCTGCCGCTGGTATTCACGGTCGCCCCGATCAACTTGTCACCGGGTTGCTTGGCGACCGGCAGGGGTTCGCCGGTGAGCATGGCTTCATCAACCGCGCTCTCACCTTCGACCACCACGCCATCAACCGGGATCTTCTCGCCTGGCCGCACGCGCAGGTGATCGCCGATATGCACCTGAGCGAGGGGGACATCCTCTTCATCTCCATTGGCAAGAACCCGTCGGGCTGTTTTCGGAGCCAGGCCGAGGAGAGACTTGATTGCCGCAGAAGTCTGCGAGCGTGCGCGCAACTCGAAGATCTGACCGAGCAGGGTCAGCGAGATGATTACCGCCGCCGCTTCGAAATAGACACCGACGCGGCCATGCACGACGAACGCAGCTGGAAATACGTCCGGCGTCACGGTAGCGACGACGCTGTAGAGGTAGGCCGCGCCGGTGCCTGATCCGATCAGCGTCCACATATTGGGGCTTCGCTCGACTATCGAGCGCACCCCGCGCTGGAAGAACGGCCAGCCGGCCCACAGGACAACCGGCGTCGCCAACAACAATTCCATCCAGTTCTGAGCTTGTGGCGCGACCAGATCAAAACGATGACTCGCCATGGCGAGGGTGGTCACGATCACGGTTAAGGGCAGTGTCCACCAGAACCGGCGACGGAAGTCGTCCAGTTCGGGGTTCTCTTCAGCATCCAGCGAAGGCAGCATGGGCTCCAGCGTCATGCCGCACTTCGGGCAGTTACCCGGCGTCGGCTGCTGGATTTCAGGATGCATGGGGCAGGTAAAAATCGTTTCCGCCTGGATGGGCTCGTCCACATGAGTCGGGAGCAGATAGCGATCAGGTTCGAGGTCGAATTTCGTCTTGCACTTGATGCTGCAGAACACGTTGTTCCTGCCCAGATACTCAGAGGCGAGGTCCTTGTCGCGGACGACCGTCATGCCGCAAACCGGATCGCGGTTCGGGTCCCCGCCTGTAATCGTGATGTTGTCTTTCATGGGGACTCCCTTCTTTCCAACTCATCGGGTGTTATGACAATCGGCCATGCCTCCGACTAATCAATCATAACCAGCATTGTGCTTTATCGCACCCGAGAGCGGGGTGACACCGAGATTACATTGTTGTCATCTTTCTCCGGCGTAGAGTCTACTAAAACTGCCTGAAATACATCAGTCATATCTTGCAAGTGGATAACGCATCTGTAACCGCCGCGTGGCGAAATTGTAAGCATGCGCCGAGTACGATGGTTCCCGCAGTCACACATCAATCAACCTTCAACAGGAGAACCAAAATGTTCAAGAAAATACTACTCGTCGCCGCCATCAGCACCGTCGCCGCCTCGGCCGTCGCGTTGGACGCAGGCCAGTTTCAAAGGGTAGTCCCGCTTAAGGATGGTTCCACCGTCTTCATCTTCGAGGATGGAAAAATGGCAATGGAAAGCAAATACGGGCGGGTGGAACGGATGGATCCGGGCCATGTCATGGAAGCCAAGAATGGCGAGAAGATCACCATGCAAGGCGACCAGGTCGCACGACTCGAATACCTCCGCACGATCGATCGTGGTCAGTAGCAACCGGTTAGACTGGGGTATTCGGCGCGGCTCCTTCGGGAGCCGCGTACATTTCGACCTGTCGGGAAACACTTTTCGTCACTCCCCGGAATAATGGGCAAGTTGTTATTCGGCGAGCGAGAGGGCTAGGTCAACCCGTGAGCTGTAAGGATGAATTGAGTGCCTCGTGGTCAACGGCACTCGCCACATTTTCTACAGTTTTTAGAGATGCCTTTGAATGCTCGTCCTGGTTACCTGGGTGGCGGTCAATACCGGCCCTGGCGCAGAGCCGCTCGAACCGCAAGTAACGCGAGTCATAGTCCCCCTGAAGGTCTTCCGCCAGAGAGCCTGCGGTGGCGAAGAGGGATCTCGCCCGGTCCGCCACTTCGCGTTGCGCCTGATGTTCGATCAACACGATCCGCCGGCGCGACCTGATTCCGGCGGCGTGTAGATCGATCACAAAGCAATCACCCCGGTGGGCATCAACCGGATCAACGAACAGCATTTCGCAAAGCCGCATTCCCATCACGCTTGCGAGTTCCATCCGCGTAGCAACTGGCAAGCTGATAGGCGTCATCGCCGCGACGGCACAACCCGAACGCGCCGCGTTTTGCCCCGACGGCGGGGATACTCGGCAGACAGCTGCGTTGAGCGCACGCGATGCCTGAGCATGGCCCTGGCGTTGGGCGTCGGCTAGAAATCGGATTGCCGCAACATCGGGCTCTTCCCTTCGGCCATGAGAGGAATTGGACAAACGCACCGGATCAAGATCGCGCAGCAGTCTCTTGGCGGTTCGGTATTGCGCCTCGGGGTGGCCGCGCTGTGCGGCCTCCAACATCCATTCGCGGGCCTTGCCATGGTTGCGAAAGCTGCAGTTTTCATGGTTGTAAAGAAGCGAGAGAAAGAAACAGGCCTTGGTCGAACCCAGGAATGCGGCACGTTCCAGCCAGCGCACCGCCTTCTTGAAATTTCTACTGTTGACCCTGCTGCCGGATTCATCGCGCCACCCTACGGTGTAGCGGAGGCCGAGTTCGTCGCAGGCCAGCCGGTGGCCGCCCTTTGCCGCCCGTTCGAGGTAGCGTTCTCCGGCATCCCCATGGAGAGTGCTGAGCAGGCCGAATCTGTAGCACAGTTCGACGTCCCGCAGGTCCACGCAGCGCGAGTACCAGAGGCGGGACAGTTGGGTCGCGCCCGTTAGCCAGTAATGATCCGCCAAGCGCCGTGCGGCGCCCGTCTCGCCAGCCGCAAAGGCGCGCTCAAGCCACTCCATGGCGGTGGTGCCGAGCGTCTCACCATCCGATCGAATTTCGAGGAGTAGGTCGCCGAGCTCGAACTGGGCCGTGGCGTCTCCCTTATTTGCGGCGCTATTCAGCAAACCCATCGCGCTCTCCGTGCGTGTTGCGTAGTCACCTGTGCACGCTTCGGACAGGAGCATCTGAGCGAGCTTCGTCTCGGCCCGAGCGCAACCGTCGTTGGCGGCCATCCGGTACCAACGGATCAGCTTCTGCGCGTTGTCGGAAAACTGCGGAGCGATACGTTTCCCGATCAATCGCCATGCCTCCGCCGAGCCCTGCTGTGCCGCCTTGTCCAGCCACAGCAGCGCGGAGTTCATGTTGACGCCAAGACCTTCGCCACCGTCCAGATACAGGCGCCCGAGCCGAAGTTGGCTGCTAGGGTCACCTCTGCGTGCCCGCCGGATGATCGGCAGAACTGTTCTGCTGGCCATGTTATTTCTCCTGTTGTCGCTGCGAATCTACGCATCGGCGCGGCGGGACTGGACGTCGCGGAAGCTTACCGAGCGCGGATGGCCAATTTAGGCCAAAGTAATCCGGAACCGGTTGCGAAAGTGAGACGAATCTATCCCTTACTGCGCATTGCTTACCGTGATCGCGAAGACTGGCGCTGCTCGTCGCGCGCGTTGGGTGGCCGCTGTTTGCGCGGCACCCTCCGACATTGGCGCGGTCGTCGACAAATGTTGTCAAGACACCACAACATGATGCGGACCATGGCGTCGTTCGCCGAGGAACCGCAGGAACCCCCTTCGTCCGCCAGAATTTCCAGCCCTCCCCGGACTACTCTGCCCGCACTTGGGATTGCCAAGATCTATCAATAGGAGAATTCAGATGAAGATGAAGCTCATCGCTGTCTCGGTCGCCGCGGCCATGACGGCTCCGCTGGCGTTCGCGCAAAGCAATGTAACGGTCTCGGGGCGGCTGAACTTCGCCGTCGAGAGCATCAAGGCCAGCGGCGCCACCCTGGGTAGCGCCAATGACTTTACCAGCCGTGCGCGGATGGTCGATAACTCGTCGGAGCTCCGCTTCTCCGGCCGCGAGGATCTGGGCGGGGGTCTGAACGCCTGGTTCACCATCGGCGCTGGCGTGGATGTCTCGGGTGCGTCGGCCACCGACCCGTTCGTGCGCGGCCTGCTCGCCTCGCGCAATTCCGGTCTCGGCCTGGACAACAAGGCCTGGGGGTCGATCATGCTCGGCAAGTGGGACGTGCATTATGAAGCCGGCGCCGTCCCGCCGGTCGGCAACGTCGATTTTGCCTATATCGACGCGGGCCTGGCCACCTTTGCAAACATAGGGCTCGGCGCCGGCCAGCAGGGCGTGGGCCTCGCGGGTGGTCGCCTGAGCAACACCGTGCGCTACGTCAGCCCGAACTGGTCTGGCTTCTCGGCGATTGTCGCCTATGCCCGCAACGTCGAAGAGACCGCCAACGGGAACGGCGTCGCCGCCGCCAACGGTGAGCGCAAGCCCTACCAGTTCCAGTTCGCCCCGCAGTATATGAATGGCCCGGTCACCGCCTTCTACTCGTATTACACCGA
>Ga0208566_1002116_pt1 | contig 10824 bp, 6 predicted proteins | sample PL_2010_150m_FD_184159 | JGI IMG/M metagenome (GOLD analysis project Ga0208566, IMG submission 184159) | Freshwater microbial communities from Powell Lake, British Columbia, Canada to study Microbial Dark Matter (Phase II) - PL_2010_150m... | ecosystem: Environmental > Aquatic > Freshwater > Lake...
GGACAAAGGCAAAATCAATAATTAATATTGATTGCCAATTTGGTCTGGAAGCCGGATTGCAACTCAAGAAACAATATCCTGAATCAAGATTAATCGTTTGTTCGATGGGTCCGGGTTCGTTTCAGGCCTCTCTCAGAACAGCTATTTCAATGGGCTATGACGAAGCATACCTGTTATCAGACCGTAAACTTGGTGGTAGTGACACATATGCCACAGGCCTGGCTATTTCTACTATGCTGAAGCACCTGGGTTTCACTAAAGATTCTAAAGACCCTTTTATTATTGTAGCCGGCCGGCAAACCAGCGATGGCGATACTGCACACGTTCCGTCACAGGTGGCCGAAAGTATCGGAATTCCTCAAGCCACTTTTGTTGAGAGTGTAAAAGGTGACGGCACCGGCAAAGTAATTGCGAAAAGGATTATAGAAGGTGGATATCAAATGATGAAATTACCCATGCCTTGTGTTATTTCATTAACTCCAACTGGAATTCCTCCCCGCAAGCCTTCATTAAGTGGAGCCATCAAAGCCCGTACATTGAAAATAACGACTTTGGGAATTGCTGATATTGGTTTAGGAACCGAGAAAATTGGTCTTAACGGATCCCCGACTATTGTAGTAAAGGTTATTAATATTGTCAGCGAACGTCCGCCTATAACAATGTCGGTAGGCCATAATGAAGCTTCATTAGTAGATAGTTTAATCGCTAACTTTAAAAAAGGCGGAAATGTTTTAGATAAGAAAGAGAAAGTTGCTAAAAAAGATATCGAACGTCCGGATTTCCCCGAAAAAGACTTCAGGGAGGGAGCAAGAGGAATTATTACCTGGGCCGAGATAACTAATGGTAAGATTTCCAGACCTTCACTTGAGCTGTTAACTCCGGCCAGGAACTTAGCCAATCAGTTAGGTAACGACACCAAAGTAATGACATTAATTATAGGAAAAAATGTTCGTCCTTTGGCTCAAACTCTGATTGAACATGGTTCAGATGAGGTTATTGTTGTTGAAAATGATAAACTTGAAGAATATCTGGTTCTTCCATTTTCATCAATCTTTGAACAAGTCATTAAAGAAAGAAAACCAGAAATTGCTCTTTTTGCTGCAACCACCTCCGGACGGGAATTAGCTCCCAGAATAGGAATGAAAACCAGTAGTGGAGTAACTGCAGACTGTACCGGACTTGAAATTGGAGAATACGTAGATAAAAAAGAAAAAGTGATTTATACACCCATTCTTGAATCACGGCGGCCTACTTATGGCGAAAGCAAACTTGCCACTATTCTTGGCTTTGTTTGTCCACAAATTTCCACAGCCCGGGCTGGTACATTTGAAGTTCCTAAAAGGGTTGATGGAAGACAAGGTATTATTTCAAGTTTCAAACCAGTTTTAACGGATAAAGAATTTGTTGTTGAAATTGTGAAAACAGTAAGAGGTGAAGGCGGGTTACAAAATCTTTTCGAGGCCGACATAATAATTTCAGGTGGCAGAGGTACTACAAACGATAGTTTAGGTCTGATAAAAGCGCTTGCTGAAGCATTACTGAGCCAGGGTATCAATGCTGAATGGGCAAGCAGCCGTCCGGTAGTTGACGAAGGTGTTGCCGAGTATGCACGACAAGTCGGACAAACCGGAAAAACCATTCGTCCTAAAGTATATATTGCCGTTGGAATATCCGGAGCAATTCAACATATTGCCGGCATGAAAGAATCTGAAAAAATTATTGCCATAGACCACAATCCCAAAGCAAACATTTTCCATCATGCCGATTTTGGAATTGTGGGCGAATATCAAGACATTTTACCGGAATTGATCGAACGTGTAAAAGCCGGATTTACATTCGGAATTGAGACTAAAAAGAAATTATAATTATCGGGATTGATAAAGAAAAATCATCTTCCTATGAATCAATTTAAAAAAACAACCAGACTTTTTGGCCCCCTGGCGATATTCTGCTTGTTACTGTTGACTGGTTGTTCTGTAAAACTTCCCAATGAAAAAAGTGATTTTAAAAAATCAGATTTAGTGGAATTAATCAAGCTTGATTCAACATTCAAACTGGATATCAGATATGCTTCAGGTAACAACTTTGTAGGGCGGCCCGTATATACAGAAGCAAGAGCTTTTCTGCAGCGGCCTGCAGCACAAACTTTGGTAAAAGTAAACAGCGAATTAAAACAGCTGGGTTATGGCCTGGTTATATTTGATGGATACCGGCCATGGAGTGTAACTAAAATATTTTGGGATATTACTCCCAAAGAGAATAGAAAATTTGTGGCAGACCCCAAAAAAGGCTCCATGCACAACAGGGGGTGTGCAATAGATTTAAGTTTATATGAAATTGCTTCCGGAAAAGTAGTGAAGATGACGGGAGAATATGATGAAATGAGTGAACGTTCTTATCCTGATTACAAAGGCGGTACGAATGAACAACGCAGGATGAGGGATTTGTTAAGAAGTAAAATGGAAGCCAATGGTTTCGTTGTGAATGAATATGAATGGTGGCATTTTGACTATAAAGATTGGAAATTGTACCGGATTCAGAATATTCCATTTTTGGAAATAAAATAAAAAGGCAGGCAACAAGTGCCTTGGCATTCAACAGATTTTTTTTACTTTAGCTGCATTATTCATAAATATTTCTACAATGAGAAAATATTTCTTATTGGAGTTGGTATTCTCGATGGTTATTTTGCATACGTTTAGCCAGTCAAACGGGTTTACCGCGGCCTACGACAACATGCATCTTCAATTTTCGGCCTCCTACCCTTTCGGGAAATGGAAAGCCGTTGACTGGAGTGCCCTCGATTCCCGCATCAGGCCAAAGATTGTGGTTGCCGGAGAATCCGGCGATTCTGTTGCTTTTTATCAGGCGCTGAAGGAGTATCTTGTTACGATCCCCGATGGCCATGTATCACTGAGAGGGTGGAGTGGCCAAAAGGCGATTGCCATGTACCGGCAGATCGGTGGCAGTTATGGCTTTGCAGTGACGAGGCTCGACGATGGCCGGGTTGTTGTCCGGCTGGTTAACCCCGGATCTCCTGCCGCCGGTGCCGGGGTAACTTTCGGCGCGCAGGTTCTTGAGATCAATGATCATCCTGTCCAGTCCGTGCTGGATACGATGTCCGTTTTGTGGGCAGAGGCCATTCCTGCGACCCTGGAATGTAAAAAAATGTACCAGGAGCGACTTGTTGGCAGGGCCCCCGTTGGCCAGGAAATGAAGATCAGGTTTCTGAACCGGGGAGCTGCAGATCCGGTAACAGCAACGCTTACCGGTGCCGATGACAATTATGCCACTTATGACCAGACCTCGATGACGCCGTTGAACCCTGGTCCCGTGGTAACCAGTAAAATCCTTTCCCAGGGCGGGTATGGTTATATCAAACTCACTTCGGAGCACGGGGACGATTCCACTGTCGTACGAAAAATTTACACCGACTTCAGGGATGCAATCACAGGCTTTATCAGCCAGGGAGTCCGGGGGATGGTCATTGACATGCGTGTGAATGCCGGGGGCGATGATGCCCTCTCGGCCGCTTTTTCAGGCTTTTTTTATAAGGATACGGTACTTTATGAATACCAGACATGGTATAATCCGGCTGACGATTCGGTTGAAATCTGGCCGCAACCTATTCTTCATTTCAACCCTGTTACTTTGCAGGGTTATATCAACCCCAAATACCCCGTTGGTTCTCTTTTTATTGAACCCCAGGGGATCAATTTCGGGAAACCGGTAATGGTCCTGGTAAGCCCGCGCAATATCAGTACAGGCGAGGGTATACCGATGGCCCTGCAGCGGTTGCCGGTCTGCAAGGTGGTTGGTTTTCATGGCACCAACGGCTCTTTCGGAATGGTTGAGTACAAAATTTACCTTTCTCCTCCTCCCAATGAATTATACGTCAGGTACCCGTACGGACAATCTCTGGATAAGAATTTTAAAATCCAGCTCGACAGCGATTCAACCATGACCGGCGGAGTCATTCCCGGTCTCCGTGTTCCGTTAAACGATTCGGTTATCAATGAGCTCTATATCGACAGTACCGATGTGGAACTGAATTACGCGATCAAGGAACTGAATTCGATGCTGGGAATAAACGATTACCAGAGCGGATCGCACGGAATGGAACTGGACCCGGTATATCCGAATCCCGTGAGCTCTTCAGCCACGATCACCTACCGGCTGGAGGAGGCTTCCACGGTCTCCCTGGTCCTCTACGACCTCTGCGGAAAGCAGGTGAAAATCCTGGTTGATGGTCCGCAGAAATCTGGTAGTTATACAGTAATTTGGAATGCCCGGGAGACCAATCCCGGTGTTTATTTTTACCGTCTCACCGCAGGAAGGTTGAGCCTGGTAAGGAAATGCATCGTTCTTTAAAAACCCAATCTCATAAATTCAGCCTATGAAAAAGATCACCTGTCTGTCAATTTCATTGCTGGGATGTTTTTTATTCCTGGTTTCTTCGTGTAAAAAAAAGAGCGATACCGATATCAGTAAAGTGAACGAACAGATTGTCGCCCAATGGGAACGCATAAGCGATTCCATCCTGCCCACCATCAGGGTTCCTGGCATGATCATTGGCATCTGGGCGCCCAACCGCGATCTTTCCTGGGTTCGGGGTAAGGGGAAAGCCAATGTGGCTACCGGTGAAAAACCGGATCCTTCAATGAAATTCAGGATGGGGAGTCTTACCAAAACCTATACATACACGGTTCTTCTCCAGCTGGTCGATGAGCAGAGCCTGAATCTTTCAGATAAGCTGAGCCTGTTTCTGCCGGGTTTCCCCAAAGCCGACAGCATCACCATCAGGATGCTCTGCAACCACACCAGCGGGATCTTTGATTATACGGAGACCCCCACGTTCCAGGTTGGTTTAATGACAGATCCTTATAGGGTCTGGACCAGCCAGGAGTTCATCGACATGGTAAAGAGTGAACCTTTTTATTTTTCTCCTGGAACCAATTTCAGATATTCGAATACAAACACCATCATAGCCGGAAAGATCATCGAGCAGATTACAGGAAACCCGGTTAAAATGGAAATTCAGCAACGGATACTCACCCCGCTTCACCTGGCCAATACGAGCTATCCCTCCGACCATAACATGCCGGTTCCTTTTGTTCATGGCTACGACTGGATATGGGACAGCGACACTACTCATTTCCCCGATGTGGCAGAGGCCTATGACCCCTCGATTGGTGGGGCAGCCGGCGCCATGGTGGCCGATGTTTATGACCTCAGGAGCTGGGTTGAGACCCTGTATAAAGGCACATTGCTGAAACCGGCAACTCAAGCCCTGCGGCTCACGGTGGTGCCGGCGCCGGGCGAAGATTGCGAAGAGTATGGGCTGGGCATCATGCATAAGATCAATCCCCCGATGTGGGGACACACTGGGACCATCCCGGGATATAAAAACTGGGCAGGGTATTGCCCGTCGCAAAATGTTACGATTGTTATCAGTTACAATTCAACCAAGTCCAAACCTATGATTCTGGCAAGCCGGTTGATGAATATATACCTGCAAGCGGTAAAGTAATAGGACCAGATTAGTCATGCCAGATCTTCAGCTGGCCTATGGCCTCGTATAGTCTCTTTAAACAAAAACCTTTTGCTTTCGCAAAAGGTTTTGTATTGTCGGGGTAGCAATCATATACCTGACCGCTGCAGGCGTTATTTATTTTCCCAGTAGCGAAGCAATCTGCGCCAGCTTAATGAACTCCTGCCGGTAGCCATATTTGTCGGCGCCTTTTGAAGCGGTCGCCATTGCGATCACCTGGTCATAACCGGAGGCGCCTTTGTGTTCCGAATTTCTCAGCAGCATACCGAACTCCGCGACCGATGAGGCAAAACGCAGGTTTGCGGAAACGTTGGTATTGTTCATGTCCTGGTCCTTCACCTTTGCCACGATAAGCTTGCTTATTGTATCCTCCAGGTCCTTATAACGGAGCTTGACGGTCATCACACCGGTACCTCCCGTGATATTCGTAGCCTGGTATTCCAGGGGATCAACTGTATTGAATGATTCCGCAGAACCTGAAAGAACGATCTCATACAATGCCGTAACCGTGTGGCCAGCGCCGATCTCGCCGGCATCTTTGTGGTCATCGTTGAAGTCTTCATTGTTCAGGAGCCGGTTTTCGTAGCCGATCAACCGGTATGCCTTTACCTTTGCAGGATTGAATTCAACCTGGATCTTGACATCCTTGGCAATGGTGAAAAGCGTTCCCCACAGCTCTTCCCCGAAGATCTTCTGAGCTTCCATGATGTTGTCGACATAATAATAATTCCCGTTACCGGCATCGGCAATCTTTTCCATCTTCGAATCCTTATAGTTTCCCATTCCAAACCCCATGATCGAAATAAAGATACCGTCATTCCTCTTTTCTTCGATCAGGCGGGTCATCTCGGCATCGCTGCTGGCGCCGATGTTAAAATCACCGTCGGTAGCGAGGATCACCCGGTTGTTTCCGCCGATGATGTAGTTTTGCTTGGCAATCTGGTAAGCGAGCCTGATCCCGGCCCCGCCGGCTGTGGAACCGCCTGCCTCCATCAGGTCTATAGCGGCCAGTATCTTCTCCTTTTCATAACCTGGCGTCGATTCCAGTACAACCCCGGCAGCCCCGGCATAGACGACCATCGCTACCCGGTCGACCGGACGGAGGTTCTTGACGAGGATATGAAATGCCTGCTTGATGAGCGGTAGCTTGTTCGGGTCCTGCATCGACCCGGATACATCGATCAGGAAAACAAGATTGCTTTTCGGAATTTCATTGTCCTTGAACTCTTTCCCTTTGATGCCGATCAGAAACAGCTTATGATCCTTGTCCCAGGGACAATCGCCGGCCTCAAGGTTCACTGAGAAAGGATTCCCGTTGACGGGCTGGGGATAGGTATAATCGAAATAGTTTATCATCTCCTCGATCCTCACAGCATCCTTGTAAGGCATGGTATTGTTGTTCAGAAAACGGCGGACATTGGAATAGGATGCCCTGTCGACATCTATGGAAAAGGTGGAGAGCGGATTATTTACCACAACCTTAAAATTGTTCTCATTGACCTTGTCGTACGATTCGGTATTGAACTGTGAATACGGTTCCTCGGCTTGAATGGCATCATATTCTGTTACGCCATAACCAAGGCTCTTTCCTGCAGCGTTCACTCCACAAGGCTGTCCGGTCGACAGTGCATCGGCTGCTGTGAGGCCTTTTTTCTCTTTTTCCGTTTTGATCTCCCGGTGAACTTCAGCAGAACGGTCAAGCTGTATGGAGAGATTTACGGTCTGGTTCTCCATCACGATGATGTCCTTTTCAAGATGATCGGTATACCCGTTTTTCACAGCTTTGATCCTGTAATTCCCGGCAGGCATACCATTAATAGTGAAATTGCCATTCCGGTCAGTGGTCAGAACGGCAACCTGGCTGGTTCCCTGGTAAAGGAAGATCTTCGCGGAGGAAAGTGGATTGGCGGTGCCTTTATCCGTAACTTTTCCAAGGATTGACCCTGTACCTGTGGAGGACAAGGTAATGGTACTGCCCGTTTGAGCGCTGTTGACAGCCAGCGTGAAGCTGATGGCAATCAGACTGACTGCTGTAAGGAAAACCAGTATGAGTGCTGGTCTTGAATTTCTTTTTTCCTGTGTTTTCATGGTGTCTTGATTTTTAGGGTTAAAATGTTTTATCTGGATGATGCAGGATTTGCACGGATTCCATAAATGCCGGTAGACTTTTTTTAAAGTTTCTTCCTTTTCAGATCATATTGCTGGAATTATCCATGTTGACGCTCGTCTTTGACTAGCTTACATTGCACGATGATCTATTACTTTTGCCCTCAGGTCGGGCGGCCTTACTTTACTTTCTTTTGCTTCCACCAAAAGAAAGTAACAAAGAAAAGTCACCGCTGTTCCCTTCGACAAGCTCAGGGTCCAGCTCGGTGGTTGAGCTTGTCGAAACCACGGAAACTCGTCGCTACGCTCCTCAAACACTCCGCAGTTTTTAACGCTCATTCCTCGATTTTCTTCACGCAAATTTCATGAGGCGGAAAAAGAATAAGATGTAACTCCCCTCCCCAATTGGGGAGGGGAAGGGGGTGGGCTGAATGTTCCCTTCGACAAGCTCAGGGAACATAGTAGGTGGTTGAGCTTGTCGAAACCACCCGATAAAAGCGTATTTTTACATGAACAACCGGTTCCAGAATTGAAACTCAAACCAGAAATAACCACTCTATCCGACCTCGAACTGGTAGCTCTCTACCGGGAAACAGGTGACAAGGAACTGGTCGGAGAACTTTTCCGGCGATATACACGGTTTGTCTTCCTTGTGTGTATGAACTACCTGGACGAAGAGGAGAAAGCCAGGGATGCTGCCATGCAGGTCTTTGAAAACCTGTTCACCGCTCTCACCAGGCACGACATCCGTAATTTCAAATCATGGTTGCATGTGGTTACAAAAAATCATTGCCTGATGCAGCTTCGGGAACAGAAGCAGCAGCAGATCATCAGGGATGAATGGGAAAAAGTTTACCCCGGGAATATGGAATCGCCTTTCTTTTTGAATCCTTATGATGAAAAGGAAGAGTCGCTCATGGATCTGGAGGAGGCGATCAGGATGCTCAGCAAGGAGCAGCGTATCTGTATCGAACTCTTTTACCTGAAGAAGAAAAGCTACCACGAGATCGTTGAGATCACCGGCGATTCGTACCTGAAGGTAAAAAGCAATATTCAGAATGGGAAAAGAAATCTGAAAATCCTTTTAACACGACAAAATGAACACTGATATCCATAATGTTTTTTCTGCCGGAGACTGTCCTCCCCATGAACAGTTGCTTTCCTATTTCAGAGGTGATCTGACCGGGGAAGAAAAAAACAGGATCGAACATCACCTGATGGAGTGTGAGATGTGTTCGGATGAGCTGGGCGGCCTCTCCAAAATGAAGGATGTTGAAATACTGCCTGATATCGTTGCTGAAATCCAGTCGGGACTAAAGGCAAAGCAGCGAAAAATTATTCCGGTGAATCCCCGGATACTCCTTCTTGCAGCAGCAGCAACAGTGGTCCTCGTCATCGGTGTTGGGTTCCTTTTCCGTTTCATTCCCTTTCGGCAGCAGGAACAAGCTTTAACCCAAAAAACGGAGAAATCCGTTCAGCCCATTCCTTCGCGGATGTCACCCTCTTCCGGTACCGGATCAGCCGGTAAATCCCTTCTTGCTGTAGTTCAACCTCCAAAAAAGAAAGATGTGAACAAGGAGGAAGAGAAGATCGTTCCGATATTGATGGAAGACAAACTCGCTGATGAAGAAACCAGGACAGCCAGGCTCGCGGAAGACCGTAAAGCCCTCCGGGAACCGCAACAGGACTCTGCAACCCAGACTAAGGCTTTGGGGTACGGTTCCAATGCAGCTGGCGTAAGCGTTGACAATAAAACGGTCGCCATGCAGCCACGTGCCCTTGCAGAAAAGAAAACAGATAATGAGCGGATGGTAAAACAGGGCGCTGGACCTGGTTTTAACGATGCCGCTATGGTTCTTTATCACAAGGCGGATTACTACCAAGCTTCGCATCTGTTTGAAATTTCACTGGAACTTGACTCTGCCAGTTCTGCTAACCGCTATTATCTTGCCAACTGCCGGTTTCATTTAAAGGAATATCTAAAAGCAAAGCAACTCCTTCAGAAGATCATTTCCGATCCGAAAGACAACTACTATCAGCAAGCAGTTGAACTCATGAAAAAGGTAGAGGCGGAAATTAAATAGTGAAGGGTGAAGAGTGATGTGTAAATGGGTGAAAAAGGCATGGGTTAGTCTGCCGCACGTGGGGTTCAGCTAACAAATTTTTATTTATTTCTTTCTAAAAATCCCATTTCACGTATAAATAAATTTGGCTGTTTACGGGGAATATGGTACTTTTAAACCTTCATATATGATCTTTTCCGTTATGAAAAAATTTTATTTTTTACTGGCATTCATGTTTTTTTGTTCAATGTCGTTTTCTCAACCCTGGATAAAATATCTGCCTCAGAACAAATCAAAAAAGGAACTCACCCTGATTGATTATAAAAATGCTTTTTATTCATATTGGGCGCCGTTCAATGTCGACAAAGGTTATTATATCGAGAACGGGGTTAAGAAAAAAGCGGCCGGCTGGAAACAATTCAAGCGGTGGGAGTATGAGATGGAACGCATGGTAAACCCTTCTAACGGTGACTTCCCGAAGAGAACCGCCGAGGAAATTTACCAGGAATACCTGCAATCAGGTACCCCGTTAAACCCGGTAAATTCAGCGAACTGGACATGCCTGGGAACAAACAGCTCCACAGGCGGATATGCCGGGATCGGCCGTTTAAATTGTGTTGCTTTCCACCCTTCAAACACCAACACGTACTGGGTTGGTGCAGCTGCGGGGGGATTGTGGACTACAACAAATAATGGTACAAGCTGGACTTGTATGACCGATAACAATGGCGTTCTTGCTGTCAGTGATATCGTCATTCCGACAGATTATGCTACGTCAAATACAATCTATATTGCTACCGGCGATAAAGATCATTGGGATAACAGAAGTATTGGCGTGCTGAAGTCAACAAACGGGGGATCTACCTGGAACAATACAGGAATCAGTTATACATTATCCAGCGGGAATATGGTCAACCGGCTTTTGTTGGATCCTAATAATAACCAGGTTATTCTTGCCGCTACCTCAAGTGGCGTTTATAAAACGACCAACGGCGGTACTACCTGGAATACCCAATTGACATCCACCAATTTCATTGATATGGAATATAAACCCGGTGATTTTAACACGCTTTACGGGTCAACTTCCAGCGGAAGGATTTATAT
>Ga0208566_1002118_pt1 | contig 10818 bp, 7 predicted proteins | sample PL_2010_150m_FD_184159 | JGI IMG/M metagenome (GOLD analysis project Ga0208566, IMG submission 184159) | Freshwater microbial communities from Powell Lake, British Columbia, Canada to study Microbial Dark Matter (Phase II) - PL_2010_150m... | ecosystem: Environmental > Aquatic > Freshwater > Lake...
CTCGTCCACCACCAGCAGGCCTTGCACCAGGGCGTTGCGTCCATCGGGAAAGTCGGCGCGCAGTTCGGACTGCATCAGCAGGTTGGCGGCGTCGAGCTTCTTCAGAAAGGCGCTGGTGAGTTGCACCTGGCGCTGGTAGTCGGTCAGCAGCTCCAGCGCGTTGTTGAGCACGGCGGCTGGCGCGCCGGCCTCGTCAAACAGGGGCTCGCCTTCGGCGTCGTTAAAGCCGGCGTAGCTCTCGTCGATGCAGACGCTGAGCTGGTCCACTCCGGTTTCGGCAAAGACAAAGGGATAACGCCGGATGAAGGCCGGCACGTACTGCGCGGCCCACCGACCGGCAGCATCCAGATACAGGTTCTCACCCTCGTGCAATCCGGTCAGGGCGTAGCACAGCAACTCGCCGGGCTTGTCGTCAACCGCAGCGCCACGGGCAAAGACGATCGGGTATTCGCGCGCTGCTTCGGCAAACTCGACGGCCACCAGCGGCACCGCGTGCACGGCAGCAGCAAAACTTGTCGTGTCTTGCGACTTGAGCCTGAGATGCCGATGGCGTTCGCGGTCCAGGGTGACGGCGTTTTGGTAAATGAGCAAGGTGGTCATGGTGGCGCTGCCCTAAAATGGTTTTGATGTTCAGTATTCGTTTTCAACGTATCGTTGTCGTGACCCGTCATGCGCGCGAACGCATGACTGAGCGCTCGGTCTCCGACGCGATGCTGCTTGAGGACGCCGTGATCGTTAAGACGGTGATGCACCATTTTTCGCTGATGTAAGGAGACGCCATGCGCACAACCTACTACGACGAGGACGACATCCTGGTTTTCCACCTTTGCGACAAGCCGGTGTTTCGCGAGGTCTCGCAGGACTGGAACACCCATATCAGCTATGCCGAGGACGGCTCCACGGTCGAGATTGTTTTGCTCGACGCCAGAGCCAACGGCGCTTACCCGCTGGCGGTGGAGCATGCGTTGGCAGAGTAGCCGCATAGGACCCAACCCGCAACCATTGGGGTAGCTGTCTACGCATACCAGACGGGCGCTAGAGGCTGATTTCATATAGATTTGTTGTCTCTTCAAAGCGGCAGACTGGCGCTGAGCCAGAAGCGGTTCTCGCGCAGGCTGCCGTCCTGGTCGTTGCCGCTGGTGGTCGGGTTCGGGTTGTCGGATCGGCGCCGCGCCCAGGTGGCTTTGAACTGGCCACCAAAGGAGCTCACCCAGGACAGGCTCAGGCCGTAGCCGCGCAAACGGTAGGCGTTGAGCGCGCTCAGGGGCTCGCCGCTGGGGGCTGCGTTGTTGCGGTTGACGGCCGTGATCTGCGCCCAGTCGTAGAAAGCACTCAGGTTCAGGCCCTCAGGCAGACGCAGCCGGGCCTCCAGGCCGAAGGTCTTGCCCTCGGCACCGCTGCCCTCGCTGCTGGGGTAGGCGCGCACGCCGGATGCCCCGCCGAGCGTGAGCTTTTCGGAGGAGTCCAGGTTGCGGTCAGCGCCCTGCATCGAATACTGGGCGTAAAGCGAAAGCTCGTCGCTGATGCTCTGGTTGCGGCTCAGGCTGAGCTTCCACTTGTGGTACAGGCCTTCGGTCTGGCTGCTCGCCGCGTCAGCGGCCTGATTCGCCGAGTCAGTCAAATCGACACTGCCCGCCAGCAGCGCAAGGCTGGCGCTGTTGGCGCCGCCCCCCCACAGGCCGTCAAAGGCGTTGGCGTTCAGGCTGAGCGTGGCCACATCGATGTGGTAACGATTGGTGGAGCCGGCATTGGTCCAGTTGTCAAAGGCTTTGTGGTCGAGGTTGGCCAGCAGGTTGAGGTTGGCGCCGCGCCCACGCAGCACAGGGTAGCTGGCTTCGAACCCGGTCGTCTGGGCCGTGCCACGGATGTCCAGTGCCGCGATTTCGGGCGTGATGACGTTGTAGGCCAGGTGCGAGGCGTTGATTCCAAAGCGCAGGCCGTTGTAACCCATGGGTGCTGTGAGGGCAAGCCGGGTGTACTGACTGCCTTGGGTCTTGGTCAGGTTCAGGCTGATTTGCTCGCCCCAGCTTGCCAGGCTCTCCAGGTAGAAGTTGCCCGAGGCGCGCTCGGCACCGGTGCTGCGCGAGCCGCTGTTGTCGGACTCGACGTTGCCAACAAAGGCGGGGGTATCGACCAGTTTCAGAACGAGGTCGGTTTCGCCTTGCTCTTTGCCTTCACGAAAAGTGGAGGCAGCAGAGATGCCCGGCAGATCATCGAGCAGCATGACGGCGCGCTCGATGGCGTCGGCGTTGATAGCCTCGCCGGGCTGCTGGATCGCCTGGATGTAGCGTAGCACCCGCGCAACAGGCAGGTGGCTGGGCGCCTCGCCGTCGATCAGCGTGGCGCCAAAGCGGCCTTCGATGATCTGGATGATGACGCTGCTGCCTTCGATCTCTTGCTTGGGCAGGTAGGCACGCACCACCCAGCCGGCCTGACGGTAGCGCTCGGCCACGGCAGCGGCGGCGAGTTGCAGATCGGCAAAACCGAGTGGGCGATTCAGAAAAGTGGCCAGCGCGGCCTGCAGCGGCTCTTCGCCCAGCAGGGTGTTACCGAGTAGCTTGAACTGGGTGACAGTCACGGTCAAACCGGGTTGCGCCTTCATCTCGGGCGCCACCGGCGCGTCGGGGCGGATCAGGCGCCTGGGCGCGCTCTGGCGGTCGCGCTCGATCTGCTGCAGCAGCGAGCCGGCGTCAGGGATGGTTTGGGCCTGTGCTATGGCGTTGATGCCCATGAGGGCGAGGGCACTCAAAAACTTAGCAGATGTTTGCGCGTGTGTCATGGCAAAGCCATCGTAGGCAAGAACATCCTTGCCGTGGCTGAGCAAACCTGAGCAAAGTCCGGCGGCCCCGCCTCTTCCTACAGCGAAACGCTACAAAATCTCAACAAATTCGTAGAACTGGTAGCCCTGGTTGCGCAGCGTTTTGATGGGCAGGTCTTTACCGGCGGCATCCATCACCTTGCGCCGCAGTCGGTGCAACTGGCTGTCCACGCGTGCCGGGTCGGATGTGATGTAGTCGTCGCCCAGGGCATCGACGATGGCGCGGCGGCTCACCGGCTGCCCATTGCCTTCGATGATGACTCTGAGCACCGCAAAGTCATGCGGACTCAGGTCAATGGGTGGCATACCTGGGGGCACCAGTGTGCGCCCGGCCGTTTGCAACAGCCATCGCAGGCTGAGGCCCCCGACGTCAAGTCGCCGCTGCAATGCCGCAACAATGCCGGCAAGTTCGTCAAGGTCGGTGCTCTTGGGCAGGTAGTGATCCGCCCCTCTCGCCAGCCCCGCAAGTTTGTCGGGCACACCGGCACGTGCAGTGAGCACAATGATGCCGAGGCTCAATTTTTGCTCACGCAGTTGCTGCACCAGATCAAGTCCGGAGCCGTCTGGCAGGCCAATGTCGATGATGGCAATGCCATGTTGTTCGGGGCGGAAACACTGCGCGAACCCGGCCAGACTGTCCGTGGCCTGCACTGCATGACCATATCCTGTCAAAAACTCAACCAACTCCTCGCGCAGGATTTGTTCGTCTTCAACCAGGATGATGTGCGCCATGACGGATGACAGTGTAGGCATTGTTAGATGCAACTGCCTGAGCAAACCTGAGCGCTACGCTTGCAGTGGACCGGATTGAGCGTGCTATCGTGGCGCCATGCTTCGATTGTTTGGCATTTTTGCAATGCGACTCTTGGTCGTTTGCGCTTGGGCTGGGTCACTGGCGACTCCTTTGCCACTGATGGCAGAGTCTTTAGCACCGGTGGCGCTGTTGCAGGCGAACCAGCCGCGCTTGAATCTGGTTCGGCATCTGGCTTGGCTTAAAGATGAAAGCGGCTCGCTAAGCCGCGAACAGGTAGCCGCCCGAAGTGACTTTGTGCCATTGCAGGACAACCTGAGCTTAGGGTTTACCAAAGCTGTGGTTTGGTTGCGCTTTGACGTTCAGGCAGGGCCGCAGGCACCTACCCAATGGATTTTGGAAGTAGCCAACGCCCTGTTAGACGATGTTCGCCTGTATGCACCGCGCGCCGATGGTGCATATGAGGAACACCGCAGCGGCGAGGATTTGGCGCGTGGGCAATGGGAAATTGATTACCGCAATCCGTCTTTTCATATCCAGCTTGACGTGCCACAGGTGCAGCGCTACTACCTGCGGGTCTGGTCACGCAACGCAATTTCTGCACCGATTGAGTTGTGGCATCCGCAAGTGTTTGCGGCAGCCACCCGTGACGAGGCCTTTAACTATGGCATTTTTTACGGCGTGTATGCACTGATTTTTATCTTTCACCTGTTTTTTTGGTATTGGACCAAGGAGAGTCTAAGCGGCTGGTACGTGGCGTACGTGGTCATCAATTGCCTGGCTGCAGCAATTTCAGCGGGCTACCTGCAACGGCAAACAGGGTTGCCAGGCAACGTTTCCGATGCTTTGCTGGCCGTCATGCTGTGCTTGCCGCTGGGTATCAGCAATACTTTTACGCTCATACAACTTGAGTTGTCTACCGTGATGCCCCGCTTTAGCCGCATTTACCAGCGGGTGACCTGGGGAATTTGCATTGCCACTATTTTGTTGGCATCAAGCGTCAGCTATGGTGCTGGTGTGGGACCGGCCCAGATGGCAACCTTGGTGTGCATCGCCATACTGATACTTATCGGCATCTGGTTGGCGTGGCGCGGGCACCGACCAGCGCGCTTCTTTCTTTTTGCATTCGGGCTTTTTTATGCGGCGGTCGTTCTGCGCTTTTCGCGCAATCTGGGCTATCTTCCGCCCAATGCATGGACCGAGTACGGCATCCAGGTGGGCTCACTGATGCATATGGTGGTGATGAGCTTGGGCATTACCGGGCGCTACAACCAGATCAAGCGTGACATGCTGGCATCGCAAGCGGCATTGAATGAGTCTCTGGAGATGCAGGTGTCCAAACGCACCGCCAAACTGGTAGCGGAGATTGCAAGGCGTGAACAGCAAGAGATCGAAACCCGCCGGGCACTGGATGTGGAGTTACAGGCAAGACTGGAGCAGCACAATTTTGTCGCCATGGTGTCACACGAGTTCCGCACGCCTCTGGCCATCATCAACACGGTGACGCAACAACTGGCACGCCAGCTTGATGGGCCAAGCGAAAAGAGCTTGCAGCGCTGTACCAATATTCGTGCAGCCACGCAGCGCATGACTGACATGATGGATGAGTTTTTGTCGGCCGACCGTGTGGGTGTCGCATTGCAAGTGAACCTGAGGCTGTTTGAACCCGGGCAGTTCATGAACGCACTGGTCGCCGAGTGGGAGGGTGAGCGCCTGGAGTTGCAATGCGATCATCTGCCTGCCAGTTTTACGGCCGATGCGGCATTGCTGCGCGTGGCCTTGCGCAATCTGATTGCCAACGCACTTCAACATTCACCCGCCAATGCGCCGGTTCGGATGACGGTGCATGGCACGCCGGACGGCGGCCTTGCGATCAGCGTAGTCGACCAGGGGGTGGGCATCCCCGAAGATGAAATGCCCAGGCTGTTTCAAAAATATTTTCGAGGCCGGAGCTCCCAAGGGCAGCCGGGGGCGGGTCTGGGGCTTTACCTGGTCGAAAGCATCGCGGTAATGCACGGCGGCGCTGTGCGCGTGGAGAGCGAAATCGGTAAGGGCACTACCTTTGTGCTGACATTGCGTGGCATGCAAACCGCGGGGCGTCGTCTTACCGATCCTAAAGTGCAAGCAACCGGCGACGCATAGGGCTTGTCGGCCAGAAGATGACGCACCAGGGTGGTCTTGCCGGATTGACGCGGCCCGGTGAGCGTGACAATCCAGTGAATTCATGGATCGCCACGGCCTAAGGGCCTCGCGATGACGAGAGCGCAGGCCGCGCTACTTCGCCTCACTGGGCGCATTAAGGCGCAGGGTTACCTGGGTTGAGGCTTCCCCGCCGGAGGCATCGCGCGCGGCAGAAATGACGGACTCCTTCACAGCCCGTGCCATGGCATGACAGACACGCCTTCACGTGCGTAAGAGGTCTCGCCGCCATAGACCAAGCCTGGGTAGATAGCCGAAAAGTTGCCGCGCTCCTGCGCGTATCTTTGCCACTTCTTCAAGCTGCCAAAAGCGTCGCTGGCCACCGTGATGCCGGATTTGATTTCGACCGCCGCCAACTCAGTGCCGCGTTCCAGAATCAGATCAACCTCTGTGCCAATGTTGTCGCGCCAAAAATACAGAGGCGAGTGCACCCCCGCGTTGGCGCGGTTCTTCAGGAATTCATTGACCACCATGGTTTCAAACAAGGCGCCGCGCAGTGGATGGTGTTGCATCTGACTCGCGGTCTGAATACCAAGCAAGGCTGCGGCCAGCCCGACATCGGTCATGTAGAGTTTGGGGCTCTTGGTCAGACGCTTGCCAAAGTTCGCAAAATGTGGCTGCACCAAATGCACCAGGTAGCAGGTTTGCAGAATCGACAGCCATTGTTTCGCAGTTTTGTCGGACACGCCGGTGTCGCTGGCCAGAGACTGCAGGTTCAGGAGTTGCCCGGTGCGCGCTGCGGTGAGTCGCAAGAAGCGCTGAAACGCAGCAAGGTCTTGAATAGCGGTGAGCGCGCGCGCGTCGCGTTCGGCATAAGTCACCAGATAGGCTTGCAACCACTCGTGCGGTTCCAGTGGGCGGTCGTACAAAGCAGGGTAGAAACCCTTGACCATCTGACTGGGGTAGTCGCTTGCCAACAGGCTTGCATCGCGCAACTCGGCGATCGAAAAGGGCAGCAGTTCCACCAGCGCCGTGCGACCGGCCAGGCTCTGGGTCACGCTGGCGAGCAAGGAGAGATTGTGCGAACCCGTCAAAACGAACTGCCCCATGACGCCGGAGGCGTCTACCACAACCTGCATTTGAGACAGCAACTCGGGTGCGTTTTGTGCCTCGTCAATGACCGCACCCTGCGCAAACTGCAGCAGAAAATCGGCTGGCTGGCTGCGGGCAAATTCGCGCTGTGCCGGCGCCTCCAGCGAGACATAGGGCTTGTCGGCCAGAAGATGACGCACCAGGGTGGTCTTGCCGGATTGACGCGGCCCGGTGAGCGTGACAATCGGAAAACCCTGCAGCAGTCGAAGCAAGCGTGGCGTGGCGTGGCGCGGGATCATTATTTACATATGCGGAATTGGATTCCGATATTGTAAAGTATCGGTCGGCGCGAGGAGCTCCTTTTTGTCATTGCGAGCGCAGCGCGGCAATCCAGTGAATTCATGGATCGCCACCGCCTAAGGGCCTCGCGATGACGAGAGCGCAGGCCGCGCTACGTCGCCTCCAACGGCATGATCGCGCTGTTGACGGTGGGCTATTTTCAGCAGTATTCGCGTTGGAGCGGTGGCGTCACCGACGCAGTGCTAGGTGTCCTGATCTGCAGCGCGCTCTGGAGCACAACCCTGTTTGCCATGACGCAGCTTGACCTGGGCAGTGGGCGCATTGGCCGTGTTGGGAATGCTGCTGTGGTTCAACCGGGTGTTGCGGATCACTGCGCTGACGCCGTATCTGCTGGGCGGTGCGGTCATGTGGTTCTTGATCGCCCCTCTTTGCACTGGCCAACACCGGCGTTGTCTTTGATCCGCAGTGGCGGCAAAGCCTTGGCGAGGCCAACAGTCTGGGCATCATGGCCGGACTGGTCCTTGGCAAACCGGTTGGCATCGTGTTGCTGAGTTACCTTGCCGTCGCAACAGGCCTGTGCCGCTTGCCGGCGGATCTGAGCTGGCGCCACCTCATCGGTCTGGGCTTGTTGGCTGGCATCGGTTTCACCATGTCGATCTTCATTACCAACCTGGCATTCACCGGTCAGCCGGAGATCATCAATGCATCAAAGATGGCCATTTTGGTCGCCTCTGTGTCTGCTGGCCTGTTGGGAATGCTTTGGCTCACGCTGGTGGTCCCAAGAACTGAGCGCCTCAGCTGCTGACTTGGTACGCCCTCTGTACATCGCCCCAGGTCGGATCAGGCTTCCAGTCTCTGACCCATCCAGGCAATTCATCAGCCGGCATCGGGTGTGCTATGCCGTAGCCCTGCGCCAGCTCGCAGCCGAGTTCAAGCAGCATGGAACCATGCTGCGCGGTCTCTACCCCTTCGGCAATCACTTTCAGGTCAAAGGCGCTGGCCAGTTTGAGTACGCCGATCAGAATCAAGAGGTTGTCGCTGCTGTCAAGCATGTCACGGATGAAGTTCTGCTCGATCTTGAGGTACTTCACCGGCAGCTTCTTCAAACCCGTCAGAGACGAGTGGCCGCTGCCAAAGTCGTCGAGTGCGCATTCAACGCCGATGGCCCGGCACTCTTGAATGACTTTCGATACGCGAGCCAGATCATCGGTCGTGCTGCCTTCCAATAGTTCGAGTTCCAGACAGCCTGGGCTGACCGCAGGGTGTGCTGCGAGTGCCTCGCGCAGGTGTTGCACAAAGTCCGCCTGCACCAAATGGCGCCTGCCGATATTGACGCTGACGGTCATGTCCAGTCCGACTTCGCGCCAGCGTTCCATCTGCGCCAAGGCGCTTTCGATCACCCATTGCCCCAACTTGACGGCCAGCGGGTGGTCTTCGATCATCGGCAGAAAGTCTGCCGGTGGCAGCAGCCCTTGTTGTGGGTGCAGCCAGCGGATCAGGGCCTCAACGCCGATCACCTCTCCGGTGCGCAGGTTCACCTTGGGCTGGTACTGCAACACGAACTCGCCTTCACTCAGGGCGCGTTCGATACTTTGCATGCTTTCATGACGCGCCCGCACGTTGCGGTCCTGCTCGGCATCAAAGACGTGAAAGCGGCTCTTGCCGGCTTGTTTGGCCTGGTACATGGCCTGATCGGCCTGACGCAGCAGTTGATCGGGCTCTAAGTCCTGTGCCTGCGCCTGCGGGTAGAAGGTGACGCCCAGACTGGCCGAGACCTGCAGTTGTGCCTGACCAAACTGGAACGGTCTGGCTGCCGCGTCGAGCAAGCGGTTGAGCATGGGGGCACTGGCGTCCACATCGGCCAGATCGAGCAGCACCGCCACAAACTCGTCGCCACCCAGGCGTGCCAGGATGTCGCCATCGCGCAGCGCCCCCTTCATGCGCTCGGCCAGCGTGATCAGCAGATGGTCGCCGGCCTCGTGACCATGGGTGTCATTGACCGCCTTGAAGCCGTCGAGGTCAATAAAGACCACGGCCAGGTGCTGGCCACGGCGCCGTGTCTGGTTCAGTGCCTGTTCCAGGCGTTCGCTCAGCAGGGCGCGGTTGGGCAGCTTGGTCAGGCTGTCGTAGCGGGCGATGCGTTCGAGCTCGTCGTGTTTTTCTTGAAGTTCCTGCTTGGCCTGCTGGAGTTCAGTGACATCGACCCGGAACCCCACAATGTAGCCATCAGGCGTTCTACGTTCAACGGTGTGCAGAGTCTCACCGTTCGCATGCTTTTCCATAATCGGTGTGCCCACGCTGGCACGATGTGCGTCCAAGCGCTCGCTGACCCATTCCTCCACCCGTCCAATGGCTGTAAGGTAGCGACCTTGTTTGGCGCTGTTGCGGATCAGTGTCTCAAAGCTGACACCTGGCACCATCAGGTGCGCGGATTCGGCATAGACCTGACGGTATCTTTCGTTGCAGAACACAAGGCAGTCGTTCGAGTCAAAGATGACAAAGGCTTCGTTGATGGTCTCAACGGCGGTGCGTAGCAAAGCCTCGGCCCGCTTTATCTGCAAGGCGCCCGCTTCTGCCGCTTCTTCGACCCGCTTGCGTTGCTCGATTTCATTCTTGGCACGTACCAAAGCGTTTCGGGTTATTCGGTTGCCGTAATAGACCATACCGGCGGTCATACCGAACCCGGCCGTGTAGTTCAACCACTGCGTTACGCCGACGCTGTAATTGGGCTGCGGCAACAGTCCGGCGTTTTCGGTAAGTATCAAGCCCAACACAGCCAGCGAACTTGCACTGGTGGCGATAAGAACTCCGGGCAACTGAAATAGTATGCCTAGCAAGAGGATCCAAATCACGTAGAAGGCGGCGGTCGGGGTGCGGACGGTTCCCAGACTGATGTTCGCACCGGTCAGAAAAACAAAGCCGAGTATCGACAGGGCGAAAGCGATAAAGCCAATCCTGCCGCTGTGCAGGATGCGCCAGGCCAGCGCGAGCACGACCAGCCACGACATGGCGATGATCTGCGACCTCGTCGAGACGTTGTTGCCAAGGAAGACGGCGGCGGCGATCAGGACCGCAACAAGCAGGTTAATGCCGATCAACTCGTTGAGAAAACTGGCCCGGCGTGTTTTCTCCTCATCGCCTGGAAATACCGGCGGCGCAAGCACGCGTTTGATCGTGTCCATCATGACTGTCTCAGTCTCTCAAGGAATTTGCAAGTGAACCGCGCATTATGACCGGCGCTCCATGGTGACCGGTAGGATTGCGGTTTACGGCAACCTGATCCTTATGTCGGCTTTGTAGCTTGCCAGTCGGGGACCTCAATCTCGGGACCCGACCTGGTCCGGTCATAGAACTGGGATCTGGAAAGCGGTCATAGAGTTCCATAAAAATCAGGAGCGGTCATTGCAGCCACAAAATCAACGTTCGAATCAATCTGGGTGGGTAAATTGCCCGCCCATTTGAGCGTACCCGGACCCGGCATTTGGGAGGCTCCGCTGCTTGGGGCGGGCGCCTGACCGTCAGCTTGATGCGAGGGTTGGACAACTGATCGTTCTGACCTGAATTCCGGGCCAGCACAGAATCTGTCTGTCGGCGATTTTGTGGAGTGGTTCTAAACTACCTGAATTGTTGCTTCACAAACATGTCCGTTGCCGGTCGGCCACTAAAGGTACACCTTGTTGAGATTGAAACCGTCATCTGTTGGCACCAAACCCCGACG
>Ga0208566_1002119_pt1 | contig 10814 bp, 4 predicted proteins | sample PL_2010_150m_FD_184159 | JGI IMG/M metagenome (GOLD analysis project Ga0208566, IMG submission 184159) | Freshwater microbial communities from Powell Lake, British Columbia, Canada to study Microbial Dark Matter (Phase II) - PL_2010_150m... | ecosystem: Environmental > Aquatic > Freshwater > Lake...
GCAAAGGTGAACTTTCCGGTATGAAAGAACTGAATCAGATCCCAACCTCAATAATTCCTGAAAATTCCGTGACGACGCAACGAAACAATACATTTCTTTCCATTTCCTTCGTTCCCATTCGCAAAAATACGGAAAACGGAACCTTCGAAAAACTCCTTTCCTTCGACCTTGTATATGAAATCCGTGAGAATTCCGAAGCTTCTTTGAAAAAACCCACACGGGTATATGCTGATCATTCTGCTCTCAGTATAGGCGCGTGGTTTAAAATGTCAATTCCTTTATCCGGGATTTATATCATCCAGGCGAAAGACCTGAAAAATATTGACCCTGCTTTTTCAACTGTTGATCCCAGGACCATACAGATCTTCGGCAATGACGGTGGAATGCTTCCGGAATCCAATGCAACGCCAAGGATCGATGACCTGCGGGAACTTTCTATCCAGGTTGTAGGAACAGATCCAACAAAACTGAATGATAACGATTACATTATTTTTTATGCAAAGGGGCCTGATTCCTGGAAATACAATAAAACCGACCAACTCTTTCACCATCAGAAGAACCTCTATTCAAATTATTCCTATTGCTTTCTTACCTATGGACAGGCTAACGGAAAGAGAGTGGTTGCTGAACCTTCTGTAACCGATACGCCAAACCCTACCATCAGCCGGTTCAACGACTTTGCTTTTTACGAACCTGCTGAAATCAATCTTATCAAGTCAGGTCGAGCCTGGTATTCAAAAGATCTGTTTGAACTTACCACCACACGTGATTATACCTTCAATTTCGCTGACCTGGATGTCAGCGTACCGGTTTCGATCATTGCAACCGTAGCAGCTCACTGTACCAGTTCGCCAACATCCTTTATTTTATATGCCAACGGCCAGCAGCTATCAAGTGTAAGCATCCCTCTGGTAGGTTCTTATTATACGGATACCTATGCATACGAACGCCTGATGACACCGACCTATACTTCCTCAAGTCCTTCTATTGACATCAGGCTGGATTATATCCGGCCAACGTCCGATGGAACAGGCTATCTGAGAAGCCTGGAAATGAATGTCATGCGCAATTTGAAATTATCAACCGGGCAAATGGCCTTCCGGTCGGTGACCGGTTCGAGCCCTGGATTGGTCAGTGAATTCCGCCTGACCGCCGGGAGCCAGCCGGTGGCGGTATGGGACGTCAGTGACCCGGCTGCTGTCAAGTCGATCGGGACAACCCAAAGTAATAACCTGGTCGTTTTCCGTTTACATACCGACAGCATCAGGGAATTCACGGCATTTGACGGTACCTCCTTTTATTCGGTTCAGACATTCACAAAGATCGACAACCAGGACCTTCATGGCACCGGGACCCCGGATCTGGTGATCGTGACCCATCCATCCTTTATTAACCAGGCAACTACACTGGCCGGCTTTCATCAGCAACACGACAACATGAATGTATTGGTGACCACAACGGATAAGATCTACAATGAGTTTTCGTCAGGCGCCCAGGACATCACGGCCATCCGTGACTTCATTAAAATGATTTACGATCGTTCGGGTAAGACGTCTCCAAGATATCTCCTGATGTTCGGTGATGCTTCTTATGATTATAAGGACCGGTTGCAGAACAACAGCAATTTCGTTCCCGCTTTTGAATCCAGCGAATCCCTGAACCCGGTATCCTCCATTGTTACGGATGATTATTTCGGATTGATGGATGATAATGAAGGACAGGGAAGCGCGGGTATGCTTGATATCGGCATAGGACGGTTTCCTGTTCTAACGGTTGACCAGGCAGACGTCGCGGTGAAAAAGGTCATGCATTATAGTTCCAGTTCCGATTCGGTCAAGAATGATTGGCGGAACGTCATCTGTTTCGTGGCGGATAACGGGGATGGCAGCCTGCATATGACCCAAGCAGATGACGTTCATATTTATGATTCAGCCTATAATGTGGATAAGATCTACCTGGATGCCTATGACCGGATCTCAACCCCGGGCGGATTAAGGTATCCTGAAGTCAATGAAGCCATCACCCGGCGGGTGGAAAAAGGTGCGCTCATGATAAATTATGTTGGCCATGGAGGTATTCTCGGGTGGGCGCATGAAAGAGTTCTTGAGATTCCTCAAATTAAATCATGGCATAATTACGATAATATGCCTGTATTTCTTACGGCTACCTGCGAATTCGCCTATATCGATGACCCGGCTTTTAGTTCAGCCGGAGAAGAAGTATTCCTTAATCCTCACGGAGGAGGAATTGCTCTTTTAACGACTACCCGTCCTACTTATGCAGACGGGAACGCAGCACTTACGACGGGGGTTTATAATAATGCATTTATCAAAACCAACGGGAAATATCCGGCATTGGGGGATGTGATCATGGATTCAAAGAACTTCGCCGGTAGTGATGCGAATGCACGGAAATTCCTTCTCCTGGGAGATCCTGCATTGCAGATGGCCTATCCGCAACTTCATGTATTTACAACTTCCATTACCACGAAAGCACAATCCTCAGGTTCGGATACCCTTAAGGCGTTATCGACCGTTACCATTTCCGGCGAGATCCGTGATGATAACGGGAACAAGGTCACGGATTTTAACGGAACGGTTTTCCCGACTGTGTTTGATAAGATCTCAGAGATCATTACTACGCCCAATGAGGGAGAATCCCCTTTCCATTTTTTGCTTCGCAAAAATGTGATCTATAAAGGAAAACTGGCGGTTACCCATGGCGAATTTTCTTTCACATTTATTGTACCGAAGGATATAGCCTATAATTTCGGTACCGGTAAGATCAGTTATTATGCAAGGAACGAGTCGACGGATGCAAACGGTTACGATCAGAACTTTATCGTGGGCGGTTATAACAATGAAGCAGGCCAGGATAACGAAGGGCCGGCAATCCGGCTGTTCATGAATGATACGACTTTTGTTTCCGGAGGAATTACAAACCAGAACCCGAACCTGCTCGCTTATTTGACGGATTCATCAGGTATCAATACCGTTGGAAATGGCATCGGACATGACCTGACTGCAACGGTTGACGATGACACCAAATCCCTGAGGATCCTCAATGATTATTATGTGGCGGATCTGAATACTTATAAACAGGGTATAATTACCTATCCGTTTTATGGCTTAAGCGATGGTTATCATACCCTAACCTTAAAAGTGTGGGATGTGTATAACAACTCCTCCGATGCCAGTATTGAATTTCTCGTTGTGTCTTCGGCCCAGCTGGCAGTTCAGCATCTTTTCAATTATCCGAACCCTTTCTTTGACAGGACGACTTTTTCCTTTGAATATAACCAGCCGAACACGGAACTGAATGTACAGATCGATATTTATTCGCTCACCGGTCAGAAGGTGAAAACCCTGCGTCAGCCGCTCTATTCAAATGGATTCCGGGCAAATACGATCGAATGGGACGGGGCAGGTGATAATGGTGCACGGATCGGTTCCGGCACCTATGTTTACAATGTAAGGGTATCTATGCCGGATGGCTCAAGTATTCACAAATCCTCTAAACTTGTGGTGATCCGTTAAGGATCTGCCTGAAACAGAAATAAGCGTAATTTTGAATGCTGAATGTACCGATGAGTGATCACCGGAAAAATAAATCCTCAAACCATGAGAATCAAGATACTGATTGTTCTGTTTTTACTTCCCATAGGATTGCTGGCAGGATATCCCCACAAGGCAAATTCTGTATTGAAGGATGGAAAATGGTTCAGGATTTCCTTGCAGAAAACGGGTATCTACCAGATCTCCTACGATGATTTCGTATCCATGGGATTCGATCCCGCTACGATTGATCCTTCGAAGATCTCTGTTTATGGTAACGGAGGCGGCATGCTCCCTGAATCAAATGCCATAGGCCGTGCCGACGACCTGATTGAGAATGCCATCCTTGTCCAGGATGGAGGGGACGGAAAACTGGATCCGGGTGATTATGTGCTCTTCTATGGAGAGTCGCCTGATACATGGGTATTGGATTACCTCACCCGTCGTTTTTCACACCAGAAGAACCTCTACTCGGATTCAACATTCTATTATGTAACGGTTGGTATAACCGCCGGGAAACGGGTACAGGAGGTTCCTTCACTCACCGCCAACCCAATCATCATTTCACAGAATTTTATCGACCACGCATTTCATGATATCGATTCCGTCAACCTGATCCAGTCGGGAAAAACCTGGGTCGGAGAAACTTTTTCCTATTATAAAAATACCCACGACATTCCATTTTCATTTCCTCACCTGGATTCGATGGCAGCAGCAAGGGTGGTTACTCATGTTGTGGCTAAATCAACCCTGCCCAGTTCATTTCTGCTTACAGATCACAAAAATTTTAACCAATCCATACACATTCCCGATACCAACCCACTAAGTGACACGTTTGCAAAGGATAGCACGAAATCCAGTTTCCTGCTTAACCCGCATTCACCGCTGGATTTCACCCTGACCTATTTAATGAATGATCCCAATGCCAATGGCTGGCTCGATTATATTGAGGTGACCTGCCAGCGGAAACTTACCTTTTCGGGTCCTCAGATGTCATTCCGTGATCCGAATGCCGTTTACCTCCCCATCACGGAATTCAGAATGCGGGGAACCAATTCATCCGTTGTCATCTGGGATGTAACGAGAAAAGGCAACGCCAAACAGATCATTCCTGTTATGACGGATTCAACGTTGATGTTTCGTGTTGCTACCGACAGCCTGAAAGAATTCATCGCTTTCGACGGATCCGCCTTTTACCCTGTTCAACTCTCGGGCCCGGTTACTAACCAGGACCTGCATGGCCTGGATCCCCCGAACTTGGTGATTGTGACACCTCCCTTGCTCAGGGAACAGGCTGACAGCTTCGCGGAGTTTCACAGGACCCACAATAACCACAAGGTAACGGTTGTGGATGTAAACCAGATTTATACTGAATTCGGGTGCGGGCAAAAGGACCTTACTGCAATCCGTGATTTCATGAAAATGCTGTATGATAAAGGCTATCCCGATAACCCACCCCATTACCTGATGTTGTTCGGTGATGGAACCTATGATCCGAAAAACCGCATCACAGCGAACAATAATCTGATTCCTCCCTATCAATCCAATAATTACCTCTCCACCACCGGATCCTATGTGTCGGATGATTATTTCGGGATCATGGGCGATGCCGAAGGGAATGCCATGAACGGGTCGATCGAGATCGGCATCGGGCGGTTGCCGGTGAATACAGTAGAGCAGGCAAAAGATGTCGTGAATAAGATCAAACGGTATTCTTCACTCAACGATTCCACGATGGCTGATTGGAGAAATACCATCACCTTTGTTGCCGACGACCCTGATGATAACCTTCACCTGCTGCAAGTGGAGCGACTGGCAGATACCGTAAAAAAGAAATATCCTGTTTTCAACGTAAAAAAGATCTACAACGATGCTTATCGGTTTATCCCCTCACCCTCAGGCTTGCGTTCTCCCGATTGTGAAAAGGCAATCACCCAGGCTGTACATGACGGAACGCTCGTTTTAAGTTATACCGGCCATGGAGGTGAAGACGGATGGAGCGGAACAAAGATCCTGACCATAAAGGATATCAATGGCTGGAACAACTATTACCGCCTGCCTGTTTTTATCACCGCTACTTGCGAGTTCGGCAGGTTCGACAATCCAAACCGGCCTACCGGAGGGGAATTGGTGATCACCAAACCCAACGGAGGCGCTATTGCCATCTTTACTACTACCCGGCTGTCCTTTGCTACTACCAATATTGAGCTTGCGGCTTCATTTTTCAGCAACCTTGAATCGGTGAACGGAGATGCCAACCAGAAAATGGGTGATCTGATACGAATTGTAAAAAATGCTAACAGCAACAGTATTTATATCCGAAATTTTGTCCTGTTGGGTGATCCTGCCCAAGATATAGCGTTTCCGAAGCAGCAGGCAGTAACCACATTTATCAATAACCATCCTGTCAGCCCGGTTCCGGATACGTTGCTCGGAATGTCAAAAGTAACGGTCAAAGGCGAGATCAGGGATGTACAGGGCAATAAAATGGGAAATTATAACGGCCTTGTTTTTCCGAAAGTATTTGATAAACCCGTAACCTATATTACCATTGGCAACACCCCGGTTAGTGATCCACAGTCATTCAGGGTGCAGGACCGTTTACTTTTCTCAGGAAAGACTCAGGTTACTAACGGCGATTTTGAATTCACCTTTATGGTTCCAAAAGGGATCGGGCTTCCCTTTGGAAACGGGAAAATAAGTTATTATTCCCGCGATCTTCAGACCGATGCCAATGGTTTCACTTCGAACTTCATCATCGGGGGTGAAAATGCGTTGGGAGATACGGTTGAAAAGGGGCCCAGGATATCTCTTTATATGGATGATACCCGTTTTATTTCCGGTGGACGGACAGGCAGGAATCCGGTGATGCTGGCGTTTTTGAATGATCCTGCAGGGATCAACAATTTTAACCTGGGGATTGGCCATGATATCGTTGCCGTGCTGGATAATGATTATAGCCATTCCATCGGACTGAATGATTATTACGAACCGGATACCAACTCTTATGTATCAGGTTCCATTCGCTATCCCTTCACTGACCTCGCAACGGGGTTTCATTCACTCCTCCTGAAAGCCTGGAACGTATATGATGTTTCCACTGAAAAAGAGATCTACTTCTGGGTTTCTGACCCACAGGCTCCCGTGGTTCAACAGGTTAAAAACTTCCCGAACCCTGTGCGGACAGCTACAACTTTCATGTTTTCTTCCATGAATATAACCGGAGACGTGAATGTGGAGATCCTTATTTATACGTATACCGGCCAACTGATAAAAACGATCCAGAAGACAATCAATGAAACAACTGCCGATGCCCAGTTCATTCTATGGGATGGCAATGGGGAGAACGGGCAACCACTGAGCAGTGGAATTTATCCATATCGTGTTATCCTGAAAGGTTCAAACGGAAGCTTTGCCCAGGCTTCTCAAAAACTCGTAATTGTGAGATAACCCTTAATTGACCGCATTTTTTGTAACCCGGGCAATATCGGGAAAAATAATTCGTTATTTTTGCTGACTCATTATTAACATCTTAATACAACTTCGAATGCAACAAATGAAGCTCCATTATTTTCTTTTACTCGCCTGTATTCTTTTTACATCCAATGCTTTTTCCCAACGAAACCCAATCACGACGGCAGTCCCATTTCTATTGATTGCGCCGGATGCGCGCAGTGGCGGCATGGGTGATGCAGGGGTGTCATCTACACCGGATGTGTATTCCATGTTTTGGAATCCTGCAAAATATGCTTTCGCCGATAAAGACTTTGGATTTGGAATCGGCTATGTTCCCTGGTTACGCGGGTTGGTCAATGATATCGGGCTTGCCTCTGTTGCCGGTTATAAAAAATTTGGAGACAAGCAGGCCATTGCCTTTTCGCTACGGTATTTTTCAATGGGAAGCGTAACTTTCACCAATGAAACCGGGCAGGAACTCGGAGATGTGAAACCCAATGAATGGACGATTGATGGCACCTATGCCAGGAAGTTTTCCCCATCGTTTTCCGGTGCGGTTGCAGGCCGTTTTATTTATTCGAACCTGGTTCCTGTAAAATATATCGAAAATGTACGGCCCGGTACATCGGTTGCAGCAGATGTTTCATTGTATTACCATAAAGAATTAGAGATCAAAGGCCTTACGGCATCCTGGTTCAATTTCGGACTGAATATCTCCAATATCGGAGCAAAAATATCCTATAGCAGTTCATCGGTCACCCGGGATTTTATCCCCACCAACCTTCGCCTTGGCCCATCCGTGACCATGGATATTGATGAATACAACAGGCTCACTGTTTCGGTGGATCTGAATAAACTGCTCGTTCCTACTCCCCCCATTTATGCAACCGACACATCTGGCAACCCTATCAAAGGCGAGATCGCCAAGGGAAAAGATCCGAATGTATCGGTGGTTACCGGGATGATCCAGTCATTTTATGATGCACCCGGCGGGTTCAAGGAAGAATTGCAGGAATGGACCATTTCACCTGCCATTGAATACTGGTATAACAAATTGTTCTCGATCCGGGCTGGTTATTTCTATGAAAATGTAAACAAAGGCGACCGGCAGTTCTTTACCATCGGTGCAGGATTACGTTACAATGTTTTCGGCCTCGATTTTTCCTACCTGGTTCCTGTAAAGAGCAACAACCCGCTTCAGAACACGATGCAATTTACGCTTCTGTTCAACTTCGATAAAATAGAAAACACGGATAAGCAATCTAAACAATAGCTCACCAACTCACCAACTTATTATGCGGATAGGTTTCGGATTTGATACGCACAAGCTTGAAGTCAACCGTGATTTCTGGCTTGGCGGAATACGGATACCCTACGATAAAGGCGCCACCGGACATTCCGATGCTGATGTCCTCATCCATGCCATTTGCGATGCGCTGTTCGGGGCAGCCGGATTAGGTGATATAGGAACCCACTTCCCGGATACATCTTCTGAATTCAAAGACATCGACAGTAAGGTGCTGCTGAAACGAACCCTGAACCTGGTCACGGAAAAGGGATATACCATCGGGAACCTGGATACAACCATCGTACTCCAGAATCCTAAGATCAGCTCCTATGTGCCGGAAATGATTAAAACCCTTGCTGAAGTATTGAAAACCGATGAATCCCGGATCTCTGTAAAAGCCAAGACAAGCGAAAAGCTGGGATTTATCGGAAGGGAAGAAGGCCTTTCTGCGTATGCCATCGTTTTATTACAGGAATCCTGATCCTTATTTCACATCCGTTTTCTTTTTCTCCGTAAAGAAAACCACGGAAAAATCATCGATCATTACCCGTTTCTTTCCGTTGTTCCAGATATAGATCTTTAAAACTTTTCCCGTAATCCTGAATTCAGGCAATGTCAGGGCGAAGCTGCAATTTCTCCATACCCCGGCCGGGTTATCCGGAATATCATTGACGGGAAATCCGGACCAGAAATTCCCGTGCTGATCGAGGCTGTCCATGCTCAGAACAAACAATGCTTGATCTGACGATCCTCTTATGCTGTCGCGGATCCACACGCTTCCTTCAACATAAAACACAACCGGGTATGGAGATAGCATTTCGGGCTTTACCTCAAGGGTTGCACTGTAAGGATGAAGGGAATCCAGGTATCCGACGAACCTGCCTGAATGTGCGTAAGGCACTTTTTTATTAAAAGAATACTTCCATCCATCCGAAACTTCTTCAAAACCGGTGCGGTACGACTTGCAGGGATGAACCATATCCATGGTATATCCGGGAATTTCATCATTTCCGCCAAGGCACTTCTGGTAAACCGAATCTGTCTTGAGGAATACATACTGGTATTTTGCCTTATTCATGCTGTAAGGATGGATGATATGACGGGTATATTGCCAGGTCTGAAGAAGGTTTAAGGCTACAAATGGAAAGAGAAGAAGGAGTACCAGCGTTGTACCGGTTTTGGTTTCTTTGTGGCTGAGAAAGATAGCCAGCAGGAGGGCGTAAATGCCGTAATAATCGATGAAAGCCCTTGCCCCGAAACTGTTTCCGTAAAACCAGTTCCACCAGGAGGCGATAATATACGTGCTGAGGATGAGGAACAAGCCCATGCTGAAAAACCGGGTAATGTTTTGGAATACCAGCCGGAAGCATCCCAGCAGGGCGAGAAAGATCAACGGAGTGTAAATGAAAAGCCCTTTACGGTAACTGAAGAGCACATTGGTTATTTGCGGATGTCCGAAGATGAAGCCTTCATCTTTGTAAGACCAGATGAACCAACGCCCGGTCTGGATGTGCCATAAGATAAACTGGATACAAACCACCAGGGTGAAGGCTGCCAGGAAAAGAAGAACGGCAATTTTCCTTTTTTGCAGAAAACCGGCCAGCGTCCGGGCTTCTTCTCCGGTATAGAACAGGAATGGGAGCAGTAAAATAACGATGCCATTGGTGGGCCTGATCAGCACTGTTAATCCAAGAAATAATCCTGAAAGGGTTATGTACTTTAGCCTTGGATTTTGAATCGCACGGCAAACAAACCAGAGAAACCCGTTGATCGCAAAAAAGGAATACACATGCGACATTGAAGGTTGCCACAGCGAATAATAAAAGAGATTTGTTCCCAGGAGAATGGCAGCGAGGAGAATAGCTGACAGGATGGGCTGGATCCTGAGATGATTCAGGATTTTCTTCAGGTAATAGAGCCCGAGAAACAGGTAGAACAGCGCTCCCAACCCGGTAAACAGCTGGAAAAAGAAGGAGTAACCTGTAATTTCAATCCCCCCGATCCAGGAAAAAAAAAGTGCGAAAAGAAAAAATGGCAGCAGCAGCAGCGCTTCTCCTGCAAAGTACTTGTTCACTACCCTGTCACCGGATTTCACCAGGTAACCCGGCTCATATATTTTATACCCGAGGATCTTTTTTTCCCTTTCGGTCACCTTTTGATAGGTGATATCATGATCGATCAATAAGGCCGGCAAGTATGCATAATAACCCAGCCCATCACTGGAAATGATCAGTTTCCATCCCGCAAGGTCATCATGGAAGAGGCGGTTACTGGCAAAAAATGCCAACATAAGGCAAGCCAGACAACAAAGAATAATTTTCGGATATTTCTGAGGCTGCATTTTTATTGAATGGATTTAACCGTTGATGTAATGGCTGTTGAGCAGTCAAATGTAAAGAAATATTATAACTGCCGGAGGTCCTCTGAAAAAAATATCTATATTTACTTCGATTATGCATAGGTTCATTCCCTGATTAATTTTCAACTTTTATTCTCTCACACATGGAAACAACCCC
>Ga0208566_1002121_pt1 | contig 10810 bp, 8 predicted proteins | sample PL_2010_150m_FD_184159 | JGI IMG/M metagenome (GOLD analysis project Ga0208566, IMG submission 184159) | Freshwater microbial communities from Powell Lake, British Columbia, Canada to study Microbial Dark Matter (Phase II) - PL_2010_150m... | ecosystem: Environmental > Aquatic > Freshwater > Lake...
GGCTGAGCCCGCGGCTCTTGGCCAGCTGGCAATATTCGTCGGCCGCAGTGCGCACCAGATCGCGCTTGTAGCGCTCGCCGAAGTCGGCGTAGCGGCCCAGGCGCGAGCGCGGCGGCATCGCGCCACCCGCAAATTTTCCGGTGAGCATGCCCATGGCGAGCGGGCTGTAGGCGAGCAGCGGCACGCGTTCGCGAAAACTCGCCTCGGCCAGATCGCCGTCGAACATGCGGTTCACCAGGCTGTAGCAGTTCTGGATCGTCAGCGGTGGCGGCAGGCCGTTCGCGCGTGCGAGACGCAGGAATTCGCACAGGCCCCAGGTGGTTTCGTTCGATAAGCCGTAATGCCGGATCTTGCCCGCTTTGATCAATGTAGCCATGGTTTCGATCTGATCGAGAATGGCCACGCCCGGCGTCTCTTTGGACGGATCGAAGCGGGTGACGCCGAACATCGGCACGTTTCGCCCCGGCCAGTGGATCTGGTACAGGTCTAGATAGTCGGTGTGCAGCCGCGCCAGGCTGTCGTTTACCGCTTCGGTGACGTTCTCGCGCGTGAGCGCCGTGCGGCCGCCGCGCACCCAGTCGCGCCGCCCCGGCCCAGCGACCTTGCTCGCCAGCACCAGCCGGTCGCGCTTCTGTTTCGCCAGCCAGGTACCCAGAAAGGATTCAGTACGCGCGTAGGTGCCGGCGCCCGGCGGCACCGGGTACATTTCTGCGGTGTCGATGAAATTGATGCCGTGATCGAGCGCGAAATCGAGCTGCAGATGCGCGTCGCGCTCGCTGTTCTGCTCGCCCCAGGTCATGGTGCCGAGACAGATTTCCGTGACGTGCAGATCGCTTTCGCCAAGCTGATTTAGTTTCATCTAATGATCTTTCCGAAATTCGTTATGAGGTTCACCCGACAATTGTCATTCCGACCGCAGGGAGGAATCTGCTTTTATTGCACACAAAAGCAGATTCCTCGGGCATTGCCCTCGGAATGACATTTTCGAAGTGCGTTTGTCGTCTATTGTGGAAAGCTCGATAATTTTCATCGATGACCAATCCTGTTTTCGACGCAAATCGAAACCGTTAAATTTTCGGAGGGATCAAACCCATGTGCATGCCGCTGTCGACCATGATGGTCTCGCCGGTCACCAGGTCGGCGCCTTCGATCAGCCAGACGATGACGCCCGCGACTTCCTCGGGCGTGCCCAGGCGGCCAAGCGCGGTGCCCTGTCGATAGCGCGCCTCAACCGCCGCAAAGCGCGCGCCGTACCCGTCGCGCACCCACTTGGTGTCGATCAAACCGGGACAGACTGCGTTGACGCGGATTTCCGGGCCGAGCGCGCGCGCCAGCGACAGGGTGAGCGTATTCAGCGCGCCCTTGGAGGCGGCGTAGGCAATGCTCGATCCCATGCCGTTCTTGCCCGCGATCGACGACACGTTGACCACGGCGCCGCGACCGGCATTTTTCATCGCAGGGGCACAGGCGCGCACCATCTGGTAGGCGCCGACGACATTGACCGCGTAGATGCGCTGAAAATCCTCGGCCGAAAGCGCCTCCAGATCGGCATGATTGGCGAACTTGGTCGCGCCGGCGTTGTTCACCAGCGCGTCGATGCGGCCCCACTTGTCCAACGCCGACTGCGCCAGGCGGCGGCAATCCGCGTCCTCGGCCACATCCGACTTCACCAGCAGCGCTTCCCCTCCAAACCGCGCGCCCGCGGCTTCGCATGCCTTCAGCGTGGCACGTGCCGCCGCCTCGCTCTTGCTGTAGTTGACCACTACGCGCGCGCCTTTGGCGGCGAGCATGACGGCGCTGGCGGCGCCGATGCCGCTGGCAGAACCGGTCACGATGCAAACTGCATTTTTCAATTCCATGGCTCAGCTCCAACAATGATCATCAGCATTCTTTTTATACCGTCGCCACCGGTGTCGCCGGCGAGCCCACGGCGCCGGGCAATCGCAGCGGCGGCGCGGTGAGCAGAAAGCGGTTGCGCCCGTGGGCGCGCAGCCATTGCGCCAGTTCGGAGAGATACCAGATCTCGCCCAGGTGCACGCCCAGCTTGAACAGGCAGTGTTCGTGCAGCGGCATCGCCGGATGCCGGCCCGGCCGCTCCGGCGCGGGCAGCAGCTCCACCGCGTAATTGTCCGATATCAGCGCGGCGACGCCGCTGTCGCTGATCCATTGCAGCAGCCTGTCGTCGCGCCCGTCCAGGCCGAGGTAGGCGGCGTCGAGTTTCTGCAGGTCGACTTCGCCTCCCATTTCCATGATTACGTCACCCCAGCCGGTGTAAAAGCAGGCCATGTCCCCTTGCTCCACCTCCACCTTGTCGGCCTCCATCACACGCATCAATTCCTCGTAGCCCACGGCCTTGCGGCAGCGGCCGAAATGCGCGTTGAGATCGATCATCACTGCGCGACCCTGCACGCAGCTCTCGGCCATGTTCTCTATGCCCAGGCGCCTCGCCTCGCTGCCCTCGAAGCAGCCCCAGGGTGACACCTGATTGTGCTGCGGCGCGACGATATCGTCGCCCGCACGCCAGCCGTTGTAGAACACGGTCTCGGCCACGCCGTCGCCATCGGCGTCGAACTGCGAGCCGATGTGGGCGAGGCTGTCCCACTGCGTCGAATACTGCAGCCACAACAGCACGCCGTCGTCGCAGACCACGTCGGTGTGCCGCGAATTTTCGCCGGACAGCAGAAAATTGAAATTGGCGCGGCCGGCGCGGTCGGTGGCAAAGCGCCGCGGCGGCCGCCGGCGCGGGTTGATCTTGTTGCCGCCCGGATAATCCAGCGGCAAGGACAGACAGAAGCGCGTCCCGGTCTTTACTTCGGCCACGCCCTGCAGCACTTTCGCCGGCGTGATCAGGTTCATGCGGCCGCGCTCGTCGTCCGGGCCGAATTCGCCCCAGTTCGAGCCTGGGGGGCGCTTCTTCCATCGTTCCGACATCATCCTGTCTCCGAAGAACTACCAATCCCATCGACTACAACTCATGCGGGTGTCGAGTTGCCTGCCAATTCCTGTTCCTGCAATGCGCGCCACATGACCTTGCCGGTCGCCGACTTGGGCAGCGCATCTACCAGCGCGACGCTGCGCGGGCATTTGTACGCGGCCATATGCCCTTTGCACCAATCGATGATGTCTTCGGCGCGAACGCTATCCTTGCTCGCCGCCTTCAGCACCACCACCGCCTTCACCGTCTCGCCACGATAGGCGTCGCGCGCACCGATGATGCACGCCTCCTGAATGTCCGGGTGCGCGTACATCATCGCCTCCACCTCTGCCGGCCAGACCTTGAAGCCGGAGGCGTTGATCATGCGCTTCAGACGGTCGACGATGAAGAAATAGCCTTCCTCGTCGTAGCGGCCGAGATCGCCGGTGCGAAAGAAGCGCTTGCCGTCGTGTTCGATGAAGGCGGCCCGGGTTGCCTCCGGATTGTTCCAGTAGCCGGTGAAAATCTGCGGGCCGGAAGAAATGATTTCGCCGGTCTCTCCCGGTCCCAGTTCCTCGAACGTGGTCGGATCGATGATGCGCGCGTCGGTGTTGCAGATGGGAATGCCGAGGCACTGGCGTTTGGGTCGGCTGGGATGATTGCTGTGCGTGGGCGCGGCGGTCTCGGTCAGGCCGTAACCCTCGCAGAACTCGAGGCCGGTGAGTTCGAACAGGCGTTTGGCCACGGCTTCGGGCATGGCGGCGCCGCCGCCCGAAATGCCGCGCAAGCTGTTCAGGCTGTCCGCGCGCAGGTTCGGGCTAGCGAACAGGTCGATCACCATGGTCGGAATATTGATCCAGCTCGTCACCTGGTGGCGCTCGATCAGTTTCAGCGCGAGTTCGCGGTCCCAGCGCGTCATCACCACGATGGCCGCGCCAACGTAGATGCTGGCGTTCATCAGCATCTGCATGCCGGTGGCATGAAAGAACGGCACCACCGCCAGCGAAACATCGTCGGGCGAGCTGCGCGACCATACACCGGCAAGCGCGACCGTGGCCATGAGCGTTCGGTGCGTGTGCATGCAGCCCTTGGGATGTCCGGTGGTGCCCGAGGTGTAAGGCAGCGCAGCCAGATCCTCGGGTCCGGCCAGGTGCGGACCCGGCACGCGCGCGGCTGCCAGTGCGTCGCGCCATGCGACCCATCCGGGCGCAACCGCCGGCGCGGGCAGTTTGAAAAAATCCGGCAGCGGCAGGTCCGTCGCCGGATCGATGTAGTCGGTATAGTTGGCGTGGATGATGCGCGCGAGGCCCTGCGGTTTCAGCAGCGGCGCGATGCGCGGCAGCAGTTCCTGGCCGCAGATCGCCAGCGTCGCCCCGGCATCGGCGACGTAGTGCTCCAGTTCACCGGTGAGGTTCATCGGGTTGACCGGAACCACCGTCGCGTCGGCGCGCAAAATGGCGTAATAGGCGATGACGAACTGGGCGCTGTTCTGCATATAGAGCAGGACCCGGTCGCCGCGGCGCACGCCGCAGTCCTGCTGCAGGTAACCGGCGAGCGCATCGGCCTCGGCCTTGAGTTCGGCGTAGGAAAGTTTCCCGCCGTAGTAGAAAATGGCGGTCTTGCGCGCGTAGCGCGCCGCCGCGACTTCGAGATTGAAGTAAAGGCTGGTCGCGGGCAACGCGAACTCTTTGGGCACGCCCTTGGGCCAGTGCTTGTAGTGCCGGTCCTGCATGCTGCTCCTTCGTGGCTGTCGCTGCGCTTGGCGCGACCGCTATTTTCCAGGACGGGCTAGCCGTACTGCCGTGTCACCCATTCCGCCACGCAAGCCGGTTTGTGCGCACCCTCGCGTTCCACGGTCACGCCCCAGGTAAGCTGTTTTCCGCCCTTGATTTCTTCATACTTGGCGAGCACGAAACGACCGCGGATGCGCGCACCGGCGGGCACCGCGTCGGTGAAGCGAACCCGGTTCAGGCCGTAGTTGACTCCCATCTTTCGGTTGCTCACGTCGAACGTGCTCTCCAGAAGATGCGACAACAACGACAGCGTGAGAAAACCGTGCGCAATGGTGCCACCGTAGGGCGATTCGCGCTTCGCGCGCTCAGGATCGATGTGTATCCACTGCGGATCGACAATGGCGCTGGCGAACTGGTCGATGCGCTCCTGGCCGACTTCGAACCAGGGAGAAACGCCGACTTCCTCGCCGACCTTCAGATGCAACTGCGTGATGTCATTCATAGACGGGCATTCTGCCATGAAACGCCGGAGGCAACGTCGCCGCGATTGCGCCGCGGAGCAATCGGCAGCAGAATGCGCTCGACCCCTGCACTTTGAAGACACCGGCATGCGCGGCACCGCCAAATTGTTCCTGCTGATCGGCAGCATCGCCGCTTTGCTCGCGGTCGTGATCGGGGCATTCGGTGCGCACGGACTCAAGTCGCACATCGCCCCGGACCTGATGTCCGTGTACAAGACCGGCGTCGAATACCACTTCTATCACGCACTGGGCTTGATCCTGGTCGGGCTCGCCGCGTTCCACCTGCCCGATTCCGCCGCGCTGCGCGGCGCGGGCTGGGCCATGCTCGCGGGCATCGTGCTGTTCTCGGGCAGCCTCTACCTGCTGGCGCTCACCGGCCTGGGCTGGCTGGGCGCGATCACGCCCGCGGGAGGCGCTGCGTTTATCGCAGCCTGGGCGATGTTCGCGGTCGCCGTCATCAAGGGCTAGCCGCGCTCGCGCAGACACCGATACGATCGAATCTGGTACCTCAGCGCGCTTGCAACAGGCTGACGATGCTGCTGTGACCGCGCCGCCGCGCGATATCCAGGGCGGTATCTCCGCCAAGATTGCGCAAATCCCGGTTGGCGCCCCGGTCCAGCAGCAGCCATACGGTGGTTTCGTGTCCGGCGTCCGCCGCGCCGTGCAGTGCGCTGTTACCCTTTGCATCCACTGCATTGATGTCGGCCCCGCGCTCGAGCAGCAGCTGCGCCGCGCGGCTCATGCCCGCCAGCGCGGCCCAGAACAGCGGCGGCTCGCTGTCGTAGTTCGTACGCTTCACCTCGACGCCACGCTTGAGCAGCGACGAAAGCAATGCCGCATCGCCGTTTGCTGCCGCCGCGTGCAGCACGGTCTCGCCGTTGTGGGTGGGAATGCGCACATCCGCGCCTTTGCCGAGGAGAAAATCCACGAGCGCGGCATGACCTTCCTGTGCCGCCAGGTAGAGCGGCGTTTCGCCGGCGGCGTTGCGCGTGTTCACCCCGGCCCCGGCGACCAGCAGTTGCTCCGTCTCGGCGAGGTCGCCCGCCGTAACCGCGTCGAACAGCCGCGTGCTCTGCGCCCAGGCGGTAGATGCAAACAGCAATATCAGACTTAGTACCAGCTTCGGCATCAAGGAGACCGGTTCGCCTGGAGGCCGACTGTGAACGCCGCTCTCAAACGCCCTTCTTGTTCGCCGCCTGGTGAATCGCAGCGCGGATACGCGGGTAGGTGCCGCAGCGGCAGATGTTGCCGCTCATGGCCGCGTCGATGTCCGCATCCGAAGGCTTCGGATTTTTCTTCAGCAGGGCGGCGGCGCTCATCAGCTGTCCGCTCTGGCAGTAGCCGCATTGCACCACGTCGAGCGCAATCCAGGCCGCATTGAGTGCAGCGGCCTCGCTACCCTGCAGGCCCTCGATGGTCGTGATTTTGCGCGCGCCCACGTCCGCGATCGGCGTGACGCAGGAGCGCACCGGTTCGCCGTCCAGATGGACGGTGCACGCGCCGCACAGCGCCACGCCGCAGTCGAACTTGGTGCCGTTCAGGTGCAGTTCGCCGCGCAGCACCCACAGCAGGGGCGTGTCCGGCTCGGCCCGCACCTCCACCAATTTGCCGTTGATGTTGAGAGTTTGCATTGAAATCTCCGGATACTCGATCAGGCCAGCTTCAGCGGCAGCGCGCGCAGGCGCTGGCCGGTGAGGGCAAAAAGGGCGTTCGCCACGGCCGGCGCGATCGGCGGCGTCCCCGGCTCGCCCACGCCTTCCGGGTGTTCCGTGCTTGGAACGATATCGGTCTCGATCACCGGGCAGGCGTCCATGCGCAGCACCTGGAAATCGTGATAATTGCTTTGCTGCACCTGACCCTTGACGATGTCGATTGCTTGATAGAGCGCAGCCGACAGACCGAACACGATGCCGCTTTCCATCTGCTGCCGGATGAGGTTGGGATTGACCGGAAAGCCGCAGTCGATGACGCACACCACGCGATGCACGCGAATGCTCTTGTCCGCTGACAGCGAAACCTCCGCAACCTGCGCCACCACCGAACCGAAGGACTGATGCAGCGCGATGCCACGCACGCGCTTCGCCCCGTCGGCCGCGGGCGCCAACGGCTGGCCCCAACCGGACAATTCGGCGGCGCGCTTCAACACGCGCAGATGGCGCGGGTGCCGGGCGAGCAGCGCGGCGCGAAATGCGACCGGGTCTTTCCCGGCAGCGTGCGCCACCTCGTCGATGAAGCTCTCTTTGAAGAACGCCTGGTGCGAGTGGCCCACCGAACGCCAGAAACCCACCGGTACTGGAAAATCGACAATTTCGTGGCCGATGCGCGCATTTGCCCATTCGTAGGGCTGGTCGAACGCGCCCTCGGACGCGGTCTTGTCCGGACCTGCGCCAGGCAAACCGAAAGAGCGCGTCAGCACCTGCGGCACGATGGCCTGGCCGGCGGAGCTGTTATGCCATGCGGTCAGATTGCCGGCCGCATCCAATCCGGCCTTGAAGCGCGACACGCAGGCCGGACGATAGTAGTCGTGCGCCAGGTCCTGCTCGCGCGACCAGATCGTTTTCACCGGCGCGCCGCCCGCCTCGCGCGCAATCGCGGCCGCCTGCGAAACGATGTCCACCTCCAGCCGCCGGCCGAAACCGCCGCCAAGCAGCTGCACCCGCACATCGACCTTCTGCGCTTCGATACCCAGTACTTTTGCCGCTGCGCTGCGCGCGATGCCGGGCACCTGCGTCGACGCCCACACCGTGGCCGCGCCGTCCTTGAACTGCACCGTGCAGTTCATCGGTTCCATCGCCGCATGCGCCAGATAGGGCGCGCGATATTCGGCGGTAACGGTCTTTGCCGCGGACTTCAGCGCCGCGTCCACATCGCCGTGGCTGTAGTAGGCAAAGCCGGATTCCCGGTCGAGCGTCTGCGCGAGGCGCCGGTACACGTCCTCGCTCGAAACACCGGCGCTCGCTCCGTGATCCCATTCAACGCTTACTTCCTTGAGCGCGCGCATGGCGTGGAACGGCGTATCGGCGATCACAGCAACACCACCGCTGCCGCCGTTGTAGGCATCGACAGCGATTACTTTCTTCACGCCGGGCAGTTTGACTGCGGCCGCGCCGTCGAAGCGGGCGAGCCTGCCGCCCAGCGTCGGGCACATGCCCACGCTCGCATAGAGCAGACCCGGCGGCAGCACGTCGATGCCGAATACCGCGGTACCGTCGAGTTTGGATGCAGCTTCGATACGGGGCAGCGGCCGACCCAGGATTTTGAATCCAGCCGGATCCTTTAGCTGAACGCTTTCAGGCAGCGCCTGCGTGCCGGCGAATGCCACCAGCTCGCCGAAACTTGCACTCTTGCCCGAGGCGTGGGCTACCCTGCCCGCCTCGGCGCGGCACTCCGCCTTTGGCAGCTTCCACTGTTCTGCAGCGGCGCCGATCAGCATCGCCCGCGCCGAAGCGCCGGCCTCGCGCATCGGCAGCCACAGATCCTTGGTGCCGGAGGAGCCGCCGGTCGCCATCACACCGATCTCGCGCATGGTCTTTTCGGTGAGCCAGCCGGCGACGCGCTTGATCGTACCGTCATCGTCCGGGTGGAACGGCAGGCCGTCTACCAACATGGCGAGGTTGTTGTAAATCTTGTCGATGGGAGACTGCTCGATGCGCACCTGCGCCCAGTCGGCGTCGAGTTCCTCCGCCAGCAGCATGGCAAGGCCGGTGTAAATGCCCTGGCCCATCTCCGACTTGCTCATCACCACCGTGACCGTGTTGTCGGCGGCGATCTTGACCCAGCCGTTCAGCGCCACCTGCCCCGCGCGCACCGCGAGCGGCTGCGCCGTGGTCAGCCGCTGGCGCGGCGGCAGCAGCGACCAGCCCACCACAAGTGCGCCGGCGGCGCCGGCGGATCCGAGCAGGAAAGTTCTGCGTTTCACGATTAAATTACTCCGAACCGGTAATGTGAAGCGGACTACGGCGCCTATTCTAAAGCCGGCAGGACAAGGGCGCAGAGTCTGGCCGGTGCTGGGACCGGCCTACATCTGCTCCCAGTATTCGGACGGATCGACCAGGCAGTCGATCACCGTGAACCGACGGCTTGCCACCGCTTCGCGCAGCGCCAGTTCGAACGCAGCGATAGTCGCCACGCGCACGCCCTTGGCACCGAAACCCCCGGCAATGATGTCGAAGCGCGGCGAAACGAAGTCTGTCGACGAATAGGCGACGTTGCCACCCGCCTTTGGCGCCAGGTTCATTTTCGATTGTTTCAGTTTGATCAGCGACAGGCTGGCGTCGTTCAGCACTACCACCACGATCGGCAGCCCGCGCTCGGCGGCGACGGCGAGTTCGCCCTGGGTCATGAGCATGCAACCGTCGCCCAGCATCGCCACCACCGGCTTGGCAGGGTGCACCAGCTGGGCGCCGATCGCCGCCGGCACCGCATAACCCATGCAGCCCAGGCCGTTGGATTGCAGCAACTGCCCCGGCGTGCGGCAGCGGATGACGTGATTGGCGAGGATGCGATGCGCGCCTACGTCCACGGTCATGATCCAGTCCGCCGTGGCTTGTGCGCTCACTGCGGCAAACAGCGCCGCCGGGCTGATGCCTTCGGCCGGCGTGCGCGCACGCACGATGTGCGCCACCGCATCCTTGAGTTGCCGCAGGCGCACGCTGCCCCAGGTTGCGACCTTGTCCTCTCTGACAGCGGGTGTCAGCTGCAGCAACATGCCCGGCAGGTGACCGTAGGCGCGCTCACCTTCCGGGAAAATGCGGTGATTGAGCGGACCCCAGTCGAGCGACACCACCGCCTGCGCCTCGGGCCAGGCGTCGAGCCAGGCGTCGCGCAGCTCGATCGGATCGAAACTCACCAGCAGAATCAGATCGGCTTCGGCCACCAGTTTCATGTTCTCGGCATCGACCACCGGCGACAGACCGACGCTGCCTAGACACAGCGGATGCTGTTCGTCGATCACGCCCTTCGCCTTGTAGCTGCAGAAAAAAGGCAGCTGCCAGGCGTCGACGAACGCCTGCAGCGCCGCCGGCACCTGGCCAAGCAGCGCGCCGCGACCGGCGAGCAGCAGAGGCTTCTTCGCCTGCGACAGCATTCTGCCCAGACGCCCGGCCTCGGACGGGGCAAGTACCGTCGCGGCAATATGCACCGGCCGGTAGTCATCCTCCGGGCTCGCTTCGGCGCGATTGTGATCGGCGGGCACGTTTAGCAGAACCGGGCCGGCGGGATAGGCAAGCGCGATGTCCAGCGCCTTCGCCACCTGCTGCGCCGCGCGTTTGGGATTCAGTTGCTCCGCATATTTTGTCACCGGACGCGCCAGCGCGACGTGGTCGAACACCTGGTGGTTGTAGATGCCCATGTTGGCGCTGGCCATCTCGCCCGAGAGCACCAGCACCGCGGAGCGCTCCTGCATCGCCCCCGCGATGCCGGACATGGCGTTGGAAATGCCCGGCCCCAACGCCGGAATCAACGCCACCGGCGCGCCGGTCAACTGATAGACAGCGTCGGCCATGAACGCACAGGATGGCTCGGATTTTCCCAGTATGAACTCGATGCCCTGCGCCTCGCAGGCGCGCACGGTCTCGAGCACGTCGTTGCCGGGAATGCCGAAAGCGAAGTGCGCGCCGTATTTTTTCAGCGTCCCGGCGATG
>Ga0208566_1002122_pt1 | contig 10809 bp, 11 predicted proteins | sample PL_2010_150m_FD_184159 | JGI IMG/M metagenome (GOLD analysis project Ga0208566, IMG submission 184159) | Freshwater microbial communities from Powell Lake, British Columbia, Canada to study Microbial Dark Matter (Phase II) - PL_2010_150m... | ecosystem: Environmental > Aquatic > Freshwater >...
GATCTCGTTCAAGATCGAATCTTTGAATGCACGCGAGAGTACCGTCACCGTCCGACTACTCCGATAGACCCGATTACCGGTCAAGGTCTTCCACATGTTCAGTTTGCATTTGCCGGCCATCGCGCCGTCGTAGACGTTGATATTGAAACGGGATTAGTGAAAGTTATCGAAATGGCTACCGTCCAAGATGTTGGCAAGGCGCTTAACCCTCAAGCCATCGAAGGACAAATTGAAGGCGGAACTGCCCAGGGTCTAGGTCTTGCAATCCTTGAAGAGATTCAAGTTGTCAAAGGAAAGGTTAAAAATCCATCTTTTACCGACTATTTAATTCCCACAGTTTTGGATATGCCTCCGGTACGTTCGATTATTTTAGAATACGCCGATGAACACGCTCCTTATGGTCTGCGTGGTGTGGGTGAAGCGCCAACGATTTCTAGTACGCCAGCTGTAGTTGCAGCTATTCGCGCGGCAACTGGACTTGCACTCAATCGAGTTCCAGTTAGACCTGAGCACATCACATCAACGATGTAGGCAAATCTATTTGGTGAGACCTTCAATGAAAGTTAGGGAGTTCTGGAAAATCAACTCTTGGTCGTAATCCAAGGTAGCTACATGGTACGAGTTCACAAGTTCGATACGGGATTTATTACCCGAACCAAGTCCGGCCATGATGATTTCGGTGTTTGAAACTGGCAGCGTATGGTCTTCAACACTATGAAAGAGTTGTACAGGAATAGTGATTTTACTAAGGCTTTTTCGGACAATCTTTAACATTAGGAGAAGTTGATGCACACCAATCATTGGTGTTGCGTCATAACCGTGCTCGGTAATACCTGGACGTTTGATGTCATTGCCTACACTCGTTCGCATTTTTTGGAAGCGTGAAATGAGATACCCGATAGGTGCATTAACATGTGGAATATGTATCATCGGGTTGACCAAGACGATTCCGCTTAAGCGATCATTATTCTCTTCAGCTATATAGAGGGTGGTTCCACCACCCATGGACAGGCCACATATAAAAACCTGATCACACACCAGCAATAGCTCTTCCAACTCGCTCTGTACTTTAGCTGGCCACTCTTGCCATTTAACTGTATTTAATTCTTCGGGCTTTGTGCCATGACCCGGCAAAAGTGGAACTCTCACTGTGTAACCTTTAGATAAAAGAAACTCACCCCATGGACGCATCGATGGAGGTGCACCGGTAAAGCCATGTACGAGAAGTACACCTATGCGAGCGTTCTTTCCTGATCCAGTTGCCGACCAATCTTGCATCCATCCTGGTGGTGCGGTCTCAACGGCCATGGGCAAAAGAGTACACACTCTCGAAGGCTCTCTCAATGCGCCATGTCGGATACTTCACATACGCTACCTATCATGAACTTTGATGTCAGTCATAGTGAACCATGGCAACCGAGCATCGGTGAACTTAGTCGACCACTATCTTCGACTGTTTTTGTCGTTTTAGATCTTGAAACATCAGGAGGCTCGCCTTCGATTGAAAGCCTGCTACCGAGTTTTCTAGAATTCTTAGGTCCAGCATCAGAAAAGATTCTTGTAGCTCATAACGCCAACTTTGATTTAGGTTTTTTAAAAGCTGCTGCATCGCACTATAATTACCGTTGGCCACGATTTAAAATCTTTGACACAGTTCGCTTAGCCCGTTCAATTTTAAGTAAAGATGATGTGAGTGATTTCAAGCTATCAACCCTGTCAGCGTATTTTCAAACGCTGACCTCCCCCAGCCATCGTGCGCTAGATGATGCGCGGGCGACCGTAGAAGTTCTCCATGGAATCTTTGAACGATTTGGATCCATTGATATAACTACAGTTGAGGACGTAGAGGCATTCACACTTCGGCTTAAGAGGCAGAAAGCCTCTGACTGAGCTCTGCCCACCGCGCTAGCAGTTGAGTGGCCGCTCCTGAGTCAATTGCAGTCGTTGCTTTTTGCACGCCGATTGCGATTCGATGGTGCAGATCTAAATCAAATCTACCGTCATAGGCCGCGATCGCCGCGGCAGCATTTAATACAACGGCATCGCGTGGAGCGCCCCTCTCACCGGCAAAGATGGCCGTTGTGATACCTGCATTTTCACTGGCATCACCCCCAACGAGTGCAGTAATCGGAGCCCGCGCAATTGAGAAATCTAAGGGGTCGATCAAATCGCTGGATATCTCACCATGACCGATAGTTAAAACCGAAGTAGTTGTTGCCAGAGTTATTTCGTCAAGACCATCATCTCCACGGAAAACAAAGCCATCGACTCCACGATCGCCAAGAACTTGAGCCATCACTAAATGCATTCGATCATCGGCAACACCAATGGCTGCAGCCTGGGGCTTTGCGGGGTTGGCAAGTGGCCCCAGAATATTAAAGACAGTGGGTACCCCGAGCTCTTTGCGGGCAGGGCCTGCAAAGCGCATTGCTGGATGAAAGACAGGAGCAAAACAAAAACCAATTCCAAGCTCGTTAAATGTCTTAGTGACTGCCTCGCCATCAAGTGATATTGAAACTCCTAAGGCCTCGAGTAGATCTGCAGCCCCTGATTTAGAAGAGGCTGCACGATTGCCGTGTTTGATCACTTTTGAACCGGCTGATGCGGCGATAATCGCAGCTGTTGTTGAAATATTTATTGTGTGTGCTCCATCGCCGCCGGTGCCAACAGTATCTACTGCTCGCTCTTTGATAGTGATGGGGGCGCAGTGCTCATACATCTGAGCCACCAGCGCACCGACCTCATCTGAAGTCTCGCCTTTGGCTTTTAGTGAGAGTAAAAAATCTTTAATGCGTGCCGTCTCAGCACGGCCCTCTAATATCTCTTGCATGCACCACTGAACATCATGGGCGAGAAGATCTAAACCACTATCTAGCCTGGCTAAGTGAGCTTGCCATTGCTGCTCTGACATAAGGAGTGTAGTTAAGCAGAGATGAGTTTTGTGCCGCGCAGTAATTTCGCCGCACTTTGTGCCAAAGTGAATGGATCGATTGGATGAACAACCGATGCCTCCGCTAGCGACCAGGCTGCAAGCCATGAGTCCTGGACACGTCCTGTAATCACCATGATGGGAGGGCAGTTAAATACCTCGTCCTTGAGCTGGCGAGCGATTCCGAGACCACCCTCGGGAGTTGCTTCGCCATCGAGAATGAACAAATCAACTGCAGATCCTGAATCGACATAGCTGCGAAGGGCGGGTGCTGTTGCAAACTCATGAACTACGTGGGGGGCAAGATCAGAGGCTGCTCGCTCTCCAAGGGCGGAAATAATTGTGGCCCGCACCGATGAGTCATCGGAGTAGACAATGATGTGCTTCTTGAGAATCTGCTCGCTCATGGCTCTGATTCTAAGTCACAGAAGCACGAGAACCAAAGTTGCGATGGGGTGAAAAGAGTGACCAGTTTCATCTCAATAAAAGGCTAAAGGCGCCTCCTTCAGAGCTCTGCTGCAGGACAGGGCCCATGTTTTAGGGAATAATCGAGCCATGTCTAGTACAGCCGTTACGGCCCACCACAAAATAACACGACCTAACGCCGTGGCAGTTGGCACCATAGTCTGGCTCTCCAGCGAATTAATGTTCTTCGCAGCACTCTTTGCCATCTATTTCACCATACGCGGAGTACAGGGCCCAGCGATTTGGCTAGAGTCAAACAAGATACTCAATATCCCATTTGCTGCACTTAACACAACGGTTTTAGTTCTCTCATCTGTGACATGCCAGTTCGGCGTCTTTGCTGCAGAGCGTTTTCAGAATCATAAGAGTGGAAAGATGTATCAGATTAATAAATGGGGAATGCGCGAATGGTTCTCTCTGACATTTGCAATGGGTGCATTTTTCGTTGCCGGTCAGATTTACGAGTATGCCTCTTTGGTGCACGAGGGCCTTACCCTCTCATCCACTGCCTATGGCTCTATCTTCTTTATTGCTACTGGTTTTCACGGTCTTCACGTAACCGGTGGATTGATCGCTTTCTTAATTGTGATCGTTCGCGTATCTAAGGCCCGCCGTTTTACCAGCGGGCAGGCGACTACTGCAATCGTTGTTTCCTACTATTGGCACTTCGTCGACGTTGTGTGGATCGCACTCTTTTCAGCGATCTACCTCATTAAATAAGGGAGTATGGAAAACACGTGAACCGCCTTTCGCAGTATCGCCGCCACAAGGCTGTTGCACCCCTACTTCTTGTCATTGCGCTATTTGGAATCGGAACTACATTTAACGTTGCCAGTGCAACTATGAAAACCTCCCCCAACGCCTTTGCCCGCTCCACTCAAATCGATGAGGGAAGGCAGATCTTCCTTAAGGGTTGCTCAACCTGCCATGGCCTTAACTTAGAGGGCAGTGCTATTGCACCCTCCTTAATTGGAGTTGGCGCAGCATCTGTGGATTTCCAAGTTGGAACAGGACGAATGCCAGTTGCCGATATGAGCACTCAAATCGCCCGAAAAACTCCGGTGTATAACGAGCAAGAGGTAGCGGCCCTTGCCGCCTATGTTGCATCCCTTGCCCCTGGCCCAGCGATTCCAACAGATGCGCAGTTAAATTACGAGCGCGATGGAAGTACTGCCGAGGGTGGCGAACTCTTTCGCAATAACTGCGCGATGTGCCATAACTTTGCCGGACAGGGTGGAGCCCTCACTCAAGGAAAATATGCACCGACGTTGATGGGTGTAGAGCCAAAACATATCTACGAAGCCCTCATCACTGGACCACAATCTATGCCGGTCTTTAGTGATAAAACATTAACCCCAGGGGAAAAACTCTCTGTCATCAAATGGATAAAGGCTGCAGAGGCTGAGCCAAATCTCGGTGGTGCAACTATGGGGCGTGTTGGTCCAGTAACCGAAGGTCTTCTTGTATGGGTACTCGGTCTTGGAATATTGATTGCAGTTGCTGTCTGGTTAACAACGAGAGCGAGATAAGAAAAAATGGCTAACGAAATCCAAGCCTTTCAAGACCCTGGCGAAGCGGTGCATGCACCCCGTGCGGCCGATATAGATCCACGAGCTGAAAAACGCGCCGAACAACAGGTCGCAGCTCTTTTTGGATTATCTGCCGTTGGCTCGCTCTTACTTATCTATTCCTATATCTGGATTCCAGACGACATCTTTATCTTCATCCCAGTCATGGGCGATCAAAATGCACATCAATTATTTTTAGGTCTTGGAATGGCGATGTCGCTATTCTTCTTGGGCATGGCTGCAATCTTGTGGGCTAAGAAATTAATGCCAGATACCGAAGTTGTGAACCATCGTCATGAATTTAGATCCTCTGATGAGGATCGTGAGGCATTTGTAAAGACGGTCAAGGATGGTGTTGCCGGTGTGCAGCTTGGACGGCGCAAGTTAATTAAGGGCTCTCTTGCAGCCTCTCTGGGCCTCTTTGCTCTTCCACCAGTTCTACTGCTTCGCGATCTCGGACCACTGCCTGGAAAAGAGCTAGAGAAGACGAGTTGGAAAGCTGGTACGCGACTTGTCACAGACCCAGGTAACCGTCCAATCCTCGCCTCTGATTTAGAGGTCGGCTCGGTGGTGCAAACCCTGCCAGCCGTAGCCGAGGGTGCTGAGCGATTGCTGAGCGACATCGCTAAGGATCCAGTGCTATTGATTCGACTGCGCCCTGAAGAGTTTAATTTAGCGCCAGAAAAACTGGCAATGACCCACGATGGAATCATCGCCTTCTCGAAGATCTGTTCTCACATGGGATGCGCCGTTGCCTTATACGAACAACAGACCAAGCATCTTTTGTGCCCATGTCATCAATCCACATTCGATGTCACCCGCGGAGCCAAGGTCATTTTTGGACCTGCGGCCCGGCCATTACCGCAGTTAGATATAACCGTGGATAAAGAGGGATATTTAATAGCTCGTGCACCATTTGACCAACCCGTCGGACCTAGCTTCTGGGAGCGTAACTCACAATGACAACTGTAGAAAAAAGATTAGGCGCAGCAGCAAACTTTGTCGATGAGCGCTTAGGCGCCGCGGGTTGGATGAAAAAGTCACTCAACAAAGTTTTCCCCGATCACTGGACCTTCATGTTCGGTGAGATTTGCATGTATTCATTTGTAATCCTACTTTTATCTGGAACTTTTTTGACGCTCTGGTTTGATCCATCACAACGCGATGTGATCTACGAAGGTGTATACGAACCCCTTAAGGGAATAAAGATGTCGGCGGCCTACGCCTCGACTCTGGATATTTCATTCGAGATCCGTGGCGGTTTATTAATGCGCCAAATTCACCACTGGGCTGCAAATATATTTATGGCGGCAATCGTTGCTCATCTGCTCCGAGTCTTCTTCACAGGAGCTTTTAGAAAGCCACGTGAGTTCAACTGGATTCTCGGAATTATTTTGCTGACTTTAGGATTAGTTGAAGGTCTACTTGGATACTCACTTCCAGATGATTTGCTCTCCGGAACTGGCCTTCGAATTACCTCAGCGATTGTTCAAGCAATTCCAGTAGTCGGTACCTATATCTCCTTCTTTTTATTTGGTGGTGCATTTCCAGGGGTGGGCTTCCTCCCGCGAATCTTTACTATCCATATCCTTTTACTGCCGGGTATATTTCTAGCAGTTATTACAGTTCACGTGATGCTCGTGTGGTATCAGAAGCACACACAGTTCCCTGGACCTGGACGAACTGAAAAGAACGTTGTTGGACATCCCATCTTGCCCGTCTACATGGCTAAGGCCGGTGGTTTTTTCTTCATCGTCTTTGGTGTCACTGCGTTTTTATCTGCCGTTGCATCGATTAACCCAATCTGGTTATACGGTCCCTACACACCTGGGCAGATCTCTGCCGGTTCACAACCCGATTGGTACATGGGTTGGCTTGATGGTCTAGTGCGCATGGCTCCCCCACTTGAGACTCACGCATTTGGCCACACTGTCTCCTGGAATATCTTGATTCCAGCCCTTATCGTGCCCGGCATTGTCTTTACAGGAATGGCCTTTTATCCATTCATTGAAAGTTGGATCACTGGAGATAAGCGCGAGCACCACTTACTAGATCGTCCACGCAATGTTCCAAACCGCACAGCATTGGGTGTTATGTCGATTACCTTCGTACTAATCTCTCTAATCAATGGTGGAAATGATATTTTTGCGACGCAATTTGATTTGTCTATCAATCAAATCATGTGGTTCTCACGAGTCTCAATATTTATTCTTCCGCCCATTGCATTTGTTGTAACAAAGCGCCTTTGTCTATCTCTTCAGCGTGCAGATCGTGACCTTGTACTCCACGGAATGGAGACTGGCAAACTTGTGCGTATGCCAAGTGGTGAGTTCGCAGAAGTTCATGAACCAATCTCGGCGCAAAAGCGATTTATACTTACATCTCACGAACAGGCACCAGCCCTAGAGCTGCCTGCCACTGATGCTCGTGGCGTAAGACGTCCCGGAGCCCTTAAGAACAAGTTACGTATTCGACTGAGCAAGGCTCATGCCGTTGCCGTTCCTAAGGTGAGCGCACAGGATCTTAAAGAGATCGAGCACCACTAACTCGCTACTCTGATTACAAGCCAAACACCTAATGCGGTTACTGCGATCCCAATCAGTCCCTGAGTGTTTACTTTCTCCCCGAATAAAAAATAGGCTTCAACGGCCGTTGCAGGTGGGACTAAATAAAATAGCGACGATACTGTTGCCGCGCTACCAGTATTTAATAGCCATAGTAAGAGAAGTACGGCGCCAACAGATAGCACAGCTATTAGCCAGATGAAGGCGAGAATGAACTTCGGGCTCCACTCAATAGTTACACCACCAGTTGTAACCGCTGCCAGGGCAAGCACAGATCCACTGGCAAGATATTGATAGGCAGTTCCGGCCAAAAGTGGAACTCCCGTACCGATTTTTTTCTGCAGCAAAGTAGCGCTCGTACTACCTATTAGTGCGACTGCAACACCAAGAAGCCCAGTGATGGGTACATCTGATTTCAACGTTGGTCCTAGAACCATAATGACGCCGGTCAGTCCAATTGCAAGTCCAGCTACTTGTGCCTTCTTAAGCTTTTCCCCCAGTACTCTGACCGCTAATAGGGATACCAGTACCGGTTGAAGACTCGTAACGACCGCGGCAACGCTAGCCGAAAGGCCTTCAGAGATAGCAAAGAAGACGCCGCCGAGATAACAGGCATGGAGAAAAAAACCAATCAGCATCGAACTTCTAATTGCCCTGGCTCCAATTGCTACTGGAGCTCGCACTATAAGTGCTACTAGGAAAAGAATTAGTGCCGCTATAAATATACGAAGCGAGAGGAAAATAAATGGATCGGCATAAGGCAGTCCATATTTAGCCCCGATGAAACCCGTGCTCCATAGTAAGACAAAAATATATGGGGCTAAGCGCGCTACCTTCAAAGAGCTATTTAATGTAAGGCGTTAGAGATTGGTTTTTCGTATTCGGTAACCATGCCAATAACACTAATCATGATTGCTCCGATTCCGATTACAGTAAGCCACCAACCGATGAATAGACCCATCCCCATCGTGCAGGCACTGAGTGCTACTGGAAGTGGCCACCATGAGTGCGGACTATAGAAACCAAGATCTCCTGCGCCATCGATGATCTCTGCAGTGAAACTATCTTCGGGCAAGATAACCCCAATACGCTTTTGGGTAAACCAAAGGTAGAAACCGACCATGCCGGCCAGGCAGGCTGACAACAACATTCCACCTACTCCAACAGGCTCACCACCGACCTGCCAGTAGATAATGGTGACGATTACATAAAAAATAGCCAGACCACCAAATAACTGCCAATTAACCTTCATAGAGTTAGTGTCCCTCTGTCTTTATATGCGGATGATGAAGATCAAAGGCAGGTCGCTCACTGGAGATACGTGGCATCGTTAAGAAGTTATGGCGCGGCGGCGGACATGATGTCGCCCATTCAAGAGATGAACCGTAGCCCCAAGGATCATCTACGCCGACCATCGGTGCCTTGCGTGTAATCCAGATGTTAATGGCAAATGGAATCATCGAAAGTGCCAGCAGGAATGAACCAATGGTAGATACGGTGTTCATGAAGGTAAATCCATCAGTAGCTAAATAATCGGCGTAGCGTCGTGGGAAGCCCTTGATACCCAGCCAGTGCTGAATTAAAAACGTTAAGTGAAAGCCCACAAAAAGCGTCCAGAAGTGAATCTTACCAAGAGGCTCATTGAGCATCTTGCCTGTCATCTTAGGCCACCAGAAATAAAATCCGCCGAACATTGCAAAGACTACTGTTCCAAATAAAACGTAGTGAAAGTGCGCTACAACAAAGTAGCTAGCCGAGACTGCAAAATCTAATGGCGGCGATGCGAGGATAATTCCAGTCAGACCACCGAAAAGAAATGTGACGAGGAAGCCCATCACCCAGAGCATTGGAGTCTCGAAAGTTACGTGACCGCGCCACATGGTGCCGATCCAGTTGAAGAATTTTACACCGGTTGGAACACCAATTAAGAAAGTCATGAATGAGAAGAAGGGCAGCAATACCTGGCCTGTTGCAAACATATGGTGGGCCCAGACCGAGACCGAGAGCGCAGAGATTGCAATCGTTGCTGCGATCAAACCTTTATAGCCAAAGATCGGTTTGCGGCTAAAGACTGGCAGGATTTCAGTAGCTATGCCGAAAAATGGTAGCGCCAAAATGTAGACCTCTGGGTGACCAAAGAACCAGAACAAGTGTTGGAACAACATCGCTCCACCATTTGCCGGGTCAAATAGGTGAGAACCATAAATGCGATCTGCTTCAAGTCCGAGTAAGGCAGCTGCAAATGGTGGAAATGCTAAAAGAACGAGGATCGATGTTAAAAGTACATTCCAAGAGAAGATCGACATACGAAACATCGTCATACCTGGTGCACGCATAGTAAAGATTGTTGTTACGAAGTTAACGCCACCAAGAATTGTTCCAACACCACTAATCGCTAATCCAACGAGCCAAAGATCTGCCCCAATTCCAGGTGAGTACGTTGCACTCGACAGCGGAACGTAGACGGTCCAGCCAAATGATGCAGCTCCCCCTGGAGTAAGAAAACCGGCAAAGGCCATGAAACCACCGAAGAGGTAGAGCCAGTAGGACAACATATTAAGTCGTGGGAAGGCGACGTCGGCGGCGCCGATTTGTAAAGGCATAACTACATTTGCAAAGCCAACAAAGAGTGGAGTTGCAAACATCAAAAGCATGATTGTTCCATGCATAGTAAAGATCTGGTTGTACTGCTCGTAGCTCAAGAACTGCATACCTGGGCGGGCCAATTCGCTTCTGAGTAGCAACGCCAAGATTCCTGCAACCAAAAACCATGCGAAGGAGGTCATGAGATAGAGATAACCGATCGTCTTGTGATCAGTTGAGGTTATCCATTTAACAAAGTTCTTACCCTTTGGCGCAGGCGCTGCCGCTAACTCTGTGGTCGTTGGGCTTTGTGCATAAGTTGTCATGCTGGGATCCCCTCAAGCGTTTGAAGATAGGCCGCATAATCACTTGGAGTTACGACCTTTACGGTGAAAATCATCTGTGAGTGTGCGCGCCCGCATAAAATATTGCAGCGGCCTGGGTACTCGCCCAACTTATTAGCAGTGAACTCAAGGTGATTAGTTACACCAGGCAAGTTCTGCATTTGAATCATAAAGGCTGGAATCCAGAATCCATGAACAACGTCATTGGAAATAATTGTGTAGCGCACTCGCTCTCCGAGTGGCACAACTAATACGGGTGGCTTTGCAGGGGTTCCTGTTACCACCGCATTTGGACCCGCTTCAGGGTATGCGAACTGCCACGACCATTGCATTCCAGTAACGGAGATTTGATGCAT
>Ga0208566_1002123_pt1 | contig 10809 bp, 8 predicted proteins | sample PL_2010_150m_FD_184159 | JGI IMG/M metagenome (GOLD analysis project Ga0208566, IMG submission 184159) | Freshwater microbial communities from Powell Lake, British Columbia, Canada to study Microbial Dark Matter (Phase II) - PL_2010_150m... | ecosystem: Environmental > Aquatic > Freshwater > Lake...
GATCAGGATCGTCGTCGGACTCATCGTGGTCGCTTTCCTCGGGGGACTCCTGGGTGGTTATAGGATATGGAGACCGAAGGAGAACGAGAAGGTCGACATCCGGCAGTTATTGGTGAAAGTGGGGGATGCGGCGGACCGGATCGAAAACAGGAATCGGGATCTGGTATCGCAGGTCGAAGCGTTGAAAGGCAACGCGGTGGAAGCCGAGGCGATGAAAGCGCAGAGCCAGGCCTTGCAGGGCCAACTTGATAATTCCGCTCGGGAGATGGACCGATTGACGGTTTCCATGGATGGATTGAGGGCAAGGGCTTCGGAAGCGGAAAAGCTGACGGAAGAAAAGAGGCAGCTCAAAGCGAGGAATGCGGAGTTGCAGGGGCGGGTCGCCGGCTTGGATAACGAGATCCTCAACCTGAAAGGCCAGTTGACGCAGAAGCAGCAGGAGATGGCGGAAAAGGAAACCTTGCGTGTACAGCTTCAAGCCGAGCTTTCCGCGGCTCGGGAGGAGGCGCTGCAAGGGGAGAAATTCAAGGCGTTGACCGACGAACTTCAGGTCCGGATCTCGACGTTGGAAAAAGAGAACCTGGAATTGAGGTCTGTCATCGACAACATCAGCGAGATAACGAAAAGAAAAGACGTGCCTAGGTAGGCCGATCGCGGGCGTTACGGGGCTTCTTCAATAAGGATCAGATCACGGATTGTCGACCAACCCCGCTTTCCGTTGTCGTAATCGATGAGATACCAGACGTCGGAGGGTTTGGTATTGGATTGCGCCTTCTCCTTGAACTCCGGACCCTTGGAGATGGTTCCGGTGGTTCTCGCCGGGATGACCCACCGTTTGCCACCTTTGAACCTCTCGCGGGCGACCAGTGAACGTTCCGTCCGGATTCGATCGCCCGGATTGATGAACTTGTAAAAGCGACGTGGGACGTATTCGTTTCCCAAATCGACGGATCGGAACACGACTCCTGCAGGTGGCGCACCCCGCTGCCGCACCCAGGAAGAAGATTCATAAGCCCACATCTGCCCTTCACTGTCGTAACTGTGAAAGAGCACCACATGTTTGTTTCTTGAATTGAGAATATCTCCCGGTTTGAGCAACTTCCGCGGAATTTTTATGGCGATAATCGGAAACTCCAAGGTCGAGTAGCGCCTTACCTGCCAACAGCGCGAAACAAAACCGGAGCAGTCCAGTCCGGCAAAATCGAAACGGACGCAGAGTTTTTCCCCGCAACGCTTTTTGTAGTTTCCCGCCACCTTTCCGGATCGGACTTTCTTCGAAAACTCCGACGGCAGGTCAAATCCTCCCCAGTTGTAGGAAACGCCGAGATACGATTTGCCCGGTTCCAGGAGATTGTATTCCCTGCTTGCGTTGTGTCGCTCGCATTGCCAGTCGACCTCGGCGAAGGATTTTGCCCGCTCCATGACTTCGTCACGAGTAATGGCCCACGCGTTCATTTGGGAAAGACCCACGCAAAGCACAATCGTGAACATCAGGCACTTCAGGGCTCTCGTCATGAGGAGCCCTTTCGAATCCATCTATCGATATAGACACCGTCAGGTTCCGTGCGCATCTGGTATATCGTGCCCTGTCCGTCCACCAGGACTTTCTTGTATACACTCGTGTGGTATCGATTTGGCAGGATGAGTTCCGCTATGCGTTTCCCCCGCTTGTTGAACACCCAAACGCCCAGTTGAATCCGGTCGTCATCGTCAACCTGCTGAGTTTCGACGTAAATATTTCCTTTGTTGTCTTCCTCCAGAAAATAGTTGTTGCCGAAATGGCCGGACGTTTCGAGCACGATCCCCTGAAGCACTTTTCCCTTGCCGTCCTCGATCTCCAGAAGGCGTCGGCTGTCGGATTGTCGGATCAGACGGTACCAGCGATTCCCTAGGCGATTGGGGGTTCCTGTGCGTTCGGTTGCCACCTGACGATCCTGCGGAAAGGCACCCTCGTCCACATCGGAAAATATACGGTAAGCTTTTCGGCCGGACTTGACGTAGAGGGCATCGTCACTGGTAACCCGCAGCCACTGACCATAGCCTTCGTGCAGCTTAATGGCCGGCGAGATCGGATAGGCACCGACTTCCAACCCGTTCTCGTCGTACTTGTGCAACGCTTCTCCGTCCAGCAGGAAGAGGAAACCGTTGTGCCAGGCAAGAGCGTAGCCGTATAGGTTCTTGCCGATGCTTCGAATGAATCGCCCGTCGGAGTCGAATCGTTTGATGTTGTGTTTGACGGTGTCGAAGATGTAGACGGTGCCGTTTTCGCCAACCGCGAAGGTTCGCGGCCCGATAATTTCTCCGTCGGGAGGATAGAACAACCCGAACGTCCCCGGTTGCGGCCCCCAGACGGTAGCGATCAAAGTGGTCTTTTGATATTGGTACGTGGTGGTTCCGAACTCATGTCGGAGCAGAAACACCAAGGCGAAGAGGCCAACGACAGCGACAAGGCCGAGGAGATAAATCCTGTCACGCAAACCCACGGAAGAAACCTTCAATCGAGGTCCATTCCAGGCGCATCGATGATCACTTCGTCGACCTCCGGTCGTTCCGTGTCCGGTCAGAATAATTCGCTAATTATAAACAGGATTTGCATGCTCAGGGAAGTAGTGAATCGGCCCGGGGTCAGTGTAGACTAAATTCTGTGAGCCGACTGTATCCGTGATCTGCCCCCCGGTTTTAGACCAATCGCACGAGGGGATTTTCGTTTGATTTCTGCTCCTCGAACCGGCCTGCGAACCGCGCGCAGATCAACAAACTGAGGCTGCCTTCAAACTCGATCGTTGAAAGGAATCGCCATGCCAAAATTCGCCGCCAACCTGACGATGATGTTCAACGAGGTCGCCTTCCCGCTGCGTTTCGAAGCCGCGGCGAAAGCCGGCTTTACCGGCGTCGAGTTCCTCTTCCCCTACGACTACCAGCCCGCCGATGTTGCCGGCCGGCTCGCCGGGAACGGACTGCGCAACGTGCTGTTCAACATGCCGCCCGGTGACTGGGCCGTCGGTGAGCGCGGCATCGCCTCGCTGCCCGGCCGCCAGCGACAGTTCCGCGACGGCGTGGCCGTCGCCCTCCAGTACGCGGCGGCGCTCGGCACGCCCTGCATCCACGCCATGGCCGGCCTCCTGCCCGCCGGCGCCGACCGCGCGCGGCATCGCGCCGTGTTCGTCGACAACCTGCGCTTCGCCGCCGCCGAACTGGAGAAGGCCGGGCGCATGCTGCTGATCGAGCCGATCAATACCCGTGACATTCCCGGCTACTTCCTGAACACCCAGGCCGAGGCCCACGCCATCCGCGAGGAAGTGGGGGCGCCCAACCTCAAGGTGCAGATGGATTTCTACCACGCGCAGATCGTCGAAGGCGACATCGCCATGACCTTTCGCAGGTACCGCGAACAGATCGGCCACGTCCAGGTCGCCTCGGTGCCAGAGCGAAACGAACCCGACGACGGCGAGGTCAATTACCGGTACCTGTTCCGCCTTCTCGACGAACTCGGCTATGCCGGATGGGTCGGCTGCGAATACCGACCGCGCGGCAGGACCGTGGATGGCCTGGGCTGGCTGAAGACGCTGGCCTGAGGGGGAAAAGCTGAGCCGGCGCGGCGTGCCACGCCGGCTCATGGAGTATTCCGGCTACGCCGCAGCTTTCTTGATCGGAAGACCCATTGCTGCTGTGCCATCCACCGTGTAGTAGGTGTTGCGACTGCTCTGGGCAATCAAAGGTTCCAGGAAGCCCTTCAGAGCGTCTACCGACTTGGCTTCCCAAAGACAGACCGCCCGATCCTTGCTCGTACTCGGCAAAAACTGGAGCGCATTGAGTCCCGAAGGCGCCTCGGAAACTTTTTGGGCAACTCCAAAGAAAGCATCCGGATTGCTGATCGCGTGCTCGACAACGATAAACATGGCAATCTCCTCTCTTGACAGAGTTCACAGCGTGACGAGGTCGACACATTCCCCCGATAAATCGGATAGATCACCTTCCGATGTGTGTCAGACTCCCTCGCCTACATTGGATTCGTTCAGGCCAGCGAGGATTCTTCCCGGGAAGTTTCCCCGGCTTTTCGTACGAAACGATGCTCCGCCCGCGCGAATCAGATGAGTATTGAAATGACATGCGTTCCATCGGCATCCGCAAAGAATTCACACGAGGAGGTACGGAAGATGGGGAATATCGAAAAGCACGGAACGTGGAAGGGACCGTCGATTGCCATCGCGCTCCTCGCCGCCCTGCTCCTTGCGGGTCCGGCGCCGGCGGCGTTCGCCGCGGATGCCGACGATGCGCATGCGATCGTGACGAAGGCGCGCCTCACCCTCGCCGGATTCCTGCGGGACGACAACTACAGCGCGATCTGGGATCAGCTCAAGCATGCCAAGGGGGTTCTGATCTATCCGCAGGTGCTGAAGGGAGGGTTCATCATCGGCGGCTCGGGGGGCACCGGCGTCCTCCTGGCCCGGGACGGCAAGGGTGACTTCACGTATCCGGCCTTCTACACGATGGGCTCGGCGAGCATCGGTCTCCAGATCGGGGGCGAGTCGGCGGAGGTGGTGCTGCTGGTGATGAGCCAGAAGGGAATCGATTCCCTGCTCACCTCGAAGTTCAATCTCGGCGGGGACGTTTCGATCGCTCTCGGGCCGGTCGGCGGCGGCGCGAAGGGGGATATCACGACCGATTTCATCTCCTACGCCAAGTCGAAGGGGCTTTACGCGGGGCTGAATCTGGACGGGTCGTACCTGAGCGTGCGGGACGGCCTCAACAAGGCGTACTACGGCAAGGATGTGACCCCCGCGGACATCATCGTACGGCACTCGGTCAGTAACCGGGAAGCGGACCCGTTGCGGGAAGATATCAGGAAGGCGGCGAAATAGAGGATGGCGAGGATGGCGCCCCGGGGGCGCTCCCGCGGGGGACCTTGCGGAAGGACGCCTGGAGCCGGTCCAGGGTCACGTAGACGACCGGAGTGAGGTACAGGGTGATCAGCTGGGAGAAGAGCAGGCCGCCGACGACGGCGATTCCCATCGCGCTCCGCGATTCCCCACCCGCCCCGTAGCCGATCGCGATCGGAAGGGTGGCCATGAGGGCGGCCATCGTGGTCATCATGATCGGCCGGAAACGTACGAGGCACCCTTCGAGGATCGCCTCCGTGGGTCCCTTCCCTTCCTTGCGCTCGGCTTCCAGCGCGAAGTCGATCATCATGATGGCGTTCTTCTTCACGATCCCGATCAGCATGATGACCCCCACGAAGGCGTAGAGGTTCAGATCCAGCCGGAAGAGGAGCAGCGCCAGCAGCGCCCCTAGCCCCGCGGAAGGAAGCCCGGACAGGATCGTGAGGGGGTGGATGAAGCTCTCGTACAGCACTCCCAGGACGATGTAGATGACCAGGATCGCCATCAGGAGCAGGATTCCGAGTCCCTTCAAGGAAGCCTGGAACGCCTGGGCGGTCCCCTGGAAACTCGTGGTGATCGACGAGGGGAGGGTGGCGCGGGCTACCTTGTCCACCGCGGACACCGCGTCCCCCAGGGCCACGCCGGGCCGGAGGTTGAACGAGAGGGTGACCGAGGGGAGCTGGCCGAGGTGGTTCACGAGGAGAGGGCCCACGCCGGGAGTGAGGCGGGCCACGGCGGACAGCGGCACCTGCACACCGGATGTCGAGCGGACGTACAGCCGGGAGAGCGCCGTCGGGTCCCTCTGGAATTCCGGTTGGAGCTCCAGGATGACCTTGTACGTGTTGTTGGGAGCGAAGATCGTGGAGATCTGCCGGGCCCCGTAGGCGCTGAAGAGCGCACTCTCGATCTGCTCCGCCGAGACGCCCATCGACCGCGCCTTGTCGCGGTCGAGCTCCACATTGACCTGCGGGTTCGCGATCTGCAGGTCGCTCGTGACGTCCTGCAGTCCCGGCAGGCCCCGCAGCTTTTCTTCGAGAACGGGGGCCATCCGGTACAGGTCGCCGGTGTCCGGGCTCTGGAGCGTCAGTTGGTACTGGCTCTTCGTGAGCTGCCCGCCGATCCGGATCGGGGGAAGGTTCTGGAGGAACGCGCGGATCCCCGGGACCACGGCCAGTTTCGGACGCAATTCCTGGATGACCTCGTCCGCGCTCAACGCGCGCTCCGCGCGGGGCTTGAGACGGATGAAGATGCGCCCCGAGTTCCCTGCCACGCTCGAGCCGCTGGCTCCGACGCTGGACATCAGGGACATCACGTTCGGGTCCTTGCCGATGATCTCCGCCACGGCGATCTGGTGTTCCTTCATCGCGTCGAAGGAGGTACCCTGCGCCGTCTCGGTGAACGTGAAGAGGAGCCCCCTGTCCTCGTTCGGCAGGAATCCCTTGGGCATGAAGACGAACAGGTACGCCGTCGCGGCGAAAAGGACGACGGAAATCAGGATCGTAGTTTTCGGGCGCCGCAGGACCCTCGTGAGGCTCCAGTCGTAGCCCGCGAGCATGGCGTCGAAGACCCGCTCCGAGGCGGCGTAGATGCGCCCGTGCCGTTCCGCGGACGGCGGCCGGAGAAACCGGCTGCACAGCATGGGCGTCAGGGTAAGGGAGACGACCCCGGAGATGAGGATCGCGGCGATGATCGTCGCCGCGAACTCGTGGAGGAGGCGGCCGACGACCCCTCCCATGAAAAAGACGGGGATGAAGACCGCGGCGAGCGACAAGGTCATCGACAGGATGGTGAAGCCGATCTCGCGCGATCCGTCGAACGCGGCCTGGCGGGGATCCTTCCCCTTTTCCATGTGCCGGACGATGTTCTCGAGCATGACGATGGCGTCGTCGACCACGAAACCGACCGAGAGCGTCAGTGCCATCAGCGAGAGGTTGTCCAGGCTGTAGCCCAGCAGGTACATCACGGCGAAGGTACCCACGATCGACATCGGAAGCGCCAGGCTGGGGATCACGGTCGCCGAGACGTTCCGCAGGAACAGGAAGATCACCAGGACGACCAGGCAGATGGCCAGGAACAGCGTGAACTTGACGTCGTGCACCGAATCGCGGATCGACTCGGACCGGTCGTAGAGGATCGCCAGGTCTACGGAGGCGGGCATCAGGGTGCGGAACGTCGGGAGGAGCTTGCGGATGGCGTCCACCACCTCCACGGTGTTGGTGCCCGGCTGCTTCTGGATCGCCAGCACGATCGCGCGGGTCTGGTTGTACCAGCTCGCCACCTTGTCGTTTTCGACGCCGTCGAGGACGGACCCGATGTCCCGGAGACGTACCGGGGCCCCGTTCCGGTAGGCCACGACCAGGGGACGGTACGCTTCGGCATCCCTGAGCTGGCCTCTGGTCTCGAGTGTGAACGCCTGGTGCGGGCCGTACAAGGTGCCGGTGGGTAGGTTCACGTTCCCCTGGCCGACCGCCTGCGCCACCTCGTCGATCCCGATTCCCCGCGAGGCCAGGGCGTCGGGGTCGAGCTGGATGCGGATGGCGAACTTCTGCGACCCGTAGACGAGGACCTGGGCGACCCCGCTGACGGTTGAGACGCGCTGGGCGATGAACGTCTGCGCGTACTCGTCGACCGTGAACAGCGGAAGGGTGGGGGAGGAGAGGGCGAGGTACAGGACGGGTTGGTCCGCCGGGTTCACCTTCTGGTAGGACGGCGGTGTCGGCATGTCCTTCGGCAACAGGGACGCCGCCTTGGTGATGGCCGCCTGGACGTCCTGGGCGGCCGCGTCGATGTTCCGGTCCAGGGTGAACGTGAGCGTGATCTGCGTCAGCCCGAGGCCGCTGCTGGACACCATCGAGTCGAGCCCCGCGATCGTGGTGAACTGGCGTTCGAGGGGGGTGGCGACCGAGGAGGCCATCGTTTCGGGATTGGCGCCGGGAAGGTTCGCCGTGACGAGGATCGTCGGGAAGTCGACGTTGGGAAGATCGCTCACCGGCAGGCGCTGGTAGGCCAGGGTGCCGAACAGCAGCAGGGCGCCCATCACCAGGGTCGTCATGATGGGACGGCGTATGAAGAGATCGGGGATGTTCATCGCCGTGACCGCTACCGGCCCGTTCCCTGCTTTGCCTCCACCTTGGTCCCCGTCACAAGCCGGAGCTGCCCGTCGGTCACGACCTTCTCCCCGGCGGCGACCCCTTTCCCGATGACCGTCTCGCCCCCGAAGACCTCTCCGGTGACGATCGGCCGCGCTTCAACGGTGAGATCGGGCCGGACGACGAAGACGTACTGCCCCTGCTGCCCGGTCTGGATCGCCTCGGAGGGGACGACGACGGCGCCGGACCGCACGGCCAGCGTCAGGGCCACGTTGGCGAACTGGCCCGGCCACAGGCGCCGGTCGGTGTTCGGGAAGGTCCCCTTCAGCTGGATCGTTCCCGTACTCGCGTCGACCGCGTTCCCGATGAAGGAGAGGGTGCCCGGCACCGGGTCCGCCTTCCCATCTTGTGGAACCGCCTCGACCTTCAGCGTGCCGGCCGCCTGGTATTTCCTTACCTCCGCGAGGTACTGCTCCGGGACGGAGAAGGAGACCCGGATGGGGACGACCTGGTTGATGGTCACGAGCGTCGCGTCGTTCGCCTTGACCACGTTCCCCTGCTGGACGAGGAGGCTTCCGGTCCGGCCGTCGATCGGGGACCGGATGAAGCAGTAGGCGAGCTGGACGCGCGCGTTCTCTACGGCGGCGGTATCGGCCTGGACGGTGGCCTCGAGGGCGGCGGCGGAGGAGGCGAGCTGTTCGTACTGCTGCCGCGGGACGAGGTTCTTCTCGACCAGGGAAGCGTAGCGGCGGACCTCCTTCTCCGCGTTCTCCTTGAGGGCGATGTCCCGCGCGCGGGCCGCTTCCGCCATCTTGAGGGCCGCGTCGTACGGCGCGGGGTCGATCTGGAACAGAAGGTCCCCCTTGCGCACGTCGTGCCCTTCCGAAAAGCCGACCTTCATGATCTGGCCGCCGACCATGGTCTTTACGGCAACGGTTGCGTACGCCTCCACCGTCCCGATCGCGCGGACCTGGATGGGGATGTTTTTCCTGGCCGCGGAACCGACCATGACCGGGACGGCCTTCGGTGGTCCCGGAGGCGGGGTTCGGCCGCCGGGGGAGCAGCCGGGAAGAAGGGATGCGACGATCAGGGTAAGGAGCACCCCCCGGGTGCCGGACGGGAACGGTTTCCGGGAAAGGGGATGCTCGCAAGCGCCGACGACTTCCATCGTGTTTCCGCTCCTCAAGGGGGGATGTACCCGGGGGATGTGCCCGTGTCTCTGCCCGTTCCGCAATATTAGACACCATTATTGGGAAATATGGTCCCCGCGCATATAAAATTCGGCACGCCCACGAACGAATTCTTCGAGCTGGTCCGGTCCCGGACCCCACCCGGGGCGCCGATCGACATCGTGGCGTCCGTCCGTACGACGACCCCGGTGTCCCTGCCGTCTATTATCGCATCCGGAAGATCCACTCGACGATCGTGCAGAAGACCCACATGGTCTATGAGCTCGACGATGCCAGGATGCGCCGCTTCGGGGAGCTTTTCATCGCGCCGGATTGGCTCCAGGAACCCCACCTCGTGGGGTTCGATCCCAAGATAAGCGCCAATCCGTTCTCGGTTCCTATCCGAATTTCTTTTTCGATATACACCAGGACAATATCCCGGATTTTATCAACCTGATAGAATCCTTTGATGCCAGCGAAACAAGCAGGGGGAGACTGGCAAAATACGGGATCAACCGTTCGGCGAGTCGACGATGAAGTACGTGGCGTCGAAAAAATAACGGGGAGGTGTTGCCATGGGGAAGATTCGGCGAACCGCGTGGTTTTTCGCCCTGGCCGTCGTGATGGCGGGGTGGATGGGTGTGCTCGGGTCCTTCCGGGGAGTGGCCGAGGCGAGCGTGATCGCCTCTCACGGCGGAGTGGGCGATCTCCGTGCGGCGGATCTCACAAGGGTACAGGCCGTCCTTGAGCAGAAGGTAGTCATGCAGAAACTTCTGGATTACGGTGTTTCTTCCGAGGAGGCGATGGCCAAGATCCGGTCGATGAGCGACAGCGACCTGCACCGGCTTGCGTCCTTGTCCGACCGGGTGGCCGCGGGGGCGGACAGCGGGATCGGCATCCTCATCACATTGGCGGTCCTGGCGATTCTGATCATCGTCATCTTGAAACTCATGAACAAACGAGTCATTGTCAAATGAACGGGGAGCGGTACCCCTGAAGGGAAACTAGACGACGGTCCTGCGCCCGGGGGTCTAACCGTTTATTGAGAGTTCCTTCCACGGGAACCGGTCCGTGGACGCGTCCTCGTAGACACGGCCGACCGTGTCCTGACGGCGAACCGAGTCCGCGATGGCCCCCGCCAGATCCTCCAGGTACTCCGTGGAGACCCGCGGCGTATCGTCGCGAAGATCGTACCAGGGAGCGGCCCGGAACACGGTCCATGCGCGGTCCGACCCCCGCACCAGCGCTTCCGCCCTCCCCCTGGCGTCGAGGTACGGATCCGGGTCCCCGGGATATCCTCCCGCGACACCGACGAAGATCAACCGACGAATCCCCCAGGCCGATGCGGCGTGGAGGACGTTGGCCGTAGCGTGAACGTTCGCCTCCTCGAAGGTGATCCCCCGTCGAGGAGGCTCCTTCCAGACCTCCGCGAGGTGCACGATCGAGGAGGTTCCCTGTGCGCCCATCTCCACGGATTCGCGGACCGTCAACTCCCCCGGGGTTACGCGGCATCTCCCGCGTAGATCCGGTGCGATCTTCCCCTCGGACCCCGGGGGTGCGAGGAGGCGAGGCAGGAAGCCGCGCCCGATCAGCGCCGGGCAGACGTACCGGCCGAGGAGACCGGTGCCTCCGGTGACGAAGACCTCTTTATATTGCATGAAGGTGCTGTAC
>Ga0208566_1002124_pt1 | contig 10807 bp, 12 predicted proteins | sample PL_2010_150m_FD_184159 | JGI IMG/M metagenome (GOLD analysis project Ga0208566, IMG submission 184159) | Freshwater microbial communities from Powell Lake, British Columbia, Canada to study Microbial Dark Matter (Phase II) - PL_2010_150m... | ecosystem: Environmental > Aquatic > Freshwater >...
CGATTGCGTGCCCGATGGATGCGCTCGTCTGCCCCGACAGCACGACGGTCTCGCGTACGGGTTCCACCTGCACCTTCTTGCAGTGCCTGCCACCGAACGTGTCGCTTCCGGACATCGGCATCTCGTTCGCGGTGCCCGCGAATTTCACCGTTGCTGAACTACCAGATGCGTCCAGCGTCGCGTCATATGAAATGGCAATAGCGTCTTCGACCGAGGTATCAAACATCGTCATCCGTCGCTATGCACTCACTGCATCATCAACGGCGCTTGCGACCATACAGCAGACCGCCATAGGCGGTGCCTCGGGAATGCCAGTAGGCACCACATCCTTCACCTCGGTCGTTCTCGGTGCGCGTCGCTTCACCGTCGTCTCAATAGAACGTTTCGAAGGAGTCGTTGATACCGCGTACTACCTCGCGCGCGGGAATGATGTGCTCCGCTTCGATGCGATTGATAGGGGAGTGACACGTTGGACTGATACGACGCTTGAAGTCGCATCGCTCCCGGCGCATACGGCGCTCGCGAAGCTCCTCTCGACCTTACAAGGACGATAACTTTTAGTTGTATACTGAGTAGTAGCTAATCCATAATACTTACACTATGAAAGATCATCCTTTCCTCGACATCTTCGGCGACAACGGCATACGCATCGCGCTCACTGGTGTGCTCGCTATCCTCGCACTTTTCCTGCTTGCTGAGACTATAACGATGGCGGCGAACTTTGGCCGCCCGGGCAATCCGGCGACGGACACCATTACGGTGCAGGGTGCAGGTACTGCGACGCTTGCGCCGGATATCGCGCGCATTTCGTTCTCAGTACAGAACACTGCGGTGACAGTCGCTGATGCACAGGCAGAAACAACGAAGCAAGCAAACGCCGCGCTCGATTTTGTGAAAGGGCAGGGCATCGCGGAGAAAGATGTGAAGACACTCTCTTACAACATTTCTCCGCAGTATTCGTACCCGAATCCGTGCACGCGCGGAGCACTTTGTCCGGTATATAGCGGTACGCCGAAGATTACCGGCTACCAGGTTTCTGAAACGGTCCAGGTGAAAGTGCGCGACCTCTCTGCTGTGGGCGCACTGTTGAACGGACTCGGGAAGCTCGGGGTGCAGAATGTGAACGGTCCCGACTTCGCGCTTGATGACTCGACGGCGGGCTATGCGGCCGCGCGCGCCGATGCAATCCTGAAAGCAAAGACACAAGCTGACCTTCTTGCGAAACAACTCGGTGTTCGCCTCGGCAAGATTGTGAACTTCTCTGAATCAACGGGCGGATATACGTACCCGATGGCGTATGGCTTCGGTGGGGCAGAGTCGATGAAAACGGCATCAGTACCGAACGTTCCAGTAGGTGAGAATACGTACAACGCGTCGGTCTCTGTCACGTACGAGATTCGGTAGAACCCGCAAAAATCTCATCTACTTCGTTACGAACTCCGTTCCTCCCTTACTGTACCTTCAGTACGGCTCGGTGCGGTGCTCGCTTGTGTCTCGTATCTGAGGCTTTTACGAGCTCTACGACAAACGCTTGACGCATTTTGGCGCTCTGCTATACTGTCGATATTGAAAGCCCGCAGGGCTTTTTTATTACCCCGCGAAGCAAGTGAACGAAAGTGATTTTTATACTTTCGATTCCGAGCGAGCGGTGGGAAGAAAAGAGCAAGAATCTTTTATTATTCCGAATTCATCTCTTCATGACCTCACCATTCACCTATCTGAAGCATGTTCGCGAAGAGTTCGCCCACATTGTTTGGCCGTCTAATCACACAGCGCTCGGGCACACCCTCGTTGTGATTTTCATTGCGGTCGCTATCGCCCTTTTAGTTGGTCTCTTGGACTACGTATTTGGTCTTGGGGTGAATCGCATTATCCTCGGCTAATTTTTCTCCTATGGACGAACACCTACACAGCGGAGAAATGGAATTGCCGCTAAACGCTTCGGCAGCCGAAGCGTCGCGCGACCAGGATGGTATAGCGGAGGAAATCGGTATGGCTGACATTGCGCCGTCGGTTCGTAAAGAAATAACTGATGAAACGGTCTACCGCAAAGAAGATGCACACTGGTACACCATCCACACCTACGCGGGCTACGAGAACGCGGTGGAACGCAATTTGAAGCAGCGTATTGAATCACTCGGTATGGAAGGGAAGATATTCGACGTCATCGTGCCGACCGAGAAGAAGATTCGCGTGAAGAGCGGTAAGCGCATCGTTGAAGAGGAGAAGATTTACCCGGGCTACATCCTTGTCCGTATGATCGTGGACGATGATTCGTGGTTCGTGGTGCGCAATACCCCGCGCGTGACCGGCTTCGTTGGTTCGGGCAATACGCCGGTCCCAATGGAAGAGTCTGAAGTATCATCGCTGATGAAGCGTATGACGGCGGAGGCGCCGAAGCACCGCATCGACCTCGTGAAAGACGACCCGATCGTCATTGCTGACGGTCCGTTCAAGGATTTGGAGGGCAAGGTGGGCGAGATAGATGAGAACCGCGGGAAGGTGAAGGTGATGGTCTCGATGTTCGGCCGCGAAACGCCGGTCGAGCTCGATTTCCTCCAAATACGGAAACTCTAGGCATTTTTAAGATAATAAGGTACTCTCACAGAACTATGGCAACCGTCGTAAAAAAGATAAAACTCCAAATCCCAGGCGGTAAGGCAACGCCTGCGCCGCCTGTCGGCACCGCGCTCGGCCCTGCCGGCGTGAACATCGGCCAGTTTGTGACCCAGTTCAACGATGCAACGAGGGACAAGATGGGCATCATTATCCCGGTTGAGCTCTCGGTCTTTGATGATCGTACGTTCACCTTCATAATGAAGAACCCGCCGGCCTCCCGCCTCATCCTCAAGGCACTCGGTATCGAGAAGGGTTCCGCGAAGGCGAAAGAGAAGAAGGCAGGCGTTATCACACAGGCACAAATCGCCGAAATCGTGAGAGAGAAAATGCCGGATCTCAACGCCAACAGTCCCGAGGCCGCCGGCCGTCTCATCGCAGGCACCGCACGCTCGATGGGGATTGATGTGAAGGGCTAATTTCAGAAAGAAAAAAAGAACGGCGCCTCGCGGTGCCGTTTTCGTTTACATACCTCCTTTCAGGAAGAGATGCGTTCGTACATATGGAATGAGGTGTCGAATTCGTCGTCTTTGAGCCACTGCCATCGTCTCAAAGCGTCGGTACAGCTCCAGGTACCGGAGAGTTCCGGGAAGAATGCATCGCCGTCAATCGTTGTATGAACTATCGTGATATACGTTTTCTTCACAAACGGGAAGAATTGTTGATAAACTTTCTCGCCGCCGATAACGAATATTTCATCATCACCAGGAGCATCCAAGGCTACGATGCAAGCATCAACAATAGAACCGACCGTTATTGCGCCGTGCGCCATATATCCTGGCTGGCGCGTGAGGACGATGTTGGTGCGTCCAGGGAGCGGACGAAATTTCAAGGGAATCGATTCCCACGTCTCGCGCCCCATGATGACCGGATGCCCCGTGGTGATATCCCTAAATCGTCTTTGGTCACTCGGAAGTCGCCAAGGGAGAGTCTTATTCCGTCCGATAACTCGATCTTGTGTCATTGCCACAATAGCAGAAAGAACAATATTCGGTTGCATTGTAGTGCCTCCTTTTCGGGTTGTCTGCCACTATCTTCCTCTTATGCTTCCGAGACGTCAATATTGCGCCCCTCCCGCTTCGAGCGTACGATTCCCTCGGACACTTGTTCACATACATTACGGAGGTACATCACATGCTACGCAAGGAAGGCGTTTTCGGTTATGGAACGAACTTGGAAGACCGGCTCATTCCCGGATTTCCTGAGCTCACAAGACTGGTGGAGATGCTCCGGACTCTGAAGTACCGTATCGTTCTCACGCAGGGCAAGTACAACAACAAGCACTACGGACACGAACGGTATCTTGAAAAAGCCCGCGAGTTCGGGGATTTCCTTATTGTGGGAGTTGATTCGGATGACAAGGTTCGGGCGAAGAAAGGACCGGACTATCCGCTGATTCCCCATATCGAGCGGGTTGAGGGGCTGGCGCATACTCGGCACGTCGACGCTCTCTTCTTGAAGGAACAAAATCACGAGCACTGGGCACTCATCAGGGCAGTTCGTCCCGATGTGCTTGTCGTCTCGGAGAGTACGAAGGCCGGGGGAGACAAACCTCTGCCACCGTACAGTCCCGAAGAAGTGTCACAGCTCATGGAGTTCTGCGGTCGGATTGAAGTCCTTCCGCCGCAGGCTACGGAATCGACGAGTGCTCGTTGGCGTAATTTCCAAATCGGGATGGTCAAGAGACTTGGCCAGGACGTAATGGAAGAGCTCTCCGTGGTGGTTCCTGCCGCAGTGGGGAAGGCAATTTCCAAGTACACAGGGGGATGATTATGAAAATCCTAGTTCTGTACATGCCGGTTCTGCATGAAGGCTACCTGAAGCTCTTCGATGAGGTGAGGCCGCGAGCGATTGTCCTCATCACGGAAGAAATCCTTCGGGATCTGCCTGAAGGCTTGGCATACATTGCCAAGAAGGACATCATCCGCGCGGTGCCGTCGGGAAAAATGTGGCATGTAGTGCGCTCGTTGTTTCCGTCGGAAGGGATGACCGTGATGCTCGCCACAAGCGCAAACATCACCGGGCTTACAAGTACCGGAAGGGATATTGTGATGCCCGATGAAGATGTCAGCATCGCCGTCGCGGAAAAGTATTTCGGCGGCGCCGACAAGGTCACTCTTGTCACGCCATCGGCCCCGCGGCTTCGGTATCATCGCAACAACGTCGAAGAACGTAAACTGCTCGTGCCTGATCGGCGGATTGCACTTACCGAACTCGACCGAGAGATGATGGTGTTGTGCACGGATGCGGCACGATGCAGCTCCGATTGGTGGCGGCAAGTGTGTCTCGTTCTGCGTTTGCCAGATGGACGTACTATCGTGGCATACAACGAGCATCAGCCACATGAGCAAATTGCCGCGACATTCGGTGACCCGAGGAGTCTCTTTCGAAGTGGCGTGCGGACCGACCTGTCGTACGGTGATCATGCCGAGCATGTTGGTGTCGGAGAAGCAGCCCGACTTGGCATCTCGACAGATGGGGCATGGGGATACATCACAGATTTCCCCTGTCTCCCTTGTTCGCGACTCCTCGTTCGTGCAGGTGTAAAGCGACTCTTCTATCGCAATCCTTCGTACGGGCTTCTGGATGCAGACCAGTACTTGCGTCTTAAGCAGGTAGAGCTCATCGAGGTGTCAGATGAAAGTTAAAAGGCGGTCCCTAGGGACCGCCTTCTTTTTTGCTTCTGTTCTATCCAGTGTAACCGAGCTTCACCCGCAGCCGTTCTCCGTCTTTCGCGCCCCCAAAGATTATGTTGGCATGAAAGTGGGCAACGGAAGATCCGGTGTAGTCCCCGTCGCCGAACCTGAAGTAGAATCCGCCCGCAGGGAGGTTGTATTTTTCCACCACCCACGCGATAAGTTCACCAAGCTCGACCCAAGCATCAGGAGGAAGCGGCGGACCGAGCACATGATACTTGTAGACGATGAGGAGGTGTAGCTTTGCTCCCGCGTACGGCTCCATGTTCTCAGTGACTGCCCACGACGACGTTTCTTTGAGGACCGGATTCGGGTGGTACGTCGGGGGATTGTCATTGCAGAAGTCGATGCAGAAAGAACATTTTCCAGTAGCCGCTATCTTTTCATATAGCGCCCGCTGTTCTGGTGTGCGCACGTGGCGCATATTCACTTGGTTCATAGGTTCTCCTTCAAGGACTGATTGGAATGCCGTCGATTGCCGGAAGAGGATTGTAGTCCATAACCGCGAAGTGCTCCTTGCGGAACCCCTCGATGGTACTCGGCGGATCTTTCAACGTTACGGTTGGGAACGACGGAGGGTCGCGCGAGACAATTTCTTCCATCGTATCGCGCTGCTCATCGTAGTAATGGGCATTGAGGTACGTGATGCTCATGAGGCCTGGCGGGTAGCCGAGCACATGACAGAGTGCAAGCCACAATGCCGCGTGGCCTATGCGATCATGCACCTCGCCACCACCAAGGTCGGTAGAGCGCCATACCGTCTGGTAGTTCAGTTTTCCATCGAGAACCAGAAGGTTGATGATCGTACCGTGACACGGGACGGTCACTACCTGCTGCACCTTGCCTTTGCCGCGATAAATACCCGGCGGGTAAAGCGTGGTCATAGTGTGGGTCTTCAGGTGCGGTAATTCCCGAATCTGGTCGATGGCGGCCTGAATCTGATTGAAGGGACCATTCGGCGTAGGAAAGTCATGAAGCACTGCATAGCTTGCAGGGCCCATGTCTCCCGGCACCAAACCGCGCTTGAGGCACTTCTCCGGATTAGCGAACGTTGAGTTCCAGAATGGAACTCCCCAAACGGTATTGAGCTCGTCATTCATCCGGACACCGTGCACGAGTAGCGCGAAGCCTTCATTGATGCCAGCTTTGCCAATCTTGCGACTCGTCTCCATGGGGAAGCCGTTCTCGATTTGGTACACGCTCGTCACAGGAAAGGGGACGCTGAACGTCGCTTTTTCCAGTTCACCCTTTCTTTTGCTTTGCTGGGTTTCGGAGCGCACACCTATTTCGAGAGCCAGCCGGCACATGTTGCGATACTGTAAGTCGGGCGTCCGCTCGGCGAGCGGGTTATAGAAGATGTCCATCCTTGTTCCTTTCGTTGAGGGTTTCGGTGAGCTGCTGTCCTGATGCATCATACGGAACACTGGTGAATAGTCAAATGTGCTACATTGGTCGTATGGCATTTCCGTTTATCGAGCGCGAAGATTCGGAGGTATACGCCGCACTGGTGAGCGAGGAGAAGCGACAGGCGGAAGGGCTTGAGCTCATCCCGTCGGAGAACTACGTCTCACGCGCGGTGAAAGAAGCGATGGCGTCATCGCTTACGAATAAATACTCCGAAGGATATCCAGGGAAGCGCTACTACGGCGGACAGGAGTTTACGGATGCGGTGGAGACACTCGCCATCGAACGCGCGAAGAAGCTCTTCGGGGCGGCGTATGCGAACGTGCAGCCGCTCGGCGGGGCGAATGCGAACATCGCGATGTATTTTGCATTGCTAGAGCCGGGGGACACCGTGCTCGGTATGGACCTCTCGCACGGTGGGCACCTGACGCACGGCCACCCGGTGACGTACCTCACGAAGATTTTCAACTTCGTGAGGTACGGGATGAAAGATGTGGAGACCGGTGAGATTGATTACGACGAGATGCGTCGCGTTGCGCGGGATGTGAAGCCGAAAATTATTCTCGCTGGTTTCTCGGCGTACCCGCGCGAGCTCGACTACGCGCAGTTCGTCTCCATCGCGCGCGAAGTAGGTGCGCTCGCGGTGATGGACATCGCACATATCGCAGGACTCATCGCTGGCGGAGCGGTGAAGAATCCGTTCGATTACGGGTTCGACATTATGACCACCACCACGCACAAGACATTGCGGGGTCCGCGTGGCGGGATGATACTCGTGCGCGAGAGCGAGGAACTCGCGAAAAAGATAGATAGAGCCGTCTTTCCGGGGTTCCAGGGCGGCCCGCATATGCACCAGATAGCGGCCAAGGCGGTTGCGTTTGGCGAGGCGCTTCGCCCGTCGTTTGCGCAGTATGCGAAGCAGATACTTTTGAATACAAAAGCGATGGAAGTGGTGTTCAAAGCGCATGGCGCGCGTATGCTCACGGGTGGTTCCGATAATCACCTCATTCTGCTTGATGCACAGACATCATTTGGCATCTCAGGAGGCGAGGCGGAGAAGCTCCTCGACCGTGCAGGCATCACGCTCAATAAAAACGCGATTGCAGACGATACACGCAAGCCGATGGACCCGTCCGGCATCCGCTTCGGCACACCGGCGATGACCACACGCGGTATGGGCGAGAAAGAATGTGCGCGTGTTGCTGAAATTATGATTGAGGTTCTCACGAAGCGTGACGACGCGACCGTCGAACAGGCGAAGCAGGAAGTGAAGAAGCTCGCACTCGCACACCCCATTCCCGAATCATTTCTCATTTGATCGGAATTCTCCGTATCGGATTCATTTTACAACATCCGCTCATACCTTACCTTTTTACCTTTTCCATATCCACAGACGTATAACATAAAGTAACGGTCGTTCTGTTATAGTATACGTATGGGAAAGATGGAGGAGCGGAATGCCAAGTTAATCCGGCGTACTAAAATCAATACGGCGATTATTGGCGTTGTCGCGGCGGCGGGCGTAATTGCTGTTGCGGCGGTAGCACCGAAACTTATCAATTTATTCAGCAAAAGCAAATATTTGCGCCAACGTATGTACCAGTCGCGTTCGCGCCTATCGTCTCTCATCACTCGCGGTTACATGACAGTCGAGATGAAAAATGGAAAGAAGTATATTCGCCTCACACAAAAGGGCGAGAAGTTTGCGGCATTGATTCACGAAGGTGGAGCACCGCTCAAGAAGCCAAAGCGATGGGACGGTAAGTGGCGTCTGCTCATATTCGACATCCCAGAACAGCGTAAAAGAATTCGCGGGCAGATTCGTTCGACGCTCACTGCACTCGGCTTTATCCGTCTTCAGGATAGCGTATGGGTATATCCCTACGACTGTGAGGATTACATGACCATACTCAAGGCGGATCTTCGTGTCGGTAAGGACGTGCTCTATATCATTGCGGACCAGATTGAGTACGATAAACCACTGCGTAGTCATTTCAATCTTCCAGAAGCGGCGTAGCATATAAGGTAACGGTCGCGAGATTATAGTATACGGAAGGGGAACAGGGAGTTTGGTATGTGTAAGGAAGATTGTGGGGGTGGGTGGCAGCTCCACGAGATACGGCGCAAATGGTACACTCGCCTCATGGAAGAGCGAATACGAAAGGCGGTCAGCGAGGCACTCGCGAAAGCGGGAGCGCCTGATACAGCATTTACCGTTGAACGGCCAACTGAAGCCACACACGGCGACTATATGACGAACGCCGCGCTTGCGGCGGCGAAAGCACTTGGGAAGAAACCGCACGATATTGCGGATGAGCTCGCGGGCTCGCTTATAGAATCGCTCGGTGCGAGCGTCGCAAGCCACGTCGCAGTAGCGGGCCCCGGCTTTGTGAACATCACGCTCGCGCGCGAGACGGTGTCGTTTGCCGTTGCCGAGGCGGATGCAAAGGGCGAAGAGTGGGGGAAGGGCACTGCTGAGGCTGGGCAACGCGTGATGGTTGAGTATACCGACCCGAACCCGTTCAAGGAGATGCATATCGGGCATTTGATGAGCAACACCATCGGAGAAGCTGTGTCGCGACTGATAGGGAATGAAGGTGCGACAATTATTCGTGCGTGCTATTCGGGCGACATCGGCCCTCATGTGGCGAAAGCGTTGTGGGCATTACGCAAAGACGGAAATATCGAACCGAAGACTGCGCAAGAATTGAGCAGTGCGTACGTCGCCGGCAATCGTGCGTATGAAGATTCTCCCGAAGCGAAGGCAGAGATCGATGCCTTGAATCAGGAAATATATAGAGGCATTGATCGCACGCTTATGGAACTATGGCGCAAGGGTCGCCAGATCTCGCTTGATTGGTTTGAGATCATATATCGGCGGCTCGGCACGCATTTCGATTACTACTTCTACGAGAGCGAGACGTCAGAACCGGGGCTCCGTATTGTGCGTGATGGTTTGAGCAAGGGAATATTTGAGGAGAGCGAAGGCGCCGTTATTTATCGCGGTGAGAAGAGGGGGCTCCACACACTCGTCTTCATTACGAGTAAGGGTACACCGACATATGAAGCGAAAGACATCGGTCTCGCGTTCTTGAAAGAAGAGCGTGTGCAGACAGACCGCTCGATTATTATGACCGGTACCGAGCAGATAGGGCACTTCACTGTATTTCTCGCAGCCCTTTCTGAAATTGCTCCGAATCTCGCGGAGAAGACGATTCACGTCCCGCACGGTCTTTTGAGCTTGGCGAAGGGGAAGATGTCATCTCGGGAAGGGAATGTGATTACGGCTAGTGGACTTATTGAAGACGTCATCAAGAAAGCGAGCGAGAGAAGTGAAGATCCGCTTATTGCAGAACAAGTCGCTATCGGTGCTATCAAATACATGGTGTTACGCCAGGCACCGGGTTCAAACATTATTTTTGATCCGGAGAAATCGCTTTCGCTTGAGGGCGATTCGGGACCGTATCTGCAGTACGCGCTCGTACGCGCGAAGTCAGTGCTTCAGAAAGCGACAGATAGCGCGCAAGGGAAAAATGGTCCGGACACCCCGTACCTTTTGGAACGAGCCATTTTGCATTTCCCGGAGGTTGCCGCGCGCGCAGCGCGCGAACTTGCGCCGAATCTACTCGTGACGTATCTTACCGAACTCGCAAGCGAGTGGAACTCTTTTTATGCACAGGAACGCATCGTGGGTGGCGAGTATGAGGCGTACAAGCTTATGCTCGCACGCGCATTTGTGAACACGATGACGAACGGTCTTACTCTCCTAGGTATCCCCACACCGGAGAAGATGTAAACAACCTCCGGTTGCACAGACGCGCTTTGCGCGTTAGATTCAGTCGCAGACTGCACAATCCCGTGCGTCGTGAACGGATAGGAGGCCTTATGGCATCGAAACCAAAAAGAGACGGGAAGTCGGCACTCAAAGTTATCGTTGAGGCGATTAAGCAATGCGATACCTCGATCGAGCTGTTCTTCCACCGGGCGACACTCGATAGTGTCGTGCCCAGTTCATTCAACGTGCGTGCCGAGGCGGCACGGTTCATCCATTTCCTCAAGCATGGCCCCACGGGGAAACGGAAGTACTGGAT
>Ga0208566_1002125_pt1 | contig 10806 bp, 22 predicted proteins | sample PL_2010_150m_FD_184159 | JGI IMG/M metagenome (GOLD analysis project Ga0208566, IMG submission 184159) | Freshwater microbial communities from Powell Lake, British Columbia, Canada to study Microbial Dark Matter (Phase II) - PL_2010_150m... | ecosystem: Environmental > Aquatic > Freshwater >...
GAGCACGCACACGAAGCGGTCGAGACCCACGGAGATCCGCTGGACCCGCTTTAACACATCGAAGGCTTGGGAACGGTTGTTGTACTTGAAAATGTGATTGACTGAGCTTTCAACTTGCCGGTCGATCCACTCCAGGTGAACCACGTAGGAAGGCTCTTCCAGGAGATCGAGCGCCCACTTTTGAAGGACTCTATCCAGCTCCCGCTTATAGATCCGCTTGACCAGGGCGTGGTCAATGACCTTTCCGAATTTCTGGACCGTTTTGCCCTTGAGGTCTGCCAGTAGAGGGAGAGAGATGGAGTGAAAGTGCGAGGATTGTTCGAAGGGGTTGCCGGAGCTTGCCGGGTGATACATGATGGAAAATCCCGGCTGGACCTTCCGGGCGTGAGTTGTCAGCCCGAGGGACGCCTTGATTGTCCTTGCAACCCCCCGGCGAAGATCCGAAAGGAATTTTTTCCTGTCCTCCGGGTGATCGTCAATCCACTTCCGGACCCTGAGCGGAAGGGTAAACGTCCAGCTCCAGAAGCCCCACAGGTCTTGCGCTTTGGCAACCTCAAGATATTGGTTGCGAAGTTCGATTCCCTGCCCTGCTCTGTACCGGATGGAGCACGGGACGTGGAAAGATCGATTGTTGCAGTAGTGCCCCACATATCGCACCTCCCCGCTCGTCTTGTGCTTCTGACACTCCCCGGTTTTTCCACAGCCACGGATCTCCTCTTGCGTCTTCGACCTGGATAGCCCGTGCTTTCTTCGCTGGACCAGGTCCAAGGAGAGGGATTCCATCATGCGGGCGATTCCGTGCTTCTTTTTGAGGAGGTCGTCAGGATGAGGACAATTGTTCCGGACCCACTCTCGCAGCGGCCCCCGGTAATCACCGCTCATGAATTCCGTTGCAGGCTCAGTCATAGGTACAGAACAATTGTCTATGTTCAAGATAAGGTAGAGGGGTCATGAGGTTCAGAAGTTGATCAGGTCTAAGAAGTTCAGACCCTGATCACCAGATTCATTCAGCCACCGTATCCACTTCCAGAACATGGAGAGCCCTCCTTTGTTGAAAGCAATTAAAATCAGGACATAAAATAGGAGCATGGAACGTCGAAGACCGCAGAAAGCCGGTTGATTGTTTCCCACTGGAAGCGTTTTGACTTCTTGAGCTGATAGATCCCTTGGGGTGTTTTACCAAGCTTTACGGCGAGATCCTTCTGTTGCATCCCCTTTTCGGCCAGCAACAGAGACAATTTCTTACCGGCGTGTCCTACCATCGTGTCCCCCCCCCTTCCCTTGCGACTTGCTGGGACCTTAACACTATGGATATTAGATGTCAATAAATATTCTGCGATCGTTATTTATTGATTGACTTGTATATGCGAATAAATAAGCTGAATGGCCAGCGGAGGTCTTGGCAATGACGAAGCGTGAAGAGTTCGGCCAATGGATTAAAGCAAAGCGGGTTAAGATTGAGGAAGTTAAGAGCCTCAATTCACAGGATACCTTTGAGGTATTTTGCCTTGTAGCGCGTCGTCGTGGGTTGAGGTATTCGCATATGCGCCGTGGATGGTTCAGTCAAATGCAGTTCACACTATTCGAAGAACGGAGGAAAGATCGTGAAGAATTTCGCACGGATCCTGGTCTTCTTTTGCCTGATGATTCCCACCGGACCCTGTAAGAGAGCCCTCACGCCGGAGCAGAAGCCGGTGAGTCACCCGGTAAGCTCCACAGACGAAGAGCTGAAGGACAATGTGAAAAAACGACAGCCCCCGGCCCCCGGAGAGACAGGTGAAAAATGAGCGATCCCAGGTGTGATAACTGCGGCCGGACGGCTCCGGTCCTGTCAACGGTAAAAGCCTTCCAGGGAAAGCGGATGATCTGCCCAAGGTGCTCCCGCGCCCTCTGCGTGGTGCTCAAATCTCTCGCGCAGATCCCCCGGAAGGAGTTTTCAGCTCACCCCCACCGTTAAAATATCTACCCTTGTGTTTCCAGCAACTTACAACAGAAAAGGGCTCGATTTTAAGAGATCGAGCCCTTTGACACTGGGGTATTTCCAGGGAATTACTGGGGAGTAATCTTCTCGATCTTGTGGCCTATCCCGACCACCATGAGGCCCTCCAGGATCCTCTGAACGCCCCCTTGCACATCCCCGCTGATGACGATCTGAGTCAAACCCATGACCCCAAACCCAGCCGCCGCTAACCACGTTTTCCAGCCCTTCATAGTTCCTCCACCTCCTTCTTAGGTTTCATTGGACACCCGCTCCTTGTGAAGATCGGGCACAGCCTCTTTAGACTGTCCAAAATGGTTTCGCCTGCCCCGAGTCTATGCTCGATCCTCAGAAGGATCCCCAATACCGCCAAGCCCCAAGCCGCCCCTGCAATAGACTCGATCATGCCAGCTCCATGTTGTTGGCCACCTTTGCCGCGTACTGGTCTGCCCTGCGGCCGTTCAGATAGCCCTCGACCCCCACGTTGTAGGCGTGGACCGTGGCGCCCCAATCACCCCCGAGAGACTGGTTGTAGTCGAACAGGACCAGCATCCCGGCCAGGAGGTTGGATCTCGGTTCATAGTGGAATTCTGGAGCGTTGAAGGCCGAAAGATCGTACTTGTTCATGATCCATGTCCAGGTCATAGGCATGATCTGCATTAGGCCGTACTCGCCTTTTCCCCCGGTCGCGTTCGGATTCAACGAGGATTCAGTCTTTGCGACCCCGAGGACCAGCATGTCCGGGACTTCCCTCAGGAAGGGAAACTCCGACTTGACCCCCGCGATCAGGTTCAACACGTCCACTTCCCAGAAGCCTTTACCCACCCCCATCCTTACTTTTACGTCCTGCACGAGCTCCGCCACGTCCTTCCTCCTGTAGAGCAAATAGAGGCCGAGGGCGAGCGCACCCACCCCCAGGCCTATTTTTAGATTTCTCGTCAATCCAGGAGACCCGTATTCTCAAAAACCAGATCCTCGAGAGCCCTGATCCGCTTTTCGAAAGACTCTAGAGTCACCTTTTCCCGCTCGCCCCGGATGAGCGCCGCCGCCGCCTTCTTGCGCTCGATCGGGCTGCTGTCCGGACGTCGCGCCTGTGTTGACTTGCCTTGCTTCATCGCCATGGGATTACCTCTTCTTCCGGCGAGCGCGTTTCTTGCTTCTCAGCTTCGCCCAGGCCTTACGGAGATTCTTCATCGCCGCCGTTTTCTGTTTCTTCGTGGTCATTTGGTTTCACCTCCATAACCCCAGATTCAAAATGGTTCTGACCAGTAGGGGCACACACCCGAGCGATCTAGTACAACGTAACGCCCGAAAGCACGTACACCGTTGCACCCGAATTGTCCCGAGTGTTCACCCCCGTTACCACTTCCATCAGGTAGACACGGTTCGCATTCGAAGTCGCTTTCGTAGGGAAAGGCCACGCTCCCAAGGAAGATGCTACGCTTGGATATGCGATCGGAGAAAACCCGCTCCCAGACAGCCCCTCGATTGCATAGCCGTTGCCTGGAATGGCAACCCACGCCCTCGTAGGGAAAGCGGACGTACCCGTGAAAGCAATGGATACCCCACCCGTTGCGCTTACAGTGTCCAAAACGTGAAAATTCGATTTCTTCAGATCGACGACATAGGTGTTCCCCGAAAGAGCGACCCGATTCGGGACCGTCCATCCACCGAGTTTCTGTTGGAGATCTCGGAAATCTCCATCGTTCCATGGATCAACCGCTTGGGCATTGGTTGAAAGGAAGGCAAGAAGCACGAGCAGAAGAATCGCCAAAATCCTTTTCATTTGAAGAACCTCCATTTTTGTGTGTTTAATACTTCCAGAAAGCCACCCACGCCTTTAAAAAGATGTTCTTGGAATTCGCCACCACACTCTTTATTCTGACAGTTTTGTCAGCTCTAGCAATCGGGGAAAGGGATCCCGAATAGATAGCCCGCCCAGTTCCATCCAAGCCGAGATATTTCAATATGACGGGTTCATAGTTTGCGCCATCATCAATAGATACATATCCCACCAGGTCACTGCCCAATGTGATCGTCAATCCGTTGAGATCTACCAGGAGGAGCAGCTTTACCGATGATGGATCGTTGCTTTCCGCTTCAACGGAATTCGAGACCAGGGAAAAGCCAGCCCTAGCAAAGTACATCTGCACTTCCATCACTTCCCAGCCGGACCCAGCCGGACCCGGTTCCGCGTTCGCCAAGAGTCTCCAATATCTGTGTGATTGAGCATGATCCGAAAGCGCGTATTCATGAGCAGAGCTGTCATTTATGAGGGAAACAGTTTCGAGGGTGGTCCACGAAGCGCCATTGTCAGAGAATTCGACTTTTACAGAAAGTACTCTCCAGTATGAGTTGGTGGACTGGAGAACATTAAATTTTGTCAGTTTCTTCGATGCTCCCGCACCAAAATCTTGGCCAATGTATGCCGCCGCTGAGACACCCGGATTCCTTTGGGAACAGATCCACGCAAGGCCAAGGTTATCATCAAAGGCCCTACCCTTGACGTCTGCGCCACTGTCCCCACCGCTGATTGCTTGCCCACTAGTGGTTTCATCGGCTATTCCACTCGTCGCGCCGTATCTATCATTCACCGCATCGTAGAGTTCATCAACGGATTCCGTTGCATCGATTCCGCTCGCATCCTCGAATTGATCGGCAAAGAAATCGATATACTTTTCGATTCCGGCCACTGAGGCAGCTTCCATGATCTGAAAAGCCAGAAGGCCCAAATTGTCTTGGATGATTGAGTCGTCAAATGGTGCGCCGGTTCTGAAAGTCATGGTTACACCCCTTCGATGATGTAGCGCGTATCCACGGCCGCCCCAGCCGATATGCCATAGACAGCCCCTGTAAAGCGATCCAGGTTCAGAGATCCCCCTGCCACGACTGGCATTCCGTCGTTGACTGTTACTCCAGCTTCACCAACGTAGATCGTTCCTCCGATCGGAGAAATGGTCAGCGTCTTCCTGTCGGCATCTGAATCCGCGATTAGGATCCCACCGACAGTATTGTCGATGCTCACGGCCCCGAAGGTTGCCAAGCTCGTTTTTTCAACCTTCAAGATTTCATCTATCTTTGCTTTTGCCGAGACCTTCCGAAATCCGACCGGCTTAGAAATAAGGAGCGTGACCGATCCGGCTCCGGAGGTATCGAGATAGAACCGCGTGAATGCCCCTTCAACTCCCTCCCCTTCCTGGAGCGTGACCGGATCCGCAGAGGGTGAATCGAGCCGGATGATGATGTCGAGATCTCCGGAAATATATTCGATCCTCTCAGCGTCGAAGATGATTTCCTTAAGGGTTGTAGCTGCGGCAAAAACGATGTTCAAAGGCTGAAAGAGATATTTCAACATGGTTAGTTTCTCCCTGAAAGAATGAGAAGGGCGAGCCCTCCCAAGAGGAAATATTTTGAAATCGAGGATTCACCAGGAGCTGCCGCGATCCCGACCAGGTCGCTCACTCCCGCAATATAGGTGTCCGCCGTTTCAGGGATCGGATTCCCAGGCGGCGTGGTGATCCAGTAGGTTGAATATGGGTTCGCTGACTCCTTGGGAGCCTCCACATTGATTCCCGTTATAGGGATCAGGATTTGCGTCACCGTGTTCGAATTGTCGATGTTTTGCCCTACGGTAACACCTGGTCCGGTAACACCTGGTCCGGAGGATCTGGCAAGAGATGCCAGCGGAGCCAGAAGTTTTACATAGGGTGTCACGGCATCGAGTACGCCGGATCCGGGTAGGGTCGCTCCAGATGCTTCGGGCATCTGGACACCGAAGTCGTACATGGAAAGGTCCCCGATCGGAAGCCCTGCGGCTCCAGCTTCGGGAAGGACCGACAGCGCCGCCGCTTCTTCAGCGGTCAGCATCCCGCCCGTTTCGAACATGAGCATTTCCGCGGCTGATTCCCCGGCCGCCATCTCAGGAGCGCCCACAAGAGACGCGCCAAAGGTGGCTATGGCTGCTACGATAGTCGTCGCGATCGTTCCGGCCCAATTGATTCCGGATGTCTTTTCTACTCGGTCCACCACATAGGGATAGAAGGATTCTTTTGCGACAGAGTAAGGATCGGTCAGTAGGCTCCACGATGGTACAGCATAACCAGTGGTGGTAATGTATGACGGAAAAGGATTGTCCGGATTCGCGGCCGAGTAATTGGCCATTGCCAGATCCTCAACATAGCTATTGACTACCAAGGCTCCAGTCCAGGACGGACCACCCCAACGACCAAGGAAGGCCTGCCGTTCGGAGCTCCATCGATCCCTTTCCATGGCAACTGCTTCATCCGTGATCGGCTCGTTGTGGCCGATCACGTTTGTTTTCTCGTGAACAAAAACGTCCATGAAGCTCATGGATCACTCCTTTGTGAATTCACGGATAAGGAGAAAGCCGCCCACGGCGAGCGCTGCAATCATGACAATGGACATAGGGGAGGTTGTGGCTCCCTCACTTGGAGCGGTCACATCTTCCACTATGCTCTTGACGCCCCAAATGCTCGCGACCCACGTTCCACCCCTGATGAGCAGAGGGATCAGGCCAAGGACATACGGCATGGCTACTCTCCTTTGCTTTTGCCCTTGCTGCCACCCATCGTCAGCAGGACCATGGCTCCCACGCCTATGAGAATCATTTCCGTACTTATCCCCACGCCCTGAGTCGAAGCAAGAGTAGACGGCGCAAGCGTCGCAACTCCTTTGTTCAGAGTCGGAAGCAAGGAAGAATAGCCAGAGGCCGGAGAATCCGTCTGGGGCGCCGACAGGGATTGCGATCCCGGATAGAGAAGGTTTGTGGGCGTGGACGTTGCCGGTCCCACGTATCCCCCCGGGGAAGAGACAGAGATTTGCAAGGTGTTTGACAGAACGCTGTTCGCATTGTTCGTGGTCTGAACGTTCTGCGATACCTTTGATCCACCCTGCCCTCCCCCGAATCCACCCACAAGCCCGCCGAGGTTTTTGAACGTTCCATCGCCATTCCCCGCCACGATGTCAAGCATGGCACCGACGCCGGGAGCGATTGCTGAGAGGTCCATGATTTATGCCTCCATTTTGCGGAGGGTGAACAAGAGATAGGCCGCACCGAAGATTCCGATTCCCCAGTAAAGGAGACTGTTCGAGCGCGACTGCGCAAGAGCGACGGTTGCTTCCGACTGCGCGTTGATCTGGGCAAGATCATAGGCGCTCTTATTTTGCTGATTGAGCTTGAAGAGATCGAACGCCTTGTCGCCGAGGTCCGAAATGGTATCACCGATTCCCTCAAACATGGCCCACCCCCTTTTAGGACTTCGGAATGTAGAACACTTTTTCCTTCAGCAGGAAGATGGTGCCGCCTGCCAGAAGAACGTTCGGTTCGATGGTCAGCTCGCCCAGGCCCTTCGCGTCCAGCCGTTCAGACATCAGGCCATCCGTGCAAAAGTCGATGATGTACACGCCCGTCAACGGGCTGATCGAGAACTGTTGCGCGTTCATGTCCTGGATCAGGTCGGATGCCGTCTCGATCCAAGTGTATTCCCTCGCCCGGACCGCGATGCTGCTTATTTGGTCGTTGGAGTAGGCCCCGGCCGCATTCTTCGTGGCAACGAAGAAACGCCGGTACTCGTTCACGCCGCCCGTTTCCACCATGATCCTGTTCACTCCGGTCACTGACACGGGAAACAGCACGTGGCTGAATTCGTGAATGGCCTGCCATGGCCTGACGCCCTCCAGGTCCTTGCCCGTGTATTCCACGGACTGGATGTTCACGTACCCGGATGTGACTACCATGTCGGTTCCGATTGCGGCCGCGCCGAACTGGACCTCAAGGGTTGCCGTGGAAACCGGATTCATCGGAGGGAGCTTCCTGAGATCGAGCACCGTATCGGAGGGACGCACCGCCCTGGTCAAGGCGGCTGGCAGGTACAGGGTGATTGATTGCGTACGTCCGGAGCCGAGCCCCGTGTCTATGCTCGCTTCCGGCGACTTGGAAAAGTCGTTGTAGTTCATGATCCACAGCCACTCGCCTGACAAGGCTTTGCGAGTGTCGGAGCCGTTGATCCGGACCCGGACTTCCGAAATCACGCTGGCGAGCTGGAGAGCCGTGAGCGCCGCGGCCGCGCCGTTCGTGGTGGTGAGGATCAGCTTCAGGAACAACCCCCGCAGGACCGTGTAGGGAAGCTCCCGCTGGACCATTTGACTTGCGGCCCAGTCGAGCCGCTGGATCTGCGCTTCACGTTTGAACATTTTTTCCCCCTGTGAGACGAGAATGAGTCAGAGCCGAAAGGCCCCGATTTTTACGGGATGATGGTGTCCGTGATCTTCTTCACGAAGGCGTAATAGATCACGATGCCGACCGCGACCATTGCCGCGTTCTTAAGGTTCTCGCTGTTCAAAATGCTTCCCATTGAAAGGTCCTCCTTGAAGAGAATGATGGAATGGAAACGCCCTTAGAAGGCGTAGATGCGCCGGATCAGCTTGTCCGAGATGAGACCAGCCAGGATCCCCAGGATGACGTACTTCATTGCCGCACCGCCCATGGTCTTCCTCCTTTCCCTAAAAACGTAGGCTCCTACAAAATTGTAGAAGCCTAGTCATGAAATTACAAAATTGTCAATACTATTTTTCGAAAGAAATCACACCCCGCTCGATCCCCTTGTCTTGCTGCCAGTCGAGGAAGTGCAGATCCGGCAATTCCGGGACCAGGTCCACATGATCCCGGAGCGCCCTCCGGACGTATTTTAGGTGTGATTCTTCGATGAGCCGGAAGACGATCATCCGGCGAGACTGTGACGTGCATAGCCGGTGGATCTCCGATGGAGCCGAGCTCACGAAGACGAGCGACACTCCCCAGTGACGACCCTTCTTGATGAGCCTTCGCAGAGGTGCAGGTATGATGTTCGGGGTTGCATAGGTATCCACCTCCTCGATGATGAGCGTCACATCTCCCACCGCTTCGCAGAGCTGGCAGGCATAGTCAAGGGCTCCCGCTTCATCATCCTCCATGCACTGGAAAACGACCCCGCCAGGTCCGGCTTCCCACGACTCCACCTCTGCAAACAGCTCTTCCCGAGACTCTACGGCCGGAGCGTTCGGGAATTCATACTCGGTCATCGTGTCCCACAGGAAGAACCTACTTAGGTTCTTCACGTGTGCCTTGATCCACGTGCTTTTTCCCGTTCCCCTCTGACCGAGAACCGTCGTGATCGGGCTTTCCCCCAGCATTTTTTCCCCTCTGATCTTTCAGGAGCTTCATGGACCGTGGAACCGTCGTGATTGTGACGACCAGGATGAGCGCCGCCAGCTCCGGGTTTTCTTTGACATAGCTGCCCATGTACTTGTCCGCGACCTTTTCAACGGCCGTGCCATAGGCCCGGATCTCTGACGGCTGGAGTTTCCAATACTCACCGAACCTTTCGGCCATGTAGTCATAAACCATCGCGGGAAGCATGCCCCACATCTCCGGCGTCACAGTGACTTCTCCAGCCGCAAGAGGGACGGCTCCAGGCCCAGCTGGTTCCATTGCCTTGGCCTTGAATTCCCGCAGCTCGCGGAGTTCTCTGCGATGCTTGTAAATCTCCGTTTCACACTTCTTCTTGTTCCAGGTCTTCGGGGATTCAAACTCGCCATGTGCACCTAGTGGACGTCCCGCCCGTTTTTCCCCATTAGGGGTTAGGTCCGCCCCTACCTGTTTTCCCAGTGCTTCCATCGTCGCACGTTCAACCATGCTCTATCTCCTTTCACTCTGCGTTGAGAAACCAATCCAAAAAATCTCGATTCTTCTTCATTGAAGATTTTCTCACGGGCTTTTTCTTCAGAGCGGCCTTGAGCGCCTTGTTATGCTTTCTCAGCCGTTCCACCACCTCCATCTCCTCCGGATCCGGAGGAGGAGGAGGTGGTGGAGGATCCGGCAAAGGTGGATCCGGAGGAGATGGAGGTGGTGGAGGATCCGGTACAGGTGGATCCGGAGGTACTGGTGGATCAAGCGGAGTGATATTGATGATCGGTTCAGACATTGGCTTCCTCTCTTTCTCCGGCCGCTCGATCCTTGTAGGAAAGGGGCTCGCCCCGGTCCGGATACATTTGGTGGGCTTCCACCATGTACTGCTCCAGCTCCCTGAATTTCTGTTTCAGGACCCCGAGGGGTGTCCGCTCCAGGACTCGATTCGTGGACCTGGACAGGAGCGCTTCGCACTTCAGATCGACCAGGAGCATGGAAGCGTGCTTCCGTGTTGACATCGGGACGGAGAGCAGCCCCAGAAACGGCCGCAGCTTGGTTTGATAAAGAACCTCCATAGCATCGACCAGCCTATCCATCGATTCAAAGTAAGTGAATATCTCACCCATTGCTTGCTCCTTTCGCTTTGAAAATCTTTCGATCTACCATGCACGCGCGCTCCCCCCCAAGTTCATCCGGTCTCAACCGGGCGAGTGTTTCCCACTCTCCCTTCCTCCGGATCAGGAGCACCATGCTCCCGACAACTTTTTTCCGCTCCTCGTCATAGTGCGGCTCCCACAGACGAATGATCTCGACAGGGAAGAGGGGTTCCCAATTCTCCTCTTGCTCGTGTTCGTCGCGCTCTATCCATAGGAGATCCGCGTATTGCTCGAGTGTCCTCATGAAGCCGTAGGACATCCGGAGTTGAATAGGCGGGCACATGGTCAGCTCCAGGGCGTCAAGCATTTCCGCCCTGGACTTGATGGTGGGTATGTAAACGTCCTGAGCCTTGTCATGGAGCACGCACACGAAGCGGTCGAGACCCACGGAGATCCGCTGGACCCGCTTTAACACATCGAAGGCTTGGGAACGGTTGTTGTACTTGAAAATGTGATTGACTGAGCTTTCAACTTGCCGGTCGATC
>Ga0208566_1002127_pt1 | contig 10804 bp, 9 predicted proteins | sample PL_2010_150m_FD_184159 | JGI IMG/M metagenome (GOLD analysis project Ga0208566, IMG submission 184159) | Freshwater microbial communities from Powell Lake, British Columbia, Canada to study Microbial Dark Matter (Phase II) - PL_2010_150m... | ecosystem: Environmental > Aquatic > Freshwater > Lake...
GCTTGGTGTCCCAAGGGGTTTTCGAACTGCCGTACTGGGCCAGACAGAATTAACCAACAAAAACTCATCCATATCCAGCAGTACGAAACATACAAGGGTGTTCTTCAGGTTTCTACTACGCCCCGTGTTGCTTCAGCCATTCCCGCATCCGGCGCCAGCCGTCCTCGGCGGCATCCTTGCGGTAGCTGGGCCGGTAATCGGCGTGGAAGGCATGGGGGGCATCGGGGTAGAGGTGGAGCGCGGATTTGCCGCCGGCCTGGCGGATGGCGGCGCGCATGTCTTCCACGTCGCCCGGCGGGATTCCCTGATCCTGGCCGCCGTACAGCCCCAGCACCGGCGCTTTCAGCTGCGCGGCCAGGTCGAGCGGGTATTTCGGGGTGAATGCGTTGGTCAATCCTTCGAGCCGGCCATACCAGGCCACGGCGGCTTTGAGGCGGGGGTTGTGGACGGCGTACAGCCAGGTGATGCGCCCGCCCCAGCAGTAACCGCTGATCGCCAGGCGCGAGGTGTCGCCGCCATGGGTCTTGGCCCAAGCCTCGCAGGCGTCGAGATCGCTCATCACCTGGGCGTCCGGGGTTTTGGCGACGATGCTGTCGAGGATCTCCTGGATGCTGGCGATCTTGCGCGGATCGCCCTGGCGCGCGAACAGTTCCGGGGCGATGGCGAGGTAGCCGAGCTTGGCCAGGCGCCGGCAGATGTCGGCGATATGCTCGTGCACGCCGAATATCTCGGAGACCACCAGGATCACCGGAAAACCGCTGCCGCTGGCGGGTTGCGCGCGATAGGCGACCATCTCGCCGTCGCCGACGGGAACCTTGATTTCCCCCGCCAGCAGGCCGACGCTGTCGGTCTTGATAACGGTGTCGGCCATGACCGGCTGGGTGGCGAGGGCGAACCCCGCACCCAGCATGGTGATGACGAAAGCACGGCGGCTGATGGGGGCGGCGGCGGGTACCAGGCTGTCGAATTCGGGGTTGGCGGGTTTGCTCATTTCGTTACCTCCTGTATAGAACGGGATGCGGGAAAATGGTTAACAGCAAGTAATCCCACTGTGGAGAACACCCTCTCCCGCGCTGTCGCGCACCCCTCCCCCGCAGGCGGGGAGGGGCTGGGGGAGAGGGAAAATTAATGCCTATTTTGCTGCAAATTTTGATGCCGTATTGTTAATAAGAAGCCTAATTTTGCAGCGCCAGCCGCGCCATTTCCAGCGCGCCGGCTTTGCTCTGATGTCCCGCGACAAAGCGTCCGCGGTGGCAAAATATGCAGTCTTTCATGCCGACGACGGCATCCAGCTCCGCGCCGTCCAGCCCCGCCCAACTGGCGGGCAAGGGTTTGCGGTTGTTGAAGCTGCCCGGATAATCGGGAACGGTGTTCACATGCCATTTGGTTTGGCTATCCGGGGAAACCACAAACAGCACCTGTTCGTATTCGGGCGAGCCCAATACGGCTTCCTTCCACGGCACGTCGCAGTCCAGCACCAGCAGGCGCCCGGCTTCCAGCAAAACCCCTTGCGCCACGACGGCGCGCGCCTGTTCGGCGCCGTTGGCATCGCGGATGACGTTTTGCAATACGCTGGTGGCCAGGCTAACCGCACGCTCGAAGGCTTCTTTCCGGGCTTGCGCGCTAGCGTCGTCCTGCCAGCCGGGGTTGAAGCCGCCGATCACCGAGGAAACCGACATCACCGTGACGGAGGCGGCTTCCTTGTTCAGGGTCACGCCGCAATCCACCGCGTCCACGCCTTGCACCAGCCAGCGGTCGACCCGCGCCGCCGCTGCCGCCGAACCGCACAACTCCGCGCCCAGCTCCCGCCATACCAGGCCGAAGGAACTGAACGGGAGGCCGTTTTCGCGCGCTTCCCGGTATTCCAGCTGATGATGGTCGAAGCGGCAGGTCTGCGGGTCGAAAGCGCGTCCTACATCGAATAAGATGTCCGCCGCATCCAATTGTTCCTGGTCGCGGGTACGCATGATCGGCAAGGCCGGGTTGACCAGGCGCAACGCCGCCGCGGCCAATACCTCGTCGGCATGGAAAGAACCCGAATGGGTGGCTGCAACAACGCCGGGGCGCTGCAGAATAGAATAAAGATTCGACACGTTAGCTCGCTATAATCATGAAAGTCGTTTCACATTATCATGAAGAAATCGTTTTGAAAAAAATTCTCGTCAGAATCCAGGGCAAGACCCTCATCCTCCACTACCAGGTCAAACCCGGACTGGTGCGCAACGGCGCCGGCTGGGCGACCTATATCGAAGTCCAGCCTTGCGCCGAGCTGGCCCGTTTCGACCTCAAGGGGCTGACCCCGGAAATGTTCTGCGTGAACATTTCGGACATGGTGAATATTCGCGGCTGGTTCTCCGGTGCGGTGGAAAACGAACAGCAAATCGCGGTCGCGCACTGGGATATGAACGAGGAAGCGTATCTGCACGAGATCAGCAACCACACAGCGAAATTGACGCATCTGCAAGTCGTCAATTGCCTCGAAAGACTGCCGGGTTATGTTCAGGAGCTGGACCACCAGTTCATCGACTTCGAAGCAAGCGTGGTGCCGCATGGCACGGGAGAAAGCGGATACCGGCTGACCATCGTCACCGAAGACATGGGGAATAAAATCGCCCCGTATGCCTTCTACAACCTGGACACCCGCACCGCGCAAGGCTGGCAGGGCATATCGCCGCCGTCAGCCGATCACGAAGCCGTCCGCAACGCGCTGGCGAACCAGTTGCAAGCCATCATCGACAGCGGGGTGGCGGTCAGCCAGGTTTACGATGAGACCGATTATGCGGCAGAGGGGTAATGGTCTTGAAGGCTTGGCAGGGTAGATGCGCGTAGCGTATCCGCCCTGATGGAACTGCTTCCGCTTATTTCCCCAGCGCCAGTTCCAGCACCGCCTCCAGCCCGCCCTCCGGGTGGTTGCGCAGTTTGAGCGTGCCGCCGTGTTTGGCGGCGATGTTGCGGGCGATGGTGAGGCCCAGGCCGGTACCGCCGGTTTCGCGGGAGCGCGAGCCTTCGCGGCGGTAGAAGGGGTCGAAGACGGTTTCCAACTCTGCTTCGGGAATCCCGGCGCCGTGATCGCGAATGCGGATCAGCGCTTTGGTGCCGGCCCGGCTGGCGCTGACTTCGGTGCCGCCGCCGTATTTGACGGCGTTGTCGACCAGGTTGTCGAGGCAGCGGCGCAACGCGTTGGGCTGGGCCAGCAGCGCGATGCCGCTGTGGCCGCACAAGGTGACGTCCTGGCCGGCATCGGCGGCATCCGCGCAGACGCTGTCGAGCAGCGAATCGAGATCGAGGCGTTGCAGCTTTTCCGCGGAATCCATGCTCTGCGCCAGTTCCAGACCTTCCTTGACCATCCCTTGCATGGACGACAGATCTGCGACCAGTTTGGCGCGCAGGGTTTCGTCCTCGACTTTTTCCAGGCGCAGGCGCAGGCGGGTCAGCGGCGTTTGCAGGTCGTGGGTGATGGCGGCGAGGATGCGCGTGCGTTCCTGGACATGGCGGTGGATGTGCGCCTGCATCGCGTTGAAGGCGCGCGCGGCATTGCCGACTTCGGTCGGCCCGCGTTCCGGCAGCGGCGGGTGTTCGATGTTGCGGCCCAGTTCGATGGAGGCCTGCTCGAGCTGGCGCAGCGGGCGGGTTGCCATGCGCGCGACCGCGTAGGCCAGTCCGCCGATGCACAGCAGGAACAGCAGCAGGTAGGGCAGGGCGTGCAGGCCGAGCGGCGGCGGCCCGAAATCGCGTCCGCCGCCGAACACCAGCCGCAACGGGGTGCCGTCGCGCAGTTTGAGTTGCACCGCGCGGCAGAGGGGCGGGCGGCCGTGGTTCGTTGCGTTGCCGTGGGGTGTGCGGAAGAAACAGGCTTCGCCGCGCAGGCGGGTTGCGCTAATGTCGCTATCCCGGCCCAGCCGTTCGCGCAAGGCCTGGCTGAATTCGCTATCGGCTTCGCTGCTGCCGACCGCGGTGGCGGTGAACTCCGCCCGGATACCGGCGCTGCGTGCGGCGGCGGCAAGCGCCGCGCGGCCTTCCGGGGCGGCTACTTCAAGCGCGACCAGCAGTTGTTCGACCCGATCCACCGCGTGAGTATTCCGTACCCGCGACATTTCTTCCTGGCGCTCGCGGGATGCCAGCGTCAGCGTCAGCGCCACCGAGGCGAGCACCCCAGCCAGCAGCAGCAGGAACACCCGTCCGGCCATCGAGCCGAAAAATTTTTTCATGTCCGCTGCTCCGCCGTTACGCTTGCCGCCAGTACGTAGCCTTCGTTTCGCACGGTCTTGATGATTTGCGGCGAGCGGGCGTCTTCCCCCAGCTTCTGGCGCAGACGGCTGATCATCAGGTCGATGGAGCGGTCGTAAGGATCGGCATCGCGTCCTTGGGTCAGGTTCAGCAATTGATCGCGGTTGAGCACGCGGTTGGGGTGTTCGAGAAATACTTTGAGCAGGCGGAATTCCGCGCCGGAGAGGGCGACCACCACGCTCTGCGGGTTGACCAGATGGCGTGCCGTCAGGTCGAGCCGCCAACCGGCAAAGCGCAAGCAGTCTGCTGCGCTCGGTTCGAGGTTGGGCGGCAGCGCTTGGGTGCGCCTCAATACGCTGCGGATGCGGGCCAGCAGTTCGCGTGGCTCGAAGGGCTTGGGCAAGTAATCGTCGGCCCCCATTTCCAGCCCGAGGATGCGGTCGAGCGCGCTGCCGCGTGCGGTCAGCATCACCACCGGCAGGTTGGACTGCGCGCGCAGGTTGCGGCACAACGTCAGCCCGTCTTCGCCCGGCAGGGTCAGATCAAGCACGATCAGGTCGACGCGGGTAGTTGCCAGGATGTTGCGCATTTCCGCACCGTCTGCGGCGGTCACGGTTTTACAGGCGTTGGCGTCGAGATAGTCGGCGAGCAGCGAACGGATTTCGCGGTCGTCGTCGACGATAAGGATGTGAGGTGGATTTTCCATGTCGCTATTATGCCCATGCCGAATCGTGGCGGGTACAAGGGTTTGTAACGGCATGTATCCGGCGCTGGTGGGGAAACATGCCGTTACAAAACGGCGTCCGGCGGACACACCGGCGATACATGGAAGGGGTCAAATGCGAAGCGTGCAAGCCGCACTTCAAATCGCAATCATCAGGAGATTCCATCATGAAAAACACCAGCAAATTCGCGCTTGTCGCTCTGGCCGCCATCGCCATCGGCACCGCCGCATCCTCCGCTTTCGCCATGTCGCCCGGTTGCCGGGACGGCGGGATGATGTTCCAGAGCGGCGCGTCCGGCGACAGCAAAGACAAGATGGCCGCATTCATCGAGAAACGCCAGGCCGAGTTGCACCAGCAACTCAAGCTCAGTGCCGAGCAGGAACCGGCCTGGAAAACCTTTAGCGAAAAAATGCAGGCCGCACTGCCGCAAGAGCGTCCCAACCGGGAGGAAATGCGCAAGTTGAGCACGCCGGAGCGCATGGACAAAATGCTTGCGCTGATGAAGGGACACGAGCAGCAGTTGGAAACCCGTGCGGCGGCACTCAAGGCGTTCTATGCCGTGCTGACGCCCGAACAGCGCAAGCTATTCGACGAGCAAGCGGCCCGGCACGGACGCCGTTTCCGTTGATCCAAAAAAAACAATTACACCGCAAAGCCGCAAAGAACGCCAAGGCTCGCAAAGGAAAACCGGAGATTTGAGCGCTATGCGCAATAGATGGTTTCTTTGCGATTCTTCGCGCCTTGGCGTCTTTGCGGTGATGGGTTTTGATTGACGGTTCCGGCTGAGCGAAACACTGCCGAATAGCCCGGCGCGCACCCCAGAGCTGCAACTGTGATACATTTATTGCATTACAGTTACAAGGCGGTCAACGATGCAGGCACTTAGCGGAAAATTTCGCATCCCCGGCGATTTTTGGGGCGGCTTGGCTGCCATGCTGGTGGCCTTGCCGGCGTCGGTGGCTTTTGGCGTGACCATTTACTCGGCGATTGGGCCGGAATATGCCGCCTTCGGTGCGTTGGCGGGTATTCTCGGTGCGGCGGCGCTGGGGCTGATTGCGCCGACCATCGGTGGTGCCGACCGGCTGATCAGTTCCCCGTGTGCGCCTGCTGCCGCAGTGCTGTCGGCGTTTGCCATCGATCTGGTGCAGCAGGGCGTCGCGCCGACCAGCATTATCCTGCTGCTGACCGTGCTGGGCATCCTCACCGGCATGATCCAGATACTCATTGGCTTCATGGGCTTCGGCAAGCTGATCAAGTACATTCCCTACACCGTGGTCAGCGGTTACCTGAGCGGCGTCGGTCTGATCATCATCGGCAGCCAGATCCAGAAATTCGTCGGTGCGCCCGGCGGCACGGCTTGGTGGGAGGCCATGCTGTCGCCGCATTTGTGGGACTTGCGCGGCTTGGCCGTGGGTGGGGCGACGGTCGCCGTGGCGTTGGTCGCACCTAAGTTCACCAAGGCCATTCCCGGCACGATTCTGGGGATTTTCGCCGGGGTGGTGGCCTATTTCGCCCTCGCCAACCACGATCCGTCGATGCAGACCTTGACCGACAACAAGCTGGTGCTCGGCGCCCTCGGGGCAACCGGGGAGGGGTATCTGAGCACCATCAGCGGGCGCTGGCACGAAATCGGCGGATTGACTCTCGCCCAAGTCGGCGGGCTGCTCGGCGGTGCGCTCACGCTGGCGGCGCTGCTTTCCATCGATACGCTGAAAACCTGCGTGGTCATCGACCAGATGACGCGCACCCGCCATGAACCCAACCGCGAACTGGTGGCGCAGGGGCTGGCCAATATCGCTTCGTCGGCGATCGGCGGGATCCCCGGCTCCGGGACCATGGGCGCTTCGCTGGTTAACCTGAACAGCGGCGCGCAAACCCGCGTCTCGGGCATCGCCGAAGGGGTGCTGGCGCTGGTTGCGGCATTGCTGCTGGGCGCGTTCATCGCCTGGATACCCATCGCTACGCTGGCGGGCATTCTGATCGTCATCGGTCTGCGCATGATCGATACCGAACCCCTGCATTTCCTCGAGTCGCGCGCCACCGTGTTCGACTTTGCGGTGGTGGTGACGGTGATCGGGGTCGCCTTGACGGTGGGGTTGATCGCCGCCTCTGCGGCAGGCGTCGCCATGTCCATCATGCTGTTCGTGCGCGAGCAGGTCGGCGGTTCGGTGGTGCGGCGCAAGAGCTTCGTTAACCAGCGCTCCTCTACCTGGTACCGGCCCGAGGCGGAGATGCGGGTGATCGAACAGAAAGGCGACAAGGCCGTCATTATCGAGTTGCAGGGCAGCTTGTTTTTCGGCACCAGCTACGAGCTATACACGGTGCTCGAGCCGGAAATCAAAATGCGCGACTACATCATCCTCGATTTGCGGCGGGTCCAGTCGGTGGACATCACCGCGGCGCACATGCTCAACCAGGTGCGCGACATGCTGATGGAACGCGGCGTTCCGCTGTTGTTGAGCAATATCCGCGAACAGTTGCCCAACGGACGCAATCTGCGGGAGTTTTTTGAGCAGACCGGCCTTACCCGTCCCACCGACACAGACAATGTAAAAGTTTTCCCCACCATCGAATCCGCCATCGAATGGGTGGAAGAGAAGATCGTCAGCGATGCCTTGCCGCCGACTGACGAGCAGATTCCCCTGACGATCCAGGAAATGGAGATGTTCAAGGGGCGCAAGGACGAGACGTTGGCCGACCTGGAAGCACGCATGGTACAGCGCAGCTATAAAGCCGGGGAGGCCATTTATTCCATCGGCGATCCGGGCAGCGAGCTCTACCTGATCCGCCGCGGCGAAATCAAGATCATGTCGCCGATCAGCGGCAGCCGGCGTTTGCACCACATTGCCACCTTCGGACGCGGGGATTTTTTCGGCGGACTCGCCCTGCTCGATGGCAAACCGCGCGGCAACAACGCCATCGCTCGCATCGATACCGACCTGTACGTTCTCTCGCTCGAACAGTTCAACCTGCTGGCGGAAGAACACAAGCGGCTGGCCGTTATCCTGATTACCGCGATTGCGCGCACCTTGGCGCAACGCCTGCGTCATGCAGACGGCGAAATGACCTTGCTGCAGGAGTGAGCGTACGGAAGCGAATGCGACAAAAATCAGTCGATAAGCACATTTAATGTCCGTATAGGTAAATTATCAGCCATCGCGATTGCGATTTGCCTGATTTGGATTAAAATTTGCCCTCCTTCTGGAGGAGATAATAATTATGGCAGCAACAGATCTGGCAACGACGGTGGCGTGGTGGGGCTTCGGTCTCGGTACGATTTTCGGCTTTATCGCCAATAAAAGTAACTTCTGCACCATGGGTGCAGTTTCCGACATCGTCAACATGGGGGATTGGGGACGGATGCGCGCTTGGCTGCTGGCGATCGCGGTGGCGATGATCGGCACCAATGCGCTGGCGTACCTGGGTTATATCGACCTGTCCAAAACCATTTATACCGGCAACAGCTTTCCCTGGCTGGCCTATATCGTCGGCGGCCTGGTATTCGGCGTCGGCATGACGCTCGGTTCCGGCTGCGGCAACAAGACGCTGGTACGCGTCGGCGGCGGCAACCTGAAGTCGGTGGTGGTGTTCATTTACATGGGCTTCGCCGCCATGGTGACGCTGAAAGGCATACTTGGCGCATTCCGCGTCAAGGTGCTGCAAGCACCGGCGGTCACGTTGCAACTCGACCACGGTCAAACCTTGCCGGCCATGTTGGGCAGCATCGGCGGCCTCGATCAGAAAACCATGCTGCTGGCCGTTACCGGCATCATCGCCTTGGCGATCCTGATTTTCGTGTTCATCGATCGCGAGTTCCGCAAACATTTCGACAACAATCTCGCCGGCCTGCTTCTCGGCCTGGTTGTCGTCGCCGGCTGGTACATCACCGGCCACATCGGACTGGCAGAGAACCCGGAAACGCTGGAAATCACCTACTTCGGCACCAATTCCCACCTCGCCGAATCCATGTCCTTCGTCGCGCCGACCGCCTATACCATGGAATACTGGGCCTACTGGACCGACACGACAACCGTGGTGACCTTCGGTATCGCCACGGTGTTCGGTGTCGGCGTCGGTTCCTTTATTTACTCGCTGATCACCAAATCTTTCCGCTGGGAGCATTTTTCTTCTTCGCAGGACATGTTCCGCCATATCATCGGCGGCACCCTGATGGGATTCGGCGGCGTGACGGCGATGGGCTGCACCATCGGGCAAGGGATGACCGGGGTTTCGACATTGTCGCTGGGTTCGTTCCTGGCCTTCTTCTCGATTGTCGCCGGTGCCGCGATCACCATGAAAATCCAGTATTACATGATGATGCGCGAAGCCTGATTACTCGTATTGTCGCAAGCAAGAAAGCCCGCGTAGCGGGCTTTCTTGCTTTCTGCCCAGCATTTCATAATCCCGGTTAATCTCCTCATTAAAAATTAAATTATCCAAAAACCTGAACCTCTTATAAGATGCATGGACTCATCTTATTCGTATGGTTATCAACAATGCCGAACCGGTGGTTGCCCGTACTTCTGTTTTGGCTTTTCCTGGCCTTGATCCCCTCGGCCAGGGCGGTTGAGGCGATCAATTTCGATTTCACCGATACCACCGGTAAGCACTACCGCCTGTCCGACCTCAAGGGCAAATGGGTGTTGGTCAATTTCTGGGCGCCGTGGTGTCCCCCCTGCTGGAAAGAACTTCCCGACCTGGACGATTTGCAAAAGCAACGCAGCGACATCGTTGTCATCGGTATCGCCATGGATTACAATACCACCGACTCGGTACAGTATTTACTAAAAAAACATAGAGTTACCTTTCCGATAGTGATGGGGGGAAAGTCGCGTGACGAGAACAATCCGATCAAGCAGGTCGGCCCGGTTCCGTTTTATCCCACTTCCTACCTCTATGCCCCGGATAATCAAATGGTTATGGTCAAGATGGGGATGATTGATCAGGACATCGTCAATCAGTTCATCCACGGTTACCAGTAGGAGAAATCCCGAAGCAATGGAATTAGTTTGCAATTCAAGCACCCGAAAAGAAGGTGTATGTTTTTTCTTTAAATAATCATCCATCAAGAAGGAAGAGAGAAATGAACCTGAAAAAATCCGTAGTTGCCCTTTCCGTTGCACTTTGCTGCCAAGCAGGCGTGGTCTATGCCAGCACCCCCGTCGCTCCGACCGTCGATACTAAAGCGATGACCCAGGCTACCGCCGATTGGGCCAAGTCCCTGGATGGCATGTCGAAGGTATTCGATCCGAAGATGATGGATGGCTTCATGAAAATGGCTACCGATCCCAAGATGGTCGCGTCCATGATGAAGATGGCTGATCCGAAGATGATGAATCAGTGGATGGGCATGATGACCGATCCGAAGATGATGGACGCCATGATGAAGATGGCCGATCCGAAGATGATGAATCAGTGGATGGGTATGATGACCGATCCAAAACTGATGAATTCCATGATGAAGATGGCCGATCCGAAGATGATGGAAGGCATGATGAAGATCGTCACCGATCCGAAGATGATGGATTCCATGATGAAGATGGCCGATCCGAAGATGATGGAAGGCTTCATGAAAATGGCTACCGATCCGAAGATGATGGAAGCCATGATGAAGATGGCTGACCCGAAGATGATGGAAGGCTTCATGAAAATGGCTACCGATCCGAAAATGATCGAGTCCATGATGAAGATGGCCGATCCGCAGATGATGAACCAGTGGATGGGCATGGCCACCGATCCGAAGATGATGGACGCCATGATGAAGATGGCTGATCCGAAGATGATGAACAGCTGGATGGGCATGATGACCGATCCGAAGATGATGGATTCCATGATGAAGATGGCCGATCCGG
>Ga0208566_1002129_pt1 | contig 10795 bp, 9 predicted proteins | sample PL_2010_150m_FD_184159 | JGI IMG/M metagenome (GOLD analysis project Ga0208566, IMG submission 184159) | Freshwater microbial communities from Powell Lake, British Columbia, Canada to study Microbial Dark Matter (Phase II) - PL_2010_150m... | ecosystem: Environmental > Aquatic > Freshwater > Lake...
GTCGGAGTCGTAGTAATCGGTCTCCAAAGTTTTCTCATCACCGGCTTGCCGAATGCCGGTTTTTTTAGTATGTTGGCGCCGTCCATCGTGATACGTTTTCTATAAGCGGCGATATCGAGGGGTTATGCCTTTCCAGACCTGTTGGTCGATCCTGATCTGCCTCATCCTGGGCATCTCCGGCTGCATGAAGACGGTGGCGCCGAAGCCCGCACCGCCACCTGCTGAAGCGGCGTCGCCGCCGCAGGTCGAAATAAAAGGCCCTTATGATTCTGAAATCCCCGAAGAATACCTCAATCGCCTTCGCCGTATCCCTGTCGCCGCCGATGAGGCCGCTCCGCTGACCCTTCTAACCATTGCCGACCACTTTGCCGTACGGGGCGAAGTGGACAAGGCGCTCCATTTTCTGGACCAGGCTGCCGACGGGTTCGTCCTCGGAAAGAACCGGAACGGCGAAGCAACGGCCTGGAGTCGAAAGGTTATTCTGCTGTTCCATTTTAACCGGGAGAAGGAGGCGCTCCGCCTGATCCGGGAGGCCGGGGGAAAATGGAAGGCGCCGCCGCTGACCGCTTTCCCCGCGTATCTGGAGGGCCATTTTGCCCTTCTGCAGGGGGATTTTCCCCGTGCCCTATCGCTCTTGAACCGGTCGCTCCAGGATAACGCCGCGTTCCCGGAAGATCCTTACCTCCGGATGCTGAGGCGGGATACGGAACTCGACGCGGGGATCGCCGGAATTCTCTCCGACCGTCTTCCCCGACTGCTCGCGATCTACGGTGTGAATGTCGCGCCGGCGACCCGGAAGGAAGCTGCCGGTGAAACCCGGCTCCGCAACGTCCTTACGCTGAACCGATCGCTCCGGCAGACGAAGTTTGAACGGCTTCTTCCCGCGGCCGACTTCGGGAGATCCGAGGCCGATGCGCGCAACTTTCTGGGTCTGGATGCCTGGATGAAAGGAAATCGGGCGGAGGCGCTCCAGCATCTTGCCGCTGCGGGGGAATGGTCGCGGATGGCAGGATTCCCGGCGGCGGAGATCCGCGGCCTGCTGTTCCAGGGCGAACTCGGTCTCCAATGGGAAGATGGAACCGAGGGCCGGCAGGCGGCCGAGCTGCTGCGGGAGAGGGCGGACCATTACCGGACCTCTCGCTATCGGGTCTGGGCAAGATTCATCCTGGCCCGCTACGAGGCGAGGACGGGACGGAACCGGGAAGCGATCGGGTTGCTCCAGGAGGCGGCTGTCATCATCGAGGCTGAACGGTCCAGTCTGAAGGCGGACATGGTCGACGAGGTCTGCCGCCGCCAACGCCGGGCGGTCTATGAATCTCTCGTAGAGCTTCTGGCCGGAGAAGGGATGGTCCGGGAGGCCCTGACGGCGGCGGAGAAGGCCAAATCGCTCATGACGGTGGATCTTCTAAGCGGGCAGGATCTCGGAAGAGATCCCGCCGAAAGGGAATGGATAAGACGGGAGGTCGGACTCGGGGAGGAGATCCGGGATCTGCAGCGAAGCATCCTGCAGGTCTCCAATGAGGCGACGGCGGATAACCTTCGGGAACGGCTGAAACATGCCGAAGAAACCTACCGCGATCTGCTCGGCCGGATCGGCGGGGAGGATGAGAATCTCCTTTCCCTGATTGCCGTGCGCGGGGCAGATCCGGTCGCCCTTCAGCGTCTGCTCGATGAGAACACCACCCTTTTTGACTATTTCGCAACGGCAGGCGGCCTGTATGTCTGGGCCATTCACCGGGAGCGGATTCATCAGGAGAAGATTGACCTGCCCCGCGAGGAGCTGCGCTCCCTCGTTTTTTCCTTTCTTGCGGCCGTCCGCGACCGAAATAAAAGAAAAACGGAAAGTATTTCCCGCAGGGCCTACAATCTGCTGCTCAAACCGGTCATTCCTTTCATCTCCGGAGAGAGGATCGGTTTTATTCCTGACGATGCGCTCGTCTACCTTCCTTTTGCGGCGATGAACTATCGGGGAAAGTTCCTCGCCGAAGGCTTTTCCATCTTTCAGCTTCCCGCAGCCGACCTGTTAGGCAGCGCCATGCGGGAAAAGGGCGCCCCGAGTTTGCGCATCCTGGCGTTCGGGAACCCCGATCTGGAAAACGGGGCGCTGGATCTCCACCATGCCCCGCGGGAGCTGGAGCAGATCCGGAAGCGGATCGGCGGCACGACCGTTCTGCTCGGACGGGATGCGTCGGAGGCGAAGGCGGGGGAGATGCCGGCGGGTTACGACATCCTCCATTTTGCCGTCCGGGGGCAGTTTTTTTCGGAAGAGACCCTGAATTCGGGCCTGCTGCTGACACCGGGCGCAGGCCAGGATGGCCGGCTGACCATCCGTGAAATCTTCGGCCTCCGGTTTCAGGGAAGGGGTATTGTTCTGAGCGGCTGTGATCCGCTGCCGGAGCAGGATCCGGAGGGAAGGGGATTGCTCGCCCTGCAGCGGGCGTTTTTGAACACGGGAAGCCGAGCGGTGATTTCCACGCTGTGGCTCGTCGACGACAAGGCGGCAGCCCATCTTATGGAACTGTTCTACCGGCAACTGGACCGGAAGGAATCCTTTGCCGATGCGCTTAAGACTGCGCAGGTCCGTCTGCTCCGCGAGGGGCAGTCGCCGTATGTCTGGGCGGCGTTTGTGCTGACCGGGGGATACTGATGATGGCTTCGGATCTTGAATCCCGGCCGGCCGCGGGCCGGCTAAGTTGAGAAAGGAAAATCATGGATAGCGACAATGTACTGGTTACAGGGGGCTGTGGTTTCATCGGGAGCAACTTCATCCGCCATCTTCTAACAGGCGCCGGTTTCCACGGCCGAATCGTCAATCTGGACAGCCTGACCTATGCGGGGAATCCGGAGAATCTCCACGGGATAGCGGAGGCCTATCCGGGGCGGTACGTCTTCGAAAAAGCGGATATCTGCGATCCGTCCGCACTGCAGGCCATCTTTGCTCGATATCGGATCGATACCGTCTGCCATTTTGCCGCCGAGTCGCACGTGGACCGCTCCATCAAGCGGCCGGACAGTTTCATCCGGACCAACATTATGGGGACGTTCAATCTTCTCCAGACATCCAGGGCCGCCGGCCATTTCCGGCTTTTTCATCACATCAGCACCGATGAGGTATACGGCAGTCTGGGTTCGGAGGGGTATTTCACCGAGGAGACGCCCTACCGTCCGAACAGCCCCTACTCCGCCTCCAAGGCCTCTTCCGATCATCTCGTCCGCGCCTACCATGAAACCTATGGCCTGCCGACGACGATCTCCAACTGCTCGAACAACTATGGCCCCTATCAGTTTCCCGAAAAACTGATTCCGCTGATCGTCCTGAACGCATTGGAGGAAAAGCCCCTCCCCGTTTACGGGGATGGACGGAATGTGAGGGACTGGCTCTACGTCACGGACCACTGCGAGGCGATCCGGACAATAATGGAAAAGGGACAGCGCGGGGAGACCTACAACATCGGCGGCCATGCGGAGATGGAAAACATTGCCATTGTGGAGATGATCTGCGATCTCGTGGACGAACTGGCGCCGGCGGCAGGCTCCCGGCGGCGTCTGATCACCTATGTTGCGGACCGGCCCGGCCACGACCGCCGTTACGCAATCGATTTTTCAAAGTTGCACGGAGAGCTGGGCTGGTCTCCCGCGGAATCGTTCGCCTCCGGCCTCCGGAAGACCGTCCTGTGGTATCTCGAAAACAGCGCCTGGAGCGACCGGATCCGCAGCGGCGAATATCAATCCTGGATCCGCGAACATTACGGAGAACAGCGGTAGATCGTTATTCCGTGTGATATTGAGCTTGAAGGCAAAATCAATTAACGAAAGGAGATCGTCCATGTCTAAATCGGAAGATGCATTACGGGAGGCCTTCGCGGGCGAATCTCAGGCCAACCGCAAGTACCTGGCCTTTGCTGCCAAGGCGGAACAGGAGGGTTATCCCCAGGCTGCACGGTTGTTCCGGGCCGCGGCGGAGGCGGAAACCGTCCATGCCCATAACCATCTGCGGGCCCTCAAGGAGGTTCACGGCACCCGCGAGAACATCGCCGAGGCGGAGGCCGGCGAGACCCATGAATTCAAGTCAATGTACCCCGCGATGATCGAGGCCGCCAAGGCGGAGGGGAACAAGGCGGCGGAGCGGTCGTTCCATTTCGCGAACGAGGTGGAAAAGGTCCACGCCCGGCTCTATGAACAACTCCTTGCCGGACTAGGAAATGCGGGCGAGGTCTATGCCTATTGGGTTTGCCCCATCTGCGGCTATACGGCGGAGAGGGAGGCCCCCGAGGCCTGCCCGGTCTGTGGGGCCAAGGGAAAGGTGTTCCGGAAGGTTGAATAGGCAGCGGTCAGACCGGCTGCCTGCGGGAAGTTGTCGGCAACCGGAGATCGATAAGATAAAGTCGTCCCCGCAATGATACGGGGCGCCTGCACGAAAAGGAGAACTTCATGGAAGAACGTTTGGACGCGCTGGAAATCGCGTTGAAGAATGAGATGAATGAGCACCATTTCTATCTGAAGAATGCCGAGAGAACGGTGAATCCCGTCGGCAAGGCGATGTTTGCGCAGATCGCCGCCGAGGAGTTGGAGCATTACGAGCGGCTGAAACAACTGGCCGACAGTTGGAAGAAGGACAAAAAGTGGCCGGAGACCCTTCCGCTGAAGGTGAACGATACGGCGGTCCGATCCGTATTCGGAAGGGCCGCGCAGGGGGGAGAGAAAACGGCCGGGGACGGCGACGATCTGAAAGCGGTTCGCACGGCGATCGCGTTCGAGGCCAAAGGTGCGCAGTTCTATGCTGGGCTTCGGGACCAGTCGGCCGATCCAAAGGAAAAGGCGTTCTTCGGGCTTCTGGCCGATATCGAGCATGAACATTTTGTCTCCCTCAAGGATACGGAGGAGTTTTTCATCGATCCGGCCGCATGGTATCAGAAGGCGCAGAGCTCGGGCCTGGACGGGGCGTAACGAAGACGAAGGTTCTGATCCAAACGGTGGGGCGGGCCGGTGCAAGCCGGCCCGTTTGTTTGTGCGTGCGACGTAGGAAAAAGGGACATCCATGATAAGTAATGTCAAGGGGAAAACGGAGATTTCCCTCGACCTCCAGGATTGACGGACTTCCCGGCGGTTTTTTAATACAATTTGCCTTAACTCGACCTTTTTCTTCTCTCTTTTTGGTCCGCGTTATTGAGATCACGCGACCAGACATCCATTTGCTGTACCAAGGTCTGATAAGGTTAGCGTTACACCTCATCTTGTGCGACCTCTGCAGAAGATTGAGTTTGGGCCAACCCGCCGGCCTCGAAACAGATTTATGTTGCACGCGTCCAAATCGTCCGCTTGCATAGTCCCGATTTCTGCAAGGACCGGCGGGAAGATCTTCATTTCGGCAAATCTATATGTGTTACGCGGCTTCTGTTTCAGGCTGCCTGCATTTCCGCGGGAAGCTTGAAATCGGCCTGTTTCTTGTCAACTGCCAGCATGTAAGCAACAAGCCTTCTCGCAACGGCAAGCGTTGCCCTGTTCCGGTTTCCTTTCTTTAACTCCCGCTCATGCACAATGGCCAGTTGCTCGTTCCAGTGTGGCGCTAGCTTGGCGGCTTCGATGAGCATGGTTTGCAGGTGCTTGTTCCGTTTCTTTGAAATCGGCCCCCGTTGTTCCTTGCCAGCCGATTCTCGTTGCGCACTACAGAGACCGCAGTAACTGACGGCCTTCCGAATGGATGTAAATCGTCCGGAATCGCCGATCTCCAATACCCAGGTCAGCGCCGTTAACTCGCCTACCCCGGGGATGGTCATGAGACGTTGCACCCGATCATGGATAAGGGTGTTGGTGCGCAGCGTCTCTACAAGCCTCTTCTGAAAAGTGCGAAACATCTCATAGCCTGAACGGCTCAGCTTCAAAAGCTCCTTCACGGAAGGAGGGATTTCCTCAACCCGTTCCAGAATCTCATGGAAGTATTTTTTCCCGTGTATGCGTCTCTTGCTGTAGCTCACCCCCACTTCCATGAGCAGACCGGAAATCTTGTTTTGCATCTTGACCGCCGTCCGTACAATGTGGTTGCGATACCGCAATACCCGCCGCAGATCCCGGATCTCCTCCGAAAGCATATGACATTCCGGAAGGAGGTTCACCCGTAACAGATCGGCTATCTTCTCGGCGTCAGCTCGATCATTCTTCTTTTTTGCTGCCGTTATCGCCTTCAGCATCTCCGGATGAGCCACTTTCAGCGCCACTGCATGCGGTTTCAAAAAGTCGTAAACCCAGCCGGTGAAAATAGTCGCCTCCATCGCTCCAACCCAGGGACCCGGCAATCCTTTTGCCCATTCGTCAAGTGACTTTCTATCCGCCTCTATCTTCCCTTGGTCGATGAGGGAACCGTCAATGGCTTTAATGCAATACGATATTGTCCTCTTGTGAATGTCTAATCCAATGTAGTAATATGTGCTCATGGAAACCTCCTTCTGGTCTGTTTCTGGGCGAGACCATCTCGACCCAGCCGCTTGCATCAACAAGCATACTGTACCACCTGGAGGTTTCCTTTCAACAAAGATTACTTATGCATTCAAACAGATTTATTTTCCTCCATCATTTACCGCTATTGCCCGATTTGCCGGCGAAGAGGGGATGACGAGATTGTCCGTTGTCATGATTGTTCAAGCTTCTTCTGAGACATATTTTCACGCATCGGTATCGGCAAACTTGTACCCAATACCGCGCACAGTCAGGATGTACCGGGGATTCGATTGATCCGGTTCTATCGCCCCCCGCAGGCGGCTGATGTGGACATCCACCGTACGTGGCTCCACGAAAGCATCGTCTCCCCAAACGCGGTCCAGCAGCTGCTCCCGGCTATAAACCCGGCCGGGATGGCCAACAAAAAATTGGAGCAGTTTGAATTCGCGTGAACTCAACTCGACCGGCAAGCTATTTACCGTAACCTGATAGGATTTAAAATTGACCTGGAGTCCCTTGAAATCGAAGGATTCCGGCAGATCGTCGTCCGGTTTCCTTTCCGACCGCCGCAGGACGGCTCGAACGCGGGCGATCAACTCCCGGACATGAAACGGTTTGGTAAGGTAGTCGTCTGCGCCAACCTCCAGCCCCAGGATCTTGTCCACGGGATCCGACTTGGCGGTTAGCATGATGATGGGCAGGTCGGCCGTCGCATCCTGGCGCCTGATCATTCGGCACACCTCCATACCCGGCATCGCCGGCATCATGAGATCGAGGATGACGAGGTCCGGCTTTTCCGCATTGACCAACTCCCAGGCCTTCCGACCGTCAAGGGCCTTGCTGACGGTAAACCCTTCCTGTTCGAGGTTGTAAGCGATCAGCTCGACGATATCTTTTTCGTCGTCGGCAATGAGGATTTTCTTTCGCGTCATGGTTGGTTTCTTTTCCCCTTTGAGGGCTCAGTGTACCACAAATCCGTCATCCCGAATCCCGGAAAATGGGAAAATGGAGAGAAACCGTTGTGCCGTGACCCAGGGTGCTGTCGATGATCACCCGTCCACCGTGGGCCGTCATAAGGTGTTTGACGATGGACAACCCCAACCCCGTGCCGCCCGGTTCGCGGGAGCGCGTCCTGTCAGCCCGGTAGAAGCGCTCGCCCAGCCTCGGGATCTCGCCCTTCGGGATGCCGGCGCCCGTATCTGCGATCCGGACGGTCAGCCACTCTTCCCCGTCCGGTGAAGTCGTAACGGCGATCGCACCCCCGGCCGGGGTAAATTTAACAGCGTTATCGAGAATATTAATCAGAATCTGCGCCAGCCGGTCCCGATCGGCGCGGATCAGCGGAAGTTCCCCGGCAAACTCTTTCCGGATCGTCAACCCTTTTTCTCCGGCCCTCGCCTCGACAACAGCCAGGACTTGATCGAGTGCCTCTTCGATCCGCACCCCTTCCAGGTGGAGTTTCGCCTCGCCCAGTTCGAGACCGGACAAGGTCAGGAGATCGTCCACGAGGCGGTTCAGCCGTTCGGCGTTCTCCCGGATCGTCCGCAGGAACTTCCGGGCCGTCTCCGGGTTTTCGAAGGCGCCCTGCTGCAGCGTTTCCGCAAATCCGATGATCGCCGTCAGAGGCGTTCGGATTTCGTGGGTGACGTTGGCCACGAAATCGGTGCGGATCCTTTCGAGCTTCTTCAGGCGCGTCACGTCGTGGAAGACCAGCATGGTTTTGCGCTCCCCGGCGGCCTCACCCCGAACGGCGGAGATCGTCACGTCCATCATGACCGACCGGTCGTCCCCCAGACCGATCTCCTCGCAGACGGTCTCTTTACTCTCCCGGAACCGCTCCAGAGCGTCGCGGAGTTCCATATTTCTGAACGCCTCCAGAAGAGTCTTGCCGATGACCCCCCCGCGCGAACGGCCGGTCATCTCCTCCATTCCCCGATTGACCGACTCGATCCGGTTTTCGGCGTCCAGGACCATGACCCCTTCGCTCATGCCGGAAAACAGCGATTCCAGTTTTCGCTTCTCATCGTCGGCTGTTCGGATCTTTTCCTGAAGGGCCGTCACCATTTCGTTTATGTTTTTGGACAATTGCCCGATTTCATCCCGTGATTCGATCCGCAGCGTGCCGGAGACGTTCCCCGTGCGGACCTTCCCGGTGAACGCCGCCAGCTTGCCGATGGGGGAGAGCATCCTGAGGGAAAACAGCAGCGCAATCAACAGGAAGGCGATAACGGTCACAAGAAGGATACCGAAAAAGGCCCCTCCCATCCCGTCGATGGTCAGAGTGATTTCCGCGAGAGGACGGGAGAGGCGGACGTACCCCGTCGTCCGTGATCCCTCCCGGAGGGGGATGGCTACATAGAGCATCTCCTTCTTCAAGGTATGGCTATAGCGGATGGCCTTTCCCAGGCCCCTCAGACGGGCTTCCTGGATCTCCGAGCGGTTGAGGTGATCGTCCGTCTCTTGGTCGCCAAGTTCCGAATCTGCCGTAACCCGGCCCGCAGCGTCGATCAAGGTCAGGCGGGCGCGGGTGCGTTCCGCCAGTTCTCCGGCATGCCGGGCGATCTCCGCCGCCGGCATCAGCGCGATGATCCGCGCGCCGGCCGCCATCTCCTCCTCGATCCGGATCGTGAGATCGGTCTTGAGTTCTCTTTGGATCAGCAGACCTGCGACCGTGACGGCTGCGACGCCGATCACGAGAAAGGCGACAATAAATTTATGGGAAAGACGAATCTTCATCCATTCTCCGCCGAGGCCGGCTTATGCCGGACGCTCTTTCCCGTAACCATGTAGATGACCATGTCCGCAATACCTTCGGCATGATCGGCGATTCGCTCCAGGCTCTTGGAGATTTGCATGATGTAAAGACAGACTTGAATTTTCCGGGGATCCTCCATCATGAATGTGAGCAGCTCCCGGAAAACCTGGTCGTTCAACTGGTCGATGACGGTGTCTTCCTCCCGGACCTTCTTCGCCAGGCCGATGTCTTCACGCACCATCGCATCCAGACTCTTCCGGATCATCCCCCGGCCGATCTCCACCATCCGGGGGAGGTCGATGTATGGCTTGATTTGTGGAAGATCATTGAGGATGATCACCTTCTCGGCGATGTTCGCCGCCATGTCCCCGATGCGTTCCAGATGGCCGGTGATCTTGATGGCCGTCGTGATGAAGCGCAGATCGCGGGCGGCGGGCTGCCGCAGGGCTAAGAGACGGATGCACTTCTCCTCCAGATCGACGTCCAGACTGTCGATCTGTTCGTCTTCACGGACAATTTCTCTCGCCAGAACGGAGTTCCTTTCCAGAAGCGCCTGCGACCCCCGCTCGAGCGCCCTTTCCGTCAGGGCGCCAAGGTACAGAAGGCCGTCCCGGATCTCTTGGAGTTCCCGCTCGTATTCCCGGCTGGTGTGTCTTTTGTCTTCCATGGTATTGCTCCATATCAATTTGGGGGACGGATTTCAAACTTGTCCTCGGCGCAGCGGGCTTATCCGAAGCGTCCGGTAATGTAGTCCTCCGTATGTTTCACGTCCGGATTGGTGAAGATCTTCTCCGTGACGTTGAATTCGATCAACTTTCCCAGGTAGAAGAAACCCGTGTATTCCGAGATGCGGGCCGCCTGCTGCATGTTGTGTGTCACGATGATGATGGTATAGCGTTTCTTCAACGTGTCGATCAGCTCCTCGATCTTCGCGGTGGAGATCGGGTCCAGGGCCGACGTCGGTTCGTCCATCAGGATGACGTCGGGCTTCATGGCGAGCGCCCGGGCGATGCAGAGGCGCTGCTGCTGGCCGCCGGAGAGGGTCATGGCCGACTTGCTGAGGATATCCTTCACTTCGTCCCACAGAACCGCCTGCTTCAGGCTCTCCTCCACAAGCGCCTCGATCTCTTCGCTGTTCCCTATCCCCGCCAGTCTCGGCGCGTAGGTGATGTTGTTATAGATCGATTTCGGAAAAGGATTCGGTTTCTGAAACACCATGCCGATCCGCTGGCGGATCTCCACGGGGTCTACGTCGGGGGCATAGATGTTCCGGCCTTCAAAGAGGATCTCCCCCTCCACGCGGGTCCCGTCGATCAGGTCGTTCATCCGGTTGAGAAGCCTGAGCAGTGTCGACTTTCCGCAGCCGGACGGCCCGATCAGCGCGGTCACCTTGTTCTTTTCGAAATCCACCGTGACGCCCGAAAGCGCCCGGAAAGCACCGTAGAAGAAATCCACATTTTTCGTCCGGATGATGAAATCTTTTTCCACAGTTACCATCTTTTATTCCTTCTCATCATGCTGCGCATGATGATGGCGATCAGATCAATCCCCAGCACCAACGCGATCAGAACCAGGACCGTTCCGTACTGCAGCGGCCTTGTCTCT
>Ga0208566_1002131_pt1 | contig 10792 bp, 8 predicted proteins | sample PL_2010_150m_FD_184159 | JGI IMG/M metagenome (GOLD analysis project Ga0208566, IMG submission 184159) | Freshwater microbial communities from Powell Lake, British Columbia, Canada to study Microbial Dark Matter (Phase II) - PL_2010_150m... | ecosystem: Environmental > Aquatic > Freshwater > Lake...
CAGTTGGGTCATGTTTTCCTGTTGTACCTACTCTACGCGCCCTAATCTCGGCCAATATCGACGGCGCAAGACCAAAGGCTCAAGCGCGCTTTACCCGGACCTTGTTTTCCGTCACCACGACAAAGCAACATTGCCAGCCGGACATGTCATCAACAACTGCCGTCACCGCATCGATAAGCGCTTGGGCGCCGGGAGGTTCTCGTCAAGCTTTATCCTCATGCCGGTGCAGGGGTGGCGGACAGCGGCAGATCTTCCTCGGCGGAAACTGCGGCAAACGCAATCACGGCGCGCAGGGCATCCTGATTGAGTGTGGGAAAATCTGCGAGGATGGCATCGTCGCTCATGCCCTCGGCGAGGCTGGCAAGCATGGTCCGCACCGTGACCCGCGTGCCGGTGACGACAGGCTCACCGCCGCATATGGCGGGGTCGCGGGTGATGTAGGGTTTGAAGTTCATGGTCATGGCGGTGCTCTCCTTACAGGTAACGCTGCATGATCGCCTGCTTGCGGGCGGGCGCGGCGGCAATGATAGCCTGTGCATCGCCAATGGTGCGCTCAAGAGCTTCGATCATCGCAACAACAATTTGAGCAGGGTCATCACGTCCCCGCAGAACATTCAGCGCCGTTCAGGCGCGGACGGATGCTGGTGCGGATGCTCCGTCACATGGTGGGTTTCGGCAGGCGCATGGTGGTGCATGAAGGCGTGCTCAGGCTCGTGGGGCAGCGGACCGCGCACCAACTGCGGCAACAACGAACCGGCGACCATCCCGCATCCACTGGCAATCAGGCCGGCGAACTGGGCCGGAACGAAGGGATCCTCGCCACCCAGCAAGAGCAACACAAGCCACGTTGTCAGACCGCAGAAAATCGCTACCAGCGCGCCCTGATTGGTCGCGCGTTTCCAGAACAGGCCGCACACCAGCGGCACGAACGCCGCCACCAGGGTCACCTGGTAAGCGTTCTCGACCATCTTGAAGATGCTCGCCTTGGAATTGATCGCATATATCGTCACCAGCAAGGTAAACACCAGGGTCACCATGCGCATGGACAAGAGCAGCTTGCGGTCCGTCATTTTGCCCAGCATCGGTTTGAGGATGTTCTCGGTGAAGGTGACCGAGGGGGCCAGCAGAGTCGCCGAAGCACAGCTCTTGATGGCGGAGAGCAGCGCGCCGAAGAACATCACCTGGGCAAACAACGGCGCATGCTCCAGCACCAGGCGCGGCAGGATCAACTGCGGATCGCTGTCGATCATCTCGGCGACCATCTTCGGATCAATCAAGGTCGCCGAATAGACCAGGAACATCGGCACGAAGGCGAAGAAGAAATACAGCACGCCACCGAGCACCGAAGCCCAGACGGCGATCTTCTCGGTCTTCGCCGATTGAACCCGCTGGAATACGTCCTGCTGCGGAATCGAGCCGAACATCATGGTGACCCAGGCGGCCGTGAAGGCCAGCAGGGATTTCAAATCGAGCGCCGGCCAGAACTCGAACTTGCCGGCCTGCCGGGCATGATCGAAGACGACGCCGACACCGCCGACCATGCCGCTGATCGAGCCACCGATGTAGAGCATGCCGATGACGATGATCACCATCTGGATCAGGTCGGTCACGGCAACCGCCCACATGCCGCCGAAGAAGGTGTAGATGAGGATGGTGATCGAGCCGATCCACATGCCCGTCTCCTTCTCGATATCCCCTCCTGAAACCACGTTGAACACCAGCCCCAGCGCGGTGATCTGCGCACCGACCCAGCCGAGGTAGGAGAGCACGATGGCGATGGTGGTGAGTACCTCGACCGCGCGGCCGAAGCGCTTCTTGTAGAAATCGCCGATGGTCAGGAGATTCATGCGGTAGAGCGGCGCGGCAAAGAACAGTCCCACCAGGATCAGACACATCGATGAGCCGAAGGGATCCGCCACCACGCCTTTCAGTCCGTCCTTGAGAAAGGTGGCAGGAATCCCGAGTACCGTCTCGGAACCGAACCAGGTGGCGAACACGGTCGCAGTCACCATGTAGAAGGGCAGATGGCGGCCGGCGATGGCGAAGTCCTTGGTGTTATGCACCCGCGTCGCGGCGTAGAGCCCGATAGCGACCGAAACAATCCAGTAGATGATCACGAACCAGAGCAACATGACAGCCCCCAGGCATGGTGTTGAAACGCAGACCGGTTGCGCGAATTATAGCCAGGCCCGCGACCGGCAGCCATGCTCAGCGTCTATAGCAGCAGAATCCCGGCGATCAGCAGCAGCGCCAGGGCGATGACGCCCAGCAAGCGGCTCTGGCGCACCTGTTCGGTCCGCATCAAAGCCACCTGAGCGCGCAGCGCAGCGCCGTCGTCACGCGTCAGAGCGTGGTGCACCAGCCGCGGCAGCGCCGGCACGATGGTCGCCCAGCGCGGCGCTTCGCGCTTGAGGTTGGCTATCATCCCGCGCCAACCCAGTTGCTCGCTCATCCAGCGCTCCAGGAACGGCTTGGCGGTCTTCCACAGGTCGAGGTCGGGATCGAGCTGACGCCCCAGTCCCTCGATATTGAGCAGGGTCTTCTGCAACAGCACCAGTTGCGGCTGCACTTCGACATTGAAGCGGCGCGAGGTCTGGAACAGGCGCAGCAACACCCGGCCGAAGGAGATCTCCTTCAGCGGCCGGTCGAAGAATGGTTCGCATACCGAGCGGATCGACGCTTCGAACTCGTCGATGCGCGTATCGGCCGGCGCCCAGCCCGACTCGACATGGGTCTCGGCGACGCGTTTGTAGTCGCGGTTGAAGAAGGCCAGGAAGTTGTGCGCCAGGTAGTTCTTGTCGATGTCGGTGAGGGTGCCGACAATGCCGAAATCGAGCGCGACATACTGCCCGGCCGGGGTTACGAAGATGTTGCCGGGATGCATGTCGGCATGAAAGAAACCGTCGCGGAAAACCTGCGTGAAGAAAATCTCCACGCCGTTGCGCGACAAGGCCTTGAGGTCGACGCCTTGTTCGCGCAGGGCTTCGATCTGGCCGATGGGTGTGCCGTGCATGCGCTCCATCACCATCACCGAGTGGTCGCAGAAGTCCCAATACACCTCGGGCACCTGCAGCAAGGCCGAACCCTTGAAGTTGCGGCGCAACAGCGAGCAATTGGCCGCTTCGCGCATCAGGTCGAGTTCGTCATGCAGGTATTTCTCGAACTCAGCCACCACTTCGCGCGGCTTGAGGCGCTTGCCGTCCGGCCAGAGTGTTTCCAGCAGGGCGGCGGCCACCCGCAGCAAGCCGATGTCTTTGGTAATGACCGGGACAATGCCGGGACGCAGAATCTTTACCGCGACCTCATGTCCGCCGTCTTCATCGCGCAAGGTGGCGAAATGCACTTGGGCGACCGACGCTGATGCCACCGGTTCGGAGGAGAACGAGGCGAACACCTGGTCGACGGGCTTGCGGTAAACCCGTTCCAGCTCGGCGATGGCGAGCGCCGAAGGAAAGGGCGGCACCTGGTCCTGGAGCTTGGCCAGCTCGTCAGCCAGGTCCTGCGGCAGCAGATCGCGCCGCGTCGACAGCACCTGACCGAACTTGACGAAGATCGGTCCCAGCGCCTCCAGCGCCAGGCGCAGCCTTACGGCGCGCGGTTCCCCCAACTGGCCGCCGAAAATGCGCCAGAACTGGAGCGCGCCGGCGACACGCATCAGTCTGCCCGACGGCTCGTGCTCCAGTATCATCTGGTCGAGTCCGTAGCGGCTGGCAACTCGGGCGATTTTCAGAAAACGCAGGAAGCTCATCGGCTAGGCGAAAGTGCAGGGCGGCATGGCAGCCGAACTCCGGAAAGGACCAGAAGTGTAACGTAAATCCTTCTCCGGATTGGATCGCCAGGTCGAGCGTGGCGGTATCGCAATCACTCGCTTATTCCTCGGTCAGCCCCTCGGTCTTGCCGGCCAGTTCGGGATACTCCTGCAGCAGTGCCTCGCCGCCTTCGCGCCAGGCGTGGCACTGGCCGACGAACTGCAGCGCCCGCAAGTCCGGCCAGCGCCGCGGATCGGCATCGAGTGCCCACAGGCGCTTCATGCGGTCGGGCCAGGAGGCCTGCATGTAGGTGTTGGCGAGCTGACCGAGCAGGTCGGTGATATGGGTGCAGCCACGGGAACCGCCGAGGAGTTCACGTACCTGCTGCGAAAAGCCGGGGCCGATGCGCAGGCCGATCAGTTGGCGATAGGCGCTGTCGGTTTCGCCGCAGGCGGGCCAGGGGGCGGTCGTGGTGATGGCCTCCGCGGCATGGATGGTGTAGTCATTGTCGATGACCAGCTTCAGCGAAAGCTGGTGCATGGTACCGCCGGCCGGAAGCGCCGGCCGCGAGCGAAAGGCAACCTCCTCGCCTTTCTGGTCATGGACGCCGCCTTCTATTTCCCACCAGCCGTCGCGCCGCCGATAAGCCTTGCAGGTGATCTGCCGGGTGTGCACCTGTTCCCGTCCGAGCTCGTCAAAGTCCATTGCCGCTGATTCCTTGTGGGTTGTCGCGCCACCTCGCCGCGATTGCGGGAGAAACTATAATCGAAGCATGATCTCCCGCTTCTATTGTCCCATACCTCTCCAGTCCGGCCGCACCATCACCCTGCCGCCCGAGGCCGCGCATCATGCCCTGCGCGTCCTGCGCTTGCGGAGCGGCGATGAATTGATCCTCTTCGACGGTCTGGGCGGCGAATACCCGGGCCGGGTGGTGGAGGCTGCGCGGACTCTGCGCGTCGCACTTGGGGAGCGGCACGACATCGAGCGCGAGTCACCCTTGCCATTGACCCTGGTGCAAGCCCTGCCGGCCGGCGACAAGATGGACTGGGTAGTGCAAAAGGCGGTGGAACTGGGTGCGGCGACGATTCAGCCGGTGCAAGCCAAGCGCAGCGTGGTGCGCCTCGCCGGCGAGCGGGCCGACAAGCGGGTCGCCCGCTGGCAACAGGTGGCCATCTCGGCCTGCGAGCAAAGTGGCCGCAACCGGCTGCCGGAAATCGGCGCAATTGTTGATCTACCGCATTATCTGGCGATGCCACGGGCCGAAAATGAAACTTTGTTGTTGCTGTCGCCGCAGCAGGGAGTGCGCCTCGCGGCTTTGCCCAGACCTTCCGCCGGAGTGACGCTGCTGGTCGGACCGGAGGGCGGCTTCGACGAAGGCGAGGAGGGGGCGGCGCACTCGGTGGGATTTCGGCCGGTCAGCCTGGGCCCGCGCGTGCTGCGCACCGAGACCGCCGGATTGGCGGCGATGGCGGCGATCCTGGCGCTATGGGGAGATTTTTAAGGAACAGTTTTTAAGGGGATAGCCATGTTTGAATCTTCAGAAATCGGTCACAAGATAGACAAGGAAACCTATCGCAAGGCGGTGCCAAAAATGCGCGCAGCCCTGCTCGACGCACAATACGAGCTGAAGGAACAGAACAAGATGCCGGTCATCGTTCTCGTCAGCGGGCAGGACGGGGCGGGCAAGGGCGAGACCATCAACCTGCTCTATGAGTGGATGGACCCGCGTTTCATTTCGACCCTGGCATTTTCGGCGCCGACCGACGAGGAACGTCAGCGACCTTTCATGTGGCGCTACTGGCGCGCCTTGCCGCCGAAAGGAAAAGTCGGCATTTTCGCCGGCTCCTGGTATTCGGGCCCGATCCATGACCGCATCGATGGCTTGATGACCAAGGCCGCGGTTGACCAGCGCATCGACCAGATCAACCGCTTCGAGGCCATGCTGGTGAATGAGGGTGCCCTGGTGCTCAAGTTCTGGTTCCACCTGACCAAGGACGGCCAGAGAAATCGCCTCAAGGCCCTTGAGAAGAATCCCCGCACCGCCTGGCGTGTCGGCAAGTGGAATTGGGATCGCCTGAAAACTTACGACAAGCTGCAGAAAGTCGTCGGCCATGTCCTGCGCATGACCAACACACCCTGGGCACCCTGGATCATCATCGAGGGCGCCGATGACAACTACCGCTCGCTGACCACCGGCAAGGTGCTGCTCGAAGCCATCAAGGCGCGCCTGACCGGCGCCGGCAAGCAGACCACGCCGGTAGCGCCGCTGGTGCAGCTCAACATCGACGGGCGGGATGTGCTCTCCGAGCTAGATCTTTCGCAGAAGCTGGCGAAGAAGGAATTCGAAGACCAACTCGCCCGCTGGCAGGGAAAGCTTTCGGAATTGGTGCGGGATCCGCGCTTCAAGAAGCATTCGTTGATCTGCGTGTTCGAGGGTTCGGATGCCGCCGGCAAGGGCGGCGGCATCCGGCGCATCACTTCCGCCCTCGATGCGCGCGATTACCAGATCGTGCCGATCGCCGCGCCGACCGAGGAGGAGCGCGCACAGCCGTATATGTGGCGCTTCTGGCGGCACATTCCGCATACCGGCCGAGTTTCAATTTTCGACCGCTCCTGGTATGGCCGAGTGCTGGTCGAGCGCGTCGAGGGCTTCTGCGCCGAGGCCGACTGGCTGCGCGCCTATTCGGAGATCAACGACTTCGAGCATGAGCTGACGGAGGCTGGGGTCATCGTCATCAAGTTCTGGCTGCAGATCAGCCATGACGAGCAGTTGAAGCGCTTCAAGGAACGCGAAAAGATCGAGTTCAAGCGTTTCAAGATCACCGAGGAGGACTGGCGCAATCGCAAGAAGTGGGACGCCTACCACCACGCGGTTTGCGACTTGGTGGATCGGACCAGTACCGGCGAGGCGCCGTGGACTCTGGTCGAGGCCAACGACAAGAATTTCGCACGCGCCAAAATAATCCGGACGGTTTGCCAACGACTTGAGACGGAGTTGAAAGGCAAGGGATAGCGTCGGCGACGCGCCATGCACCTGTGGAATTGATACCATAGCGACAATCAATCAACAAGGCGAAACGGGCATGGCAGCGATGACTCAAGGCACCAGCAGCGAAAGCACCCTGGCGGATTCTGCCCTGGTGGCCTGGGTGCGCCAGGCGGCGCCCTACATCCACGCTTTTCGCGGCCGCACCTTCGTCATCGCCTTCGGCGGCGAAGTGCTGGAGGACTCGGTCGCCCAGGCGTTGGCGCAGGACTTCAACCTGCTGGCGAGCCTGGGCATCCGGCTGGTGCTGGTGCATGGCGCACGTCCGCAGATCGACGCGGAAATGCAGCGGCGTGGCCTCAAACCGCAATTCCACAAAGGATTGCGGGTCACTGACAGCGAGACCCTGGAATGCGTCAAGAGCGCCATGGGCGTGGCGCGCATCGACATCGAAGCGTTGCTCTCGCAGGGCATGCCCAACACGCCGATGGCCGGTGCCTGGATGCGCGTCACCGGCGGCAACTTCATCACCGCCAAGCCGGTCGGCGTCGTCGACGGGGTCGATTATCAGTACAGTGGAGCAATACGCAAGATCATCGCCGACGAGATCAAGGCCGACCTCGACCAGCAAAACGTGGTGCTGATCACCCCGCTGGGCGTATCGCCCACCGGGGAGATTTTCAACCTCGCCTGGGAGGAAGTGGCGGAGGCCGTGGCCGTGGCCCTACAGGCGGACAAGCTGATCTACCTGTGCGCCACGCCGGGCGTGGTCGACAAGCACGGCAAGCTGCGCGATGCGATCACCGCCGACGAGGCGGACAAGCTGCTGGCGCGACGCGTCAAGCAGGCCCCGGAGCTGGCGCGGGTCCTGCCGGGCGCCGTGCGAGCCTGCCGCGCCGGCGTCGGGCGGGTGCATTTTCTCGATCGGCTGGCCGACGGCGCCATGCTGATGGAGTTCTTCACGCGTCAGGGGGTCGGCACCATCATGACCAACGCGCCACTGGTGCGGCTGCGCGAAGCGACGGTGGACGACGTGGGCGCACTGCTGGCGTTGATCGCCCCGTTTGAAGCCGACGGCACCCTCGTCAAGCGTGGCCGCGAGCGCCTAGAAATGGAGATCGGCCGTTTCACCCTGCTCGACCACGACGGCGTGGTCATCGGCTGCGCCGCCCTGTACCCGTTTGCCGGCGCCAAGGGCAAGGAAAAGGCCGGGGAACTCGCCTGCCTGGTGGTCATGCCCGAGTACCGCCGCTGCGGCTTCGGCGATCAACTGCTCGCGCACATCGAAGTGCGCGCGAAAAAACTCAAACTGAGGCGGTTGTTCGTGCTGACCACGCGCACGGCGCATTGGTTCATCGAGCGCGGCTTTGCCGAAGCCGACGTCAAAGACCTGCCCGACGCCAAACGCGAACTCTACAACTACCAGCGCCGTTCCAAGGTACTCGCCAAGGCCCTCTGAAGTTATTCGGGTCGTCGGGCCTCACGGCGATGATTCAGGCTCGGATCTCCACTTCGCCTTCGATCTCGACGGGTATGTCGAACGGGAGCTCAGCCATGCCGACCGCACTGCGCGAATGAGCGCCTACCTCCGGACCGAACAGTTCGAGGATGAGGTCCGAGAACCCGTTGATGACGCTTGGCTGCTGGTTGAACCCTGGCGCGGAATTCACCATGCCGAACACGCGAGTCCACTGTGCGATGCGATCCAGGTCGCCGAGCGTGCGCTGGAGACTGGCCAGGATCGAGAGCCCGGTGAGGCGCGCGGCCGCATAGCCTTGCTCGACGGTGAGGTTCTGTCCGAGTTTTCCAAGCGGCCCGGCGATTGAACCGTCGGTATGCTGCGGTCCGTGGCCGGAGATCAGCGCACGCGTGCCGACAATGTGGACAAACTGGAACGGCAAGACCACGCCTGGAGGCAGCTTGATCGGCGCGGGGAGCACCAATCCAAGCGCAGCGAGTCGTTCTTCAATCCTGGCCATTGGCCATGGGCCTATTGGTAGCTCAATACGAGCATGGCGTAATCCCCCAACTCGTCGACCACGGCCTCGCAATCACCGGACGCCCCAACCGTCAATGGCAGTTCCCGGGATTCGGGCAAACGCAGCAGCTTGTCGAAGTGCAGACCCATGCCCCGCCCAAGTTCGAGACGGATACCGCTCACCGGCACCGCCGGCAGATTGGCGGGATAGTTGAGCAAATGCAGGATGAAACGACGTTGTTCGGGCTGGTGGAAGACCGTCAGCCAGACATGCTCGTAAGTATGGGCACGGAAGCTGGGGCCTGCGGGCAGCAGCCGCCCGATGAGCCAGCGGAAGGAGTTCCTTGCCACGTGGTGGCCGCTACGTTCAAGGGGCACCACCGAGTAGATGGCATGGCCGCTACCGAAGCGGTGTTCGGTGACCGCCGGCAAGGCCGTATCCTCATGCGGCGGCGAGCTGTGGATGCTGGACCAGTAGCGGTCGTCCGCAGTGCCGTCGTGGGGAGGAGCGTAGGGCAGGCTCAAGGTGGCCAGAGTCTCGACATTCGCCGACACGATCGCCACCTGTTGAAGACTTTCGTGACAATAGATCGTCGGCTGGGGCCGGAGCAGTGCGCGCCATTCGGCGACCGCGGGGCGAACATAGAAGATTTGTCCCGCCAGCGGCCCGGCGGATTGCAGGCCCAGGCACTCGCCCAGCAGCAGTTGCGGGCTACGCCCTTCCAGGGTATAGCTGCCCGTCATGCCGCTGACATAGAGACTGCCGCCGTCGGCCACGTAGGCGGTAAACGCGGCGGCCTCTTCGGCCGACATGCGAAAGACTTCCGGCACCACCACCACCTTGTAGCGGGCGAGCGAGGACAGTTGCTTACGAGTGATCACTCCAACCGGAATGCCGGCCTCCCTCAGACGATTTGCCGCCCCCCTGGCCGCCTCCAGATGGGGCCAGGAAGTCGGAGTCGGATCACGGAGAGGACGTCCATTTTCTGCCGGATTCATTTTCGAATGGTCGCTGACATACACGACCACGTCTTCCACCGGTTCGCCTCCCAGGTAGGGCTGAAAGGCCTCGATCCGCTGGAACACCGACCCGAGTAACGGATAGACGTCGTCGCAGATCGTGCCGCGGGGATCAATGGCATCGATCAAACGGAAGGCGGCAGCCGACGTCAGGGACGCATAGGCCTGCGCCTGGAGCAGTGCCGCCGGTTTGGTGCTGACGTGATCGGTGAGATGCACGCAGCGGCTGGTCATGAACTCGATGGGCCGGGTCTTCGACAGGTTGAGCATGAAGCGGCTGATGAAGAATTGCTCCTCGCTGTCGCCGTAGAAATCGCCGCCGAGAGAATCGTTCTGATCGGTGAGGTCGAACGACATGCCGTACTTCCAGTTGAACAGGCACACCGCGAAATTGTGATAGACGAGGGGAATGCCGTATCCCTTGGCCAGCGCGGTGAGAAAAGTGGCGAACTCGATCAGCCAGCGTTCGCGGGCGCTGTGGAAGGCACACCAGACCGGGTCGGCCCAATCGATAGTTGCCGGAATGGCGTAGCCCGTTTCCGCCAGGAAGCGCGCCTGGCATGACGGACATTCGCAAGCGCTGCGCCAGAAGGTCATGTCGAAGAAAAAGGCGTCGAAGGAATGGCGGCCGAGCAGATCTCGAACCTGCGCTGCGACGAAGCTGCGGTACTCCGGGTGATTGAGACAGACCTGCCCATAGCGCTTGCCGTTGAAGGCCCAGCCCGAGACTGGCGGCTGCGGCACGATGCGCCAGTCCGGATGGTCCAAGTAGGCCTCGTTGTTGAAGATGACCGAGTAGTAGGCGAAGACTTCAACGTCGGCCTGGCGGAAGACGGCCAGAGACTCGCCCAGCCAGTCACGGTCGCCCATGGCGCCGTGACGACGACCCACGGCCGTGGGCCAGTAGCAAAGCCCCAGATGCGACTGGCAATAGACCATCACCGATCCGGCGCGTGCGGCCACCTGGGTGGCCGCCACCCGGGCCGGATCGTACTGCGAGAGGAACGCCTCATCCCAGTCCGGGATGTGCATGTCCAGCAGCAGACGGTTGTACCGGGA
>Ga0208566_1002134_pt1 | contig 10783 bp, 10 predicted proteins | sample PL_2010_150m_FD_184159 | JGI IMG/M metagenome (GOLD analysis project Ga0208566, IMG submission 184159) | Freshwater microbial communities from Powell Lake, British Columbia, Canada to study Microbial Dark Matter (Phase II) - PL_2010_150m... | ecosystem: Environmental > Aquatic > Freshwater >...
GGACCAAATCCCCAATCCTTAAATCCTTTGAAACCGTGAACAAAGACAAGAGTTTTACCGAAGAAAAGACTTTTATCTAAATAAGTTGTTATTCTAAGTTTTTCTCGGTCAAAAGCTGAAAAAGTGTAGTCTTTATTCATACAGTGTCAAATATGAGGTTTTGAGGCGGTAAAGTCAAGAATTCATTCACGCGAGTATTATAACCAAAAACAATAGTATTGAATAACTTATTTGTTTATTTATTTGATTTAAGAGATTGGTTCGATGTATTAAATTTTCTTTTAACTCCCATTTCCCTATTTTTCAATTGTCACTCAAAAAACTTCCTTAATTAAATGGCAAAAATCTTAGTCATACCTTCGATTGATATACAAGACGGCAAAACAGTTCGCGTCGTACAAGGTATATCGGATTTAGGTTGCATAGAATACGCAAATGATCCGGTTGATATGGCTATGATTTGGCGGGCAGAGAATGCAAAATGTATTCATGTAGTAGATTTTAATGCGGCACATGAACATACACATACAAATTTTGAAATTATCAGAAAGATTTGCGAATCAGTTGTTATCCCGATCGAACTTGGCGGTGGAATTAGAACTTTTGATGATGCAAAAGAAGCATTTGATTTAGGAGTTGCACGGGTTGTTATTGGATCAATGGCATTTGAGAATCCAAGAGAGTTCATAAAAATATTAGATGAATTTACTCCGAATAAAGTTGTTGCTGCTATTGATGTTATTAATGATGAAGTAATTACCAGAGGAAGACAACAAAGAACTCACTTACGCGCAATTCAATATGCAAAATTCTTAAATTCTTGCGGTGCAAAAAGAATTGTTGTAACTGATGTTTCCACTAACGGTATGATGACGGGTCCAAACATTGAGTTGTCAAAACAAATTGCCGAAGCAGCTGAAACAAAAGTAACTCACTCAGGAGGTATTGGTAGTTTTGAAGATTTAATTAAATTACAGCATACTGCTTCTGAATATGTTGATTCTGTTATAATTGGACGGGCGCTTTATGAAAATAAATTTCCGTGTCAAAAAATTTGGCGCGTTGCCGAAGCCGGAATTTTTAATTAAGAGGTAATTATGGAAAACAATTATCAAGGGATGACAAAAAGTAGTTTTTGGGCAAACCTTTTTAAGACTCCAACTGAAAAAAGTGAATTGGAAGAAGTATTACTTTCTATGCCTCCCTTTAAAAATCTCAGTAATAAAAAAATTAAACTACTGATGAAGGTAATTCATAATAGAATTTATGCAGCAAACGAGTATGTTTTTTTTCAAGACGATCCAGGAATTGGATTATATATTATTATTCGCGGAGAAATTTTAATAACACAAGATACTGTCGGTGAAAGATTTGATCTTTCTTTGTTAACACGAGGCGATTTTTTTGGTGAACTTGCTTTACTTGATGAAGAAAAAAGATCTGCATCGGCAATTGCTCTGAAAGATTCTCAAGTAGCTGTAATATTTAAGCCTGATCTTGATGAGTTCGTTGAAACTCATTCTAAAGAAGGGATACAAATATTAAGAGGTATATCACAAATTGTTGCAACACGATTACGAAATTTGAATCAAGATTATTTTACTCTTTACAATAAAACACTTTCAAAGTAAGGAGAAAGCCATGGAACAGATAAAAAAAATCTTAGTGCCAATTGATTTTTCAGACTATTCAAAGAATGCACTTAAGTATGCAGCCCAGTTTGCAAAACAGTTCAACGCAAAGATCTATTTGATCTATGTTGTAGAGCCAATGATCTACCCAGCGGATTTCAGTATGGGTCAAGTTGCAATTCCATCAACCGATATTGATCTTCATTCACGTGCAGAAGAGGAATTAAAAAAACTTTCAAAAGATATTATCAACGGAAATTTAAAAGTAGAAATTTTAATTAAGACCGGAAAACCATTCGTTGAGATTATCGAAACAGCTTCTGCTAATGATATTGATCTAATTATAATTGCTACTCACGGACACACTGGTGTTGAGCATTTATTATTTGGCAGTACTGCAGAAAAAGTAGTTCGCAAAGCTCCTTGTCCCGTATTAACTTTAAGGGAACCTGTAAAGGGATTTCAGTATAACTCGAAGATGTAGAATTCTTAGATGAATTTTGGGGTAAAAACCCAACATCTTAAAGAAGTTGGATTTTTACTTAGCTGAGATAAATTATTTTTTCGGAGACATCTGATCGAGTTGTTTTGCAAGTTCTCCCGCCATATGCCCGATTTGTGTGTTTGGGTATTTCTTCGCTAAATCAAGCCAAATACTTTTTGCTTTTTGAAAATCTCCTTTTGCTTGAGCTAAACCACCAAGATTATAATTAGCAATCATATTGGTCTTATCAAGATTAAGCACTTTATTGTTGTATTCTTCTGCTTTTTTCAGATCACCTTTACTGAAATAAAGAAAAGTAAGTTCTAATATCAGATCGATTCTTTTTGGTCCAACTTTTAAAATATTTTCATAAAGTTTAATAGCTTCATCAGGATCATGAGCTTGAACCATCTCAGCATATTCGCGGACTTTTAAAGTATCATTAGGATTCTTTTCAACTGCAGCTTTAAGTGCGTTCATTTTTTCGACAGCTTCTTTCATCACATTGGATTTAGAAGGCATATCTCCATTGCCCTGCTGTGCCATCCCTTTATGAACGTCATCGCTGGGTATTTGTGCATTAGGATTTAATTCTCTTGCCGTATTAGAATTTTTTGCTGCATTCGAAAAGAAAAGAACAGCCGCAATAAAAATCACAAATACAGCTAAATAAATGTAAATCGGTTTAATCTTCATAAATTCCTCTTAAGTTGAAACTAATTTGAGTAACTAATTGTTGAATCAGTGGTTGCAAAAATAACTTTTTTTAATCAGCAAAAAAATCTTTATTTTATTAAGAGACAATACGAAGTAGAATGAACAAAATTTATAAAGAAATAACGAAAAAGTTCGCTTTTTTTATTCTATGTCTGCAATTGATTTTTACATTAAGCGGATTTATTGCAAATGTAAATCCATCCGATTGCTGCCACACTAAAAAAGAAATCAAGAAAGTTCATTCATGCTGTGAAGAAATAAATGAGGTGGCTGATGAAACTCATTCAAGATGCGATATCAACGAGCCATTTACAAGTCACAGTCTCTCTAACTGCGGATGTATTCACACCAATATTGATAAAAATTCAGATTACACAGTTCAGAAGAATTTTGAATTACAGAAAGAGAATCTTATAGCTGTAATTCCCTTTTATGTTGATCAACAAACACAGTTATTCAATGCTAATTTCAAGCAAAGAATAGATAAGGAACATAGCCCCCCTCCCTTTTTATTAAGCTCTACTCTTCTTATTTGATTTTTCACTAATTTCATTCCATTAATAGAAGTTAACTACTTCTTGGTGGCTTTATGGACATACTCCGTATTCTCTGTATAGTGATTTTTTCGCAGAGTTCATTGAGAATTTTCAGATAACCACTGAGAGAATCTTAAAATATATTGAGAAAACATTATGATTGAAAAAATAATTGAATGGTCTTCGCAGAACAGATTCATTGTGATTCTGATTTATCTGCTTGTGATCGGTTTTGGAATCTATAGCGTTGTTAATTTGCCGGTTGATGCCATACCCGATCTTTCTGAAAATCAAGTAATAATTTTCACTGAGTGGATGGGACGATCACCCCAGATAATTGAGAACCAAATTACCTTTCCAATAGTCTCCGGTTTACAAGGATTGCCTCACGTAAAAGCTGTCCGTGCAACTTCAATGTTCGGTATGGCTTTCGTATTCGTAATCTTCGAAGATGGTGTAGATACTTATTTTGCACGAACGCGCGTCCTCGAAAGGATGAACACTATTCAAGCGCAACTTCCGGGCGGAGTTGTTCCTTCTCTTGGACCGGATGGAACCGGCGTTGGTCACGTCTATTGGTATACTGTTGAAGGTAAAGGATATGATCTTGGCGCACTTCGCGCTGTTCAAGATTGGTATATACGTTACAAACTTTCTTCCGTTGACGGAGTTGCAGAAGTTGCAAGCATCGGCGGATTTGTTAAACAATATCAAGTTGATGTTAACCCAACCGATCTCCGCGCTTACAATTTAACAGTCGCTGATGTTGTAAATGCTGTTCAAAGAAGCAATAACGAAGTTGGCGGAAAAATCTTAGAAGTAAGCGATGCGGAATATTTTGTGCGAGGTCAAGGTTACATCAAATCAAAAGATGATGTTGAAAACACGGTAATAAAAACCGCATCGAATGGAATTCCGATCCTTATTAAAAATGTTGCATCGGTTTCTTTAGGAGGAGATATAAGACGCGGCGCGATGGAAAAGAACGGTGAAGGACAAGTTGTCGGCGGAATTGTAGTTATGCGAACCGGCGAGAATGCGCAAAGAGTTATTGACCGCGTTAAAGAAAAAATTAAAGAGATCACTCCCGGTCTTCCTCCCGGTGTTGAGATTGTTACATCCTATGATAGAAGCACATTGATTAAAGAAGCTGTTGGAACTTTGGAAAGGGCTTTGATTGAAGCTTCTATCACAGTTTCTATAATGGTAATGATTTTCTTACTTCATTTTAGAAGTATTGTAAGAATTTTAATTGAACTGCCGATAGCAATTCTTATCGCTTTCATTCTGATGTATCTATTCGGAATCTCATCAAACATTATGTCGCTCGGCGGAATAATTTTAGCGGTGGGAGTAATAGTCGATTCTTCCATTGTACTTGTGGAAAACGCGTACAGAAATTTAGCCAAGGCAATCGAGGAGAAAGGACACCTAACGCCGGAAGAATATAAACGCATTTCAATTGATTCTGCAAAACAAGTCGGTAGAGCAATCTTCTTTTCTGAATTAATTATCCTAGTTTCTTTTCTTCCGGTATTCTTATTAACCGGGCAGGAAGGAAAACTATTTCATCCACTGGCTTACACAAAATCATTTGCACTGATCGGATCTGCTATTGTAGTTATTTCTCTAATTCCCGTCTTGATGACAATGCTGATGCGAGGTAAGTTCAAACCGGAAGATAAAAATCCAACCACACACTTTTTTATTAAACTTTATGCGCCGGTAATTCATTGGGTGCTTAAACACAGAAAAATTACTATTGCTATTAATGTAATTGCTCTTCTTATAACTATTCCAATGATTCTTAACACCGGCAGCGAGTTTATGCCCCCGCTTGATGAAGGTTCAATTCTTTATATGCCGGTTACTTTGCCCGGGGCTTCTATTGCTGAGGTGAATAGGATTTTACAGGAACAGGATAAAATTATTAAGTCGGTTCCCGAAGTTCATCACGTCCTTGGAAAAACCGGACGTGCGGAAACCGCAACAGACAACGCACCTCTCAGCATGATTGAAACAATAATTTTGCTCAAACCAAAAAGCGAATGGAGACCCGGGATTACTAAGCAAGATATCGTTGCCGAACTCGATTCAAAATTACAAATACCCGGCGTACGTAACGGCTGGACTCAGCCGATCATAAATAGAATAAATATGCTTTCCACAGGCGTTAGAACTGATATCGGTTTCAAAATTTTCGGTCCGGATCTTGATACTCTTGAAACATACGCCATCAAAGCGGAAAAATTATTGAAGACAGTAAACGGCGCAGCAGATGTTGTGGCTGAAAGAGTTCAGAATGGTTATTACTTAGACATACAAATCAAACGCGGTATCGCCGCTCGCTACGGTGTAAACATCCGAGATCTTCAAGACATAATTGAAACTGCTATCGGCGGTCAAAATCTTGGGATTGTTATCGAAGGAAGAATGCGCTTCCCGATTAGAATGCGCTATCAAAAAGATTACCGTGATAACATTGAAGAACTGAAAAGCTTGATCGTTCCGGTCGCATTATCAAATCCTATGGCTGTTCAATCTTCTTCAAGTTCAATGAGCGGTGGTATAAGTAACTCCGGCGGGATGTCTTCCTCGATGGGAAGTTCAAGCCAAGCAAGCATCATTCCGCAAGCATCTAACACACAAAATGATTTTTCACTCACAAGCACAAATCAAAACGCAATTACTTATCTGCCTCTCGCAGAATTGGCAGATATAAATTTAGTAACCGGTCCTCCAATGATAAGCAGTGAAAACGGAATGCTTCGGTCAATAGTTTTTATGAACACACGCGGGCGTGATATGGGCAACGTTATGGTTGATGCAAAAAAGGTTATCGAAAATGGATTGAAACTTCCTGCAGGTTATTCTTACACATGGAGCGGACAATATGAAAGCAAAGTAAGAGCTCAACAAACAATAGAAATTATTATGCCTATAGTTTTCTTGTTGATCTATCTTCTTCTTTATTTAACACTAAAAAATTATGTCGAAGCAGGCGTTGTGATGCTTTCAGTTCCATTCGCTCTCATAGGTGGAATGTACATGGTTTACATTCTTGGTTATAATTTCTCTGTTGCTGTTTGGGTTGGATTTATTGCACTTTATGGAATTGCAGTAGAGACCGGTGTTATAATGGTTGTTTATCTGCATGAAGCTTTGGATAGAAGAATTCGCGATCATCAAAAAGGGAAAAGAGGACCAATAACAGATGTTGATATTTATGAAGCAACAGTCGAAGGTTCAGTTTTAAGATTGAGACCAAAACTAATGACCGTCTTTACTGCAATGGTTGGACTTGTTCCGATCATGTGGGCGACCGGCACAGGTTCTGATGTTATGAAACCGCTCACTGCACCAATGATTGGAGGACTCTTGACTTCCGCAGTTCATGTTCTTGTTGTAACACCAATTCTTTTTACAATGATGAAAGAACACGCACTTAAAAAAGGTACGCTTGAAATTTCCAAAATGGCTGATTGGATGAAGGAGGGTGAATAATATGGAAAATGTAAAATGGATGATGTTTGATGGAGGAAGAAAAATGGGTAATGGAAGATGGTTGATGGATGATGTAAAACAGATTTTTAATCTGTTCGTACCAAAATTAATGATAATAATGATATTGCTTTCAATGATTGAAGTGAAGGCCCAGTCTGTTGATTCTTTAGTAGCAGAAGCGATAAAAAATAATCCGCAATTGAAATCACTTCAATACAAAATTACTGCATCGGAAAAGAGAACTGAATCTATCAACACTTTACCGGCACCGAATCTTTCGGTTGAGTTTTCTCAAGTCCCGACAAACACTTTTGATGTTTTCAATCAATCCAATTCCAACAACTTCGCTCTATCACAAATGTTTCCTCTTGGCGGGAAATTAAATGCTATGGCGGAGGTTGAAAGAAAAAACACTTTGGTTGAAGGCAACAATTATGAAATATATAAAATCAATCTGACTGCTCAAGTAAAAATGTCTTACTACACACTTTGGTTAATTGATAGGAAAATTGAAGTTCAGAAGAAAAATATTTCTCTTATAAACGATGTAATCAAATCAGTCGAATCATCTTACTATACAAACAAGATAAATCAAGCGGATCTTCTCACGCTTCAAAGTGAAATTGCATCTTACGAAACCCAGCTTTTGATTCTTGAAAAACAAAAAGAAGCTGAGATTTACAAACTCAATAAACTTCTCGGACGTAATCTTGATTCAAAAGATGTTTATGCTATTGCAGATTTTTCAACAGAAATACTTTCTTCCTCTCAATCAAAATTGGAAGAACTGCTCGGTTACTCCAATCCATCTCTTAAAAAAATGGGCAGCATGGTTGAAATGAACAAAGCAATGATTGACGCCAACAACCGTGAGTTGATCCCGGACTTGATGGTTCAAGGAATGTTTATGAGAATGCCGCAAGGAATGATACTAACTTCTAAAAGCGATTTATCAATGCTTAATCCGAAAACAGAAACAATGTATTCACTGATGTTTTCTATCAATCTTCCTTTTGCGCCATGGTCCATAAATAAATACAAAGCAAAGGAAGAAGAGTTATACGCCGGGATCAACAGCATTGAATATGAAAAGTCAGATATGCAGCGTGAGATGACTTCTCAATTGAAAGCGGCTCTTGTTAAATATAACACCGCTGTTGATCTAACCAAACTCTACAATGAAAAAGTTATTCCACTTTATAGCAAAGCTACGGAATCGCAAGTATCTGCCTACCAGAATAACAGAACCGGCGTTACAACCGTAATTGATTCTTACCGCATGTTGTTGATGCAGCAGATGAATTATTACATGTCCAAAGCCGATATACAAATGTCGCTTGCAGAAATTGAAATGATGGTCGGAACAACTCTTAAAAGTTTTAGGTGATACTATGAAAATTTTTATAAGAATAAATAGAGGAACAAAAATGAAAATAGTGAGATATCTATTCATTCCATTTATTGCTTTTGCTCTTGTACTCTCCGGCTGCACAAAATCTGCAGAGAACGGTAAGCAAAAAAACACGGAAGTTAAACAAAAAGATTATTGGACATGCACAATGCATCCGCAAGTCCACATGGATAGATCCGGCGCTTGCCCAATATGCGGAATGGATCTTATCAAAAAAGTTGCTGATGAAAATGAACAACCGACTAATGATAAAGACATGGTCAACATGGTAACACTTAGCGGTAAAAGACAAGTTCTCGCAAATGTTTCAACGGTTATAGTGAAGAAAGAAAATCTTCAAGAACAAGTTACTGCATATAGCTATCTGGATTTTGTTGAGAACAACCGCAAAACAATTTCTGCGCGTTTCAACGGAAGAATTGAAAAGCTGTTTGTTGATAAAACCGGAGATTATATTAAGAAAGGCCAGCCGTTATTTGAAATCTACAGTCCGGATTTAGTGCAAGCGCAGAATGAATATCTGATTGCACTGAACAATTCTTCAAACTCTACTTCCCTTCTTAATGCTACAAAGAAAAAGTTAGAAATATTTGGATTGACTTCAGAGCAAATTCAAACACTTGAGAAAACACGTGAGATAAATATAACATTAACATACTTCTCGCATACTAGCGGAACTGTAATTGAAAAGAAAGCACAAGAGGGCGTTTATGTGAATGAAGGAACTGCAATTTATGATGTTGCTGAACTTTCCACTCTTTGGAATATCGCTGAAGTATACGAGAATAATTTATCGAATGTAAAAGTTGGAAGCTCAGTTAAACTACACTTACGCGCTTATCCCGGCGAAGAATTTAATGGTAGAGTTACTTTCATTTATCCGGTCGTTAACTCTCAAACAAGAACAGTAAAAGTGAGAAGTGAATTTTCAAATTACCGCGGTAAACTTAAGCCGCAAATGTACGGCGAAACAGTGTTCAGCAACGCAGGTGGACAAGGATTACTCGTACCTGCAGATGCAGTGATCATTGCGGGGAAAAGAGCCGTGGTATGGGCAAAAACAGGAGATGGAATGTTCGAAGCACGCAGCGTTGAGATTGGCAATCGTTTTGGAGATAAATATCAAATCATCTCTGGCATAAAAGAAGGTGATGAAATTGCAGCTACTGGTGGTTTCCTTATTGATTCAGAAAGCCAGCTTAAAACCGGAATGCCAACCGGACACCAACACGGCGGAACTACACAACCGCAAAAAAAGAAATCTTCTTCCGATGGTATGGAAGGAATGAAAATGTAATATCAAATTCATATAGAATAATTACTAATAAAAATATATAAGGAGTAAAAAGATGAAATCAGTTAAAATATTTTTAATTGCATTAACCTTAATTGCATCGTCATCAATAATGATCTTTGCTCAAGAGCATCAGCACGGTGATCATTCCAAAATGGAGATGAAAAAAGATTCTTTAAAACCAGAAAATATCGTTCATCAAGGTGTAATTGATTTAAAAGGAATTGATAAGAACAAAGATGGAAAAGTTTTTCAAGATCAAATGGATTGGAATGTAATTTCCGACAAGCCCGGTAAATGCCCACTTTGTAAAATGACTTTGAAAGAAGTAACAGTGAAAAAGGCAAAGAAAAATTTGTTGGAGAACGGATTCAAAGTAAAGTAGCATTAACATATACGATTATGTGTCGAGACACAGATTTGCTATCCTAACTAATGAGTATGGCAGTCTGAATTTTTTCTCTTGATTTCGAAAGGATTGAAATGAAAAGGTATTGGAAAATATTTCTTGCATTAATAATTATTTGTGCACTGCCGATTCTTTTTCTGTATTCAGGTATCTATAACATCAGCGCAATGGAACCACACAACAAATTAACATTTTGGATTATCAACACTTTGAAGGATAATTCAATTGAACATCGTGCTAAAAATATCAAAGCTCCTAATCTTATTGATTCGTCTTTAATAAAATTGGGTTTTGTACATTATCGTGAAATGTGTGTAGGATGTCACGGTGCACCCGGAATTTCACGTGATGAGATTGGGCAAGGACTTTATCCAGAACCACCAGACCTTGCAAAGTCAGTAAAAGAAATTCCTCCACCTCAACTTTTTTGGATAATTAAAAACGGAATAAAAATGACAGGCATGCCTGCATTTGGACGAACTCATTCGGATGATAGGATTTGGGCGATTGTTGCTTTCATGAAACAACTGCCTTCAATGACAAAAGAACAATATGAGACCCTTAATAATTCTACGAAGAATCAAGATGACGAATGAGAGTAACGACGGCCAATATTTTATAAATATTTATCAACGCTGGTTATTTTATCTGGAGATACTTAATAAAGATAGAGAACGAAATCAAAGTTGTGTCTTCAAATGGAAAAGGAATTACTTTTCAAATTACATTTTTTAGATAGATGATTGATAATTCATCCAAAATTCTCTTTCAGCATTTTTATTACTGTAAAGTAGTAC